>ERZ807291.342-NODE-342-length-78120-cov-35.536847_pt1 | contig 78120 bp, 78 predicted proteins | sample MGYA00521257_ERZ807291 | MGnify/ENA primary metagenome ERZ807291 (study PRJEB31413, sample SAMN03169783) | marine metagenome | biome: Marine; feature: Water; material: Subsurface seawater | place: North Sea | collected 2011-04-28 | depth 1 m m ... | reverse complement strand
AACGTATACTCCCTTAGCAGGGGAGCGCCTTCAGCCACTCGGCCACTTCTCCGGAAGCGCGAAGCCTACCACAAAGACTTCCGCCAAAAAAAGGCGTTTTACTCTGCGTCATAAGAAGATTCTGAAGATCCATCATCGACTGCTGATTCTTGCTTTTGAGCAAGCTCTTGTCTGTGCACTGCGACATCCCTTGGGGCATCGACACCAATACGGACTTGGTTCCCTTTGAGCCCTAAAATAGTCACCGTCACGTTGTCACCAATGATCAGTGACTCGTTAATTCGCCGCGTAAGAATAAGCATCGTCAACGTCCTTGTTTACTGAGTACAAAAAACAGCCTACACCTCAGCTATTGTCTTCTCCAGTCTCTTCCTGATCGAGCCCAAACGCTGAATGCAGCGTCCGAACGGCAAGCTCTAAAAACTTCTCTTCAATAATGACCGAAATTTTAATCTCAGAGGTGCTGATCATCTGAATGTTCACACCCACCTCGGCGAGCGCTTTGAACATATTCGCTGCAACACCCGCGTGTGAGCGCATGCCCACACCGACCACCGAAACCTTGGCAATTTTACTGTCTGACCGCCACTCCATAGCGCCGAGGTCATCAACGTACGAATCGAGTATTCGCTCGGCCTTTTCCAGGTCGTTTCGTGCAACCGTAAACGTGAAATCGGTCTTACCTTCGTCACCGACGTTCTGAAGAATGACGTCGACTTCAATATTTGCCTCACCAATCGGTCCAAGAATTTGATAGGCGACGCCGGGAGTATCTGGAACACCAATCACTGTTAGCTTCGCTTCGTCTCGGTTAAATGCGATACCCGCAATGGTTGGCGCTTCCATAACATTGTCCTCGTCCATTGAGATGAGAGTCCCCGGACCCTCCTTAAAACTACTCAAAACCCTCAGCGGTACCGAATATTTCCCCGCAAACTCGACCGATCGAAGTTGAAGCACTTTTGAGCCCATGCTGGCCATTTCGAGCATTTCCTCGAAGGTAATACTCTCAAGCCTTCTGGCACCGTCAACCACTCTCGGATCTGTTGTATATACGCCGTCAACGTCTGTATAAATCTGGCATTCGTCTGCCTTAATCGCAGCCGCGAGCGCGACCGCAGATGTATCAGAGCCGCCACGCCCCAGCGTTGTCGTCTCTCCATTTTCATCGACGCCTTGAAACCCAGCGACGACGACAACTTTCCCTGCCGCCAGCTCTGACCTGAGTCGACGATCGTCAATACTTTGAATACGGGCTTTGTTATGAAAACTGTCGGTTCGAATCGCGACTTGGCTGCCCTTGAGAGACAACGCCGGTATACCACGCACGTGCAACGCCATTGACAAAAGCGCCATAGAAACTTGCTCTCCGGTGGAGACGAGCACATCAAGCTCTCTGGGGCTTGGATCAGACGTTAAGTCACTTGCAAGACCGAGTAACCGATTGGTTTCTCCAGACATGGCTGACACCACCACGATCAGTTGATCGCCGGTGGCGTGATTTTTGGCAATTCGATCTGCAACAGCCTCTATGCGCTCCACCGAGCCGACTGAAGTTCCGCCGTATTTTTGTACGATAAGCGCCATAATCTTTAAGGAAACCGTGAGAGCCGCGTATTAAACACGGTTTACGTCGTGACTAAAAGCCGAAACAAGCGTGCAAAATAGCGTTTAGAGCGACTCAGGTGAGCCGATCAGCAACCCATGAGGCCAACTCGCCCAGCGCTGGTTTCAATGCAGAAACATCTGTACCACCGCCTTGAGCCATATCCGGTCGCCCACCACCCTTACCGCCTACACGCGCCGCGAATTCTCTCATGACATCACCCGCTTTAACGCGATCAACAAGGTCAGGTGTCACGCCGGCCACAAGCGAGATCTTGTCCCCCTCAACAGCGGCCAACAGTACGACGCCCGAGCCGAGTTTGTTTTTGCAGTGATCCAGCGTCTGACGCAGCGTCGAGGAGTCAGCACCATCGACGATGGTTCCAAGCACTTTAACCCCGGCAATATCAACCGCTGAGGCGGTCAGGTCGGCACCTGCACCGGTTGCCAGTTTTTGCTTGAGTTGTGTGACTTGTTTCTCGAGCTCCCGAACCTCTTTGCGCAAACCAACCACTTTTCCTGCGGCATTGCTGGGGGATGCTTTAACCACCTCGCAGATTTCAGCCAGTGCCTGATCCGCCATAGCTACACTGTCAAGCGCCCCCACACCAGTGACGGCCTCGATGCGTCGAACCCCAGCGGCAACACCACCCTCACTGACAATACGGAACAATCCAATGTCTCCCGTGCGCTCGACATGAGTACCACCGCAAAGCTCTACAGAAAACCGCTCAGAGCCCATGGTTAACACGCGGACTTCATCACCGTACTTTTCACCAAACAATGCGGTTGCACCCGCCGCAACAGCATCGTCCATGCCCATCTCTTGCGTCAAAACCTCTGAGTTACCACGCACTTGATCGTTCACAATTTGCGCCACTTGAGAAAGTTCAGCCGAACTGACGGCCTCTGTGTGTGAGAAATCAAATCGCAACTTATCCGCATCGACCAATGAGCCCTTTTGCTGCACGTGATCACCGAGAACTTGCCTCAGCGCCTCGTGCATCAGGTGCGTCGCCGAATGATTCGACTTGATACGCAGTCGCAGTGAGTTATCGATTGTGGCGGCAACCTGACTTTCCAGGTCGAGCGCCCCTTCAACGACGCGGGCATGATGCAAATGATGACCCTGAGCTTTGGTGGTGTCTCTGACCTCTAACTTCGCCCCGGGGGATACCAAGTAGCCTGTATCGCCCACCTGACCACCGCTCTCGGCATAAAACGGCGTGCGGTCCAATACCACAGTCACCTCATCACCTTCCGACGCGGTCTGTTGAGATTGACCTGCGACAATCAAACCTCGGACCGTCGCGTCCACTGTGGTCTGACGGTACCCCAAAAATTCGGTTTCGCCGTCGACAGTGACAACGTTGTTGTAGTCAACCTGGAAGGCGCCGCTCTCCTGAGAGCGTTTGCGTTGTTCCTGCATCGCGGCCTGGTAGCCGTCAAGATCGAGCTCAAGTCCTCGCTCACGCGCAATATCATTCGTCAAATCAACGGGAAATCCGTACGTATCATAAAGCCGAAACACGACGTCGCCCGGAATGAGACCGCCTTCGAGCGATGACAACGCGTCCTCTAGAATATCCATTCCCTTATCAAGGGTGCGCGCAAACTGCAGTTCCTCAGCGGCCAGCGCTTTAATAATGGCGGCTTGTTGATTCACAAGCTCAGGATAAGCTGGGCCCATTTCGGCCACTAGCGCAGGAACCAACTTCGCAAAAAATGGCTCGGTCGCCCCTAACTTATTCCCGTGGCGAATAGCGCGCCGCAATATGCGCCTAAGCACATAGCCGCGGCCCTCATTGCTCGGCAACACCCCGTCTGAGACTAAAAATGCGCAGGCCCGCAGGTGATCCGCAACCACCCTCAGCGATGTGTGAGACAAGTCCTTGACCTCTAACTCACTCGCCGCCGCGGCAATTAACGCCTTAAACAGATCAATGTCGTAATTGTTGTGAACGCCTTGGAGTACGGCCGCAATGCGCTCGAGCCCCATTCCTGTGTCAACGGAGGGCGCGGGCAAGGCATGGAGCTCACCCGAGCTGTCTCGGTTGTACTGCATGAACACCAAGTTCCAAATTTCAATGTAACGATCCAAATCATCGTCAGGAGATCCGGGCGGCCCACCGGGCACATCAGCCCCGTGGTCGTAAAAGATCTCAGAGCTTGGACCGCAGGGGCCGGTATCACCCATCTGCCAGAAGTTGTCCTCGTCTAACCGCGACAACCGGTTCGCATCCACCCCTATCTCGTCAATCCAAATCTTCGCAGCTTCATCGTCTGAGGTGTGAACGGTCACCCAGAGCTTCTCTTTTGGGAGTTGCAGGTCCTCCGTCAAAAAAGTCCATGCAAAGTTGATCGCTTCTCGCTTGAAATAGTCGCCAAAACTAAAATTACCCAACATTTCAAAAAAGGTATGGTGCCGAGCGGTGTAACCCACGTTTTCGAGGTCGTTGTGTTTTCCGCCCGCTCTCACACAGCGCTGACTCGATACCGCGCGATGATAATCACGTGTTTCCACACCCAGAAATGTGTCTTTAAATTGGTTCATTCCCGCGTTCGTGAACAACAGCGTGGGATCGTCGTGTGGCACCAAGGAGCTCGAAGCAACACGCGTGTGCTGCTGCCGCTCAAAGTACGACAGAAACGCTTCTCGAATGTCAGCAGTTTTCATGCATTGGGTCTCTACAAATCAAATAACGTACGGAAAATTATCGCGCCAAGCCCTGAGCTAACTCGCCCTCTTTCATGTCGCGACCGGCCAACAGGTGCAGGTGTAGGTGAAACACCGTTTGGCCACCCCCTTCACCATTATTAATCACGAGCCTGAAGGCGTCTTGGACACCCAACTGCTCCGCGATTTTGCCAGCAACAAGTAACAGGTGCCCTAAAAGCGCCTGGTCATTTTCGCTTGCCGCACTGAGCATCGCAATCGGTTGACGGGGAATAATAAGAACGTGGGTAGGGGCTTGCGGGTACAAGTCGCGAATGACCACACAGCGGTCGTCTTCGTACAAAAAATCGGTCGGTATTTCGCCGCGCGTAATTTTCCCAAAAATAGTGTCTTCCACTGGGCTCACCCCAACTTCTCATCAGCGCTCAATACGCGCGCTTCACCCTCGAGCAACACCGGAATCCCATCGCGCACAGGGTAGGCCAAACCACTCGCCTTACAGACGAGCTCTTGGCGTGTCTCATCGTAGTCCAAAGGCGCCTTCGTCACGGGACAGACCAATATTTGCAATAACTTTTTATCGAGCACAAAGATCTCCTTCTTGGCAGCCCTAAAGTATACGCGCTTCTGTGCACTAGGGCATGGGTGGGACGAGCAACTGTGGATCCACACGTTGATTAAACCAACTCATTCGCCAATCCAGATGCGGTCCAGTCGCACGGCCGGTCGCGCCAATCGCCCCCATGACATCACCTGTCTCAAGAACGTCGCCGACGCGAACATCAATCTGACTCATGTGAAGAAATGATGAGCTCAATCCATAGCCGTGATCGAGGATGATTGTGCCACCCGAATAGAAAAGGTCGGACTCGGCCAGTGTGACCACGCCCGGACCCGGCGCATGCACCGGTGTACCCGTCGGCCTTGCAACATCGACGCCATAGTGTGGGTTACCCGGTGTTCCATTATAAAAGCGCTGACTGCCATAAACCCCACTAATTCGGCCCGTCGCGGGCCAACTCAGGCCCGAAAGCACTGCTTTTAGGTACCCTTCATTTTCTATCCGTCGTGCCTTTGCCGTCCGCACCAACTGCCGCTCTTTGCGTATACGCGCCAGCTGCGCTTCAGGCGGCGTCACGGTCCGCTGAGGAACCCCTTCAACCCTCGAAATCCGATACTCTCGCGTTGCCAACTCAAACGTACAGGTCTGTCGCTCGTCAATTACCAGATCAACCTGCGTCGCGGCGTCTCGACCCAGCCCCAAAACAAAAGATCCGTCGGACAATACCGGCACATCGATTTGAATAAACCGTAACTGACTCCCAGGCTCAACACGTCCCCACACCAATCCGCCCGGTATAAAGTCGCCCTCAAGCGCGGGACATGGGGCGTCAGACGCCGCACCAGGGACTGCATAGAGAAACAATAGGAGCGTAAAGACGGTCAAGAGTCGCATGATAGTATCCGTTCAAAGTGCACAATATAGTCTCTCAAGGGCGCGCATGAATCCATAGCCATACGCTGGCAGGACTCAATTTGGAGAGTCGATGTCTCGATACCAAGCACCACGCATCAAAGGATCACCCTATATCACCCCCGAGGGTGCGACGCAGCTGCGCCATGAGTTACATCAGCTGTGGAAGATCGAGCGACCTCAAGTCACGGCGGTCGTTCATGCCGCGGCGCTCAATGGCGATCGATCCGAGAATGGTGACTACATTTACGGGAAAAAACGCCTGAGAGAAATCGACAGCCGCGTCCGCTTTTTGCAAAAAAGGTTGGATGAACTCACGGTTGTCGACACAACGCCGACCGATATGCACAAAGTATATTTTGGTGGGTGGGTGCGATTAGAGGACGACGCCGGTGTGTCTCACGAGTATAGACTGGTCGGTCCTGATGAGTTTGATGTGCGTTCGGGTCTCTTAAGCTGCGACTCCCCCTTGGGAAAAGCGCTTCTCGGGAAAGCGCCCGGAGACACGGTCGTTGTCAACAATCCCGAAGGCAGTCGCGAGTGGTTTGTTCACTCGGTTTCCTACGCATAGGCGACGACTGACGACCTGTCAAACTCACAATTACCAAGGACTGACCGCCACTTAAGCCGCCAGAGTGCTACCATCTTTTGCTTCACTTCGCCGGGGGGGGCACCGATGTTTGACGATACAAAAAATCGTTTTCAAAACCGACATATTGGGACAACAGCCGCACAGCAGACCGAGATGGCGACGAGTGTAGGATTCCAAAGTGTCGATGAGCTCATCGCCACCGCCGTGCCCGACAATATTAAATTGGACCAGCCGCTGGATCTACCAACAGCGCTGACTGAGAACGAAGCCCTGCTCAAGCTCCGCACCTACGCGGACCAAAACAAGGTGGTTCGTAGTTGCATCGGAATGGGCTACTACGACACGATTACGCCGCCCGTCTTACTTAGAAACGTTTTTGAAAATCCCGGCTGGTACACAGCGTATACGCCTTACCAGCCCGAAATATCACAAGGCAGGTTGGAGACGCTTCTGACCTACCAGCAAATGGTGATTGACCTCACCGGCATGCCGCTCGCCAATGCATCGCTGCTTGATGAAGCCACGGCGGCAGCCGAGGCGATGACACTGATGCATCGCATGAATCGAAAGTCCAAGTCTTCCACTTTTGTCGTCACGAGCGATTGTCATCCACAAACCATCTCGCTCATTCAAACGCGCGCAGAGCCACTGAACATCACTGTCGAGATCGTCCCCCCAGAATGCGCCGCAGATGTCGACAACGCCTTCGGCGTCTTGGCGCAATACCCCGGAACCTTGGGTGACGTGCGCGATCTTTCGCATGCGATTTCAACCTGCCATGAGAAGAATATTTTGTTTGGCGTTGCCACCGACCTTTTGGCACTGACCGTTTTAAAGCCGCCGGGTGCGATGGGCGCCGACGTTGTACTGGGAAGCTCGCAACGATTTGGCGTTCCAATGGGTTACGGCGGACCCCACGCTGCGTTTTTCGCAACCCGCGAGGAGTTCAAACGCTCTCTGCCGGGGCGCGTTATCGGCGTCTCCATAGACAGTAAGGGGCGTCAAGCGCTGCGAATGGCCATGCAAACGCGTGAGCAACACATTCGCCGAGAGAAGGCGACCAGCAACATTTGTACAGCTCAAGCACTCCTGGCCATCATGGCCGGTCTCTACGCCATGCACCACGGTCCCGACGGACTGAGAGCGATTGGCGAGCGAGTGCACGCGATAACCTCTTCACTCGCCGCATCACTGCGCAGTGGGGGCTTGAAGGTGCTGAACGAGTCCTGGTTCGATACGCTGTGTGTCGAGGTCGACGACGCGCCGGCAGTTCTTCAACGTGCGGCTGACAACGGCTACAACTGCCGGCGCATCAGTGCCTCGTGTTTGGGCGTATCGCTCGATGAAACCACGACGACCGAAGACCTTGCGACGCTCGCTAACATTTTCGGTGTCGAACCTGTCTCCGGTGCTTCGGGGATTCCTGAAAACCTCCTTCGGCAGATGGATTATCTCAGCCATCCATTGTTTCAAGACTACCGGACTGAAACGGAGATGCTTCGCTATCTCAAGCGGCTTGAAAACAAAGATATTTCGTTGACCCGCTCAATGATTCCGCTGGGCAGTTGCACCATGAAACTTAATGCGGCTGCAGAAATGATTCCGGTCTCGTGGCCCGAGTTTGCGCGTATGCACCCCTTTGCACCGGCTGAGCAGGTCAAAGGCTACACCGCAATGCTCAATGAGCTGTCGCAGTGGCTGACCGAGTGCACCGGCTACGACGCAATGTCCTTGCAACCCAACTCCGGCGCGCAAGGCGAATACGCCGGCCTGATGGCGATAAGGCGCTACCACCGCGCACGGGGCGAAGCGCATCGTAATATTTGCTTGATACCCACATCAGCGCACGGTACCAATCCCGCGAGTGCCGTTATGGCAGGCATGAAAGTCGTGCTCGTCGCCTGTGACGACAATGGCAACGTTGACATGCACGACTTGAAGGAAAAAACCGAATCACACTCTGAGTATCTCGCCGCCATTATGGTGACCTACCCTTCGACTCACGGAGTCTTCGAGACCTCCATCGTCGACCTATGCGCCCTCATTCACGCCCATGGCGGGCAGGTTTATGTTGACGGTGCCAACCTTAACGCGCTGGTTGGCCTGGCGGGTCCTGGAAAGTTTGGTGCCGATGTGTCGCACCTAAACCTTCACAAGACGTTTTGCATACCCCACGGTGGCGGCGGTCCGGGCATGGGACCAATAGGCGTTGGCGCACATCTCGCGCCTTACCTACCGTCCTCGGTCGTCGTGCCGCAGGAAGGGCTCGATGCAAGTAATAATGTGATCTCTGCAACGCCTTTTGGCAGCGCTTCCATCCTGCCTATTTCTTGGATGTACATCGCCATGATGGGCAGCGAAGGCGTGACCGAAGCCAGTCGCACTGCGATTGTCCACGCCAACTATATTGCTCAGCGCCTCAAAGGCCACTTCGACGTGTTGTACACGGGGCGACAGGGAACCGTAGCGCACGAGTGCATCATCGATATTCGACCGCTAAAGGAGCGAAGCGGCATTACCGAGGAGGATGTTGCCAAGCGCTTGATCGACTACGGATTCCATGCGCCCACCATGTCGTTCCCTGTCGCAGGAACTCTCATGATTGAGCCGACAGAGTCAGAGTCATTGAACGAGATCGATCGATTTTGCGATGCCATGCTGGCGATTCGAGAGGAGATTCGATCGGTCGAGGATGGCCGCTTTGATCCGATTAATAATCCGCTCAAAAATGCGCCGCACACACTCGACGACGTCACCGCGTCGGACTGGAATCGGCCTTACTCGCGAGAACAGGCTGTCTGGCCAGTGAGCTCGCTTCGGGCGGATAAATACTGGGCGCCCGTAAACCGCGTCGACAATGTCTACGGCGACCGCAACCTCATTTGCAGCTGCCCGAGCATTGAAAGTTATCTTGAGCCTGCGTGAGGGCATGACCCACGCGCAGACGCTTTAACTGCGACTACCGATCTTCTGGAAGCGACGTCTGAAAGCGTTCTTTCCAGGCGTCGTAGGGCATGCCGTAGACGATTTCACGCGCCTCGTCTTTGGTCAACTGAAGATCAGCGTCACTGGCCGCCTCGGCATACCACTTAGAAAGGCAGTTTCGGCAGAACCCTGCCAAATTCATCAAGTCAATATTCTGCACGTCGGTGCGCTCTTGAAGGTGCGCAACTAAGCGGCGAAACGCCGCGGCTTGAAGTTCAGTTTCAGTCATCGTTTATCGACTGGCCATTAATTCCTCAATGGCCACTCCTTGTCCTCGGTATCGCCACTTTAAATGTTGAAACAGCTCGGGATCGAACCAATCAGCATGTTTTATTTCCAACGGCCGTGAAATATCGATCGCGCGGCCAGACAACGACTCGCACCAGTACAAGTGAAATCCATTATCAAACTCAACCGCCAGCTCACCCGCCTTGGCTACAACACCCGCTTCTTCCCAAGTCTCTCGCTCTGCCGCACATTGTGCGGACTCGCGTCGATCAACCGAGCCACCGGGGGGGCCGTAAAAACCACCCATGGACTTCACAAGCAACAGGTCGCCATCACTCACCACCAAACACCCGGCACTCGGAGCGGTCATGTCACCGGCTGAAGTCGAGCACTCGGGGCGCTGCGAACATCCCATTAAAAAAAAGACTAGCACGGCAATCACGAGCAATTTAGCGTTCATAAACCACCTCCACCGCCTCGTGACCTATGATCTCTTTGAGTTGGTCGAGAAGCGTATCTGTTGGAGTCACTCGCCAGCAATCTCCAAGCCTGACAATAGCCGACCCTGCCGGCTGTCTATACTGTACTACAACGGGACATTCGCCGTTAGACCCGCTAAATGCACGCTTTAATTCCGCGCTAACCCCTCCTTGTATAGCGTCCGCATGCAGCTCCAGCTTTAGCTCACGTACGCGAGAAGTCCGTGCCATTTCGAGTGTGGTAAACGATTTGGCACGCAGCGATAGCTGTCCTCGAAAATCATCCACTTGGAGTCGACCATCCGCTAAGACAATCTGATCCTTAATGAGAAGCTCTCGATGCGCCTCGTAGACCTCGCTGTAGGCCGTGGCCTCGATTTGCCCTGTGCCGTCATCAAGTTGCAATACAGCCATGGTGCCGCGCTGCGTTTTAACCAGTCGAACGTCTACGATTAAACCCGCAACCCACTGCTTGCTTCCCGTGGTGAGTTCACGAATACAGCGCGGCGAGAACTTGCGCACCTCCTGCTCAAACTCGTCCATTGGGTGTCCACTGAGAAAACTCCCAAGACTCTCTTTCTCACCAGCGAGCACGTCGCGTAAGGTCCAAGACCGCGCCCTTCGATGATCGCGATAGGGGTCGCCGCCCTCAGAGCTTGGAACGACCTCACCGAACAAGTCGCCCATACCAGCAGCTTCGTTGGCAGCGGACTGCTCGGCGGCGCGCAATCCGTCGTCAAGCGCAGACATCAAGACCGCGCGGTCGGCCCCGAGCTCGTCAAGTGCGCCACTTTTAATCAATGCTTCAAGCGCGCGGCGGTTGACTTTACGCGGGTCCGTCCGACTGCAAAGATCGAAGAGATCGTCAAATGATCGTTCGGTCCGGGCGGCAATCAAGTCATCAATGGGGCCTTCGCCCAGTCCTTTTATGCCGCCTAACCCATAGACAATATGGCCCTCTTTATTCACCGAAAAATGCAGTCGCCCCTCACCCACATTTGGCGCCCTAACCGTCAACCCCATGCGCTTACACTCGTCGCGCAAGCTCAGGAGCTTGTCCGTATTGTCGATCTCAGAACTCATGACCGCGGACATAAACTCAGCTGGGTAATGACATTTCAACCACGCCGTTTGATAGCTCACCAAGGCATACGCAGCAGAGTGCGACTTGTTAAAACCGTAGCCTGCAAACTTTTCCACTAAGTCGAAAATCTTCATTGCAAGCGTGGGGTCCACACCCTTGTCTTTAGCGCCGTCTTCAAACACTGAGCGCTGCTTCGCCATTTCTTCGGGCTTTTTCTTACCCATCGCACGTCGAAGTAGATCTGCACCACCGAGGGTGTAACCTGCAAGTTCCTGAGCAATCTGCATCACTTGTTCTTGGTACAAAATGATGCCGTAAGTCGGCTCAAGAATGGGCTTCAACCACTCGTGCTGGTATTGCACATCAGGATAGGACACGCGCTCTCGGCCGTGCTTCCGATCGATAAAGTTTTCCACCATGCCCGATTGAAGTGGGCCGGGTCTAAACAGTGCGACCAGTGCAATAATGTCCTCAAAACAATCGGGGCGGAGATTTTTGATCAACTCCTTCATGCCACGACTTTCTAACTGAAATACCGCCGTCGTTCGAGCGCTTTGAAGGAGGCGGTAAACGTCGCCGTCGTCTAATGGAATCTGATTAATATCAACCGGCGCCTCAATATCAGTGCGCTGATTAATCATCGCAACTGCCCAGTCAATAATGGTGAGCGTGCGCAGCCCCAAAAAGTCGAACTTTACGAGCCCGGCATCCTCAACATCATTCTTATCGTATTGAGTGACCAGCCCTTGACCTTCTTCATCACAAAAGAGTGGCGAGAAATCCGTGAGCTTTGAGGGTGCAATGACGACGCCACCTGCGTGCTTACCGGCGTTTCGAGTTAAGCCCTCAAGCTGGACCGCCATGTCCCAAATTTCTTGTGCGGCAGAGTCTTCCTGTAACAGGTTGACCAGTTGTTCTTCCTGCTCCAGCGCCTTTTCGAGGGTCATTCCAACTTCAAAAGGTATGAGCTTGGACATCTTATCGGCGAGGGCGTATGGCTTGTCTTGCACACGTGCCACGTCACGAACAACCGCCTTGGCGGCCATTGTGCCGAAGGTGATGATCTGCGACACCGCATCGCGTCCATAGGTATTGGCTACGTAGTCAATGACCTCATCCCGCCGGTCCATACAAAAGTCGACGTCAAAGTCAGGCATCGAAACCCGCTGGGGGTTGAGAAAGCGCTCAAACAGTAAGTCGTATTCGATAGGGTCGACATCGGTAATCTCAAGCGCGTAGGCCACTAACGAGCCTGCGCCGGAACCGCGGCCCGGTCCTACGGGGATCCCATTGACCTTTCCCCAGCGAATAAAGTCCATCACGACGAGGAAATAACCAGGGAAACCCATTTGATTAATGATGCCTAGCTCAAACTTGAGACGGTCTCGATACGTTGACTCCTGCGTAACGCTGAGCTGCTCCAAACGTCGATCGAGCCCTTCGTTCGATAAATTCTCAAGGTGCTGCTCAATAGTCACCCCCGCGGGGGTTGGAAAGTCCGGTAAGTAGGCCTTACCCAGCTCGATCTCAAGTGAGCATCGTGACGCAATGTGCACGGTGTTCTCGATGGCCTCAGGGATGTCTGCAAACAACGCCAACATCTCTTCTGACGACTTCAGGTACTGTTGCTCAGAGTAATGGCGCGCGCGACGAGGGTCGTTCAGGGTCCGCCCGTCGCCAATGCACACACGTGCCTCATGCGCGTCGAACTCGCCCGGACGGAGGAAACACACTTCATTTGTCGCAACCACAGGGCACTCATGGTGCTCAGCCAATGCAACGGCCGCATGCAAATAGTCCTCTTCGTACTCACGGCCGGTTCGCTGAAGCTCTAAATAGAAACGATCGGGAAAATGATCCATCCACCAGGTCAACGCGGTCTTGGCTTCCTGGTCTCGACCTGCCAGTAAATGCTGGCCTACATCGCCCTTGCGCCCCCCAGACAAAACGAGGAGACCGTCGCGCTGCGGCGCTATCCACTCCCGGCGAAGCAAGGGTTTTCCGAGGATCTGACCTTCTTGATACGCGCGTGAAATTAGAATCGTGAGATTGCGATATCCCACATGATTTTGAGCCAGAAACGTCACTTGGCTGCGACGCTCATCATCCTCCAAAAGCTGAAAATCCGCCCCAACGATAAGTTTGACACCCTCGCGTTCAGCCGCCTTATACGCTTTGATAAGACCGAAAAAGTTAGTCCGGTCTGTCACCGCGACTGCCGGCATTTCGGCCGCCGACACCGACTTCATCAGGGGTGCAACACGCACCAGACCGTCCACGAGGGAAAACTCTGAATGAACGCGCAGGTGGACAAATGAAGGGGTCATGGTTGCTATTAAACCTCGTCTTGGCGGTCTAGCATACGTGCAACGGGTGCAAAACTTTTGCGGTGTATCGGCGTAATGCCAAGGTGTTGCAACGCCTCAAGGTGTTGAGCGGTTGGGTACCCTTTGTGCTTGGCCAGACCGTAACCTGGGTAGGCTTCATCAAGCGCCTTCATTTCACGATCACGGGTGACTTTAGCAATAATCGACGCCGCGCTAATGCAGGGCACGGAGCCATCACCACCGACGATAGCCTCTGCTGTAAAATTCCAGTTCGGCAGTTTATTCCCATCGACTAGAACGTGAACGGGTCTGACCGAGAGCGACTCGACCGCGCGCTTCATGGCGAGTAGCGACGCGTTCAAAATATTCAGCCGATCGATTTCTTCAACACTTGCGCGCCCAATGGCGCAGCACACCGCAGTCTGCTTTATCGTCTCAAACAGCGCTTCGCGTTTTCGTTCCGAGAGCTTTTTGGAGTCGTTCAAACCTTGCGGGAGCTCGTCTCCGAGGATAACGGCGGCTGCAACCACGTCGCCGGCCAGCGGACCTCGACCCACTTCATCACAACCAGCAACCATGACAAGCTCAGGTCCGATCATGGTTCAACAACTCTTCCAAGGCGTCCACTGATCGCACGGCAAAGTCGCTACCAATACTGTCACTCAACTCCGCAAATCGCGTTTTCTGATGATCGCCTGCATCACCAAATGTATCCAATACTGATCGATATAGATTCTCCGCCGTCGCCTCCCCCTGCAAAAATTCCGGTGCGATCTCAGTGCCCGCGATGACATTGGGAAGCCCCACGTATGGAATAGTCACTAAACGACTTAAAATTTGCCAAGAAAGCCAGGCCATTCGGTAGGCAATGGTCAATGGCCGACCAATAAGCATGGCTTCAAGCGTCGTGGTGCCCGACGCGCACAACACGGAATCAGAAGCGACCATAGCCAACCGGCTTTGCCCTTCAATGACGATGAATCGGTCGTGTTCAATCGGCATAAAATGACTAATTTGGTCGAGTCGCTCGGCTGAGGCGGCGGGAACGACCACTTGAAGCTGACTGTCTGTCGCAAGAAGCTTCATAATCACTTGAGCAAACACCGGTGCGAGATGCTCGATCTCGCTCGCACGACTGCCGGGCATGCAGACGAGCACTTTCCCCGATTGCGACAGTCCTAAATATTTGCGCGCGGTGTGCTGATCGGGCATCGCGGAAAGGTCCTCAATCAGAGGGTGACCGACACAGACCGCTTTCACCCCGTGATCAATATAAAAATCTCGCTCAAAGGGCAGCAGGCAGAGCATTAAATCGACTGACTTTTTAATGTTGTGAATGCGACCCGGACGCCAGGCCCACACCGACGGGCTGACCAAATGCGCCGTCTTGATCCCCTTGGACCTCAGTGAACGCTCTAGCGACAGATTAAAATCAGGACTGTCGATACCAAGAAACAGCGCCGGCTGTGTCTGCAACATGTGCTGTTTTACGCCACGCCTGATCGACAAGAGCTCAGGCAGTCGTTTAAGCGGCTCGACGAGGCCAAAGACTGACAAGCGCTCCATGTCATGAAGGCTTTGAAGCCCATGGAGCGCCATAAGCTCACCACCAATGCCCGTAAATTCAAGACGATCATTGCGGTAGCTCATTTCCCTGAGAACAGCACCGCCTAAAATATCCCCACTTTTTTCACCCGCGACAGCGCCAATGTGATGCGCTTGAACCATTACCTGACGATACCGCGCTCAGATGATTTGAGAGACTCAAGCAGAGGCTCAATCTCAGGCGTTTCCACAGCCATTTCTCCCAGTCTTTCAATCGCCACATCGAGCGTTAGACCCTGACGATACACCAACTTAAAGGCCCGTCTCAGATCTGCCAGCGTTCCGTCACTGAACCCTCGACGCCGCAGTCCCTCGGAATTAATGGTTCGTGCCTCAGCAGGACTGCCGGATACCGTGACGTAGGCAGGAACGTCCTTGCCGATCGCCGTACCCATACCGCTGAAACTGTGCGCGCCAATTTTACAAAACTGATGCACCAGCGTGTAACCCGACAGGATCGCCCAGTCGTCGACAACCACGTGACCGGCGAGGGCTGTATTGTTGACCAAAATCGTGTGGTTCTTGACGACACTGTCATGCCCTATGTGTACGTAGCACATAATCAAGTTACTGTTGCCAATCGACGTATCACCGCGATCCTGAATTGTCCCCCGATGAATCGTCACACTCTCTCGAATCACATTATCGTTGCCAATGGTCAAGGTGGTCGCCTCGCCCTTGTATTTCAGATCAGGAGTCGACTCGCCAATAGAGCTGAACTGGAAAATATGATTACGGGCACCGATTGTCGTGGGTCCCTTAATCACAACGTGGGGCTCGATAATCGTGTCCTCGCCCACCACGACATCGGCGCCGATGACACAGTACGGGCCGACCTGAGCTGACGGATGAATCTCCGCAGTGGGGTCAATGATGGCGGTCGCGTGAATCACTGATCAGCGATCCGCACACAGTATCGTCGCGGTGGCGGCTGTTTCTCCGTCCACCGATGCGCGAACATCAAACTTCCAGATACCCCGCTTTTCACTGACGATAGACGCCTGTAGCACCACACGATCGCCCGGTACACAGGGCCGCTTAAATCTCAGCTTATCAACACCAACAAGGTAATAAATCGAACCATCTTCAGGCGTTTTACCCATGGTCACAAAGCCCAAAATACCTGCGGCCTGAGCCATCGCCTCGACCAACAAGACGCCGGGGAAAACGGGGTTTTCCGGAAAATGACCATCAAAAAAGGGCTCGTTAATACTGAGGTTTTTATAAGCCTCTATAGACACCCCGGGCTCTAGCGCCACGACACGATCAACAAATAAACAGGGATATCGATGGGGAAGGTGTCGCCGGATGTCTTCAATATTCATCATCAAGATCTAATCCTTTCAATCACTACTGGGTTTCTCAACCAATGACTTCTCAAGGGCATCAATCCGTTTGGCCATGTCATTGAGCTTCTCGTAACGAGCCGCATTTCTCGCCCAATCTCGAGTGGGCATCAAGCCCGTGCCAGACGCGTAATGCCCGGGCGTATCAATACTGCGTGCCACACGTCCCTGACCGCCAATATGAACGTCACTGGCGACCCGTAAGTGCCCCGCAAACCCGGCTTGGCCACCGACGGTACAGCGCTCTCCCAGCACGGCACCTCCGGCGAAGCCGACTTGACCGGCAATCGCGGACTGAGCACCAATGTGCACGCCATGGGCAATGTGCACTAAGTTATCAATGATCACATCATCCTCGATGACCGTGTCTTCAAGCGCGCCACGATCAATCGCACAGCCCGCCCCAATTTCAACACGATCACCAATCTGTACACTGCCCAGCTGTAAAATTTTCTGCCACCCCCGCTCGGTGGGTGCGAACCCAAAGCCGTCTGACCCGATCACCGTATTCGCATGAACAAGGCAGGAGTGCCCCAGAGACACGCCGTGATAAACACAGACGCCTGCCCGCAGCTCGGAATCTCTCCCAACCTGCGCACCCGCACCAACCCAAGCATTAGGCCCAATCCAAGCATTGTCACCAATGACAGCATCCGCTTCGATAACAGCGCCTGCACCTATGGTGAGATTAGCCCCTAAGGTTGCAGACGGTGCAACAACGGCCGTGTCGTGGACACCGAGCGCCCTGACGGGTCGGTTATCAAAAATGTGAGTCGCACGCGCAAAATCAGCGTAGGGGTTATCGCTGTAAATGATCGCGCCTGAAAAATCGACGGCCCAACGTTGTGGGCAGATCACCGCGGATGCGAGGGAGCCACTCAGTTGTTTGACAAACTTTTTCTGCGCAACAAAAGAAAGCGCCCCCTCCTTCGCTGAATCGAGAGGCGCTAGGCGCACCAATGACACCTCTGGGTCACCTTTAAACGGCAGATCCAGTGCCTTGGCGATGTCGCCTAGCGTTGGCATTTTACTCTTTCGGTTGCTGGTTCAGCTTATCGGTGACCTTTGCAGTGATGTTGTAGCCAAGATCAGCATGGATAACCGATTGGGCCTGCAATAGCAGTCCAATTTGATCGGTTTCAATAACTTCGCCCAACACCTGCCTCGCCGAGGGGACAAGCTCTTGAAAAACGCGCTGCGCATTTGTCTGTTGCAGGGACTGCAATTTCTTCGCAACGTATTCAAGATCAGCATTCTTACTTGCAAGCTTCTGACGAGCGGCAACCTGCTCATCATCGCTCATTGCAGCTTGGTCGCGCTGAAAGTCTTGCACCAACGTGTCCAGTTCAGCTTTGAGGCTGTCAAATTCAGCCTTGTCTTCAGCGAAGGCGTCTCCGGCTTCGAATTCACGCAGCCGTTGCTGGGCATAATCGGTCTGAAGAATTGCCTGCTCTAGGTCTACGACAGCAATACGACCCTGAGCATGAGCTACGGTCGATGCAACCAACAGTGCCATGACGGCGATTGTGCGAAACAACATTGGGTATAACCTCCTGGTTAGTTATTAGAATCCACGCCCCAGCGTGAATTGGAATGATTCTCTTCGGTCAGTCTCGCTGGCATTGAGCGGTCTGGCAATAGCGAACGTTAGTGGCCCGAAGCCGCTGAGCCACGTTACACCGATACCCACCGAGTATCGCAATTCGCCGGCATCAACACCAAAACAATTAATCTGATTTTCACGACAATTCGTGTTGAATACATTACCAGCGTCTAGGAACAATGCGGAACGAATGGATCGTCGGTCTTTGACAAACGGCATGGGGAACAAAATTTCTGCCGAGCCCTCGATCACTACATTGCCGCCGAATGGGTCTGGGCGACGCCCGAGGAAAACCTGCTGGGTTTCAATTTCACCGGTCTCAGGATTCACAACGTAACCAAAACCTCGTCCGTCTGAACCACCAACCTCAGTAGGCACGCCGTCCTCATCAACCCCAGTGGTCGCGAAACCGGTCTGATACAGCACAGGCGGTGTACTGCGCGGCCCCAATGTGTTCGTCTCAAATCCGCGAACACTGCCAAAGCCGCCGGCGTAAAAGTGCTCGTAAAACGGCAGCTCCGTGGTATCGCCATAGCCGTCTCCGTAGCCCACCTCGCCACGCAAGTGAAAGGTGAATTCCCCATAAATGGGAAGGTACATTTCGCCACGATAGTTAATTTTAAAGAACTCTAGATCAGAGCCGGGCAACGAAAGCTGTGCCGATAAAGAGTTGGACATACCGCGTGTGGCCAGCTGACCTCGGTTCAGGGTTGATTGAACGTACGAACCCGTTACTGACCAGTTCGTAAATGCATCCCCGTTTTCATCTAAGAAGCCATCTGAGGCAATGGTTGCGAAAGCATCAGCGGGAAGGTCCGCAATCGGAAAAAGCTCTTCGGGCCCCGAAAAAGTGCCGTCAAACTGTCGTGTCGAGACGTAGTATTGCTCTATACCGGGAATCAGCCGCGGACTCGTACGAATCTCTTGCACCGCGTACTGACCTGAGGTGATTTGAGTATCTGTAATACCCAAATTAAAACCCAATCGCTGTGTCTCACTAATGGGGTAACCAAAGGTCATGGTCGCGCCCACTGTATCGGTGGTGTAGCTCGCAACATTAATTTCGGAAAGGTCAGTTTTTCGGTAGAACAGACTGAAACCGCGACTCACACCGTCCTCGGTAAAGTAGGGGTTGCTGTAGTTGATACTTGCAACACTTTGGTAGGCGGACGAATTCAAATTAAGTCCGACTTGGCGACCAGAACCTAAAAAATTGTTCTGCTGCAAATTCAGACCAAGAATCAGTCCCGCCCATTGCGAGTAGCCCAAACTACCGCCAATAGAGCCAAAGCTCTGTTCCTCGACCGAGAAGTCAATATCCACAACGTCGTCATATCCCGGCAACTCGACCGTTTCAACTTCCGCCGAACTGAAAAATCCAAGTCGCTCCAGTCGAATACGAGACTGCTCAATGGCTGACGCAGACGCTGGGGCCGCCTCCATTTGACGCATTTCTCGGCGCAAGACGTTATCGGCCGTTCGATCGTTGCCGGTAAAATTAATCCGGCGGACGTAAGTGCGTCTACCTGGGTCAACAAAAAACTTCAGCGCCACCTCGGCCTCGCCATCACCCACTTCTGGGATGCCGGTCACTTTTGCAAAGTTATAGCCTTCGTTCCCCAATCGCCGGGTTAAGTACTCTTCCGTACTGGTGACTAACTGCTGAGAAAAGACTTGCCCAGGCACGACCAGTAAGAACCGCGATAAATCCGCCTCGGGCAGCACGAGATCACCGGACAAATCGACGTCAGTGATCGTAAACAGGTCCCCTTCCGCCACATTTGCCGTGATGTAAACCGCATCCTTAGTCGGGGATACAGCAACCTGCGTTGACTCAATCTCAAACTGCAGATAGCCGCGGTCTTGGTAATAACTCGTCAGCGACTCAAGGTCTGACTCGAGCTTTTCTTTACTGTATTTGTCGGCACTTGAGAAAAATGAAAACCGGCCACCCACTTGAAGCTCGAAGTTTTCAAGCAGCGTTTCGTCATCGAATACCTCGTTACCCACGATGTTGATGTGCTTAATCTTCGATACCGTACCCTCGTCAATGTCTATGCTAATAGACACTCGGTTCCGAGGCTCGGGAATCACCTCAGAGTCGATCGAAGCGTCGTAGCGACCCTGAATAACATACTGACGCAACAGTTCAAGCTGCATCCCGTCCAGCGTTGATCGTTGAAAAACCTGACCGACCGCAAGACCTGCCCCCTTAAGCCCGTCGAGTAATGCCTCGGTCTCAATCGCTTTGTTGCCGTCAATCGTGATCTCACTAATGCTGGGGCGCTCGGCAACAATCAGCACTAAAACATTTCCGTCACGGCCGACCGAAATATCGTCAAAGTTGCCGGTGTAGAACAAGTTACGCGAGATCGCGCGAACCGACGCATCATCGAGCACATCACCAACGCTGACAGGCAGCGCGGCAAAAACACTGCCAGGCGCAATTCGTTGAAGCCCCTCAACGCGAATATCCGCGACGACAAAAGGCTCAACTTGCGCCAGCGCCGCAGGTGTAAATGCAGTGATTAATGCGGTAAGCGCGAACGATCGCAGTATTGTGCTCAGCCAAATATTTTTGTTTTTTAATACCATCTTCTTCGCTTTTTTCCAGGTAAACCGCTGGGCACATGTGTGTTTTTGCACGAGCCCGCTACGCAGGCGCGGGAGTATCTCACAGTCGAGCCACATCGTTATAGATCGCAAACATCATTAAGGTAAAAACAGCCGCCAATCCAAGCTGATAACTCATCATTTGAATCTGCTCGGGCACGGGACGACCAAAAATCCCTTCCAGCGCATGAAAGACAATGTGACCGCCATCGAGAACCGGAATTGGCAGCAAGTTAATTGCGCCGAGCGAAATGGACAGCAGCGCAAGAAAGGACAACCACGTTGAAAATCCACTTTCAGCCGTGCTGGCAGCCACTTGTGCAATCGATATAGGTCCTGACAAATTTTTTGTGGAGATCAGCCCCTGAACCATTTTCCACATCGACTCAAAGGTGAAGATCGTCAGCGAATAGGTTCTTTCAACCGCGGCAGCAAAGGCTTGAATTGGATTATGGCCCTGACGACGAATGCGCTCTTCGGGTATTTCCGGGATAACAACACCCATCCCCACAGCGCCCACCGCCTCATTACCCGAGGTTCTAGAGAGAGGCACCACCTCAAGCTTCATCAGTTGGTTGTCCCGCAGAATCCCTACGTCAATGGACTCACCCGGCCGAGCACGCACGGTTTTTACCCACTGCATCCAGGTCTCAATAACGTCACCGTTGGCGCTGACAATCCTATCGCCGACCTCAAACCCCGCCTCTTGGGCCGCATCACCGGCAACAAGCGATCCGACCACGGGCGCCAAAGGTAAGACGCCCAGGGTCAGACCCAGCGCGAGCGTGGGATCCGGAGCTTCAGCGTCTCCCAGCCAGCGATTAATCGGGAGTGGGTAGGACTGCTGTACATCGCTCAGCGGACTGCCAATGGCAATCTCGATGGTCCCTGTATCGCCCAGTCGTTGCAGTAATGCGAAACGGACATTAGAGACCGTACGAGTTGGCTCTGAGTCCACCGCCACGATCTCCTGCCCGACTTTAAGACCTGCCTCGGCTGCAACAGAGCCCACCTCAACCGACTCGATGATGGGCGCAAGCCCCGTTTCACCGCGTAAAAACAGTGCGAAAAGAACTAATATTGCCAGTGCAAAATTGGCTGCGGGGCCGGCCGCAACAATGGCAAGCTTATTGCGGACAGGCTGCGCATTGAATGATTGCGCGCGATTTTCATCGGTAATCCCCGACTCTGCGTCTCGCTCATCAAGCATTTTGACATAGCCGCCTAAGGGTATCGCACACAGCGTAAACTCAGTGCCATTGCGACCTGTATGCGCAAGCAACGGGCGGCCAAACCCCACAGCAAATCGCAAGACATGGACACCACAACGGCGTGCCACCCAGTAATGACCAAACTCGTGGATAGTGACGAGGATACCCAGCGTCACGAGCGCCATGAAAATTGAGAATAATGCTTGCATCTACTTCTGAGCACTCCGTTGAATCACAATCTCACCTTTTGATTTCGGCGACCACCGCATGGGCCGCCTCTCGCGCCGCATGATCGAGACCTTTGACCTCACTGAGCTCAGTTGGTTCAGCGAGATCGACGGTATTAAGTGTTGTCTCAATCACACGATCAATGTCAGTGAACCGTATCCGATGCGAGAGAAAGGCATCAACGGCGATCTCATTAGCTGCACTGAACGCACACATCCCACCGGGAAGCGCGATCGCCTCGTAAGCAAGCTTTAGGCACGGGAAGGCACCCAAATCGGGTGTCTCAAAATCCAACCGACCCACCTTAACCAAGTCGAGAACATCCACTCCCGCCTCGACGCGATCAGGCCAGGAGAGACTGTAGGCAATGGGCGTGCGCATATCGGGCTGTCCCAGCTGAGCCAACACGGAGCCATCGACATAACGTATTAACGAGTGAACGATACTTTGCGGGTGAACGACCACCTCAATCTCAGACGGCTTACGATCAAAAAGCCAACACGCCTCTGCCAGTTCCAAACCCTTGTTAACCAGTGTCGCGGAGTCGACTGAAATCTTTCGTCCCATGGACCAATTGGGGTGTGCACACGCCTGATCCGGCGTGACATCACGCAACTCAGATCGACTTTTCCCACGAAACGGCCCACCGGAGGCGGTGAGTAGAATTTTTTCCACGCGCCCCATTTGTGGGCGCGCCAGGTCGTCTGTCTCTAAACACTGAAACATCGCATTGTGCTCGCTATCGACCGGCAACAGCAAAGCGCCGCCCTCGCGCACAGCACTCATGAAAATCTGACCGGCACTCACCAGTGCTTCTTTATTCGCTAAAAGAAGTCGCTTGCCCGCCTGCGCCGCCGCAAGTGCCGCGGAGAGCCCTGCAAATCCGACTATTGCCGCCATCACCGTATCCACCTCGGCGCTTTTCGCAAGCTCAACCATCGGCGCCTCGCCCGCATGCACCTGGGTCTCGACCACGCCAGCTAAGCGTGTTTTAAGCACAAACGCAGCATCATGATCGAACATGACCGCGTGCACAGGACGATGACGAAGGCAAAGTTGCTCCATCTCATCCACCGACCGATTCGCCGCTAAGGCATAGGCACAGTAGTGAGTCGGGTGCCGTTCAATAATGTCCAATGTGCTCGTTCCTATGGAGCCAGTAGCACCCAGAACCAAGACGCGCTGCATTACGCGTAACCCACCAAAATAAGTGACAGAGCAAAAAACGGCGCGGTACCGCAGATACTGTCGAGTCGATCCAGCACACCGCCATGACCGGGCAAAAGCACCCCCGAATCTTTGCACCCGCTCTCCCGCTTCACCATGCTGACGGTCAAGTCACCAAGCACCGATGCACTGCAGCAAAACGCCGCGATTAGGAATATCTCCACAGGGTGAATGTAGGCGTAGGCCGGCGGCAGCAACCACCAGGTCAACCCCGCGAGACTCAAGACACCCAAGAAGCCTCCCCATAAACCCTCGATCGTCTTTGCGGGACTGACATCGGGGGCGAGTGGGTTTTTACCCCAGGCCTTACCAACAAAATACGCGCAGACGTCAGCCGCCCCGACCGTAATGACCAGCATGATGACGAGCAACCAGCCGTTGGACAAATACATGACGTAGGAAAGTGAAAACCAACCAGCCCCAAGAACAAAAAGTCCCATCAGGCTCCTTACTAAACGCGAGCGCCACAAAAAAGAAAGTTTGGGGTAACTGTCCACAAGAAGTGCGTGAACCAACCAAGCGAAACACGCCAGACCAAGAATCGGCCGAATCAAGGTGACGTCAGCGGCAAAATTAGGCCCATAAACCCACGCAAAAGCAACGCAAACACTGGCAAACGTGATCACAAAAACAACGCGCGTGACGCGGGATGTCCAACCGGCCAGGGCCGACCATTCCCAAGCACCAGCGGCGCCCACGGCGGCAAAAGCAAGAGAGAGCATGTTCGCTGACAACTGCGTCACCGCGACAAAGAAAACAGAGATTAAGATCAGTGCCGTATAAATGCGCTTTGCCAACATTAAGACTGGACCTCTGCTGGACGACCACCATAGCGGCGTTCTCGTCCCGCGAAATGGTCGATAGCAACATCCAACTCGTCAACGGTGAAATCAGGCCACAGCGTTTTAGTAAACCAAAGTTCAGCGTAAGCGCTTTGCCACAATAAGAAGTTAGACAGTCGATATTCGCCGCCGGTTCTAATGCAGAGATCGAGCGTCGGCTGGTCGGCCAATGACATTCTTGCACTGAGTGACGTTTCGTCAATATCCTCAGCCCGCAACCTTCCTGCTTCCACGTCATGCGCCAAAGAGGACGCAGCCGCACCCACGTCCCAACGCCCACCGTAGTCGAGTGCCAACACTAAGGTCGTATCGGTATTATGCGCAGTGGCCTGCTCGGACCACTCCAATAATTTCGCAATACGCGGACTCAAGCGATCACGACGACCAATAAACCGAACCCGAACCCCGTCTTCAGCCAATTGGTTTATTTCACGCCTTAAATACCGCGACAGTAACGCCATGAGTGCACGCACTTCGGCCTCTGGGCGGTGCCAATTTTCGCTCGAAAACGCGAACAAAGTGAGCGTTTTGACGCCGCGATCTCGACAAGCGTACATCAGCGGCTTCACCACGTCGGCACCCGCTCTGTGACCAATGGGGCCCGGCACACCGCGCTTTCGTGCCCAACGGTTATTGCCGTCCATCACAATGGCAATGTGTTGTGGCATGCGGCCTGAAAAATGGGTAGGTGAATTCACTGGGAGACCGGAATACTGATCAGATTTCCATCAAATCAGCTTCTTTAGTCGTCAACGCAGCATCGATCTTCGCCACATAGACATCTGTCAGCTTCTGAATCTGATCTTGGCCTCGCCGTTCCTCGTCCTCTGAAATTTCTTTTTCCTTGACCAGGTCCTTTAGCATACCGTTTGCATCGCGACGAGCGTTACGCATCGATACACGTGCTGACTCGGCCTCAGCGCGCGCCTGCTTAATAAAACCCTTTCGAGTCTCCTCAGTCAGCATGGGCATTGGAATGCGAATAACATCGCCAGCCGTTGAGGGATTAAGGCCAAGATTACTTTTCATGATGGCCTTTTCTACATCGGGCGTAATGGACTTATCAAAGACACTCACCGCGAGTGTGCGGGCGTCTTCAACATTGATACTCGCCATCTGCTTCAGTGGCGTCTCTGATCCGTAGTAATCGATGCGGATTCCGTCAAGAATACTGGGGTGCGCCCGTCCTGTTCTGATCTTATTGAAGTTTTGAGCCAGCGCTTCCAGTGACTTGTCCATCCGCTCTTCAGCATCGGTTTGTATGTCGTCAATCATTTTTCTCTCCCGACCGATTTATAGTGCGTGTATCAATAGACCCTATCGAATCACCGTGCCTTCAGATCCGCCCCTTACAATACTCAACAACGCGCCCTTCATCGACATATTAAACACGCGAACCGGCATTTGGTGATCTCGGACCATACAAATTGCCGTAAGGTCCATGACCCCCAGCTTCTTGTCTAAAACGTCGTCGTACGTGAGCTCATCAAACTTGATTGCTGACGAGTCTTTCATCGGGTCAGCGTTGTATACCCCATCAACCTTAGTCGCCTTCAGAACGATATCGGCCTCGACCTCAATCCCTCGCAGGCAAGCGGACGAGTCCGTTGTAAAAAAGGGATTACCGGTGCCGGCCGAGAAAATAACAACGTCGCCCTGAGACATCGCCCGAATAGCTTTGCGGCGGTCGTAGTGATCGACCACGCCACTCATTGGAATCGCCGACATCACTTGCGTTGCAATATTAGAGCGCTCGAGTGAGTCCCGAAGTGCCAGTGCGTTCATAACGGTCGCCAGCATTCCCATGTGATCGCCGGTGACGCGGTCAAGGCCCGCGGCTTGGAGCGCGGCGCCACGAAACAAATTGCCGCCGCCAACAACCAATCCGACCTGAACCCCAATACCCACTAGCTGACCAATCTCCAAGGCCATTTGATCCAGCACCTTAGGGTCAATACCAAATGACTCGTCGCCCGTCAGCGCTTCACCACTCAGCTTTAACAATATCCGTTTGTAGACCTTTTCAGCTGCCATGCTCTCGTCCTTCGAAATGTCTCACGATGAGTACTGACCTAGTGGGCCATCAGTTTCCTAACTGTGCGGCAACCTCAGCCGCAAAATCGACCTTTTCGACTTCAATGCCCTCGCCCACCTCAAACCGTGTGAACCCAACGACACGGGCTCCTGCAGCCGATACCAGCTTTCCAACTGTCGTATCAGGGTCTTTGACAAACGCCTGCTCAGTGAGGCTATTTTCAGACAAGTACTTGCGCACTCGCCCTTCGATCATCTTCTCTACAATCTCTGGTGGCTTACCCGAGTCCGCCGCCTGGGCTGTGAAGATCTCCCGCTCTTTTTGCAGTAACTCGGCAGGCATATCACTGGGCGAGACAACCGCAGGGTTGACCGCCGCAACGTGCATAGCCACGTCTTTTGCCAGTTCCGCGTCACCGCCTTCGAGCTCCACCAACACGGCTATTCGGCTATTGCCGTGCACGTAGCCACCCACAGCACCACTGTCTGTTGAGCGCGCGGCAATACGGCGGACCGATATATTCTCACCAATTTTTTGAACCAGCGCCTGGCGCGACGTTTCAACATCACCACCGGCTATTACGGTCACGTCATCGGTTTGTGCGGCAACAGCCGCGTCCATCACCTGGCTAACGAAGCCTAAAAAATTCTCATCGCGCGCAACGAAGTCCGTCTCGCTGTTCACCTCGCCAATCACACCCGAAGTTCCATCCGCAGTAATTCTCATGGAAACAACGCCGTCAGCGGCTGTACGACCCGCCTTCTTAGCGGCCTTCATACCACTCGACTTTCGCAACTCCTCAATCGCAACTTCGACGTCACCGCCCGCAGCCGCCAGCGCTTTCTTACACTCAAGCAGCCCCAATCCAGTGCGCTCGCGAAGTTCCTTTACCAATGCAGCAGACATTTATCTCACCCTCTTAACGTCTCAAGATCATCTTGTGGTCCTCGATAGAAACGAAGCCCAAATAAAAAAAAGCCGCGCTGAGCGCGGCGACTTATGGCTTACTCCGCGTCACCTGACTCTTCAGGGTCCGCCGGAGGCTCGGCGGACTCGACCACCTCAACAAACTCATCAACGACCGGCGTCTCTGACAACACACCCTTGCCCTCAAGTACAGAGTCAGCAACGGCAGACACGTAGAGCTTGATTGCGCGAATTGCATCATCATTGCCTGGGATTACGTAGTCGACGCCATCGGGGTTACTGTTGGTGTCAACAATACCAATAACGGGTATACCAAGCTTGTTGGCCTCAGTAATCGCAATGCGCTCGTGATCAACGTCGACCACAAACAGTGCGTCGGGTAGACCACCCATATCTTTAATACCGCCGATTGAACGATCTAGCTTGTCCTTACTGCGCGATCGCATGAGGGCTTCTTTCTTCGTCAACTTGTCGAAAGTGCCGTCCTGCTCTTGCCCTTCAAGCTCGCGAAGACGCTTGATAGAAGACCGGATCGTCTTGTAGTTCGTGAGCATTCCCCCCAACCAACGATGGCTGACGTACGGCATGCCACAACGCGCCGCTTGCTCTTCGATAATTTTACCAGCAGCACGCTTTGTGCCGACGAACATGATTTGGTTTTTGTTTTCAGCCAATCTGTGAACAAACCCAAGCGCATCGTTAAATGCCGGGACGGTGTGCTCCAGGTTGATGATGTGGATCTTGTTGCGTGCACCAAAGATGTATTGATCCATCTTTGGATTCCAAAAACGGGTCTGGTGGCCAAAGTGCGCGCCGGCCTGCAACAACTCGCGCATGCTTACTTGTGTCATAATAGGTCTCTAAGTTGGGTTTAACTTCCGTTCCCTCAAATTGTCCAACTGGTCTCCCAGCACCCGGCAACTTGTTTGTAGCGAACGTGCTTATTAGCCTTCGTAAACTCGAAAGCGGCGCGCTTTATACCATAGGTAGAAGTAGTGCTGAAGCCTCTTGCTGTAATAACTCACCTCGAGTGCGGTAAACTACCGATATTTACAGCCAAACATGACATTAAGCGTGGATAAAACACCGTGAGCAACGTATCAATTAAATCAGAACAAGACATCGCCGGCATGCGTGAAGCGGGCCGTCTCGCGGCCGAGGTACTGGAGATGATCGCCCCCCAAGTCGTTCCCGGCATCTCTACGGGGGAGCTCGATCGTATTTGCCACGACCACATTGTGACGACTCAGAAGGCGATCCCCGCGCCGCTCAATTACAAAGGATTTCCGAAGTCGATCTGCACATCTGTCAATGATGTCATTTGTCATGGCATCCCCTCCGACACGAAAGTATTGAAGGATGGCGACATTATTAATATCGACGTAACTGTCATCAAAGACGGTTGGCACGGAGACACCAGCATTATGGTCCCAGTCGGGAAAATTGCGCCGCACGCTGAACGACTCATTAACGTTACACAAGAGTGCCTCTATAAAGGACTCGCGTTGGTGAAACCCGGGACACGCCTTGGCGATATTGGGCAGGTCATACAACAGTATGCTGAGTCTTCCTATTATTCGGTGGTCAGAGAGTATTGCGGCCATGGAATAGGGCGAGTTTTCCATGAAGAGCCTCAAGTACTTCACTACGGCCGAGCAGGGACTGGCATGGTGCTCGAGAAAGGAATGACGTTTACGATCGAACCCATGGTGAATGCGGGAAAACGCCACACGAAGCTCAATACGCGTGATGGCTGGACCGTAACCACAAGAGACGGTCGCTTGTCCGCGCAATGGGAGCACACGATTGCGGTCACCGATAATGGCTGTGAAGTGTTGACGAAGCGCTCGACGGAGGACTTGCCCTTTTAAGCCCAACCGACTGACGTGAATAAGCTCAAACTGCTCCAAATCAGCGATCATCTCGTAACTAAAGGCCGAAGCCAAAGCATCCCTATTTCATGAATCCTAAAGCGCTCACTCAGTTAGTGTCTGACCTACGAAACGAGCTTAACGAGACAGCCCGTGCGACGTCAGCCAAGTTTGACCCTTCCAGCTCGGTGACAGCGCTTCTGTGCAATCGCTGCGACGCCGTTGATGACGCCCTGATCAGCCTTTGGCGTTTTTGTGAATTAGACGAGGCCCACGCATCGCTCATCGCCGTTGGAGGCTACGGCCGAGGCGCCCTGTTTCCGAACTCCGATGTCGACGTCTTAATTCTTCTGAACGACGAGGGTACTGCTAACGACTCGCTCATCAGCGCTTTTATCAGTTCGCTGTGGGATCTAGGACTGACCATCGGACACAGTGTGCGCACCATCAGCGACTGCATTGAGATGGCGACCGCCGATGTTACCGTCATGACCACGTTGCTTGAAACTCGGTTACTAGCGGGTGATCCATTACTCAAAGACGCGCTTCACAATGAGATGGACACGTGTGATATCTGGCCAAGTACAACGTTCTTTAACGCTAAAATCGAAGAGCAGACCGCGCGATACGAAAAGTTTGGTCTTACTGGCTACAGTCTGGAGCCCAACGTGAAGTCGTCGCCCGGTGGCCTTAGGGACATTCAGGTGATTGGCTGGATCGTCCAGCGTCACTTTGGTACGTCGCTCGATCGGCTGCCCGCGGGCGAATTTTTGACCGCAGAAGAACTTGATCTGCTCGACGCTGGGCAAGACTATCTCAGTCGCGTTCGGTTTGCGCTTCATACACTGACAGGGCGGGAAGAAGATCGCCTACTGTTTGAACATCAACGTGCCTTGGCCAGCCAGTGGGGATTCAAGGACGAGGGTAAGCTGGCGGTAGAGCAGTTCATGCAGGCTTACTTTAGAAATGTGCAGGCCATTTCACACATTACGGCGCTATTGATTGATACCTTTGAAAACGCCCTGCGTCACGCGGACCCCGGCGACGCCATTGTTATCGATGATGACTTTGAGCTGATCGATGATCGAATTGCCGCGCGACGCGCGGACGTTTTCTCGCAATCACCCTCAAATCTACTCCGATTGTTTGCAGTGATTGGACGAGACGAGCGGATTAAGCGAATCGATCCAGAGACGACTCGACTGTTGCGCGCTTCGGCTGACCTGATCAATACCGAGTTTCGCGACGACCCGATAAATCGTCGCCTGTTTATCGATGTGCTCTCGTCGCCTTATTCGATGACGAAACAGCTTCGTCGTATGCTACGACATGGTGTATTGGGTCGTTATCTTCCTGAGTTTGAAATGATCGTGGGGCAGATGCAGTTTGACATGTTCCACACCTACACGGTTGACGCCCACACCATGCAGGTTATCGCCAACAGTCGTCGGTTTTTGCGGGCAGACTACACGGATAAGTTTCCTGTAACGACGCGAATCGCGCACCGACTTCGCAACCCAGTTCTGCTGTTCGTGGCGGCCTTGTATCACGACATTGGCAAAGGCCGCGGTGGCGATCACTCTGCACTAGGCGCCGTTGATGCAAGACGTTTCTGTGAGCGTCACTTCCTTAACGAGCCGGATACTGAGCTCGTTGTTTGGCTGGTTCAAAATCACCTGTTCATGAGTTCATTTTCTCAAAAGAGGGACACCTCAGATCCTCAAGAGATTCAGCGTTTCGCCGAGCACGTGTCAACCGAAGAGCGCCTTGATTATTTGTTTACGCTGACTGTTGCTGACATTAACGGCACAAATCCAGAGCTCTGGAATGCCTGGCGCAGTTCGTTACTGCGACACCTTTACACGCAGACTCGGCGTGCACTGCGACGAGGCCTGGCCAATCCAATTGCGCGCGAAGACGTGATCTACGCTACCAAGAAGGCCGCCACACACCTGCTCGAGTTCAGGGGCTTTTTAGATGACGAACTCGCAGAAATTTGGGCGGCAAGAGGGCACGACTATTTTTTACGTGAGCGCCCCGAGGACATCGCGTGGCATACAGAAGCGATCGCTGACTTTGACAAAGGTGACGGCCCACTGGTCCTACTCAAACAGTCGTCAGAGTCATTAATCGCCAATGCGACTCAGATTTTTGTACACACTGAAGACACCTCTGCCGTCTTCTCACGGGTCTGCTCGGCCTTGGAGGTCATGGACCTCAGCATTAACGATGCCCGTATATACTCAGGCACCGACGGCGCCACACTGGATACCTTTTTCGTATTAAAAGCTGACGGTAATCCAATCGATAATTCGCCTGAAACCATGCACATGATCGAGGAGGCGATTTACAAGGCGCTGAGCACAGCAGAGGTGAGTACGGCGCATCAGCGCATTACGCGCTCGCTTCGTGCTTTCCTGTCGCCGACCGAAATCACGTTTGTTGAGGACAGGGCACGAAATTTGACGATTATGGAGCTCAGCTCACCCGATCGACCGGGATTGCTCGCGCGCATCGGCCAGACGCTGGACGACAACGCGGTCACAATTCAAGCGGCCAAAATCCAGACACTTGGCGAGCGTGTGGAGGATGTCTTCTTTCTCACGGATCAAACCGGTAATCGACTGAACGATGATGCCATCTGCGACGCGCTAAAAAGCGCACTGTGTAAAGTGCTTGATACGGACGTGGCCGCATGAATCCGGGAATGCACGCGCTCCACCCTTACCCGTTCGAAAAGCTCGCGCAACTGACGGCCGGCATTGAGTGTCCTGACAAAGATCGTATTTCTCTGACCATTGGCGAACCCAAACACCAACCTCCTGCTCATGTATTGGAGGCCCTTGTTAACGCGCTCAACGAGGTCTCCCGATACCCGACCATTGGCGGACTACCAGAGCTCAGAGGGCACATCGCCACTTGGCTCCAAAAACGCTTTGACACGCGAGACATCGACCCCGCGACCCAGGTGCTGCCGGTAAACGGGACGCGAGAGGGTTTGTTTGCGATTGCTCAGACCTTTGTAACGCCCAAAAAGCCCGGCGCGGTGGTCATTCCAAATCCCTTTTATCAAATTTACGAGGGCGCCGCCCTACTCGCCGGTGTCCAGCCAACGCTCATACCCTGCCCCCCGGAGCTGGATTATCTGGCAAATTATCGCGAACTCTCAGAGGATGAATGGGCGCAGTGCGACCTGCTCTTTGTCTGCACACCCGGTAACCCCTCAGGCGCGGTGATTCCTGAAAAAGAGCTGCACTTTTTGATCGAAAAAGCAGTAGAGCACAACGTCGTACTGGTGAGTGACGAGTGTTACAGCGAGCTCTATTACGACGAAGCGGCGCCCCCGATGGGTCTGCTGCAAGCGGCAACGACTATGGGGAATACAGACTTTAAACAGTGCCTTGTTTTTCACAGTCTCTCCAAGCGCTCGAACTTACCGGGTTTACGTTCGGGCTTCGTTGCTGGCGATGCTGAGTTGGTTCAAGAGTTTCGCCGCTATCGCACGTATCACGGCTGCGCGATGCCGCTGCACCATCAGCGTGCCAGTATCGCGGCGTGGTCTGACGAGCAGCATGTCGTGGAAAACCGGCAGCTTTACCGCGCAAAGTTTGACTCCGTAACGCAGCGACTGTCGCCGGTATTACCCGTCTCAATACCCCCCGCGGGATTTTATTTGTGGCCCAAGACGCCGATGAGCGATACCGCTTTTGCGCGCGAATTGTTAGCGCAGACCAACGTCGCCGTACTTCCCGGCAGTTTCTTAGGGCGAGAAGTCAACGGCGAGAACCCCGGCGCCGATCACGTACGCATGGCCCTGGTGGCCACACACCAAGAAACTCTGGAGGCGGCCGAGCGAATTGCGACGTGGCTGTCGCGCGGCTAGTGCCTATGAGTCGTAACTTACCAAAGCAGGCGCGCGTAGACTTTATAGACCAAAGGCTCAACGAGCTGTACCCCGAGCCACCCGTCCCGTTGGATCACAGTAATCCGTACACACTGCTCGTTGCGGTTTTGCTCAGCGCCCAGTGTACCGATGAGCGAGTCAACCGCATCACCCCCGCTTTGTTCGAACTGGCTGACAACCCATTTGACATGGCTCAGCACAGTGCGGAAGCCATTAGAGCGATCATCAAACCCTGTGGTCTGTCCCCTCAAAAATCAAAAGCAATACGCCGACTGAGCGAAATATTGATTGAAGAGCACTCGGGGGAAGTGCCTGCTGATTTTGAAAGCCTTGAGCGACTTCCCGGCGTCGGTCATAAAACTGCAAGCGTTGTCATGGCACAATCTTTCGGTGTGCCGAGCTTTCCAGTGGACACACATATTCACCGCCTCGCGCAGCGATGGGGTCTGACTCGCGGTCGCAACGTTGTGGACACCGAACGCGATTTAAAAAAGGTATTTCGTCGCGAGCGTTGGAACGATCTGCACCTGCAGATTATTTTTTACGGTCGCGAGTTCTGCACGGCACGCAGCTGTAATGGGCTGGTCTGCGAGATTTGCACAACGTGCTATCCCGCCCGTAAACACCCCAAGAAAGTTAATAAACCGTAACACCAGCAGGTATTTTCATGGCGACAATCATTTACGGCATTCCGACCTGCGACAGCGTTCGCAAGGCACGGCAATGGCTCAACGCACAAGACATTGAACACACGTTTGTCGACGTGCGTGAATCGACCCCCTCTAAAGCGCTGATCGATGAATGGCTCGCGCGATTGGGCGCCGAAAAGCTCGTTAACAAACGAAGTACTACCTGGAAAAATATGTCTGATATTGAGCGTCATGAAGCGCAGTCCGGTGATACCGCGGCCGTGCTGATTGCGAATCCCACGCTGATCAAACGCCCGGTACTCTCACACGGCAGCGTCCTTGACGTGGGCTTCAAAGCCGATACCTACCGCGTTTATTTTCAGTAACCCGTTGTAAATCAGGAGCGATTATTATGGCCGATAAGATGCATGGATTCGGACTGGGCGTCATCTCTGAGAACGCCAAAGGTGCGATCTTGGATGTGTTTTACCCCACACCCCTTGGCGATGTGACCGGCCCGCTGTCAGACGCAGTCAGCGGCGTTTGTGGTCGACTGGATCGTAGTGACTTAAAAACCCTCGCCAATAATGCCCGAAGTGCTGGGGATGAGGCGCTTGCGGCGCTGTCAGACCGGCTTAGTGAAAGCCCTGCGTCTGTTGTTGCATCCTCTTTGGCAGCCAATGTCGCCCCCGTGTCGGTAGAGGACGCCTACCTCAAACTTCATATGCTGTCACATCGACTCGTGAAGCCTCATGGCACTGATCTCACGGGCGTATTTGGATTGCTACCCAATGTCGCATGGACTGACGAGGGGCCTATTGACCTCAGCGAGCTGGCTGAGCGGCAATTAAGTGCCCGCCTGAAGGGCAAAGTACTGGAGGTCGCAAGCGTCGATAAATTCCCAAAAATGACCAATTACGTCGTCCCTGAGGGTGTCAGAATTGCGCACAGTGCCCGCGTTCGCCTGGGCGCTTATCTTGGCGCTGGAACAACGGTGATGCACGAAGGCTTTATAAATTTTAATGCCGGAACTGCAGGCCCAGGAATGGTCGAAGGCCGCATTTCGGCCGGTGTTATGGTCGGTAAAGGCTCTGATTTGGGTGGCGGTTGCTCAACCATGGGGACCCTGTCCGGCGGCGGCAACATGATCATTTCTGTGGGCGAGGAGTGTCTAATCGGTGCCAACGCCGGTCTGGGTATTCCCTTGGGCGACCGATGCACCATCGAGGCGGGACTGTTTATTACTGCGGGCACTAAAGTTACCGTGCTTGATGACGCAAAGCAGGCCGTTGAAACCACGGCAGCTCGATATCTAGCGGGACGCTCGGACCTCTTATTTCGACGCAACTCGCAGTCAGGTTCGGTAGAATGTCTGACGAACAAAACAGCGATCGAACTCAACGAGAGCCTTCATGCCCATAACTGATTCGGAACACCCCTCTGTCGCGTTGACCAAAGAACTCATTAGCAAGCAGTCGGTAACGCCTGCGGATGACGGCTGTCAGCCTTTACTCGCAGAGCGCCTGTCAAAATTAGGGTTTGATTGCGAATCATTACCCAGAGAAGAAGTACTCAACCTTTGGGCGACACGTGGCACTCACGGACCCACCTTGGTTTTTGCAGGACACACCGATGTGGTGCCGCCTGGACCTCGCGAGCACTGGGACAGCGATCCTTTTGTGCCTACCGAGCGCGGGGGTTTTCTCTATGGGCGCGGGGCCGCAGACATGAAGGCCAGTCTTGCAGCAATGGTGGTGGCAACAGAATCTTTTGTCGCAAACCATCCGCATCACAAAGGGAGAATCGGCTATCTCATTACCGCCGACGAGGAAGGCCCTGCGATTCACGGGACGCGTTACGTCGTCGACACGCTACAGCGCCGAGGGGAATCCATCGACTGGTGCGTCGTGGGTGAACCGTCCAGCACATCGACTTTAGGCGATATCATTAAAAATGGCCGCCGAGGGTCTATTAATGCAACCCTAACGATCAAAGGTAAGCAGGGGCATGTGGCCTATCCACATCTAGCCGATAATCCCATGCATAAGGCGTTTGCAGCACTGACGGCGCTCTCAGAGCTAAGCTGGGATAGCGGCAACGATTACTTTGACCCAACGCAGCTCCAGTTCTCCAATATTCATTCGGGTACCGGCGCAACCAACGTCATCCCAGGAGAACTAGTCGCTGTTTTTAACCTTCGGTTTTCTACCGAGATCACCGCCGATGAAATCCAGTCCAAATGTGAGACGGTGCTCGATGCCACTGGCATCGACTATTCACTCGACTGGCAACTGAGTGGCAATCCGTTTTTGACTGAGCCCGGCGATCTGGTAGACGCGGTCAGGGAGAGCATTATGACCGTGACAGGCGTCAGCACCCAGCTCAGCACGGGGGGAGGAACGTCCGACGGGCGTTTTATCGCGAGCATGGGTAGCCAAATTATTGAACTGGGCCCCATAAACGCGTCTATCCATCAGAGAAACGAACACGTCTTGCTCTCAGACATACCGAAGCTCGCTCGTATTTATGAGGGCATTATGGAACGGCTGCTGACCTAGAGCGTCATCGCGTCGCCCTGCCTCATGAAGTCAAAGTGAGCGCTGGGTACCAGTGTTACAAGACCCTCGAGTAAAACGCGAAAGTAAGCTTCGCTCGCGCGCGACCATACATCAGCGTTACCCGGCAAGATAAAGCGCCAACGGCAGGCAGGATTGAGAGACACGGCAGCCTCCAAAAGCTCGGTTATCCCGACGATCTGTCCTTGGAGATAGTCACTGGCGGATAGCGAACCGCTCTCTTTGTCGCCGCTTGAAAAGTCAAAGGGGTGAAGTTCGCAAAAAATGTGCGCCGGAGCCTCGTTTTGGCGAAGCCAATCGATCAGTCTCGCCCGACCCTCTACCGTCCTCATATCGACATGGAGGTGATCCGCAAGACTCGCGATATTTGGATTTCTCTCACTGTTGGCGTAAACCCATCGGTAACCCAAGGCTTTTGCCGCAGTCGCGACTTCGGTCGGAAAGTAACGCCCAACGTACAAAACACTCTTTTCCACGTCTCCCCTCCCCCTTTATTTTACAATGACGTCAAAGCGGACGGTCTTGCCAGCGATACTGTATGAGGGCTTGCTCACCCCTAACGATGGCGCCTTTACCGGACGCTTGACCACCACACGATCAACGGGCTGTGCCACCGCCCAAGTCAGCAGTGCCTCAGCATTTGGGGCTCCCGACGCATCGGTAAACAGTGCCTGGACTGTCGCCAAGTCTTTTTTCACGGCCGCTGACTTGCCGCGCTCGGGAAACATAGGGTCAATGTAGATCGCGTCGAATCCCTCAAGCGCCCGTTCGCAACTGTCCCCGGTTACAACAGTCATATGATCTGCGGCCTCAACCACCTTTGTGTGTGCACTGAGTAGCGCGAGCTCACGAGCCTGATTTAAGAGGAATCCCAGCGGCACAGACCACTCCGACAAAACGACGTCACATCCAAGGTCCGCCAACACAAAAGCATCTCGCCCAAGTCCTGCTGTTGCATCAAACACGCGCGGTTTTACATCGTGCTTTACCCCAACTGCACGACCCAATGGCTCATTGTGGCCCGACTTTCGCCGGTGCAACATTTCGGGGGCCGAAAAATCGATGCAGACTCGGCCCAGTCTCGGCCGTTGAAGGCGCTGAAGCCATGACCTGTCTGTATCGACAACCAGTGCAACACCGGAATCAAGACCTTCAATCGAATGCGCATACGCCAGCCCCAAGTCCAATGCCACAGACTTTGCAAGAGACTGAACCGCATGAGAGGCAGGCGTCACAAGGCACGACATTAGCGATTTCTCACGCCCAAAGACAGCGTACGACCTTCAAGCTCAAGGGTAAAACCTACATTGTGCGCGCTCTGACTCAAACCGTGTTTGTCCGTCACCTCAATGAGACGCTCATCAGGCTGACCTGCCGACCACGGCTGAAAATGAATCTTCGTCAACCGGTCTTCATCAACACGTATACCGGACATATCGAGAAGCTCATCACGCGAGTGACATAAAAACTCGGCTGGCGTCGCAGGGACATCGCTATCAGGCAGCAGTGCTAAAAAATCACCCATGTGTATGCCCGCTGGGGGAACACTCTCCACTAATCGGGCAAGCTTGATGGTCACGTCACCCACGATATAGCTCAAAACGGTTGGATTGATCCCTTCTGCCTGCGATAACTCGTAGTGACTACCAATATGAAACGCAGAACGCAGTGTGGGCACCGATCCAAACTGCGACTTCTCACGCGCGACCGCATTGTCAATTAAGACCAACAAGAAGAAGGTCAGTAAGTCGGCGTTGGGGAAAACCCCTAGATCTCGATTCCAAACATAATAGCCATCTCCCGTGGTAGTCCGCGCAAAATTGACTTCGATTCCCTCGCGCTTGAGCTTGGAATAGGCTGAGTTCATAGAGTAAGACAGACTATTGAGTTGGCTCGCTTGTTCAAAGGGCCGAAACAACGAAAAATCGGCGATATCAAACAGTACGACGGCTCGGCTTTCCTCGTGACCGAGACTGTAACGCTTGATCATGGAATCGATCTGCGCGACGGTCTCATCGTCCTCAGTTAAGGCTTGATCCAATTTTACAAAACTTGGCGCCACGCCGAGTTTACGGGCGATCTCGAAAATTTCAGTGTGCGCTTTAAAGCGACTGCCAGAAATCAAATCTCGAACGAAATCCTCGTTCTGCTCTCCCACTCCCGAGGGGTGATTAGGTGACGTGAAATTACCTAAAAAGTAATGCGGAACAACAATGGTGAGCAAGCCGTTTGGATCAAACGCCCAACACAGCAGAATACTCTGCCCAAGTCGCCATTGCTTTTTTAGGGTTATTTCAAGTTGGTCTAGGGCCACCTTTCCTCACCGAGCAATTAATCGATTATTTTCGCATGCGCGATTCAAGTGCATCTCGAACTTAAGCTTCTGCACTGGCATCATACCGACTCGGCAAGCGGAATTCGTCATGGTATCAACTTTATCGACATCAATGCTCAGTGAGTCCCACAAGGCTAGGTCCCTGGGACGTATTTGGACTGGCATTTTGATCGTTCCATTGATCGCACTCACATCGTGTAGCGGGCTAGCAAAATATGACATCACGCTGAATGAGCGAAGCCTTTACTCACCCAGAAGCCTCTTCGAGGACTACCACATAGCCGACCCCGGACTTGCATCTTGCGTGGCACAAGCCATTGAGGACGGACTGATCTATACCTCGAGCGGACTTGAGGTACTCAACTGCTCCGATGCTGGTATTCGATCACTGTCGGGGCTTTCGCAGTTTCAGGCACTTCAGCGAATCAAGCTCACGGATAACGCGGTACGTAATCTTGTGGAAATCACGAGTCTTGAGCGCCTCATCGAACTACAACTCGATAATAATCTCATTGTCGATATCGTCCCTTTAGTGAATCTAACGGCGTTAGAACAGGTCAACTTAGTCGGCAATGACGCGCTGCAGTGTCACAGTCTCGCTCGATTCAATGACCAGGTTCAGGTCATGAAACCGGAGCATTGCTAGTGCTCACCTACTGGATTTATCGCGGGATTGCCGCGCTGCCACTGCGAACGTCTTACGGCCTTGCGCGAATCTTTGCGTGGCTGACAGAGTTTGTCTTTCGCTATCGGATCAAGACTGTCGACAGCAATCTACGGAATGCGTTTCCCGACAAACCCGAAGCGTGGTACGCGCAAACACGTCACGCATTTTATCAGCAGTTCGCAGAGGTCGCGGTCGAGGCGCTGTACGCCTGGCGCATACCCAAAGAGGAACTTGAGCGCAGAATGACCCTAAAAGGCTGGGAGCCCCTCATGTCCGAAGAAGGGACGCCGGCACCCGGGATCATACTCGCCCTGCATCACACCAACTGGGAGTGGCTCACACAACGTGCAAGCTTGGCGGCAAGAGCCCCGTTTGACGGCGTTTACAAACCCTTGCATGACCAAGGTGCTGATCGATTTGCACTGGAGTCACGCGGGAAATTCGGGGGGACGCTAGTGACCATGAAATCCATTGGGAAATACGTCTTAAAAGCACGAAGAGCCAATCGAGTATTGGCTCTGCTCGCTGACCAGTCTCCCGGAAAAAAAGAGGTGGCCTATTGGACTGACTTTTTAAACCAACCCACGGCATTCTTTATGGGACCTGCGACGCTTGCTCGCCTCACGCGCTACCCCGTCTATTTCGCAAGGACACGACGGATTTCTCGGGGCCACTATGAGGCAGAACTTCTCGAATTGTGTGCGACTCCAGGCTCCCTGTCAGAGGATGAACTCATCGAACGGTACGCTCAGATGTCCGAAGAGGCGATACGCCTTCAGCCGGAAAGTTATTTATGGTCGAATCGACGATGGAAGCTTAAGCCCCCTCAAGCAACGCGAGAAACACCACCGGATGACTCAGATGTCGTCCAACCAAACCCTTGAGTTTGAGTCGCGTAAATGATCTTCACTTTCTGCTGCTCAGCCAGTGGCGTTAGGAGCTCAGCCACCCGATCAACAGAGTTGTTTTGCTCAGAGATATGACCCGCGATCACAACACGCGGTGCCAAATCGCCCAGAGCGGTCAGCATGGTGGTCGCCTGTTCATTGTTTAAGTGCCCAAAGTCCCCTGAGACTCTGCGCTTTAAGACAGCGGGATAAGGCCCACGTCGCAACATCTCCAAGTCATGATTAAACTCGAGCAATAGGAGATCACACCCCTTATAAGCCTCTAAGACGTGGGGCGATACCCAACCCAAATCGGTGAGCACACCCACACAAGACGCACCAAAGTGAAAACGGTATTGCACCGGCTCTCGCGCATCGTGAGGCACCGTAATCGCGTTGACCTCTATATCGCCAATCGTGAAGCTGGAATCGCTGTCGATGCGCACCAGCGAGCGTACGGCGTCGAGTTTTCCTGACGCCACGGTGCCATGTGTCGCAAACACCTGTGCCCCAGCAGCTTTTGCCACCGCAGCCACCCCCCCGATATGATCTGAGTGCTCGTGCGTCACCAAAATGGCATCAATATCGGAGATATCAACACCCAGCTGCGGCAAACGTACAAGCATCTCCCGAACAGGGAATCCGCAATCGATGAGAATAGTGGTCTCGTCAGTCGCCACCAGCGTTGCATTGCCCTTGCTGCCTGAGCCAACCGAGGCAAGGCGCAACATTACGTGATATTGCCCTGGAGAAGTGTCAGAAGACCCTGTTGTTCCAACTGGCTGATCGACTGACCTTCAGCACCTAGAACGTTAATCGTAACCTGCGATACCGTCTGTGTTGTCAGCTGTACCCGAAACTCCTTACCGATCAGAGGGTCATCGTCTTCACTACCGAACATCCAGCCGAACCACCCAGCACCGTCCTCACCCTCTGGCCCCAGATAAGTGACGTAGAACAGTCCAGCACTGCGATTCTTGTCGTCGAGTCGAAAGCCCGCGTCGGTAAACCCTTTTTCCGTGGCCGCCCAGGCGCGATTGAAGGGAAGTTCGAGCCGCAGGCGCGCACCATCAGCGGATTCTTCGAGTGCAATGCGCCCGGCACCGGTCATGGCTTTTTCCGCCATCATGGACACGGGTGCGGACTCCGCACTGTTGGCGATAAATTGCGCAATATTGCGAAGCATCGTTTGCTCAAGGTCGGCGTCGTCAGAGTTTTCTGGCCAGCGACCGACATCAATATCCTTGGCCGTGTTTTGTTGCAGTACGTGGAGTTCAGACGTGTTGCGTTGAACACCTGAGTCGACCCTAAATCGGAACCGCGCTTCTAAGCTGCGGTCCTCGAGTAATACAAATCCGGTGTCAATCAGTCCGCCCGTCGCATCAACACCCACTACGTCAATGCCACTGCTCACAAGAAACGCGCGCACTTGAGGCCACAGTTGTCCGGGAGGCACATTAACCACGGCCCAACTGCTGTTGCCAAGCCGCTGCAAGCGCACCGCGTCGAGCTGAGAGCCTGCGGTTAACGGCGCAGGTCGTGGCGCCTGACCGGTAACAGGAATCGTAAGATTCACTGCAACCTCGGGAATCGGGAACGCTTGTTGAATCGCCTCCGAGTCCAGGTCTTCAGGAACCGTCATCGGATCAGCTTCGATCGCTGTTTCATAGTCTCCCGCAAGCTCTAATTCTGTTTCCCACGGGATGATACTGCCCGACTCGGGGAGCAAACTGCAGCCTGCCAGCCAGACCATCAAAACGGTTGCTAATGTGGTTTTCACTCTACGCATTCTTCAATCGCCTTGGTCAGCTCGCCCCTGTACTGCTCAGACAGCGGCATCAGCGGTAATCTCATAGTAGGATCGATCAGCCCCATGTGGCCCATCGCATATTTAACTGGAATTGGGTTCGACTCAAGAAACAACGTCTTGTGCAGTGGCCGAATCGTGGCATCGACGGCTCGCGCGCCGGCATGGTCGCCACCCAGAGCCAAACGGCACATTTCCGCCATTTTCGCGGGTGCCACGTTTGCCGTAACCGAAATACACCCCTTTGCGCCCGCCTCCAACAAATCACAGGTCGTGCCGTCATCGCCCGAGTACACCGCAAACCCTTCGGGCAGTGACTTAATCAGCGATGCCCCTCGTGCAACGTCGCCAGTTGCATCCTTTAAACCCACAATATTTTCCACCTGGCTTAAGCGCAGCGTTGTCTCAGCCGATAAATCGCACCCGGTTCGCGAGGGGACATTGTAGAGAATAATCGGCAAGTTAATGGCTTCAGCGACCGACTTGAAGTGCTGGTATAGGCCTTCTTGCGAGGGTTTGTTGTAATAAGGCGTGACCAACAACGCGCAGTCAGCACCGCCTTCAGCCGCCGCGACCGTAAGCTCAACGGCCTCGAGCGTGGAGTTGGATCCTGTACCGGCCATAATCGGAATTCTGCCGCCGGCATGGCTCACACCAAAACGTATGACCTCCCGGTGCTCCGGGTGACTTAAGGTCGAACTTTCACCGGTGGTGCCCACGAGTCCGAGTGCCGCGGTGCCATTCTCAATGTGAAAATCGATCAGTCGTTCGAGCGTTCGCCAATCGACATCACCCGATTCTGTCATCGGTGTTACCAGCGCAACTATGCTTCCGGTTATCATCGGTGTACTCCAGCGATGGGAAAATTCGAGGTGAGGATCAACATGGTGCGGCAATTATCCATTTCGAGAGCAGTTTCACAACCTGAATTACTGACGCTCAGGGGCGTCAGCTCTCTGTTTCTTTTATTTATGGTCGTTTTGACAGCGCCCAGTGCGATGAGTTCCGAATTTGAAGTCCAAATTCAGTCACTCACTGCCATCGACCGGCAGTATATGGGGGAACAGAGAAAAACCGTTGAAGGACTTGCAAACCGACTGGGCCGACGAGTTTCAGGCATTGCCACGCGCGACCTGAACACGCTACAAGAAATCATCGACCGTCGCTGGGTGGACGCCGAGGATGTCCAAACGCAACAAGCTTTGGGCATCGTTTTTGGCGACCTGCTTGCTGAAGAACTAGACTTTGACTGGGTGATTTACCGAGACAAGAAAGGTCGCTCACGAGCACTGCGCTATCGCGAGGAGGATATTTATGTGTTTCCAATCACCCTCATCTCTCGACGTCTATCAGCCGGAGCGGCACTAAGTGTCGCTTCATTGTTCGAGGAACAACTGCAAAAGCAGCGACCCAAGCTACCCGGTGCTCGCTGGATGCCCGATTAGTTAAGGGCTTGAGTACTCGTAACTGCGCTCATACGCGATCACACCGTCGGACCACTGTGCGCGATGGCGCTCGCCGGTTGCCTGTGGATTAGCGTCTTCGTAGCCGGCGTCACCGGGATACAGCATGACCACATTTTTTTCAGCTTGCGCACAGACTTTCGGGAAAAAATAGGGTGGCACCCTCGAGGCAACCGCATTGAGAATCTGCGCGACAGACGTTTGATGTGCCAAGTCTTGGAGGCTTACAACTGTGGGCGGAGGCAGTCGGAGCGCACCCCGCTCATGCTCCTCAATCGCCGTTTGAGGACTCACCCAGCGTGACTCAACCATTTCTTCGCCATCGACCCTGACTGCCGCATTCTCGGGAAGTCGAGCCACGTAAAACCAGGTGGCAAACCGGCGCGCCATTCCCGCCGGCGTTAGCCAGTGCGAAAAACAAATGAGTTCCGACGTGTTCAGCACAATAGCCGCTTCTTCGTGCAACTCTCGTACAGCTGCATTCGCGGCTTGCTCAACCTCCCTGGGCGCTGCGTCACCGGCCTCAACCTTTCCACCGGGGAACATCCAAACATCACCCATATTTTTTGCCTGGGGGTTGCGCTTCAATAAGAGTACTTCTGGCCCATTCAGTGCGTCGCGAAGCAGTAAAACAGTCCCCGCAACAATCGCGCCCTCGCGATCGTCATTGGGCAGTTCAATGTCAGTAAGCATAGTTACAGGCAAAGCACTGCAGGTAGGTGTGCTTGGGGTCTTTAAACTGCGACATCATGACGAACGGCTCATGAATGGGCGCAAGCCAGGCCAGTGCTGTGCCCACAGGCTGGGGCACTGAGATCCCAAAGCTGTTTCCTAACTCCTCGAGTATGAGCTGCTGAGGCGTGATGGGCATGCCGAAACGTCTCGTCTCGTAAGCGTCTAATTGTGCAAGCGCTGCCGCAGAGGAGATTGCATCGTCAAGACCACCCAGCTGATCAACCAGTCCAATCTCTTGAGCGTCTCGTCCGATCCAAACCTTGCCGCCCGCAAGCGCATCCACCTCGGCAAGGCTCATGTCTCTCGACACAGAAACCAGCGACAAAAAGTCATTGTAAACACCGTTAATAACCGCTTGAAAGATTCGCTCTGAATGCTCATCCAGTCCGCGACTCGGATCAAAACTACCGGCCATTGTAGTTGTCCCCACGCCGTCCACCGTGGCACCCACGTAATCAAAAACACCCTCAATCGTTGGGAAAACTGCAAAAGCGCCAATACTGCCGGTGATTGTCGTTGGCATGGCCCAAATTTCATCAGCTGCAGCGGCGATCCAGTAGCCTCCGGAGGCTGCTGCCCCACCCATGGAAACGACAATGGGTACGCCATCAGCGGCTATAGCATTGACTTTTGAGCGAATCACTTCGGATGCAAACACGCTGCCACCCCCCGAGTTAATTCTCAAGACTATAGCCGCAGCCTCGTCCTCGACGGCGCGCTCGAGCTGCTCCACGACCGTGTCACTGCCGGCCGAGCCCTGCGAACTGTTACCGGGCACCAACGTGCCCTCGATAGGCACAACCGCGATCAACGGCATCTCGCTATCAATGGGTTCGCGTATATCCGCCACGTAACGTTTAAGGCCGACGACTTCCAGCTCACCGTCTGCGTCCATGGCATCGACGATCTTCAGAATGTGCGCTTCACGTTCATCACCGTGTAACAGCGCATCCACGTAGCCCTCAGCCAAAAAAGTCTCCGCTAAGTCACCACCGTGTGACTCAAGTCGACTCGGGAAATCATTGACAAAGCGAGTGACCTCACCCGGCTCCTTGCCTCTACCTGCCTCTACGACAGCGGTGTAATCGCCCCAAAGGCTGTCCAACCATTTGGCCACAACTGTACGCTCTTGGGCCGACATATCGTCACGCATAAAAGGCTCGACCGCAGACTTATTATCGCCTGCCCTAAAGACGTGGAAGTTCACTTTTACATTATCGAGGAATTGCTTCAGGTACGTGCGGTAGACGCCAAATCCCATAAGACTGACACCGCCCTCGGGATGCAAGACGATCTCATCCGCCTGCGAGGCGAGAAGGTACTGCGACTGCGTAAAGTAATCACCAACAGCAACAATAGGCTTCCCGCTGTCTGAGAACCGATCTAACGCGTCGATAATCTCCATCGCTTGACTCGTCGAGGGACCCATTAGGTTCTCAAGATCCAATACGATTGAGGTGATTCGGTCATCCTGAGCCGCCGCATCGATCCCTTCGATCACGGTCGCAAGCAGTGTCTCGCCCGCGAGATCATTTGCGAACAACGCATCCAGCGGCTCCAGCGGCGCTCTACTCTCAACCAGCGTGCCGCTTGGCGCAATCAGCAGACCCGCCTTTTCGGGCAATGGTGCAGGCGTCCCCTCAGACACACCGACCGATAAGGCAACAAGGAAAACACCGACAAACACCAGCGGGACGAGAACCGTAATGGCCTTGCTGATACCGGAAAGAATGCGCCATATGGCCTTTAACAAATCCATTTCTTAGTCCTTAAAGGGGTTCATCCCACGTTTTTCTCGACCGCGAAATCGAAGGTAGGCGGTACACACACAAAAGAGCAGTACGATAATGACCAAACCACTCACAACAATAATGTTATTGGGGCGAGCGAAAGTGTCTTCAACTGCACTGATGAAATAAAACAGCAGTAGCAAGCAATACCAAATCAGCCAGACAAGGTTGTCTTTCGCAACCCCTACGAGAAACACAAGTAGCGGCAGCACTGACAGAACCCAAACCGGCCAACGCGCACCGAGTTGCAGTAGCTCAAGTCCACCTTGGAGCACCAAGGCGCCACTGAGCACCCAGAGCGCAATCCACAACCAACGGGTCAAAAATCCGCGTTCCATCATGCCGGCACCTCCATTAGCGCAAAGCGCGCGAGTCGTCGTCCAAGCGCCTGGCAAAGCGACGCCTCGTGCTCGGAAAGCTGTCCATCTAACGCCCCTGCTTGCGCCCAATGACTCGGACCATAGGGCGTTCCTCCAGACTGAGTGGCCTGTAGCTCAGGCGCGCTGTAGGGCAAGCCAACATAGATCATTCCATGGTGCAGGAGCGGTAAGGCCATGCTCAACAACGTGCTCTCTTGGCCGCCGTGGAGTGATGCTGTCGAGGTAAAAACACCCGCAGGCTTGTCGATCAGCGCACCGCTGATCCACAAAGAAGACGTACTGTCGATAAAATACTTCAGTGCGGCCGCCATGTTTCCAAAACGGGTTGGACTGCCAAGCGCCAGCGCTGCACATCCGCTCAAGTCCTCGTGATCGCAATACACCGGCCCCTCATCGGGCACGTCAGCAATGACCGGCCGCTCTGTCTCCGCGCTAACCGCTGGAACTGTTCTAAGCCGCGCCTCAACGCCTTTCACGTGAGACACCCCACGCGCCACCTGACGGGCCATTGCTTCTGTGGAGCCATGCCGCGAATAATATAAAATCAACACATAAGGATCGCTCACTGACTACCTCTACACTGCATCATCATGAGCCCATTTTAGCATGCCGACGCAAAGGTTCAGAGCGCGCTATAATTATCTCGCTCTCAAAGGTGACTCCCAATGCGCGAAACACTCCTCATTGTTCTCTGTCTTAGCTGCATAGGATGCACGTCGGACGACCCAATGACTCAGCCAGACCGCTGGAAGGTCGTGAATTTTTGGGCGATATGGTGCAAACCCTGTCGCGAAGAGATTCCTGAATTGCGCCGACTGGATGCGCGAGAAGACGTCTCTGTCTTGGGCGTGAACTTCGACGGCAAGCAAGGTGACGATCTTGCCGCGGATGTTGCCAGCCTAGGAATCACCTTCCAAAACATCGAAGACCCTTCACAAGCGCTGGGGTTGCCACGCCCAACCGTACTGCCCACGACGCTGATCATTACGCCCTCGGGAGAGCTCGTTGCGACGTTGGTTGGACCGCAAACAATCGAGTCCCTCGAGGCCGCGATTCACCAAACCGAATCGGATCAGTAACACCTTTTTTAAACAAAAAAACGCCGGCTAAAAAGCCGGCGAATTAAAGGAGCCACTCAAATCGGGAGATGATCACTCATCTGACCCTCAGACGTTTCCCTCGCGCTGCGCCCGCCGCAACGCCATCTGCTGGACATAGTTTAAGAACGCAATGAAACAGAAAAGTTCCAAAAAAAATAAAACTTTTTTTAATTTATTCGCTAACGCGCCAGACGGCGGAGCCTGCCTGACCACTTCCCGAGGACACCGTCAGCTCGACCTCCACTAAATCGGGATCGTCAGCCAACCCGACGAGCTCATTGAGTAGTAAGTGCGATAGCTCCTCCACCGTGACATTCGCAACCGGTAGCACCCAGGTTTCATCACTGCGAAACTTAAGTACTGTCCCGTCAAAGGTGGCGTGTATTTCATCACCCTCGTGTGCCAGTGTTTGATAAGGCGAAAACTCGGGCAGCAACATGTATTCGTCGTATCGATCGCAAAGCGCTTTGATCCGTTTCTTGTAAACGTTGTAGTCCGCCGAAAACCCATTGTTTCCCATTTTTGCGACGATACGCACGGAGACAAAGTAGTTGTGTCCGTGTAGTCGCTCCCGCTCGGTCGCCGAAAAAATGGTGTAGTGAGCGGCGGAAAATTTATGTGCTTCTTTTTCAATGTGAAGCGTAGTCAATCGTGTCAATGAACATTCCTTTTTTTGACGCTAAGAGCGGAATCAACAGTCGCATGATGGCAAAAAAGACCCCACAACCCCGAGTAAGCAATCCTAGCCGATGATTGTCGCGTAGGATAACCTGCGATTAAACAAGAGGTCTTTACAAATTCGTATGAACGATACTGCCATTATTACAGGAGCCAGCTCGGGAATAGGTGCGGCCACTGCCGAGCAGTTCATAGCAAAGGGCTTTTCAGTTATTAATATTGCCAGACGCCCCAGCCCTGTGGCCGGCGTTGTCAACGTCGCGGCGGACCTCGGCTCTGACGAGGGTGCACTGCGAGCGGCGACCGAGTGCAAAGCACATTTGGCGGCGGATGGCGGGCGCATCACCCTGATCCATAACGCCTCACTGATGCTCAAAGACACCGCCAATGACTGTGAAACGCAGGCGCTGATGCGTGTAATGGCTGTTAATGTCCTGGCGGTAAACACGCTTAATCGTGAACTCATTGGCTCTATGGCGGCGGGGTCCAGTATTATTTACGTGGGCTCTACGCTGTCAGAAAAAGCGGTCTCCGGCGCCTACAGTTACGTGATCAGTAAGCATGCCCAGCTCGGTCAAATGCGAGCGACGTGTCAAGATTTAAGTGGCTCAGGCATACACACGGCAATGGTTTGTCCTGGATTTACCGACACCGAGATGTTGAAGCAACATCTGGGTGGCGATGTCGACCTCATGCGCGAAATTGGCTCGCAAAACAGTTTTGGCCGACTCGTAAAACCTGAAGAAATTGCCAACGTGGTGGTTTGGGCCCACGAGAGTCCTGTGGCCAATGGCTCAGTTATTCACGCCAATCTGGGACAAAAGGAACATTGAGCACCGTCACGCAAGCCGCACTCACCGAACGCCGAGAGCGTGTTTTCCTGATTCTCGCTGGGGTATTCCTCAGCGCAATGACTCTACTCAACATCATTGGCATCACGAAGTTTATTCAGCTCGGCCCGCTGGCTTTGGCGGTGGGCGTTCTTCCTTACCCTTTGACTTTTCTTTGTACAGATCTGATCTGTGAGCTCTACGGGAAGGCGCGCGCAAATTTTCTGGTGACCGTCGGACTGTTTATCAACGCACTAATTTTGCTGGTCATGACGGCAGGACAATACGCCCCCGCTGTCGATCCTGCGAATATGCCGCCGTGGCAAATCCTGCAACTCGGAGCGCCCGTGCCGCTGCCCACCGGTGAAGTGCTTGAGGGTAACGTGGAGCTGTTTTCACTGATGTATGCCATGACCAGCGGCGCAGTAACCGCCTCAATGGTGGCGTACATCACAGCGCAATACTGCGACGTTCAGTTATTTCACTTCTGGAAGCGGGTCACAAAAGGGAAGCACCTCTGGATCCGAAACAATTTCAGCACCTTGCTCAGCCAACTTGTTGATTCGGTCATGGTGGTCACCGTGACGTTCGGCGCCGTGTTTTATCGCGGCGAGATGACCCTTGAGACGCTGTTGATTTTAGTCGCGAGCAATTATGCGTTTAAAGCCACGGTGGCCCTACTCGACACCATTCCACTGTACATTTTAGTGGCGCAGCTTCGACGTTATTTACAATTAGCTGAAGATGAGATTGCCGCAGCACACTGAGGCGGTGTCAGTAGCCCAGCGTTTTTAAAAACGGGATAGTGGGCGCGCGCTGCTCGACCAAACTAGACTCATCGATCGAGCGAATAATTCGTTCAGCATCTGCAGGTGTTCGTCGAATACGCAGTCCCAGAAACCGAGCCACTTCAGGCGTAAACGACAGCCCACGGGCATCCGCAAGACGCACGAGCAGCGTCTCAAAATCCGCGTCACTCCAGACTGGCAACTTGAAGACTGACAGGAGAGAAAGTCGCGATTGCAAATCAGGCAAAAACGAATTCAATCCCGACGGCGCCGTTCGTGCGGACACTAAAAATGGGGTCGAATTTTGCATACAGCGATTAAAACAGTGAAATACGCCTTCCTGCCAAATACGATGCTCACTCAGCAGATGAATATCGTCTATGACCACGAGCGATTCATGCTCTGCCGCCTCAAGAACGGCCTCTGGCGGATATTCAAGGACTGCGCCCGTGGGGATGTAACGAACCGACGCCGACTGCGCCGCGCAGGACGCCTGAAGCAGGTGACTCTTACCTTCCCCCGCACCGCCCCAAACGAAAACACCTTGATCACGCGCGCTGGCCACCTGCTGCACCGCACTCTCAAGATGCTCGGTCTCTAAACGAGACACCCAATGCGCCCAAGTTGCATCAGGATCGATCGAAATGGGTAAGACAAGTTGAGCCGACTGAACCGTCATAAGTCTGAGTTACTCAGCGTTATACGCATCGGTTGAGAGGTAGACTTCTACAATTCGTCGTCCAAAGACCAACAAAACTGCTGCAACAGGCAGCGCAATAAGGACGCCCGTAAACCCGGCCAACTGACCACCCGCCATGAGCGCAAAAATAACAGCCACTGGGTGCAAGCCAATCCGATCGCCCACTAAGACAGGCGTTAAAAGAAAACTCTCGATCAGCTGTCCTATCAAAAATATCAGTGCTACGGCGCCTAACGACCAGGGATCGATCCCGTATTGAAAGTAGGCGACAACCATCGCACTACCAACCCCGATGACCGAGCCCGCATAGGGTATTAGGCTCGCAACACCCGCGGTCACACCCAAGACTACCGCGTAGTTCAGTCCCACCACCCAAAGGCCGACGCTATACATGAGCGCCTGAGCGCCCATAACCACGAACTGACCGCGAAGAAACGCCTCAAGTACGGTGTGCGCTTCAGATACCGACGCTTGAACCGTGGATACCCAAACCCGCGGCACAAGTTTTAAGAGTCCGGCCATCATTAAATCCCAGTCACGCATGAGATAAAATGCGACCACGGGGATAAGTGCCACATTGAGCAGCAAGGCAATCAACGAAAGACTCGACGTTGTCACCCGCTGAACCACGCCGCCAGTCACTTGACCCACCGATTGCCAGTGTTCTGACAGGCTGGTTTGCCAATCGATGGTCGGCAAAGACACGGGACTGAGGCTCAATTGCGTTTGCAGATAGGGCACGGCGATCTGCGAGACCCAAAGGTAGGCGTCAGGTATCGCCGCGGCGAGTTGAGAAAGCTGTTGAATCAAGAGCGGCACGACAATGCCCGAAACGACAATGACTAGCGTCATTAATAACGCAAAAACAATGACCACGCCTGACGAGCGAGAATAGCCCCGCGCCTCGAGTCGATCGACGATAGGGTCGCCCAGATAAGCGATGAGTGCGCCGACGATAAACGGCATCAAAATATCGCTTAATTGCACGAAGAAAAACACGACTACTAGCGTCACAATTAGAACAGGAAGCCAGCGCGAGCGGCTGTTAGCGTCAGACAGTTTGTTGGTCACTGGATCGTCTCCCAAGTCAAATTCAGCTGCTCTCGATTGAGTACTGATTGAACGCGCAAGCCCGATCGATTGGGAATCAGGCGCGCCACCTCTTCCGCGCTAGACACCCCCACCACACGATAAGTGAGCGTGTTTTCACCCGTTGATTCAATGCGCAGATCGACCAACTGGGCAAGTTCGGTGAACACAGCGGAAACAGAACGATAGTCGGCAAACGACGCGACACCGGAGACGGTCACAGCGATCGCGCTGGACCTATCGAATTGCTGCAGCGTCACCGCAAGCGAATCACGCATCTTATCCGTCGCAAGATCAACGCCGGCAGCCCATAGCGCGTTGACGTCACTCTCCCGCAGCTGCAGATGGCTCTGATTCTCTGGACCCACGAAATACCAGTCAACGAGACGGCTTGAGTCACTCAGCTCGATCCAGCGACCAATCAGCGAGTACTCAGAGCCATAACGGCGAGATGCGGCGCGAACACGATCGAAATCCCGACTCCAAATGGTCGACACGGGTACGGCCGCCGCATCGGTTAAATCAAGGAGCGGAAATCGCACCTCAAGACCTCGCGCTTCAAATAAAGCAAGCGCCGGCGTCAGTAACTCCGCATCGTCGGACCGAGCCGCAAATCTTCTGGAAAACGGCTCATCAAGCGCAACCCAGGCAACCACTGGTGGTCGTCGTTGCTCCCAATAAGGTACCGATTCGTCTCTAAACAAGCCGCGGACAAACGCGTCATCAAATTCGAAAAACACAACAAGTGCAGCATCCACATCGCGATAGCTGTAGAGCAGAACATGCTCTTGCGCCGCACGCACAGCACGCTCAAAGGCGGGCTCAACGATAATCGCTTCATTACCAGAAACTCTCACAAAGAGCCGGCTAAGCCCTAACTGAGCAGCCCTCGTCAACTCCGCATCGCTCCGGTCCGACACCGTCACGAGCTCAGAAAAAAAGCCCTCTTGTGCCGCGTTACTGCCCAAGGGCAATGCAAAACCGCAGACGAGAAAAAAAACAAAAAAGATTGTGTGAAAACGTCTCATATTGGCAGTTTACCAGCGAAAGTTCGGTTGGTCGCTTTCCTCTAAGTTTTCCAGCGAGTAATCTTCGGACCGTGGAGAGAGGCACGGTATGACAGACAAGCAAAAAACCCAAGGACTGACTTACAAAGATGCGGGCGTCGACATCGATGCCGGCAATGCACTTGTGGAACGTATTAAGCACATTTCGAAAGCAACTCGGCGCCCAGAAGTAATGGGTGGACTGGGTGGCTTTGGCGCGCTGTGTGAAATTCCTGAAGGTTACCGGAGCCCAGTTCTGGTCTCCGGTACGGACGGCGTCGGGACAAAACTCCGACTCGCCATGCAACTGGGTCGGCACAAGACGATTGGCATCGACCTTGTCGCCATGTGCAGTAACGACATTGCTGTTGTGGGCGCCGAGCCTCTGCTCTTCCTCGACTATTACGCCACAGGCAAACTCAATATCGACGTTGCCGCCGATGTGATTGAAGGCATCGGAAAGGGTTGCGAGCTCGCCGGAGCCGCTTTGGTAGGCGGCGAGACCGCTGAAATGCCGGGTATGTACGAAGGCGACGATTACGATCTGGCCGGTTTTTGTGTGGGTGTCGTTGAGAAAAACAAAATCATAGACGGGCACAACGTGGGACCGGGCGATGCAATTATCGGCATTTCCTCTTCGGGACCACACTCCAACGGCTACTCGTTAATTCGTAAGATTATTGACGTGACTCAAGCAGACCTGTCACAAACCTGCGGTACAACATCGCTGGCCGATGCCCTGATCGAACCCACGCAGATCTACAACAAACCGCTCCTGGCACTTCAGCGCGAAATCCGACCTCATGCACTCGCGCACATTACAGGCGGTGGCCTCTTGGAGAACATACCGAGAATACTGCCAGAGGGCTGCTCAGCAGTATTGGATACCCAATCGTGGACAATGCCTCCCGTCTTTCAGTGGCTGGCCAATGCAGGAGGGGTCTCCGACACCGAAATGTATCGGACCTTTAACTGCGGTGTTGGTATGACCCTCATCGTGGGTGCGAGCAAAGCCGACGCCGCAATGCAACTTCTTACCGAGCGGGGTTTAGATTGCTGGTTGCTTGGAGAAATAAGAGAGGGCAATAGTGTGGTGGAGTTCGCTTCTTGAGCGCAGCTTCAAACAAGCGCATTTCCATTCTCATTTCCGGGCGCGGCTCTAATATGGAGGCCTTCCTAGCCGCCCAGCAACAGCGATCCTTGTCGGGAAGCGTGGTTCGCGTCATCAGTAATCGCCCCAGTGCAGCAGGACTCCAGACGGCGAAGACGCACGGCATTCCTACCGCCATCGTTGACCACACGCAATTCGATTCTCGTGAATCGTTTGACGCGGCATTGGCCAATGTTGTCGCCAAGGACCAACCAGACGCAGTGGTGCTTGCCGGCTTCATGCGCATTCTCACGCCGATTTTTATTAACCGGTTTGCGGGAAAATTATTGAACATTCACCCCTCATTGTTGCCCAAGTATCCCGGGCTTAACACGCACAAGCGCGCCATCGAAAATGGCGATAGCGAAGGAGGGGCAACCGTGCACTATGTGACCAATGAACTCGACGGCGGACCACCCATACTTCAGGCGCGAGTCCCGATTCGGCAAAACGACACCGACGTAACGCTGGCTGCGAGAATTCTCGAGTACGAACACAAAATCTTCCCTGAGGCTGTGAACTGGCACTTGGAAGGCCGTCTTTACCAGCACGCTGAAGGTGCTGTTTTGGATGGCAAAAAATTATCGACTACCGGTGCACAATGGAGCAGCGCTGAGTGCGTTTAGGGCTTTATCTTGCGGTCTTTTTTCTGACACTGATGAGCGGAGGCGCCATCGCTAACGAGTCACTGAACGGTCAGAGTTCACCCACATTCCGTGAATTCGAAGCCACGTATAACGCGTCAACCATGGGTATGGCGCTGGACCTAAAGCGGACGCTCACCAAAGAAGAGGACGTCTATACGCTCTCGAGCCGCGGCAAAAATATCCTCATCAATATGACGGAGTCTGCGGCGTTTAGAATCTCAGAGGGTCGCGTTGAGGGCATACGCTTCGATTCAAAAGTAAAATCGCTGAAAACCACAAAGCGCAGTGTTCGATTTAATCGCGCAGACGGTGTCATCGACAGCATGAAACGCGGCGACTGGACACAGCATGAATGGGCCCCTCACATTCTGGATCGCTTCTCTCAACAGCAACAGTTGAGACTGACACTGATGTCCTCAGAAGAGCCTCCACAGACGCTCAGTTTTACCGTGGTGGATGGCCCGAAAGTCAGCGAGAAGCGCTGGGAGCGCGCCCCAGACGAGGTGATTCAAACGCCGATGGGGGCAATCGACACGGTGAAATACAACGCTGTGCATTCCAACCCCAGCAAACGTGCCTCTGAAATTTGGCTGGCGCCTAAGCTCGACTTTCTGATGATTAAAACCGTCCACGTCGAGCGCTCCTCGACGATTACTGTGGGCCTTAAAGACCTGGCTTGGTTGGACGAGAAACCGTCCGACTAGATCAAAGAGAACCCATCACCATCAGGTTTTAGGCAGTGTGACGCCTGTCTGCCCCTGATACTTGCCCCCTCGATCCGCATAGCTGGTCTCACAAACTTCGTCAGACTCAAAAAACAACATTTGCGCCACGCCCTCGTTGGCGTAGATCTTAGCCGGCAACGTGGTAGTGTTTGAAAATTCGAGCGTCACGTGCCCTTCCCACTCTGGCTCAAGCGGCGTCACGTTGACGATAATGCCGCAGCGCGCATAGGTCGATTTCCCAAGACAAATGGTCAACACATTTCTTGGAATTCGGAAGTACTCCACCGTGCGTGCCAACGCAAATGAGTTGGGTGGAATGACGCAAACGTCACTCTCAACATCGACGAACGAGTCGCTGTCGAACACCTTAGGGTCAACCGTCGCTGAGTTGATATTGGTGAACACCTTGAATTCGCGCGAACAGCGCACATCGTACCCATAGCTGGAGGTCCCGTAAGAGATCAGTCTTTCACCGTCCTTGTCACGCACCTGGCCCGCTTCAAAAGGTTCTATCATCTTATGCTGGTCCGCCATACGACGAATCCAAAGGTCTGACTTGATACTCACATTAACTCCTAACGCTTTATGGGGTGAACCTTACTCGGTCATACTAATCGTTGGGGCACTCGGCGTCTGCGCATCGATTAACGTTTTCATGAGCGTCGCAGCCGCTTTTTGGTAGACACCTGCAACCGCTCCCTGTGTGTCCGCGAGGACAATCGGCAAACCGGCGTCACTTGTCTCACGAATTTGCCGAGACAGGGGAATGTCCGCGATCACCTCGGCGTTATATTCTTTAGCGAGACTGTCACCACCCTCGCTGCCGAAAACAGGGTCTTCATGCCCACAATTTGAACACACGTGGGTCGCCATATTTTGCACCATACCTAAGATCGGCACCGATACCTTTTGAAACATTTCGATCGCCCGACGCGCGTCAATGAGCGCAATGTCTTGTGGGGTCGTGACGACAACTGCGCCCGATAAGCGAGTGCGCTGAGACAAGGTCAACTGAATATCGCCCGTGCCCGGCGGCATATCAACCAGCAGAATATCTAATTCGCCCCAGCGCGTAGACTCGATCATTTGTTGCAGTGCACCACTTGCCATTGGACCGCGCCAGACCATGGGCGTTTTTTCGCGGGTCAAAAATGCCATAGACATGGCGCTGATACCGTGCGCCTCAATGGGTACAAAGATTTTCTCGTCTACGACCTCTGGCATCACGCCGTCCTTGATCCCGAGAAGGCGCGCTTGACTCGGCCCATAAATATCCGCATCCAATAGACCCACGCGGTACCCTAATTGCGCTGCTGCAACCGCCAGGTTAAGGGACACAGTCGACTTGCCCACGCCTCCCTTGCCCGACGCCACAGCCACCACATGCTTCACGTTACCAACGCCTTGTGTCACAGCGATACCCTCAAAAGCCGCGAGTATATCGCAGCGCAGCTCCAGTCGGCGATATCGAACGGGTTGTGAACAATTGACAAGCGCTGTTCCGCAAAGTCTCACAAGGCTACAATGACGCCCGTTTTTTGATACGAGCTCGCAGTCTATGTCGTCGCGCAACATTCTGGTTACCTCTGCCTTGCCCTACGCCAATGCACCGCTGCACTTAGGCCATATGCTCGAGCAGGTACAAACCGACATTTGGGTGCGATTTCAGCGTTCGCGAGGGCACCACTGTCGCTATGTCTGTGCTGATGACGCGCACGGTACCGCCATCATGCTGTCTGCAGAGCAACAAGGTGTAACCCCTGAGACGCATATCGCGAACATTAAAGCCCTGCACGAGGCAGACTCCGCGGGCTTTAGCATTTCATTCGACAACTATCACTCGACACACTCGGCCGAAAATAAGGCGTGGTCAGAGACGATCTTCAAACGACTCGATGCGAACAACGACATTACGAGCCGCAGCGTGGTGCAAGCCTACGATCCCGAAAAAGGCCTCTTCTTAGCAGATCGCTTCATTAAGGGGACGTGCCCGCGTTGTAAAGCACCCGATCAATATGGGGACAACTGCGAAGTCTGCGGCGCGACTTACTCCCCTACTGACGTCATTGACCCCGTATCGGCCCTGTCGGGTGCTACGCCCATTGAAAAATCGTCAGAACATCTTTTCTTTCAGCTCAGTCACTTTCAGTCATTGTTGAGCGATTGGATCAGTACAGACTCGCTGCAAACACCCATCGCCAATAAGCTGCGAGAGTGGGTCGATGCAGGCCTACAAGACTGGGACATCTCACGAGACGCCCCCTACTTTGGATTTGAAATACCGGGCCACCCCAGCAAGTATTTTTACGTGTGGCTGGATGCGCCGATCGGTTACATTGCGAGCCATCAAAATTTGTGTGACCGCACGGGTGATGACTTTGACTCGTACTGGCAACCCGGACACGACACCGAGCTCTATCACTTTATTGGCAAAGACATCATTAATTTTCACGGCTTATTCTGGCCGGCAATGCTCGCAAGCGCAGGTCTTCGGCAACCCACCGCCATCTTTGCTCACGGCTTTTTAACCGTAGACGGCACGAAAATGTCTAAGAGTCGGGGCACCTTTATCATGGCGTCAACCTACCTCGAGCATCTTGATCCGGAATACCTCCGATACTACTTCGCAGCCAAGCTCGGTCCACATGTTGATGACATGGACCTGAACCTTGAGGACTTTGTCCAACGTGTGAATTCAGACCTAGTGGGCAAAGTGGTCAATATCGCAAGTCGCTGTGCTGGATTTCTTCGAAAGCGATTCGACAACGAACTCAGCGCCCAATGCACCGAACCTGAGCTTGTCGGCGAACTCATTACGGCCGGTGACTCGATCGCCGCGCTTTACGAGGCCCGGGACTTTCAGCGTGCGATGCGAGAAATCGTTGCACTGGCAGATCGTGCAAACCAATACATCGACGACAAAAAACCCTGGGTTCTGGCGAAAGAAGAAGGCCGAGAGCAGGACGTTCAAGACGCCTGCTCCGTCGGTATCAACTGTTTTCGCGTACTGATGACCTACTTAAAACCAGTACTCCCCCAAATGGCCCAGAAGAGTGAATTATTTTTGGGGCTGTCACTGGACTGGACCGCGCTCAACGCACCTTTGCAGGGTCACGTTATTAACGACTTCTCACCCCTCATTCAACGCGTGGATCCCGATGCTGTGAACGCGATGGTTGAAGACAGTAAGCGTTAAGCCTCGGTTTTATAGCGCTAATCTGACGAACTACTATTAGATTGCCCACAGATTCCTTACTATGAGGTGTCAGGAGACAACACAGGCGCTAGAGCCAGCTGGAGCAACATGCTAGGGGACTTCGCGGTACTGCTCATCGCGGCAGTATTGGTCAATAATTTCGTACTGGTCCAGTTTTTGGGGCTGTGCCCTTTTATGGGTGTGTCAAACAAGTTAGAGACCGCGATTGGTATGTCCGCGGCGACAACGTTTGTCCTCACATTGGCCTCGGTGTGCAGCTATCTGACCTATCGTTACCTGCTTGAACCGCTGGATCTGACCTACCTCAGGACGCTGTCCTTTATTTTGGTCATCGCGGTCGTTGTTCAATTCACGGAGATGGTGGTGCGTAAAACGAGCCCGCTCTTGCACCGGGTTCTAGGCGTCTATCTGCCACTCATAACGACCAATTGCGCGGTACTGGGCGTTGCTTTGCTGAATATTAATCAAGCCCACAACTTCATGGAAAGCTTGATCTATGGACTCGGTGCCGCACTGGGCTTTTCGCTCGTACTGGTGCTCTTTGCTGCTATGCGAGAGCGCTTGGTGGTCGCCGATGTGCCGGAGCCGTTTCAAGGCGCCGCCATTGGCATGATCACCGCAGGACTCGCGTCGCTCGCCTTTATGGGTTTCGCAGGTCTAGTCTGATGCTTGAGTCGCTGAGCGCCCAACCTATTTTGCTTGCACTGATTGCCCTCGTCGGCATGGCGCTGCTGTTTGGCGCCCTGCTGGGGTTTGCCGCCGTAAGATTTGAAGTTGAGGGCAACCCCTTGTCCGATCAAATCAACGGGATCCTGCCCCAAACCCAATGCGGGCAGTGCGGTTACCCGGGGTGTCGCCCGTACGCCGAGGCCATCGCAGAGGGTGACTCGATTAATAAGTGTCCGCCCGGTGGCGAGGACACCATTCACGCCCTTGCGGATTTACTCGATGTTGAACCCGAACCCCTTGACTCTGAGCATGGTACTGAGGCGGAACCCACCGTGGCGTACATCCGCGAAGCGGAATGTATTGGGTGCACCAAGTGTATTCAGGCCTGCCCTGTCGACGCCATTTTAGGGGCAGCAAAACTGATGCACACCGTCATCGTCGACGAGTGTACCGGCTGCGATTTGTGCGTCGAACCTTGCCCGGTTGACTGCATCGACATGATTCCCAGAAAAGGCGGCATCCAGCACTGGTTCTGGCCGCTGCCTAACGAGTCGAGAACAGGCAATATTATTGCGACCGATAGAGAATCTGAGCAGGTCGCTGCATGAGACAGATTTTTGATATTCACGGCGGTATTCACCCACCAGAACGTAAAGAACTCTCTGATCCGGGCTTCGTAATGGATTGCCCGCCACCCAGCAAGCTCGTTCTGCCTGTCACACAGCATATCGGTGCACCCGCGCGCCCTATTGTCGAGGTCGGCGATACCGTCTTGGGTGGCCAAATGATTGCCGAAGCACAGGGACCGGTGAGCGTGCCAGTCCATTCGCCCAGCTCCGGGACGGTGACGGCAATTGCATCACGGGCCGTCCCACACGCATCAGGCATGACCGACACGTGTATTGAAATCACACTCGACGGACGGTGCGAGTGGATCACGTGCGAGGGCGTCGCTGACTGGCGAGCGGAGTCCAAGGCAGTACTGCTGGACCGAGTTCGTCTCGCAGGTGTTGCCGGCCTTGGCGGCGCGGGCTTCCCAACAGCCATAAAACTCGCCTCAGACCGAGCGATTGGAATACACACACTGGTCATTAACGGAACCGAGTGCGAGCCCTACATCACAGCAGACGATACGGTGATGCAGTGCTTTGCGCGTGAGGTCGTCGAAGGCGCAGAAATTCTGGCTCACATGGTCGGAGCTGAAACAATTTTACTGGCGGTAGAGGATAATAAGCACGAGGCGGCCGAGGCCATGAAAGACGCGTCGGCTCATTTGGCATCCGCTGAGGTTGTTACCTTCCCCACAAAGTACCCCTCCGGCGGCGAAAAACAGCTCATTGAGCTACTGCTGAACGTGCAGGTTCCATCGGGCGGCATTCCGGCAGATATCGGCGTCTTGTGCCAAAATCCCGGTACCGCGATGGCCGTGCGTGCAGCACTGATTGACGGAAAGCCACTGACAGACCGTATTACCACCTTGACCGGAATGGCGCTTGGTAAGCCTGGCAATCGTCGCGTCATGCTCGGAACACCCATAGGTGAGCTCTTAGCCCTCGGGGACTTCAACAGCGAGACCTCTGACCGCGTCATTCACGGTGGTCCCATGATGGGATTTGCAGTGACCGATCTCGACATGCCTGTCGTGAAGATCACCAACTGCGTGCTGGCGCCCACACGAAGTGAGATCCCACCGCCACAACCGCAACAGGCCTGTATTCGATGTGGCCTGTGTGCAGAAGTCTGTCCGGCGTCATTGTTGCCACAACAACTTTATTGGTTTGCGCGCGCCAAAGACCAAGAACAGCTTGAGCGTCACAACCTCATGGACTGTATTGAATGCGGTGCCTGTGCATACGTCTGTCCGAGCCACATCCCGCTTGTTCAATACTACCGGTCGGCAAAGGGCTCAATGCGCGAGGCGTCAAAAGAGAAACTGCGATCAGACAACTCACGGGTGCGATTTGAGGCGCGTCAAGAAAGGCTTGAACGAGAGACTGCTGCGCGTGACGCCAAACGAGCAGCGCGCAAAGCCGCGGCAGAGGCACGGCTGGAAGCTGGCGATGACCCCGTACAAGCGGCCATCGAGCGCGCGAAAGCGAAAAAGGCCCAACAGGAGGGCGAGCAATGAGTTTATTGCATGTGTCCTCGCCACACATTCACAAACCCTTCTCCTCTGTTGAGCAGGTCATGAAGCAGGTTCTGCTGGCAACCATTCCCGGCGTTTTGGTCATGACGTGGTTTTTTGGACCGGGAACGTTACTGAACATTATTTTTGGCTCAGCACTCGCACTCGGCTTTGAAGCCTGGGCACTTTGGTTGCGCGGTAAGGATTTTAAGTCGCCACTTAAGGATCACAGCGTCATCGTAACGGCCACACTACTGTGCATTGCACTACCGCCCTACGCGCCGTGGTGGCTCATTGCCGTCGGGGTAGGCGTATCCGTGCTACTGGGCAAGCACGTGTTTGGTGGATTGGGCTACAACCCCTTTAATCCCGCCATGGTGGGATACGTGGTCTTGCTGATCTCCTTCCCTCTTCAGATGAGCTCTTGGACTGAGCCACGTGGTGTCGGCGACGTACCCGGAATAACCGATGCCTTTGTGGCACTGTTCGCAGCGTCAAGCTACGACGGTGTGTCAGCAGCAACGCCGCTCGATCTCTTTCGGCAAAACTCTGGAATGATGTTTGACGGACTTATGACGTCAAAGGCTGAAATGGCAGGCGTCATCGCTGGTCGTGGCTGGGATATGGTTAATCTTGCGTTTCTTGCCGGCGGCCTCTGGCTGTTACGTCAGCGTATTTTTACGTGGCACGCACCCATAGGCATGCTCGCCGCTCTCAGCGTGTGCGCCTTAATCGGATTTGACGAGGGCAGCTCAACAGGGGGGGGATCGATTCTTTTCCACTTGTTCAGCGGCGCCACCATGTTCGGTGCCTTTTTCATAATTACGGACCCGGTGAGTTCAGCTGTCTCTAATAAAGGACGACTTGTTTTTGGTGCACTCGTGGGGGTTTTGGTTTATCTGATTCGGGTCTACGGCAACTACCCCGACGCCCTCGCGTTTGGCGTACTGCTTATGAATTTCGCCGCGCCCTTGATCGACCAGTACACCCAGCCCGCCGTCTACGGCACAAAGAAAATTGAGGTGGACGAGTGAGGACTTTAATCTCAAGCGCGATCGGCGCTGCCTTGTTGGCCGTATTCGCGGCGCTTGGGTCAGGGCTCATCAGTGGTGTTCATGAACAAACCAAGGCCCCTATTGCGGCGGCCGAACGCGCAGCTGAAGCCAAGCAGCTGCTCGAAATATTTCCTGACGCTTCGCACGATAACCAGTTAATTGACGACACGATTATGCTCAATGCGAACGATCCTCTGTTGGGCCTGCGCACACCCGGCATCGGCTATCGCGCGCGCGTGGGGTCTCAGGTGGCAGGGGTCATCCTCCCCGCAACCGCGCGCGACGGTTACAGCGGTGATATTCGCCTGCTGGTCGGTGTCGATCGAACAGGCGCAGTGGCCGGTGTTCGTGTCTTAAGCCATCGTGAAACACCCGGACTTGGAGACAAGATAGACCTTAAAAAGTCATCGTGGATTTTGTCCTTTGACCGAAAAACGCTGTCTAATCCAGTCATTCAGGGCTGGGCGGTCACGAAGGATGGTGGCGATTTTGACGCCTTCACGGGGGCGACCGTAACACCGCGCGCTGTTGTTGCCGCAGTTAAGAGCGCCATCGAATACAGCCAAAATAATCGCAGTACGCTGTTTGAAATGCCTGAGGCAGATGAGTCATGAGCACACCCACTTACGCACAGATCGCTGGAAATGGGTTGTGGAAAAACAACCCTGCACTGGTTCAACTGTTAGGCCTGTGTCCTTTGCTTGCCGTCACCGCAAGTGTTGTTAATGCACTCGGCCTCGCCGTCGCCACCTTGTTCGTACTCGTCATTTCAAACCTTTGTGTCTCATTGATTCGCAACGTTGTCACCGATTCGATTCGCTTGCCCGCCTTTGTACTGATCATCGCGGCCGCAGTCACCGGTACTGAACTACTCATGCAAGCCTACGCCTACGAGCTGTATCAAATACTCGGCATATTCCTCCCCTTAATCACCACGAACTGTGTCATTTTGGGCCGTGCAGACGCATTTGCGGCAAAAAATCGGGTGCTACCGGCAGTGGCCGACGGTGTCATGATGGGATTGGGCTTTGGCCTTGTTCTCGTTGTCCTGGGCGCCATAAGGGAGCTTTTGGGGACAGGTGCGTTATTCGCCAACATGGACTTGTTACTGGGTCCTGCGGCTCAGTCGTGGACCTTAGTGATCGCACAAGACTACCCAGGACTTTTGCTGGCCATTCTTCCGCCGGGCGCGTTCATTATTACCGGGCTGTTAATCGCCGGGAAAAATGTGATCGATGCAAGAGTCGAAAGAGCCAACACACGGACTGTGCACATCGAAACAGGCAGCAAGCGCGTTCGAGTGACCGGAGAGATCGCTTAGGAGGCTTGAGAGTCGCCCACGACGAGGGTTCCCAAAAGCTCGTCCACCGAGGCATCATCAAGGCCTTGATCGTCGAGCTCACAGACGTAAGACATGTAAAGCAACACACTTTCAGACCCGACGTACCATTCACGAATGGCCGCACTGTCCTCGGTATAAGCCCCAGTCACACCCGAGAACGCGCCGAGTCTGACCTCCCGCCACGTTGAAATTTCAGGTGACTCCTGCCTCGCCATTGCACTGACTTCACCGCTGTCGACCTTTCCTGATTCCTTATGGAGGGTCGTAACTTGGATCTCACCGACGTCGTCCTGATCCAAGATTCGAATCACGTCGTCGTCGTTTTCAGCGTGCCACTCCGCAGGAAGCATCATGCACCAATGGTCCGTTTCTAAAATTTTCACCCTACACTACTCCACGCCTAATTCGAGCCGCATGATCAACGCGTCCTCGCGACCCGACGGCAGCTGATAATAATTGTGCCGCACGCCCACCTGTAAAAATCCCATTTTTTCATACATCGCCACTGCGGGGGAATTGGTTCGTCGCACGTCTAAAAATACCGACCGCGCACTCAGCGCAGTGAGTGACTCCCGCAATAACCGCTCTCCAAGACCTTGGCGCCTGTGCGTGTCGGCGACTCGAATATCGATGACTTCAGCTTCGTCTAACGCCAACGTGAACCAGGCAACTGCCAGCGCCGCGCCTTTCTCAAAAATAAACCACGCACGCCCATGGGGTCGCTCTAAAAGCTCAGAGAGAAACGCCAGTGAAGGGCCCTCTCCCTCGCGGTATAACGCCTCAAGGCGATACAGATCCGAAGCCGTTAATACCTGTGCTTGAGCGCTACTCGCTGGCGTCAAGGGCTTTGAGCGGCTTGAGCGACTGCCACGCCGCTTGTTTGTGCGTCGCATCCACGAGCATGGCCATTGTTGACGGAATACTGACCGCGGACTGCGCTATTCGCTCAGGCAAAAACTGACAATCACCCATAGCCACCACACGCCGCGCATCGACTTCACGTGCCATTCGCTGAATTAAACCCTGCAAGGCCTGCTTGGCGGACTCTGCGTCGTTGCCCAGGGCACTGTTACCCCGCAAAGGCCAGTCAAACTGCTGCTGCGTCATTTCAAACCCTGCACCCGAAACGGCGCTTGCCATCGAATTGATCAGCGCCAGTTGGTCCTGTCGAATCAAGCCATCAGGCAATTGCTCAAGCCAGAGAAACTGGCCAGCAGAAACAATCAGCATCGAAAATTGAACGGCGTCTCCAGCCGGCTTAACGACTCTCGACTCGGGTGCTGCATTGGGCGTGACGCGTTGAGACGACACATTGGGAGGTGTCTTTGAACGCGGTGCATCCATCGGTTGCGTCACTGCGGGCGCAGGCGGTGGCGATAAGCTTTGCCTCTGTGCCGGCGCAGCGCCGGGCAAGTCATAGCGCGACACGTAGGACGCAATACCCATCACTTTGAGCGCCTGACGGCGCGCCATTTCGGCGGCAACAGCTTCGGGTTCTGCGGTGGTGACATCGACAAGATCAGGCATGCCCAAAGTGTCTCACGGTCGCCGCTATTGTGACAGGCCCGGGAGCAGACGATCGTGCGACTCTGCGTTATCCTCCGTACTCAGTAAGTTGTAAATAAGGACCCAGACCATGACGCTTATACCGGCGGACCAGCACTTTGCGGTCATAACCGCCATTTTGGCACTGTGTGCCCTCGCTTTCGCCTCTGAGCGAACAGTCATCGGTCAAAAAGTCACGGGCACCGTGGTGGTCATACTGCTCGCTATTGCAGCGGCTAACCTGGGCATTATTCCGCACTCGGCACCAGCCTATGGGTTTATCTTCAGTTACGTTGTGCCGTTACTGATTCCTCTGTTTTTGTTCCAAGCCGATGTAAGGCGTTTGGCGCGTGAAGCCTCGCGAACTTCTCTGGCATTTCTTGTCGCTGCGTTAGGCACGGTCGCAGGGGTCATTGTCGCCGCGCTCCTGCTTGACCTGAGTCAGCTGGGCGTTGCATCGGAACTGGCAGCGGACCGACGCGAAGCCGGAATTGTGGGACTTTTTGCATCGACCTACATTGGCGGCTCTGTGAACTACGCAGCGCTCGGTGAGATCACTGGATTGAGCGCCGATGCCTCCTTCTTCTCGGCCGCTACAGCGGCTGATAATTTGTTTTCAGCCGTATTCTTAAGCGTCATTGCCCTCGTTCCCGGTGCGCACTGGATTGCGCGACACTTTGTGGAGCACACGGCGAGCGAGGCGGTTCAAGTCACCGAAACAGTCGTCACCCCAGCCAGTATTAGTTACGCCTTAGCCGCTGCAGCAGGCATCGTCGCCATTACCGATTTGCTGTGTTGGTGGTTGGAAATACCAAGCTGGCGTTATGCTGTAATGACGCTGATCTCCGTGGGGCTTGCAACCGCAGTGCCCCAAATTCGCGACTGGTTTTCAGGGGCCTTTGAGGTCGGTGTAGCGCTCTCCTTTCCGTTTTTCGCCGCAATAGCGGCCGGTGCGGATATTCGAGCGATGATCAGTGTTGCGCCACTTTTGATCATCTTAGTCGCCATTCTTTTAAGCGTTCACCTCACCGTACTTTTAGTGGTGGGTAGAAAGCTCGGCTTAACCATTCCAGAGTTACTGACCGCAAGTAATGCCGCAATTTTGGGCGCAACGACCGCGCCGGCAATGGCGGCAGCAAAGGGGTGGCACGATCAGGTCACCCCAGGCGTACTGGTTGGGGTGCTGGGCTATGCCTTGGGCACCTTCATTGGTACCGCATTGTTTCAGCTGTGGTAAAAGCTACTGGATACTGCGCTCGCAAGCCCCTAAACTTTAGCTGGTCTTAAGCTCGCAAAACAACGTAACACTCAAGCAACAATCGCTTGGTAGATTTAAAATACATGACTAATACACCTGCCATAAATGATCCTAGTTACCTCCCCGAACTCGATCCAATGCTCGAGTACTACATCGTTGAGGAGCCTAAGTTCACGTTCGAGTCGCCCGACGACGGTCCGTTTACGCGCGCGCTGGTCCGCTCGCTTGAAGGGTTTCTCGGTCGTCATAAGATGGAGCGCCATTATCAGGGGCTAAAAGCGAAGGACGTCGACTCGAAAACGTTCTTTCGTGACGCATTCAAACTCAGCAACATCACCCTTGACGGTGACCTAAGCCCGTTAGGGGAGATACCCAAGGGTCGTCCTGTGCTGTTTATTGCCAATCACCCCTTTGGCGTCATCGACGGTCTTATTCTGTGCAACATGGCACTGGATTACGCAGACGACTTTCAAGTCGTCATCAATTCACTCCTCTGCCAAGACCGAGATCTCGTTCCACACTTTTTACCCATCGACTTCTCCGAAACGAAAGAAGCAGCAAAGCGTAACGTGAGATCAAAGCAGTTGGCAGGCAAGGCCCTTGCGAACGGTGTTCCCTTGATTTTGTTTCCCTCGGGCATGGTCTCCACCGCCGATGCGCCCGGATTTGGCGACGTCGTTGACGCGCCATGGACGACCTTCATCGCGAAACTTGTCATGCAGTATCAACCGACCGTGGTGCCCGTTTTTTTCCACGGACAAAATACGCGCCTTTTCCACGTGGCCTCTAACATCGCTGAACCCTTTCGAATGGCGATGCATATGCGTGAGGCACTCAAACGCTTTGGCCGAACGGTCTCGCTTGACGTGGGCGCCCATCACTCACCCGAGGACTACAATCACATTACAAGCCGCCAAGAGATGACAGAGCACTTCTACAAGATCGTCCAGGACACACAACGTCCACGCTAGCGTCTTGTGCGCTTAAATTAACACCAGAAGCGCAATGACACCGAGCCACAAAAGAAAGCTTCTCTCTAAGAGACTGAGCACTCGGTCTAAGTGATTGTAAACTCGCGTCTCCGAAGCTTGTGTGCCCTCTAATGGGGCTGCTTCACAGGCGTCTACAAAAAACTCGCCCGTATCCGTCTCAAAACTGAGGCCCTTATCGGCAAGATGAGCAATGGTTTTATCGAAGTCCCCAAATACTGAGAAACTCAGCACCATCAGTCGAGACGGCACCCATTCGATCACGCGCATCACTGAGTTAGCCAGCGGAGTTTTAGTCTCTTGCGACAGATGGGCGAGTCGGTAGGCCACCGCGCCAACCGGCCCCAGCAGAAGAAAATACACCGCAGGACCAAACCATCGCTGCAGCGCCAGCAGGCTGAAAAATGACGTCGCAACGTCGGCAAACTCGTCGGCATCTTCCGCCGAACTGTCCCCACCTACTGACTGGATCACCATCGCTGCCCCTTCATTGTCAGCAGCACGGGCACGCGCTAAAAATCGTTGCGTAATGGTGGGGTAGTCCTCTCGACCAAAGGCGAAGAACAACGCCGCGGTTCCCAACAGCAGCATCGCGGCACCGCCAAGCAGACGTTCGGCGACAATATAAATCAGGGCGAAGGTTAACGCCGGTGCAACCACCATTATAAGGGCAGCCTTTGTCGAAGCGCCCTCCTCATCATCGTCAAGTTGCGATCGGAACACGGCCAGAAAATCGATCGAGTGAAGTGGACCGCCAGGACCCAGTAACCAGTACAGTCCAGTCGCGGCGATAAACGATAAAAACGCCAGATAACTCAAGCCAAGCCTCCCTCAGACTTCCACTAATTTCGCGGCAACGCGTCCAGACCCAGTTTTTTTTGGATGCGCTGCCAATCAAAGCTGTCGCCCGGATCTGTTTTTCGCCCCGGGGCAATATCACTGTGTCCCACAATAGCATCCCTCGGTATCTCAGGGTGCGCATCGCGGCACTTTACGATGATTTCCCCGAGCCGCTCGTACTGCTCATTGGTGTAAAGATGGGTATCGGTGCCTTCAAGTTCAATGCCAATACTAAAATCATTACACCGCTCACGCCCGCGCCACAGTGAGACACCGGCATGCCACGCCGCCGATTGCGTGGGAACAAACTGAATCACCTCGCCAGTCCGTTTGATTAAAAAGTGGGCCGACACCTCAAGATCAGCAATTGCCTCGAAGTAGGGGTGTTCTTGGGGACTCAATGTATTGGTAAAGAGCTGTTCGATATAAGGCCCACCGAACTCATCGGGCGGCAACGATATATTGTGCAAAACGATCAAATCGACAGAGGCACCCTCAGGTCGCTCCCCGCAATTTGCCGAGGGGACCTGCGTGCACCCTTGCAGCCACCCCGACACTATCTGTCCGTATTTATTGTCGATCACGTGAAAATCGCCACTCAGCCTGTGTTTCAATGTCGCATCATATCAGGGACCGGGCTCAGGACATCGACACGTGCTAGACCAAAGTGACATAGAACCAATTGTAAAATTGGCCTTAGACGAGGACATTGGTCCCGGGGACATTACCGCCGGACTGGTGGACTCTAGTGAAGTAGCCACGGCAACCGTCATCACACGTGAGGCGGGGGTGATTTGCGGGACTCAATTTGTGGATGCGGTGTTTCACGCTGTCGACCCATCGCTTTGTGTGACGTGGTCCAAGTGCGACGGTGACGCGCTGCTGACTAATGACACGCTTTTTACCGTTTCAGGGCGCGCGCGGAGCATTTTGACCGCTGAGCGCACCGCACTCAACTTCCTTCAAATGCTGTCGGGGACCGCGAGTTACAGCGCTCATCTGGCGCAACTGGTAGACGGCACCGGCACAAAGCTCTTGGATACTCGCAAGACTATTCCAGGGTTTCGTTTAGCGCAAAAATACGCGGTCACCTGTGGTGGCTGTTATAACCATCGAATAGGCTTATTTGACGCGTTTCTCATCAAAGAAAATCACATTGCTGCATGCGGCGGCATTGAACAAGCCATCAGCACGGCACAAGCTCAAGCTCCCGGAAAACCCGTTGAAATCGAAGTAGAAAATCTCAATGAACTTCGTGCGGCACTCGATGCGGGCGCAGACCGCGTCATGCTCGACAACTTCTCGCTGAGCGATTTACGCCAAGCGGTCACCCTCAATGCCGGTCGTTCGGAGCTAGAAGCCTCCGGCAATGTGACGCAAGAGACCTTGCTCAGCATTGCGCAGACCGGGGTCGACTTTATTTCCATTGGCGCACTGACAAAAGTCATCCAGCCCTTGGACCTGTCCATGCGGATCTCGTAACCGCAGTTTAGTCGGCGGTGTCGGTACTGTCGGTGTTAAACGGATGCTCTAACACCAATACGCCGTTCGCATCACCGGCAAGATAGTCGCCCTCGTTGACTCTCACACCGCCAATTTGCAGCGTCACACCGCGGGTGCCCTGCCCAAGCTTTTCGGTTTTTACCGGAGACGTTCCAAGTGCCATGACACAAAAATCGAAGGTGTCGATCAGCTCAACATCACGAGCCGCACCCACGATGACCATTCCGCGCCAACCGTTCTCCATCGCCAATTGTGCGACTTTATCGCCCGTCAGCGCTTTGGCCAACGAACCACCGCCGTCCACCACGAGCACTCGACCATCACCCGGCTCAGCCACGGCCTCTTTGACCTTGGAATTATCCTCGAAGCAGGCAATGGTTGCGACAGCACCGAATAATGTGCGGCGTTTCCCAAACAGCTGAAATTGGCAGGGTAAAACCTGCGCTTCTGGATTGAGGTCCGAAAGGTCCGGCGTGCTCAGCATTGAGTGCTTAGCCTTAGAGCCACTCAACGGCGTAGTCGTCGAGCTGACTTAACGGAGAGAGAATCGCGTCGGCATGGGCACTGCCACGCGGCATCAAACGGTGCAAGTAGAACTCAGTCGTCGCAATTTTTCGCTGACAAAACAACGTCTTCTCATCACGCGATAACAGATCAATCGCAACCAAGGAGCTGGCCGCAAGGTGCCAGCCACCAAACAGGTAGCCCGTCTGCATCATGTAGTCAAAAGACACACTCATCGCGGCCGATTTATCGACCTTGAATAATTCAAGAATCGTCTGTGACGACATAACGTGCGCCGCTAACGCGTCACTCAGCGCGCGCCCCATTGCCGCTAAACGGTCATCACTTGACCCCGCTAAGGCGTCAGCAACCTGGCGAATTTCATCGTGCACCAACTCCATCGTGGCACCACCGTCGCGCGCAAGCTTACGCCCCACCAGGTCCGCTGCCTGAATGCCATTGGTGCCTTCATAAATCGAGGTAATGCGGACGTCACGGAAAAACTGTGCCGCCCCCGTTTCTTCGACGTAGCCCATACCGCCATGAATTTGAACACCAACCGAGGTCACCTCTTGCCCCACTTCCGTCATCCAGCCCTTGATGACCGGAATCATTAAGTCGAGTCGCGCTTTCCAGGCGCCCCGCTCTTGTGCGGGTGCACCGTGGGAGAGGTCCATGGTCAGCGACTCAATGTAGGCCAAGGCACGCATCGCTTCGTTGAGCGCACGCATGCTCATCAGCATTCGCTTAACGTCCGCGTGTTCGATAATGGCCACGCCACCTTGAACGCGCTCTCGCGCGTAGGCAACCGCCTTTTGATACGCGCCTTCAGATGCGCCCAGGCCCTGCAGTCCAACCTTGAGCCGCGCTTCGTTCATCATTGTGAACATGCAGGCGAGTCCATTATTTTCCTGCCCTACCAGATAGCCAATCGCGCCGTCTTGATCACCGTACGCCATGACACACGTGGGGCTTCCGTGAATCCCCAACTTGTGTTCCACCGAAACCGGATAGGCGTCATTGCGGTCGCCTAAGCTACCGTCATCGTTCACCAAAAACTTGGGAACGACGAACAGTGATATGCCTTTACTGCCTTGGGGCGCGTCGGGTAACCGCGCCAACACCAAATGGATAATGTTCTCGGTCGCGTCGTGGTCACCCCAGGTGATGTAGATTTTCTGACCAAAAATTCGGTAGTGATCGCCGTGCCGTTCCGCACGCGTTTTCATGGGACCCAAGTCAGAGCCCGCTCCAGACTCTGTGAGATTCATTGTTCCCGACCAAACGCCTGCATTGATATTGGGCAGGTACTTGTCTTTCAGTGCCTCGCTGCCGTGCGCCGAGATAGCGAGGGCTGCGCCTGAGCTTAAAAAGGGCTCAAGTGCAAAGGCCATATCGGCCGAGTTCCACATTTCACACGCCGCAGTCCCGTAAAGCTCAGGAAGGCCTTGCCCACCGAAACCAGAATCAGCGGAAATACCGACCCAGCCTCCGTCACCCAGTGCTCTAATGGCATCACCGTAGCCCGGAGGAATCGTCACAGCCCCGTCTGCACAATGTGCCGGTTGCTGATCACCCACGCGACGCAGCGGTGCAACCACGTCGGCCGCCAGTTTTGACGCCTCTTCGAGCAGCGCAGTGGTGAGGTCAGTGCCCACCTCCAGGCCTTCAAATCGCGGTAAGTCTCCAAGTCGAGCGCCCGCCTGACAGACGTCGTCAATCAGGAACTGCATATCATCTAGCGGTGCTTTGTACATAAACCCTCCGAATTCTGACGCTATTGTAGCTGTTCATCCGTTTAGACCAAGAATTTCTCTCAACAACGGCAGAAGGTGTATTATTCATGTGATGAATAGTACGTTCCACAGGGAGACGTCCAAATGAGCCGACTCGGCCGCGTTGATTTAAACCTTCTGGTCTATCTAGATGCCCTTCTTCGCGAGCGCAATGTGACGCAGGCGGCGCACAGCCTTGGCTTGTCGCAACCGGCCATGAGTAATGGGCTTAAGCGCTTGCGCGAGGTCTTCAACGACCCTTTGCTTATTCGCACGTCTGACGGCATGACACCCACGGCCAAAGCCGAGGAGCTCGAGCCACAACTCAGAGAGATTTTAACCAATGTGGATCGTGCCCTTCAGCCCACCGAAGAGTTTACGCCGCACACAGAGACGCGTGTTGTTCGCCTCATGGCGAGTGATTACGCCGAGTCCACGCTTTTGCCCTCTGTACTCAAGGAACTCAGAGAGCTAGCGCCGGGTATCACGCTTGATATTATGAACCCATCGGACGTGAGCTTTCTCGACGTTGAACGTGGCAAGGTAGACTTAGTCATTAACCGCTTTGCTCAGATGCCGCAGTCGTTTCACCAAATAACCCTGTGGCAAGACACTTTTTCTTGCTTACTGAGTCCCGACAACCCAATTCTTGAACACTTTACCTTGGACAACTACCTCGCCGCAGACCACATTTGGGTGAGCAAAACCGGCATGGGGGTTGGGGTTGGGGTTAATCCCGACGACGTGCAACGCTTAGGCTGGGTTGACGCCACGCTAGACGAACTGGGGAAGAAACGTCGTATTCGCGTCTTCACACGACACTACCAGGCGGCCATGACGCTGGCAGAGCAAAACGACCTCATTGTCACACTCCCCACGCGCGCCACACATTTAAAGCGCGACAATCCTCGGGTTGTGCTTCGTGATGTCCCGTTCGACATTCCGCCGCTTGAACTGAAGATGGCATGGAGCCCCTTGCTACAACATAATCCCGGGCACCGATGGATTCGTCAGCTGATCACAAAAATTGCACGATCCATTTAACAGCATCAAGTGCTGTGAACCTCGCCAGTAGTTATCATGGAGACGGACGGACTTAAAGGCACAAGTCATGAGCGACACGATTCAACTCAAAAGTGAGTACGAGGGAGCCCAAACGCATTCCACTGATCCCGTGGTTGCTGTCCGTAACAATGTCATCTCGCCCATTGAGTGTGCCTATCTGATAGAGCTGGCCAAACCGCACATTAAGCGCGCGGGCGTAGTACTCGACGAGGGCTACCAGCCCAGCGAAGGTCGCACAGGGTCAAATCACTGGCTTAAATACGACGAGGACGACGTCGTTCAGTCGATCGGGCAACGCATTGCTGACATTGTCGGCTTACCGCTGGCAAACGCCGAATCCATGCAGATTATTCATTACGGTCCCGAACAAGAATACCGCCCCCACTTCGACGCGTTCAACCTCAGTCAGCCTCGGGGTCAGCGCGCAGCGCAATGGGGGGGACAGCGTTTGGTAACAGCACTGGTCTATCTCAATAAAGTCGAAGCCGGCGGTGCAACACAGTTTCCCAAACTGGGGATCACGGTTCCCGCTCAGCCTGGCCGTATGGTGTTATTTCACAACACCACCGAGGATATCAGTGGACCCCACCCCCTGAGCCTTCATGCGGGTATGCCGGTTGAGTCGGGCGAAAAGTGGGCCTTTAACCTGTGGTTTAGGCTGCACGACATACGAGACTCCTACGACGCCGCAAAACCCCTACCTCGGGTCAGTTTGAGCGAAGACGCGCCAGCAGCGTCACGCGTTACTGCCGAACCTGTCGTTGTAGACACGCCGGCAATCGCGCCGTCGTCAGTTGCAAACGATCCAACAAAACAACGCCTGACCGTCGTGGCTAATCGGGCAGATGTGCTCTGGCAGCGCGCCGTGAAGACGCTCAAAGCCCGTGATAATAAATTTACCGGGGTTTACGCCTGTTACTGGGACAGCTACGGCAACAAGCCTCAACCGGACACGCCGACACACTGGTCGGGTCCGAGCTTTCGCACTGCAGGACGACAAACCTTAAACCCGCTCTCCGACGTCGGTACCGTCGTCTCACGTCTTACAGACCTGGGGCTCTCTCACGTAGTGCCCGGCACCTTCGAGCGCGTTCAGGACGCGGTTGCGACGAACCCTAAACCCGACGAACTGTGGTTTATCAGGCCGCGTCTGCGAGGGGCCAAGGACAAGACGCTTTGTGTGCCAACGGCCATCCTGATGTCAGCCACACTGCCTGCAGGTCACCTACTGCAGCGTGCAGAGAATCAACTGGCGCTCATCGACCAGCACAAGTTCACCACCCGAATCTACCTGACTGTCATTGGGGAGGTGCTTTACCGGTTTCAGGAGAGTGTGGCCTTTATTCACGGGAGTCCTTATGCGCCAAACGATGCAAACTTCGCATCACAAACCGATAACCAGAGCTACCGTGAGTCGGGCTCGAGCATCAGACTTCTGCCGGGCAGCCAGACGCCACACGCCCACCTCATAGAACAGGCATCACACGCCCTGGTGACTCAGGTACGCCCCCTCTTGAATGAGGTCGAGGCTGAATGTACCAACGGCGCGTTCGCAGTGCTCGCACTCGACACACTGCTGACCAAAGCAGGCGACCTAAAACTGATCCGCGTCCACACCTTTCCTAACTTCATCACCACCGGGCCAATAGATGCCGACGTTCACGTGCCTTTGTTCGAAGACATCCTGCGTGTCATGGCGGGACTCCCCAGCCGACAGCTCGTCACTATCACTTAAATAAATCACCTTCTGCACCACCATCATTATTTTTAATGACGGTCATTAATCAGTTCGCTTCCGCTCACCGTAAGAACCAAAGGACAATGGATAAATAACCGAGAGCGAGAGCACACCATGTCAATACGAATCGAATGCGCAGGGCTTCAAGTCGATCCTGAGATTCACGCCCTATTGGAAAATGAAATTCTTCCTGGCACCGGGCTTGATGCAGCCACCTTTTGGCGCGCGCTCGCTGACATTGTGGCGAGGTTTACGCCGCGCAACCGAGAGCTGCTCGCGATTCGCGATGACATGCAAGCCAGTATCAGTGCCTGGCACAAGGCCAACCCCGGCATTGATTACGACCGCGCCGCCTACAAGACCATGCTGACCGATATTGGCTACTTGCTTCCAGAGCCCGCCCCTTTTCAAGTCGCGACACAGAACGTGGATCCTGAGATCGCACAGGTTGCGGGACCGCAGCTGGTGGTTCCTGTCATGAATGCGCGCTACGCGCTCAACGCAGCCAACGCGCGCTGGGGTTCGCTCTACGACGCGCTCTATGGCACCGATGTTATTTCAGAAGAAAACGGCGCCACGCGCGCGGGCAGCTACAACCCGACTCGAGGCGATGCGGTCATCGCGTGGGCACGCCGCTTTCTTGACGCACACTTTCCACTCAATCAAGGCGCCCATAAACATGCAGCCCACTACACCGTAGTGGATGGGCAGTTGTTGATTAACCAGGTCGACGGCAGCTTGAGCCTGCTCGCCGCACCCGATCAGTTTGTAGGCTACACAGGAGAGGCTGACGACCCCACCGGTGTATTGTTAAAACACAACGGTCTACACGCGGAGATTCAGATCGACCGGGACCACGCAGTCGGTGGTACCGATGCCGCAGGCGTCAAAGATATTTGCCTCGAGTCGGCACTCACCACGATTCAGGACTGCGAGGACTCCGTCGCCGCGGTCGACGCAGAAGACAAAACAATCGTCTACCGCAACTGGCTGGGCCTGATGCGTGGTGACCTCAGTGAGCAGTTCAGTAAGGGCGGTCAGACTCAAACGCGGCGCCTCAACGCGGACCGAGCGTTCACCACACCCAGCGGTGAGTCTTTACGCTTACCCGGGCGAAGCCTCATGTTCGTGCGCAACGTCGGCCACCTCATGACTAATCCCGCTATTTTAGACCCAGAGGGCCACGAGATTTTTGAGGGCATTATGGATGCGCTCTTTACGACGGCCTGCTCGCTTCATGATCTCAAAGGCGCCGGCAAAGGCGGTAATTCTCGTACGGGCTCTATGTACATTGTCAAACCCAAAATGCACGGCCCAGACGAGGTCAGCCTGACGGTTGACCTGTTCAGTGCCATCGAGGACGCCTTTGGCCTTGCACGCAACACGATTAAGGTCGGCATCATGGACGAGGAGCGTCGCACGACGGTCAACCTGGCCGAGTGCATCCGCCGCGCCTCCGAGCGCGTGGTGTTTATTAACACCGGCTTCCTCGACCGCACGGGCGACGAGATCCACACCAGCATGGAAGCGGGTCCCATGGTGGCCAAGACCGCCATGAAAGGTGAGCTCTGGATTAATGCCTACGAAGACTGGAACGTGGACACGGGTCTTGCCTGTGGTCTGCGCGGCAAAGCACAAATCGGTAAAGGCATGTGGGCCATGCCGGACCTCATGGCGGCCATGATCGACACCAAGCTGGGTCACCCCAAAGCCGGTGCCAACTGCGCCTGGGTCCCCTCGCCTACTGCTGCGACACTGCACGCAACGCACTATCACGACGTGTCCGTCAGTGACATTCAGGCCAGTCTTGAAGGCACGCAGCGGCGAAGCATCGACGACCTTTTGACTATTCCCCTGGGCGATTGCAGCACCTTGTCGCGCGAGGAGATTCAGCGCGAGTTGGATAATAACGTGCAAGGCATGTTGGGCTACGTCGTGCGATGGGTGGACCACGGCGTGGGCTGCTCAAAAGTCCCCGACATCAATAACGTGGGACTCATGGAAGACCGAGCAACATTGCGCATTTCGAGTCAGCACATTGCGAACTGGTTGCATCACGGTGTCATTACTGAGGATCAGTTCAAGGCGTCAATGCAGCGTATGGCGGGAGTGGTTGACGAACAGAACAAGGGAGACCCGACTTATCAGCCAATGGTGGTTGATATTGAACAGCGGGGTCACGCCTTTGATGCGGCATGGCAATTAGTTACCCGAGGTTGCACAGAGCCGGGTGGGTATACTGAGCCCCAATTGCACCAAAGTAGGCGTCAAAAAAGATATGTCGAGGAAATGTTTTTGACTGAGTGACGGCTTGATGTTGCAAGATACCGTGTAACTCTCATATCTCCACAATAGCAAAAAAGGGGCCCGCCCGACTGCTCATAGGCAGGCACTGGTACTTCATGATTTTCGATCTACCATCTCAACAGAATCGGTGAGTTGAGCAGTTATCACTCCAACTTTCTATGGCCGCCCCATTTCCACCACCTGATGGCGTCAGTATGTACGTGTCGAGTGCTGTCACACCCCTATAATTTCTAGGCGTGATGGTAATGATTCCCGCATCCACTGCGACCGATAGGATCGCTTGCTGCGCCGTTGATTCAGGTATGCCACTCTCACCCAAATTACAACTTTCCATCGGCGCAGTGAGAGAACAGACCTCCACAGCCCTTTTGTAAACTTTAGCGGCGATCATTATTTCAGTGAAAACACCACGAGCTGTGTAAGAACTGTAAGCGCCCACAGCTGTGGCGGCCAGAATCCCTAGTATGCTGATAACAACCAAAATTTCTATTAATGTAAATCCCGCGTGCTTTAACATGAGCTCACAATACGCGAACACCTCGAGCGTAACCAGCAAGCCCTGGTTACGCTCGATCTGCCGTCCTGAACCGAAAGGCAGTCAGGACGAGTAAGGTCAGAAAAAAAAGTGATTCACCAAAATCTAGCGGCAGGCTGTGCTAGCACAGCTCAGCATTGGTGCATACTCCACCCCAAGCGGTGATTTGGTCACCGGCCGAGTGAGAAGAAGAGTCTGGCGTGGGACTCAAAATGTAGGTATCTGAACTCGTCAACCCCTTGAATGTCTCTGGTGTAACCGTAATGATGCCATTGCTTACAGCAACCGATGCAACAGCTTGTGAAGCAGATGTTCCGGGAATTCCTTTTGCAGCAACGTTGTCAGTCCCTTGGTCACAAGCCGATAAATCATTACTCAGAGCACATATCTCTACACCCGATTTGTAGGGGCCAGCTGCGAGCATTACCTCAGCAAAAGCTGCCTTCTTGGTATAGTTTTGGTAAGCGGGCAACGCTACTGCCGCCAAAATACCAATGATAGCTATAACAATCATTAACTCGATCAACGTAAATCCTTTTTGAACACTTTTTTTCATCATATCTCTCCATTTACCTCAAAAAAACAGAACGGAAAATTAACTCCACGATGATCTAAGCAATATTAGTGCCAAGAAACTTAGCGTCCGGACTTGGCGTTTAAATACAACAAGATAGAGGCGTTACTGACCCACTAAACCACTACATCTTGTGCCCTTAGAAACTATTGTCACCTTTTTTGATTCGAGAGACCGCAATGGCCAACCTGCGC
>ERZ807291.340-NODE-340-length-78296-cov-38.832134_pt1 | contig 78296 bp, 65 predicted proteins | sample MGYA00521257_ERZ807291 | MGnify/ENA primary metagenome ERZ807291 (study PRJEB31413, sample SAMN03169783) | marine metagenome | biome: Marine; feature: Water; material: Subsurface seawater | place: North Sea | collected 2011-04-28 | depth 1 m m ... | reverse complement strand
GCAATAAGATGAATGGAGTGCGTTTGCCATCTGCTTCAAGGAAATACCAACCTGCGGGCAAATGCCCCAAGGCGATGGATTGGATTGGATTCGCTCGGTTGTTGCGCTTCCAGACGCACCCACCGGCAGCATTGCGGATGACGACTGTGGCATCCGTGGATAGACCTGTCAGGGAGATGTTACCATGGCTGGGGTTTGGGAACAAGCGCATTGGGTTTTCGTGATTCACTATGCTGTTCTCCACGGTCCAGATGAAGTTGGAAAGGTCCTCACATCCTTGCTCGTCAATGACGGTGACCGTAATCGTATCTCCAGGGACCAACAAGTCGAGGTTGGATTGGCATGGGTTGTCGTCGTTTGAAAATTCCAGGGTATCACCTGTGCAGAGATTTACGTCATACAGGGACCAGATTACCGTGGTTTCGCCGGAAGCGCCTGTGACATTGACAACAGCATATTCCCCTTCAACTAAATCGAGACTCAATTCTATGGAGCAAGGCAAGCATGCCGTCAAGGGCTGTGGATTCAGTTCCCACATCCCTTGGGATTCCAGGGGTACATTTGCGAACGCGGGAAATTGGGCGGGATAACGGCGAGCTTTGAAGCAAATGTTGTCATTGGTGCCTAATTCTGTGCCCTGCTCGACAGCGATGCCATTCTGCAGCGGCACGCGATAATGCCAAGCGGTATCTCCCGAAGCGGTTAATTCCAGAATTTCTCCTTGGCGTCCGGCTAAAATGAGGTTGTTGCCATTGGCCATTCGTTCGAAGTTGGAAAGACCACTGCTGAAAAAATCAGTTGGAAGTGGAGCGGTCCACGTCCAGTCAAAGTCCAAGGGCAAAAAGACATCGGCTTCCATGGCATAGGAACTGTCCGCGTCTTGCCATGTTGGATCGATGATGTGCACGCTTGAATAAGGACCGGTTGGCCCTGGATTGCGGTTGTTGAAGACGCCTATTTTTCCGAAGTCAGGAGAATTTTGCAGGTAAGGCGCATCGAGCCAAGTCCCGCTGTGTTGGTAAAAGAGCTTTTGATCGGAATCTTCACCTTGGCCATAAGCCGCAGGATTTCCCCAACGCCAAACCAGTCCTTCCTCTTCTTGGCCTCGATCAATGATCCAGAGCTCATCAAAATTGGGTACACTTAATAATATTTGATCGGTCACGGGGTTATAGTCTATGCCATTGGCGTGTAGCCAATCTTCTTCGTTGTTGCCAATCGTGCCGAAGTTGAGATCGATGCGGTTCGGGTGTTCCGAAATCACGCCGAAGTTGGATTTGGTTGAGTCAAAATCTTGGATCAAATGATCCCAGGCGCGCCATTCCCAGACAATATCAGCTCCACCGTTTTGATCCGGAGCCAACTGGATTATACGTTCGCTCCAGAGGGCTCCACCCTCAATATTGGCAGTGTCACGGCCCGCTTCAATGACCTCGAGTGAGTCCATTCGCTCCCATGCGATGGCCAATACGTTTCCATTGTTCATGAGGGCAAAATCGTGATGGAGGCGACCGGTGCTGTCATTGAGGCTGAAACTCCACATCGGCTCATTGTCCCACGTGCGCATTTCAATGGTTTCACCTCTGCCACCGGCGATGATTGGCGAGTCTCCATCATCCGCGGGTCTATGCGCCCAAATCAAGCCACCCATAGGTGAGAGCATCGCGCTGTTTCCTGGGACGCGTTCCGCTTCGTTTTCCCAAATATGAACAACTTCTCCGCAGGCATTGACCAGCCGCGCATGGGGTTGGAAGTGTGGGTAAATTAGTGTGTAACCTTCTGCATACGTTTCCGTGTCATACGCGATGGTACCGACGGTATTCTCTTGAGCATTGGCGGAATAAGCCATGCTAATCCCAACGCATATGACAGCGATTTGGGTGAAATTGGTCTGAAAAGGTGTCTTCATTGCATTTAGGATTCGAAACGTTTATTCCAGGCGGAATTTTTCTTTTGATCGGGTATAAAGCTAAACTCCAAAGCCCATTTGTTGCATGCCTCAAAACAAGCGACTTCGATGCCGCATTTGGCCGCGAGTAGCTCGTATTCATTTAATAGATTGGTGCACATGATTCCGGGATCGTCTGTATTGATTGTGGTCTTCACACCGGCATCGTAGAGTGCCTTGAAGGGGTGAGTCTCCAAAGAACTGCATGCTCCCGTCAGCCAGTTGCTCGTGGGGCACAACTCCAAGGGGATGCCGCGTTTGATAAGCAAGTCGATGACTTCGGGGTCTTCAATCGCCTGAAGGCCATGGCCGATCCGATCGGCTCCCATCTGTTCAATCGCAATACGGATGTTGCGGGAGATTCCTGCGACTTTGGGTTCGCCTGCGTGCACAGTGATTCCCAATCCGCCTTCTTTTGCCTTTTGGAAGAGTGGAATGAAGGGCTCAGGATTAAAATCCACTTCATTGTCAGCCAAATCCAATGCGATGAAACGATTTTGAGGTTTGAGCGCGAAATCTACCCACTTTTCATTCTCTTCCACGGGCTTGGTTCGCTGTAAGATGCAAATCAAACCCACGGCCATGGGGTATGTTTGTTCGGCACGTTCCACCCCTCGGATAATGGCTTCTTGCAGTTGGTCCGCATGCATATCCGTGTGGTGGTCCAGCAAGAAGCTAGGCGCATAGCGGAGTTCAAGGATCCGAACGTTGGACTGCAAAAACATGTCTTCGCAAACCTCAAAAGCAACGCGCTCCATCCAATGCGCCTCACAGATGACGTCCCGTGTGTTCAGGAACTTGTGCAAGACCGATTGCAGCGCTCCCATTGGCTTTTGAATCAAGAACGCTTCGGCAAATGCCTCATCGGTCGATACATCCAAGCCGCTGACTTGTGCGAATTCGCGCAATGTGTTCGATCGGATGGCGAGTTCCAAGTGGCAATGCAGCTCCACTTTGGGCATCAATTTGAGTTCCTCGGATGAAGGTGTTGGCTTGAACATGTTTCAAAGGTAGGAGACTTGAGGCCTTTGGTTGAGTACTTTTGTGCTATGGCCACTGCAATCAAGAATAAAAAAGCGTCATACACGTATTTTTTGACAGACGAGTTTACCGCTGGTATGCAATTGGTCGGTTCGGAGATTAAGTCGATTCGTCAGGGCAAGGCAAGCATCACGGAAGCATATGCACGCTTCTGGAATGGTGAGTTTTTCGTGTTCAATATGTACATCGCCGAATATCCCAACGCGGGTTACACCCCACATGAAGTGAGACGGCCGCGCAAATTGTTGTTGCAAAAATCCGAATTGAAGAAGTTGGAGCGCAGACTGAAAGACACGGGGGTGACGGTCATTCCGATACTCTGCTTTATTTCGGATAGTGGTTACGCCAAGCTTAAGGTTGCTGTTGCCAAGGGCAAGAAACTGCACGATAAGCGAGAAAGCCTCAAAGACAAAGACATTTCGCGGGACATTGAGCGGATGATGTGATCACGCGCTGGTCGGAACGACGCGGTAGGATTCGGTAAACGCATCCCAATCCCACAAGAAATGTTCCATGAGTTGCTTCAAGTCCCGCTGGATATTGGGTTCAGGCGTGTTCATGTCCCGGAAATACGCATCTTGGTATTGGTTCAAATGGTATTTGTAAAATACGGCGCGGGTCATTGCTGTGCTGACATTCTTCGAAGGCCGATTGATCTGTTTCATGAATGCCCGATACTGCTTCACTTTGCTCGCAAACGTTTCAGGGGCTATATCCAGGGCGCGCGCAAACTTGCTGCAGATCCGTTGAATGACTTGTCGATCAACACCGCTATCAAAGTGCTTGGGAATCATTTGGATGTTGGCGGAAACGATGATCATCAGAAATCGGCCATAATCTTCAGGGTCCAACGCCGGGGATTGCTCGAATCCTGCGCATCCATTTAAGAAGTCCGCAACTTCAGGCCAACCGTTTTCGACCGTCTCAAAGGTGGTGTCCACAAAAAAAGTGGCCACTTGCTCTTCTGTGAGCCTCCTCTTCGTCATCCAACTGAATAATCCTACGTTCCTCATCGTTGGGAATCAAATCTATCCGCTTCAGAGCTTGGTTCATAGGGGCACGCGGATACCGCTATCCACATATTTTTCAACACTTTTCAAGAGTTCCCGATGTATTTTCGCGCTCATGTACGCTTGGATCAAACCTCTGATTTTCCGAATTCAGCCGGAAACTGCGCACGAATTGACCATGAAAATGTTGCAAATTGCTTGCCGCATTCCTGGCTTGGCGTGGCTTATGAAGCGCTGGTTTTCAGTCCATTCAGATCGTCTTGTCACGGAAGTGGCTGGATTGAAGTTTCCAAATCCCGTTGGATTGGCTGCCGGATTTGATAAAGACGCGCGATGGCTGGATGAGATGGCAACGCTGGGTTTTGGTTTCGTCGAAATAGGAACCATTACTCCCATTGCGCAACCGGGAAACCCACATCCGCGGTTGTTTCGGTTGCCTTCGGACCGCGGAATCATCAACCGGATGGGGTTCAACAACGGTGGCATGGAGGCAGCTGTTTCGCGATTGAAAAGACGTCCGAAGGGATTAATTGTAGGGGGGAACATTGGAAAGAACAAGGCCACTCCCAATGCGGAGGCAACATCGGATTACACGAAGTGTTTTGACGCCCTGCACCCGCACGTGGACTATTTCGTGGTGAATGTTAGCTCTCCCAACACGCCTGGACTGCGGGAGTTGCAGGAAAAGGAGCCGCTGACGAAGTTGCTCTTGGCCTTGGTGGATCAGAATCGTTCCAAGACCGAGCAGCGTCCCATCTTTTTGAAAATAGCACCCGATCTGACCGATGCGCAATTGGATGATATTATATCGCTTGTTGTGGAGACCGGCATTGCGGGGGTAATCGCTACCAATACGACCATCGATCGGGGTGGTTTGAAAGCTTCCAGCGATGAGGTAGATGCGATTGGCCCGGGGGGATTGAGTGGAGCACCTTTGCGCAATCGATCGACGGAGGTAATCCGATACTTGCATACCCAATCCCAAGCTGCTTTCCCGATTATAGGGGTAGGTGGCATTTGTTCCGCGGAAGATGCGATGGAAAAGCTGGCCGCTGGAGCATCCTTGCTCCAAGTTTATTCAGGCCTCGTCTACGCTGGACCTGGTTTGGTGAAAGAAGTGAATCGCGCCATTTTAAAGGAGGTTTAATCGTTATCCCACCAAGTCCTCAAGCGTAGGAGCGAGTTCACGTGGACGGATTCCCTTTTCGGTGCTTTGCAAACGGCAGCATGCGTTTGACGCGTCATGTTCAAAGAACAAAACCCAGTCTTCCCGAACCGCCAAATCGAGCAACAACTGTTTCTCGTCCATGGTGAGGAGGGGACGTGTGTCGTAGCCAATGACCCAGGCGGTTGGCAGGTGCGCGGCAGCGGGGGTAAGGTCGGCCATGAACGCGAGTTTGGTGCCATGACAAGGGACGATGGGGATCATTTGGCTTTCCGTGTGACCGTCTGCAAAAAAGATCTCCAAACCGGGGAACGTCGAAGGAAACGGATTTTGATTCCAGCGCCCGCTTCGATCGATGAAATTGAGTTGACCACTTTCCTGCAGTGGCATGAGGTTTTCGCTCAGGAATGATGCTTTTTCCCGTGGGTTGGGGTTCATCGCCCAATCCCAATGCGGCTTGCAAGTCCAGTATGCAGCATTGGGGAAAGCAGGCCTCAAATTGCCCTCTTTATTGCGCTCTACCGATCCTCCGACATGATCGAAGTGCAAGTGCGTGAGCAAAACGTCTGTGATGTCGTTTCGGGTGAACCCTCTTTTTTGAAGTTCGCCGTCCAGCGACGTATCCCCATGCAGGTGGTAGTGGCTAAAAAACTTTTCGGATTGCTTGTTGCCAATTCCCGTATCGACCAAAAGCAGTCGGTTCCCATGCTCGACGAGCATGGAACGCATTGCCCAAGTGCACAGGTTGTTTTCATCAGCGGGCACATGTTTTTGCCAAAGTGCTTTGGGCACTACACCGAACATGGCTCCACCATCCAGTTTAAAGTTGCCCGTATGAATCGTATGAATGTGCATGGATCGTCTCCTTTAAGAGGGAATCAAGAAAAACAGGGACATGATGACCATGAGTAAATCTTCAATGATGGTGACACGCGTCATGGGCAATTGGAAGACTGTCCCGAGGCATGCGCATTGAATCGCTTGTTTTTGACGGACTGCCCGAATGACACCGATAGCGCCAAATCCCATCAATAGCAAGGTCACGAGTGCGATTGAGAAGGTTCCACCCGCGAATCCCCAGCCAAAGCCAAGAGCAAGCTCCAAGAAGGGGTAAATCCAAGCGTAAAGGGAAGATTGCTTGGCGAGCAAATCATACCGGCTAAAACTTCGAACGAATCCACGTAAATCCAGGAACTTGAAAAAGGAGAAGGCCAAAAAGAATCCGCCCATGAAGACTTCCATTGCGCGCCTCATCGGTTCGGGTGAATCCCATGCAATTGCCGAAGAAATGGCCAAGAGAAACAATCCAATCAGAATCAACGGCCAAAATTTTTGAAACGCCCCGGTTGCCGTCGGTTCTCCCATGCGAGTGGCAGTTGAATTCGCTGGGTCGATGATGTGATAATGGGACAACGGAGCAAGCGCCGTGCGCAATTCCGCTGGGGCTATTTTTTCTTCCGAAAGCACCTTTGCTTGCCCATTGGCCAAGTCTATTTGAACGGATTCAACGCGGGGAATTGCAAGGATAGCGCTTTGGACGCGGCTTACGCAGCCCCCACATGTCATGCCTTCTATGAGAAAAACCTGTTCCATGGGGCGAATTTCGCGAAAAAGTCATGCCGATTGACATGTTCATCAAGCCGGTGCATCGGTTGAGAAGTTCCGCTGGTATGCGCGCTTTTCGAGTGTACTTTTGTTCTAGAATTCAAGCACATGCAGTTGAACGCGCTCACAGCTATATCCCCCGTTGACGGACGTTATCGAAGTAGAACAGCTCATCTCGCCCCCTTCTTTTCGGAGTGGGGGTTGATGCGTTACCGTGTGCGCGTGGAAGTGGAGTACTTCCTCCATCTGTCCGAAATCCCTTTGCCGCAATTGGCGCCATTCAAGGCGGCTGACGCACAAAGCCTTCGTCGGATTTACGCGGAGTTTTCAGAGGCAGATGCAGAGCGAATCAAAGCATTTGAGCGAACAACGAATCATGATGTGAAGGCCGTTGAATATTTCATCAAAGAGAAGATGGAGGCGCTCGGTCTGGCCGAAATGGCAGAGTTCATTCACTTCGGTCTCACTTCTCAGGATGTCAACAACACTGCGATTCCTCTATCCATCAAAGAAGCGACGGAGCAAGTCATCGTCCCGGGGCTGAAAGATTTGCGGAAGACCCTGTTGCAGCAAGCACGTGAATGGAAAGGCATCCCCTTGCTCGCTCGTACGCACGGCCAGCCGGCATCACCGGTGACATTGGGCAAGGAATGGGCCGTCTATATCGATCGCTTGGATGCTCAACTAGATGCGTTGCAACGGTGTGAATATGCCGCGAAGTTTGGCGGTGCAACGGGACAGTTCAACGCGCACATGGCGGCTTACCCCGAATTGGATTGGGCCTCATTCGGCAATTCGTTTGTGCAGCAACGCTTGGGCTTGAAGCGAAGCCAGATCACCACGCAGATTGAGCATTACGATCATTTGGCTGCATGGTGCGATTGCTTGAGACGCATCCACACCATTCTCATCGATTTGAGCCGTGACGCTTGGACCTATATCAGCATGGACTATTTCAAGCAGAAGATCAAAGCGGGCGAGGTGGGCAGCAGCGCCATGCCCCACAAGGTCAATCCCATCGACTTTGAAAATGCTGAGGGGAACTTTGGCGTTGCGAATGCATTGCTGCATCATTTTGCCGAAAAGCTTCCCATCAGTCGATTGCAGCGGGACTTGACCGATTCGACGGTTCTCCGCAACATTGGAGTGCCGCTGGCGCACAATTTGATTGCGATGGGATCGTTGCAAAAAGGATTAGGGAAACTATTGCTGAACGAAACCAAATTGAAATCAGATCTCGAGGCCAACTGGGCAGTGGTTGCGGAAGGAATTCAAACCATCCTACGCCGCGAAGGGTTTCCCAAACCGTACGAAGCGCTGAAGGACCTTACGCGTCAAAACAGCATCATTGATGCCAATTCCATTGCTCAATTCATCGACGGATTGGCGGTGAATGATTCCGTGAAAGCAGAGTTGAAAGCACTGACTCCTTGGGGGTACACGGGTGCTGCGGAAGCGCTGGTCGAAACCTTAAAAGATTGAACGCTTGAATCGGTTCAGTGACTTGTTTCGGCATTTGGCAAATTACCGGTTAAACCTGGCGGTCAATGTCGTTTGCAACATCTTGAACGCTTTTTTGTCCCTGTTTACTTTTTTGAGTGTCGTACCCTTTCTGAGGATCTTGTTTCAATCGGGACAGGATACGGCCGCTGTGATTGAAATCCCATCGGGCAGCGGTGTAGAAAAATGGAGCGCATATTTCGATGCGTTTGTCCTGGAGGTTGGTCCATCCCGCGCTTTGTCTTACATCTGTATCGGAATATTTTGCGTCACAGTGCTGAAAAATGCCGTGGGCTATCTCGCACTTTATAGTTTGGCGACGATGCGAACAGGTGTGAGTCGAGACTTGCGCAACAACTTATATAACAAGGTGCTACGGCTTCCAATGAGTTGGTTTACTGAGTCGAGAAAGGGGGATGTCATCAGCCGGATGACCAATGACTTGATGGAGGTGGAGTTCAGCGTCATTGGGACCATTGAGATTTTATTCAAATCGCCCATATCCATTTTGGTTTCGCTGGGAACGTTGTTCTATTTGAGCTGGGAGCTGACTTTCTTCTCCATGTTATTCTTGCCGGTAAGTGGTTATTTGATCAGTCGCATTGCGAAGAGTTTAAAGCATGCGGCAAAACGTGGCAAGGAAGAATTGGGAGGATTGATTTCCATCATGGAAGAAACATTGGGTGGGATGATGGTGATCAAAGCATTTCATGCTGAATCCAAGTTTGAACAAAAATTTTCAGCATCAAATGACCGGTTTTTTGAGCTGATGCGGCGCTTGTACAAACGGGAATATTTGTCTTCGCCCGTTTCTGAAACCGTTTCTTTGGGTGTCATGGCCACGTTGCTCTGGTTTGGAGGCCGCATTGTTCTCGAAGGATCAAGCGGATTGACAGGCGATTGGTTCATTGGCTATCTGGTGGTGTTTTCCCAAATCATTCCTCCCGCACGTTCGATAAGCGATGGCTGGTTTCGAATCCAAAAAGGTTCCGCTTCGCTCGAGCGTTTGGAAGAAATTTTGTCGGCGGAGGAAATGACCGATTCGGGGACAAATTTGGCAGAACCGCTCAAGCACGCCATCCGCTTTGATAATGTTCACTTCTCTTATGGCGAACAAGTGGTGTTGAACGGCATTAACTTGACCATCGCAAAAGGCGAGACCGTCGCCCTGGTGGGGCCGAGTGGCTCAGGGAAAACGACCTTGGTGCATTTGCTCGCACGATTTTATGATGCAACCAAGGGTCAGATTACTTGGGATGACCGGCCGTTGGAATCTTTTGAATTGGTCAGTTTTCGCTCGCAAATGGGAATGGTCACGCAAGAGGCCCGATTGTTCAACGCATCGGTCACAGAAAATGTCACCTTGGGTGCGGCGAACGGAGCCGTGCATGAGCTGCAGGAATTGGAGCAAGTGGCAAACGCTGCGAACGCACTGGAATTTATTCAGCAGATGGAAGAAGGCTGGGAGTCGTCGGTAGGTGATGGGGGCAACAAGCTGAGCGGCGGTCAACGCCAACGTCTGAGCATCGCACGAGCGCTGCACAAGGACCCTCCTGTGTTGCTTTTGGATGAGGCGACATCTGCGTTAGACACGGAGTCCGAGCATGCCGTGCAGCAAGCAATCAATCGCTTGATGGAAGGCAGGACGACATTGGTTGTCGCCCATCGGTTGAGTACGATACGCCATGCGGATCGAATTGTTGTGCTGGACCAGGGCAATATTGTTGAGGAGGGAGACCATGAAGCTTTAATGGCTCGAAAAGGAATGTACCATCGATTGGTTTCGATGCAGGATTTGAAGTAATGGCGAAAAAGAGGTCCACCGGAGTCGGAGCGATGTTGCACGGAAAATGCCCACGATGCCGTGAAGGCAAGATATTCATGTCGGCTCGGGCGTATCGATGGGATAAGATCACAGCAATGCCGGATGCTTGTCCCGTTTGCGGGGAAGACTTTTTGAGGGAACCCGGATTTTATTTTGGTGCGGCTTACGTGTCGTACGGGCTAACTGTCGCGCTTTGGGTATCGGTTTTCGTGGCCTTGACATGCTTCAATTGGTGGGGCCTAATGGCGTTTTCTTTTTTCGAAGATGTCGGCTTGTTTCTAATCACCGGTATTGTGCTGTTGATTATTCTCTTGCCTTTGATCGCCAGGCTCAGTCGTTCCATGTGGCTGCACATGATGACCCGCAGGCATAGAAAGTGATCAGGGAAGGCAGCTCAAAAAAAAAGCGTAAAAAATCAAAGGGGCCCCTCCGTTGAGGGACCCCTTCTCACCAAATCGCCTGATTCATAAACGCTCAATTCGAGCGTGGCAAAACCAAAACCATCTCCCTTTACGTGGGGAGTTCGATTTTAGTTTCAAATTCTTCGAAAAAAACTGAAAATAATTCGTAAAATACTGTATACCAGTATATTATGACCTTGATATTTTCGAGGTCATTTCTTCATTCTGGACACGAATGCTCTCCTTATGCACCTGTTCCAGGAAGTTGAGGATGAATTCTGGACTCAATCCGGCACGCAATGCCCACTTTTCTCGGGAGTCGAAGACTTCTTTCCATCGCTCCATTTGCAAAATGGTCATTCCATTTTCCCATTTGTGCAATCCGATTTGCCGGGCAAGATCCATCCGGGCATGCAGCAGCTCGATGAATTGTTCGTCGATGGAATCCATTTGTAACCTCAAGGCCGTCAAGTCCGCAGATGAAATCTTCGGCGCGGAGGCACTTCGGATGGTGAGGGATTCGATCAAATCACCGAAAGCCGCTGGCGTGAGTTGTTGGTTGGCATCACTCAGAGCATTTTGTGGATCGGGATGTGTTTCGAGCATCAGTCCATCCATCCCTAGGTCCATGGCCTTTTGCGCGACAGGATGCAGCAGGGAACGGTTGCCGGCAATGTGACTCGGATCGCAGATGATGGGGACTTCAGGCATGGCCATTTTGAGTCCGATGGCAATTTCCCACATAGGGGCATTGCGGTATTCTTTCTGACCGTATTGACTGAACCCACGATGGATTGCCCAGACCGGGCCTTCGACCGTCGCACGCACACGTTCAATGGCACCCATCCACAATGACAAATCGGCGTGCATTGGGTTTTTTACAAAAATGGGAACGTTTGTGCCTTTCAGTGCATCGGCGATTTCCTGAACGGCAAATGGACTGACGGAAGTTCGGGCGCCAATCCATAAGACGTCAACACCAGCATTCAGGCACGCTTCCACGTGTTGCGCGTTGGCAACTTCGGTTGCAATTGGGAGTCCGGAGGCCTCACGCGCTTTGACCATCCATTGCAGGGCCACTGAACCTTTTCCTTCGAATCCATTGGGGCGTGTGCGGGGTTTCCAGATTCCAGCTCGCAGGATGTGAACACCTCGTTTGGCTAGCTCCTTGGCCGTGTTCACAACTTGTTCCTCTGACTCAGCGCTGCAAGGACCGCTAATGAGAAGTGGCCGCTGCACCTGATCAAGGCCATCGACGACCGATCGCAAATTGATGGAATTGTTCGTTACCACGCTTGCAAGATACACAGGGAATGTGGCTGAAGGGGTGAAATCATGATAACTCGAACCGTCAGGTGCTCAAAGTTCTCAGTTGATGGCTCAAGCCGAACTTCACCGTTTCTTAATTCTTCAGCTTGATCGAGCATTGTTCAATGCTTGCAAGTACCCGGAACTGGATTCGAACCAGCACGCCCGAAGGCACAGCCTTCTGAGGACTGCGCGTCTACCAATTTCGCCACCCGGGTAGGTGTGAAGTGCCCAGAGCGGGACTCGAACCCGCACGCCCTAACGGACACATGGCCCTCAACCATGCCTGTCTACCAATTTCAGCACCTGGGCAGTGCATTAAAAAGGGTGCCAACGACACCCTCTTTGTTGTAACCCCTCTGGGACTCGAACCCAGGACCCTCTCATTAAAAGTGAGATGCTCTAACCAGCTGAGCTAAGGAGTCAATTTCCCTCGTTTGGGGGGGCAAAGATAGACAGATTTTTTATCCAGCAATTGTCCCTGCAGTAAAATCTTGTATCCTCGTTGATAAACCACCGCATTCGCTGCAACCTTGTGCGGCTTCGGGTTGTTTATATTTACACCTGAATAGCCTGAAACCAATTCACATGTTCTCAGTATTAATTTGTTCTATGCTCGCTGCATACCCAGCATTTTCTTTGTCAGCAGGTAATCCTCACTCACTTGAACAAGCGGTGATTTCTGCTGAGCCGACAGTAACTTGGGATTCATGGAAAGACGATGAGTCCCGTATGGCCTGGTGGTTGGAGCACGGTTGGAAAATACTCGATGGTGTTAAAGAAGGGACTGAACAACTGGTTCTTGATCAATCTTTGGACTTAAGTCAAGGCGACTTCAATCCGTTGCAAATAAATTTGGAGCCTCGAGAGGCCAATCATACTTCATGGTCCCTGCAAGGCAACCAGACACTGATCTTGTACTCTCTTTCACGCTGCGAGACTCTCTACCAGCGATACCTTGTGAATCAATCTGCAGCTCGCGCCAAAAACTTGAGAAAATGAATAGTCAAAATTCAATGCGTCCAATTCAATGCATGGTCTTTCTGCTGCTCGTTGTCTCGAAGTCGATGCTTTCACAGGAGCAAACGGAGTTTCCAATGTCCAATTCGGAACTTACTGAGTGTGTGGGAGTGCTCCTCGATTCAGGCGGCACTTATGAAGATTATGGGGATGATGAGGACATTACGATGACCATATGCCCTGAGGCTCCAGAAACAATTGTGAACTTATATTTTGTGATATCTGATCTGGCTCCAGGAGATTTTTTGGAAATATTTGACGGTCCGGCGGAACCAGCCAATAGTTTCGGGGTGTTTACTGGAGGAGAATTGTTGGCGTTGGATTTTTTCGCGTCAGAAGCTAATATTAGCGGCTGCTTGACGCTGCATTTTACTTCGAATGCAACGGGTTCTGGGAACTTCGCTGCTGCGATTACTTGTGGTTACCCGTGCGAAAAGCCATTTGCCGTTGTGGACAGTTCTGAGCCCATCCCACATTTGGCTTGTCCTGGAGAGGAGATCACGTTCGATGCATCCTCTTCAACAGTTGCCGACAATTTTGCAATCGATTCTTGGGAGTGGGACTTTGACGACGGAACGGAATCAACAGGTGGCCCACTGGTGACCCATTCATTCGATCTTCCAGGAGCGTACAAGGTGCAGCTGATGCTCACCGATGACAACGTTTCTGATGAGAACCCTGACGGTTGTGAAAATGCCAATTTGATCGATCACTTGGTCTTAATTTCGACTGATCCTGATTGGACGGGAACATCGCAAGATGCTACCATCTGTCAGGGGCAACAATTTCCGTTATCCGGTGTGGTCGAGGGTGTGACCTATGACTCTGAACCGAGTGGTGATTTCGGGGAAGGACTCTTCATACCCGACGTTCAGGGGAATTGTTTTTCAACAACGTTGACTCTGACTTCTTTCGCCCCTGGCGCTGTTGTTGAAGATGCATCTACTGATATAGAAAGTGTTTTCGTGAACATGGAACACAGTTACATGGGTGATCTAACGATTCAGTTGATATGTCCGAATGGCAGTGTCATGCAGCTGCAATCTCAAGGGGGTGGTGGCACTTACCTCGGGGAGCCCGTCGATATGGACAACTTGCCGGATGATCCGGGGGTTGGTTATGATTACTTTTGGTCTCCGGTTGCGACCAATGGAACTTGGACAGAGGAATCTTTTGCGTTTGGAACGCTTCCGAGCGGAATATACAGCGCGGTTGGTTCGTGGACTTCATTAGAAGGTTGTCCGCTAAATGGCACCTGGGAGATCGAGATCTGCGACATTTTAGGATCTGATAATGGGTTTATTTTTGAATGGGCAATCAATTTCAATCCGGAGCTTTATCCGGAGCCCATCGTGTTTACCCCTGTCTTTGGAATGGGGTGCGATAGCACATCGTGGGAAGGGCCGAACATTTATGATGAAAACGAGGACTGCAATGAGATTACGCTTGTGGCGGTAGAATCAGGCACCTATACCTATACGGCTACGAATAACTTTGGCTGCACATTCAGCACGGATGTGGACATCACAGTCGTTCAAGGGCCTGAAATTGAAATTGAAACGCCAGCGGGTTTTTGCGGATCTCCTGTTTCACTTGTCGGCAACGTATTAAACCAGGAACCGGGATTCAATTATTCCTACGAATGGTCCCCAGCTGATTTGGTCAATGGAAACGGTGCCAATGTCAATGTTGACGGACTCACCCAGGATACGGTGATGACCTTGCTGGTCACGGTAACAGGCGGTGATTTGGACAATTGTGAGGTGGCACAAAATGTTGAAGTGGATTTCATTCCACCTCCCAACGGAGTCAATGCCAGCGCCGAAGTGTGTCCCGATGATGCGGTGCAGCTCGTATCCTTGAATTTTGCGAATGATGGTTTGAGTGAATCCGACTTTACCTATGACTGGCAATTCGAAGGCGAAACTGTTGGGACGGGAGCGGTGCTCAACGCTGGCGAACCCGGGGAATATGAGGTGCTGATTACGATGGCACCACCATGCACGTGGACAACGACTAGTTTTTTCGATGTAGAAGAAGACATTTGTGAATTGACCATTCCCAATGTCATCTCGCCGAATGGTCCTGGTCAATGGGATGCCTTGAACGACGCATTCTATGTCGAGGGCTTGGATAGCGATCGTTACAATGGAAGCACCATTCGCATCTACAACCGTTGGGGACAGTTGATGTATACAAGCAACAACTTTGGAAAATCATCGGGTTGGAAGCCCGTTCCAGATGAAGCCGCGGAGGGCACTTATTACTATGTATTGGGCATTGCTCGGACCGATTCGGATTTGATCATCAATGATGTCAACGGTCAGACCATTGATGAAGGAGAGGGATTCAAATACATCAATGGGGCATTCACATTGGTGCGTTGATTTCAGACGATCAGCGCGAAGATGAATGGGGCAATCGAAGAACTGGGTAAGATAGCCGAGGCCCTTGTTTACGAGCAACGAGAGGAGGAAAAGCGTTTGGCTGCAGTCATCGAAGGCAAGTCCCTGCGCATTCGACGCAGCGAAGGCGTGACGTGGTCACCAGTGACCATCGAAGATCAAGACTTCACCTTCGGCGGACGTGTCCGGTTGATGGTCAAAATGCAACACAATGCCGGTCTTTCGGGGGCATTTCGCACGGGCTCACCGGTTTCCATGTACCAGGCCAATGAATCGGGAGCGCCGCAAGTGCCAGCGGAAGTGCGCATTGGGATTGTGCGAAAGGCGAATGCTGCATCACTGGAAATCATTTTGGACGGAACGCCGCTCGCGGCTGCTGAAACCCATGAACGCTGGACCTTGGATGCCCGATCGGATGACCGAACCTTTCAGCGCATGGCGCGCGCCCTGAGCCACTGGATCAACACAGATGATGAAGGCGAACAAGGCCTCCGTGATGCGCTGCTCGATGAGGGTGCCTTGCCCGAAGCGGTTTCGCATGTCCGGCCGCAAACCGCTTTGGTTGGCCCTCCACCAGCCTTAAATGCACAGCAACAGGCTTGGTTCATCGATGCATTGAACGAACCAGTGCTGAGCCTGCTTCATGGGCCCCCTGGCACGGGGAAGACCACAGCTCTTTTGGCCTATGTCGTCGAAATGGTGCATCGCAAGAAAAGGCTTTTGTTGACGGCTCCAAGCAATGCTGCAGTGGATTTGTTGGTTGCTGGATGCGCAGAACGCGGCATTTCTGCCGTTCGAATGGGTCATCCGATGCGTTTGTCGGATGAGGTGCAACGATTCGGCTTGGACATGTTGGTCGAAGCAGACCCCGAATACAAGCAAGTCCGCGATTTGCGAAAGCGGGCAAAGAAAGCCTGGCAAATTGTGGATCGTTTTCACCGCAATTTTGGAAGCGAACAACGCTCTGAACGAGCGGCCGCTCGTCACGACGCAAAATCGTTGCAAAAAGAAGCCTTTGAGCTGGAACGTTTCATTGCAGAGCGCATCATTCGCCAAGCCCACGTGGTCTGCGCAACTTTGTCGGGTTCTGCGAGCGAGGCTTTGGCAACGGAAAAATTCGACTGCGTCATCATTGATGAATCGGGCCAAGCGATGTTGCCCGCTGCTTTGATTGCCATGCGCAAGAGCAACCGGTATATCCTTGCTGGCGATCCGCACCAGCTGCCTCCAGTCATCAAAAGTGACAAAGCGCGAAAGATGGGGCTGGACGAGAGTGCACTTGCACGCTTCATGCGCTCAAAATCGTGTGCTGAGCGCATCACCTTGCTTACCGAGCAATACCGAATGCACCCCGACATCATGGCGCCGTCTTCCGAATGGTTTTATGAAGGACGCTTGCAAGCGGCTCCTGAAATGCTTCTTCATGCGCTTCCTGACATTCTGCGAAGCCCTTGGACCTTCATTGATTCGGCTGGTTGTGGTTTTGATGAAGAGAAAGAGGAGGGGAGTGCCAGCACGTTCAATGCGGCAGAGGCAGAATTCGTCTTGCAGCGAACACTGGAGATTTTGCAGGCATGTCCCGACTTTCAGGTGGGAGTTATTGCTCCGTATCGTGCTCAAGTGGCTGAATTGATGCGGCAATTTGATGCCTTGGGAGTGCAAGCTGGCATGCGCGAGCGTGTTGAGTTCGCAACGGTGGATGCTTTTCAAGGGCAAGAACGCGACGCCATTGTGATTTCACTCACTCGGAGCAATTCAGAAGGCGAGGTTGGGTTTTTGAAAGAATACCGCCGAACCAATGTCGCAATGACGCGGGCAAAGCACCACCTGCTCATGATCGGCGATGGCGCCACGTTGGGCAGTGATTCGTTCTACCGCCAACTCATTGAGCGCGCAGAAGAATCCCGGGCATATTTCAGCGCTTGGGAATGGCTTTACGCTTCCTGAAGTACTTCCGATTCCGCTTCGTCGGTTGTGAATGAACCAACAGGAGCGCCTTCCACGGCATGGGATCCGCCTTCTTCTTCCAGTGGGAACACTTCTGTGATTTTTTGGAAAACCACAGAAGGGATGACGAATCCGAGTCCAACGGTGGACATGTGCTTCTGAACCTTGTCGTAAGCATCACGCACATCGCTAGCGGAGAGCAATACGTGCTGATAGGATTCTTTTTCGACCCCTTTTTGCTCATCAAGGCTGGTCAATGCAATCTTCACTTTGAACCACTTGTCGGCATCGTCAAATCGAATGACCTCGGACAGATTGGATTTGGTGATTTGAACAATTTCGAAAGGACGAATGCCTTCGTTCTCGCAGATTCCCGTCATGCGCGATTCAGCCTCCGTGTAGTTATAAGCATCCAGCACGAAGGATTCTGTGGCTTTAACTTCGGCACCTTCAGCATCGTGGCGGACGTACTTGACCTTGCAAGTGAACCAGTGTTTTGTCATGGGATAAAAATACTTTCAGATGACCAACTAATGGTTGGATGTGGCTGGTGTTTCGACGAACATTGAATTCACAATCGGCATTCAAAAAGAAGTCATGGGAGATCAAAACGATGCCCATTGGTGAATTAATTTCAACCCGAGATGAAAGACGAATACAGGCACAAAGGCCAGCGAAGGAAGATGATTGATGAGCTGCGGGCTCTCGGAATCGTGAATGAAGAAGTTTTGGATGCGATCGACAGGGTTCCGCGGCATTTTTTCCTGTCTTCCGCTTTTGAGCAATTTGCCTACCAGAATAAGGCCTTTCAAATTGGCTCCGGCCAAACGATTAGCAAACCACATACGGTGGCCAAACAGACTGAATTGCTTCAGCTGAGCGCCGGTGAAAAAGTGCTTGAAATTGGAACGGGTAGTGGTTACCAATGCGCTGTACTGTGCGCCATGGGCTACAAGGTCTTTTCGATCGAACGTCAGCGAAATCTCTTTGAAAAAGCCCAGCCATTGCTCGCTGCGATGGGGTTTAAGCCTGACCTGTTTTACGGAGATGGCTACAAGGGTAAGGCTGTATTTGCTCCTTTTGATGGGATCATCGTCACGTGTGGTGCACCTGAAGTACCTGAGGCGTTGTTGAAGCAACTGAAAATAGGGGGGCGATTGGTCATTCCGGTTGGAGAGGGAGCTACCCAGCGAATGTTCACCCTGACCCGCACGACTGAAGCCGATTTTGTTCGTGAAGAACACGGGGATTTTGCGTTCGTGCCTATGCTTGCCTCCCGCGCGCAGGACAAATGATTCAGATTACATCGTCCACAGATCCAAGTCCTTCGCGAATCAGCATTGGAGCATCTCCCGTGCAGTCCAAAATGGTGGAAGCATCGAGTTTGCCATAACCACCATCGATTACCGCGTCCACGGAAGTGCCAAAGCGTTCTGCAATGAGCTCAGGGTCGGTTGTGTATTCTTGGATCTCATTCGTATCTCGAACGGAACTCACGACCAATGGCAACCCTAACTCCTGCACAAGCGCGCTGAAAATTCGGTTGTTGGGCACTCGGATTCCGATGGATTTTCGCTTGCCTGTAAACCACTTAGGAACGTTGTTGTTGGCAGGGACGATGAAGGTGTACGGCCCTGGAAAGGCACGTTTCATAGCCTTGAAGGTCGCACTACTCAACGGTCGCGTGTACAAGGACAATTGACTCAAATCGGAACAGCCAATGCTGAATCGTGCGGTCTTCAGCGGGATGTTTTTGAGTCGAGCGATGCGCTCCAGTCCTTTCGACGAACCCAACAAGCAAGCCATACTGTACACGGTATCCGTGGGTACTATGATGACGGCGTCGCGCTCCAACATACCACAGATTTGTCGGATTTTTCGTTCATCCGGATTGTCCGGGTGAATGCGCAAAAGCATTAGCCCTTGGCTTTAGCGTGATCGGCCAAGAATTGGGCCAATCCGCTGTCGGTCAGGGGGTGCTTGAGCAAGCCCATGATGGCGCTGAGCGGACCCGTCATGATGTCGGCACCGATTTCTGCGCACTCAATGATGTGCATGGTGTGCCGGACACTTGCGGCGAGGATTTCAGTGCCGTAATCGTAGTTGTCATAAATGACACGGATTTTCTCAATCAACTGCAAGCCATCGCTGCTGATGTCGTCGAGTCGACCTACGAAAGGACTCACATAACTGGCACCTGCTTTTGCCGCGAGTAACGCTTGGCCCGCAGAGAAGATGAGCGTGCAGTTGGTGCGGATGCCGTGGTCTGTAAACCAGCGAATGGCACGGATGCCATCTGCCGTTGCGGGCACTTTGACCACGATGTTTGCATGCAGGTCGGCCAAAATTCGGCCTTCTGCAATCATCCCTTCGAATTCTGTTGAGATGACCTCGGCGCTCACGTCGCCGTCGACGATTTCGCAAATGGCGACATAGTGCGCCTTAACAGCGGCGTCTCCGGAGATGCCTTCCTTCGCCATGAGCGATGGGTTGGTGGTTACTCCGTCCAATACGCCAAGGGCTTGGGCTTCTCGAATTTGTTCGAGGTTGGCCGTGTCAATGAAAAATTTCATGCCGCAAAATTAGCAATTTGAATTGTTTTGATGGCCTTGCATCGGAACGTATCTTGAGGTCAAACAAAGGAAAATGTCCCATTGGAGCCCCGAAGAAATTGCACAGTTCAAAGAAAAGGTTCAGCAAAAGTTGGCCCAACTCGATGAGCGCATTATCGAATACAGGGAATTGACCAAGCCTATTCCGCCTGAAAATGCCATTGGAAGAGTCAGCCGAATGGACGCCATCAACAACCGCAGCGTCAACCAGGCTGCGCTTCGACAAGTTGAGAAACAGCACAAAAATCTACTTCGTGCATTGGATCGATTGAAGGAAGATCGCTTTGGCTTGTGCCACAACTGCGGAGATCGGATTCCAATGGGCCGCATTCTTTTGGTGCCTGGAGCGACACGTTGCGTGCGCTGTGCGGATTGAGTCTATTTGTGAACAACTCTTTTCTTTTGTTGGAAACCTGAGATACGAACCGCTGAATCCGTCCGTTAACAATGACGCGAGGCGCACGCGAAGCGTTAATTTTGCGGGCGCAAGCGCACGAAACCTATTTCTCAGTTGACCTCCGTTTTTTCACCATTTCCAAAGCCCCTTATGCCCTTCGCTCTTGCTGCGGCTGTGCTTTTTTCTGTCACGGGGTGCATTGAATCATGGGAGGGCGAACCGTTCGTTTTGCACGTGGAGTCCATGGCCATCGTTACCGACGAAACGGAAGGCACTGCATCGAGCCGCATCGAAGAGGTTTGGGTGTATTCATCAACCGACGTTTTGGGCGCTTTCCCCCTTCCTGCAGACATTCCACTTTCACCAGATGCCTTGGGTTCAAGCCCTGAATTGGTCTTATCAGCGGGCATCCGTGCGAATGCGATTTCTTCCACGCGGCAACCTTATCCGTTTTACGATGCCTACACGTATGCACCTGCCCTTGAATTCGGTGGCAGGGATACGCTCAACTTGGAACTCGGGTATACGGAGTTAGCGCAAGTCATCAATGCGGAAGACTTTGAAACGTCCAATCGGTTTGAAGAATCGTCGACCAGTACAGCTGCAATTGCCCGAACGGAAAATCCCAATTGGGTGCTAGAAGGAGACGGAAGCGGATTGATTCGATTGACCGCAAGTGAGGCCGTATTGACTTCGAATACCAATGAGCAGCAATTCAATTTGACCACCGCTGGACCGGTGTGGTTGGAATTGGATTATGCGTGTGATCAGCCTTTTTGGATTGGCCTGAAGGTGGCCAATGCAGAAACGGCTCAGCGTTATCCCATTCTCTTGTTGAAGTCGACGGAGATGAGTCCCAACAAAATCTACTTGGACCTGGGCCCAATGGTCAGAAGCACTCCGGATGCTACCCAGTATGAAATTCTTCTGGATGCGATTTATGACGGCTCTCAGGATACGACGACTGTGATCGTCGATAATTTTAAGTTGGTACGGTATCCATGAACAAACGCCTGCTCACCGCCGCTTATGTGATTTCAGATTGGTTTTCTGCGGTCATTTCATGGACGGTGCTTTATGTGTTTAGGAAGGTAGTGATTGAGGAGAGCGGTGTGCCTGATGGGCTTGAAATCCTCGCGGATCGTCAGTACTTGTTGGGATTGGCGATCATTCCGCTGTTCTGGCTCATTCTTCATGGAATGGCCGGGATGTTCTCCAAACCGCTCAAACGTCACCGTATTTTGGAGGTAGGTCAGGTCACATGGACCACAGCGCTCGGTGTGCTGGTTATTTTCTTTGGTCTTTTGCTCGATGACAACATCCAAAGTTATCGGCAGTACTATGCCTCATTGAGTGCGCTTACGGCCTGCCACTGGACACTGACCTTATTCGGGCGTTTCGTCATAACCACACGAACCGTGAAGAAAATTCACACGGGCAAATGGAGCTTTCCAACCTTGGTCATCGGTGGGAATGACCGAGCCGTGCGGATGTATGAAGAGATCAAGGGGCTGCGAAAAGAGGCGGGATATCGATTCGTTGGATTCATTCAGGTGAATGGAGTGGACACTGCATTGAGCCGATACCTCACCAACCTGGGCAAGGTGTCCGAAATCAAGCAGGTGATCGAGCAGAATCAAATCGAAGAGGTGATCATTGCCATTGGAGGAGATGACCGTCATAACCTTGAAGCGATTCTCAATGCATTGGAAGGCACCCCCGCTGAAATCAGAATCATCCCAGATATTTATGACATCTTGAGTGGATCCGTTCGGATGTCCAGCATTTACGGTGCTCCTCTGATTGAAATTGACCGCGAAATCATGCCGCAGTGGCAACGCTCAATCAAGCGCTTATTGGATTGGACCGTGAGCATTTTTGCATTGATCTTGTTGAGCCCTGTTTTTGTAGTAATCGGTCTGCTGGTCAAGGCGACCAGTCCGGGGCCGGTATTTTATCTCCAAGAGCGAATCGGGCGCCACGGTAAACCGTTTCAAATCATCAAGTTCAGGACGATGCATGTGAACGCCGAGACAGCGGGGCCGCAATTGAGCCGTGACGATGATCCTCGAATCACTCCCGTTGGGCGGTTTTTGCGCAAATCCCGTTTGGATGAATTCCCACAATTCTTCAATGTGCTTTTGGGCGATATGGCACTCGTGGGACCAAGGCCTGAACGAGCGCATTTTATTTCACAGATCATGGAACGGGCGCCGCACTACCATCATTTGCAGAAGGTTCGGCCGGGGATAACTTCATGGGGCCAGGTCAAGTATGGGTATGCCGAAAATGTGGATGAAATGATTCAACGGCTTCGTTTCGACTTGATCTACATCGAAAACATGAGCATTGCCTTGGACATCAAAATTCTTTTCTACACAGTCCTAACCGTGCTTCGAGGACGAGGAAAGTAGTTTTAGTCGACGATGTAATTTATTTGAGCGATATTTACAGGGATGATGAAGCGCGCTTCAAATTTCCTGTCGCACGTGGTGCACGGTCATAATGCTGTGCAGTTCTTTTCATGTTTCTTGGCCTGTTTTTCGCTGCATTTTATGCAGTTGACGCTTTGCGCGCAGGAGGGTGCAGGGGACCAATCGCAATCCGTCGTTTGGCAGCGCTCGCATGCGCTGATGATTGAGAATATGGGCTTCTACCTCGATGGAGCCGTTGAGGTGGATATGGAAGTGGGCCAAGTGCAATGGAAAACGTCAGAGGCGGCGGTGTTCCGACGGTTGGAGCGGATTGTTCAAGAAGTTGCAAGCCTGCAGGCTCTTCCTGCTCCATGGACAAGAGGAGGCTTTTCAAATGAGATCAAAGAACTCATCGGTCATGTTGGCTCCTTGGATTACCGGGATCTGCGCCGTTGGAGAATGGCGGAAAATTTGTCGGAGAAAGAACAATGGTATGTCTTGGTTCAAAGCGGCTTGGATGAGTTGAAAATGCAATTGGCCATGGAATTGAACTACCGGGTGAATGCCGCATTGTATGCGTCATTGAAAGCAATGTTTGCGGAAGAGGGAATTGAATCCATGGAAGTTTCAGAAACGGATTGGTTGAATCTTGATCCGAGCGCAGCACTGCCTTCCTTGGCGTTGGAGTTCTCAGCAGCTTCCTCGGGGGATTTGTCTGGCGAAGATCGTTCGGTCTGGCCACAGCCGGAATCACCCGACTTGGCCTATTGGATGGAGCGGATTTTATTCTTGCTGGAAGGTCAGGAAAGGCGTATCATGGCGTTGGAATCATTCGATTCTGCTGCAAGTGGCATTGCTTCGCTTAGGCCCGTTGCATCGGATCCTTCCCTGGGTCAATTGCGATTGCCACAAGTGGTGGATATTCAATTTGCCTCGGGCTCAGCCTCGATGGATTTGAGCGCGCAGCTCCAATTGAATGAAGTGATGGATTTACTGTGTCGCCATCCACAGATTCGTGTGGTGTGCACTGGACATGCAGACGCCACGGGAACACGTTCGCACAACCATGGATTGTCCAAGCAAAGGGCTAGAGCGGCGAGGGATTACATCTTGCAGAGTGGTTTGGCTGCGGAACGGGTGCTGTTGAATTACTTTGGAGAAGAACGCATGAGTTCAAACGATGCACGGGATCGCCGCGTTGAGATTCGCTTTTATGTGGAATGACGAAAGCTGTGTGCCATCTTTGCAGCACACGCATCATCATGAAGATTATTTGCATCGGCCGCAATTACGCAGAACACGCCAAAGAGTTGGGAAACGCGATTCCAACGGAGCCGCTGTTTTTTCTCAAACCAGACAGTGCGGTCTTGGCTCACCGTCATCCTTTTTACATTCCGGCTTGGACCCAGGAAGTGCACCATGAGGTCGAATTGTTGATTCGCATCTGTCGGAATGGCAAAGCCATCCAACCGGAATTTGCGCACCGTTACTTTGATGCCCTTTCGTTGGGCATTGATTTCACCGCCCGGGACGTTCAGGCCGAGGCGAAAGCCAAGGGCCACCCATGGGAGAAGGCCAAAGCTTTTGACGGCTCTGCGGTGATTAGCAAAAAATGGATTTTGACAGATTCGCTTGATTCCGGATGGGAATCCATTCCGTTTCATTTGAATAAAAATGGAGCGATGGTCCAGTCTGGGTGCGCTTTGGACATGATTCATCACGTGCACAATCTCATCGCCCACGTTTCCCAATACATGACCTTGAAAATGGGTGATGTGATTTTTACGGGGACTCCTTCCGGCGTTGGAATGATTGAGGATGGTGACGTTTTAGAAGGATTTCTCAATGAAGAATCCATGTTTCGCGTCAACGTGCACGGCACATGAGGCCCATCTTGTTTTTTATCGGTTACATGGGCGTGGGCAAATCTCACGCTGCAAGTCGATTGGCTTCGTTAACAGGGCTCGATGCGCTGGATTTAGACGCGGCTGTGGAGGCGTCGGAGGGGGCTACGGTTGCCCAATTGTTTCAAAGTGCTGGGGAGTCAGCTTTTCGGATCGCCGAGTTGCGTGAGTTGAAAGGAGCTGTGCAGCATGAGGATGTGCAAATTGTGGCCTGTGGCGGTGGAACGCCCAGCATTCCGGGCGCATTGGATTGGATGAAATCCCACGGGCATGTGATTCACTTGAACCTTCCTTTTGAGGTCATCCTTTCGCGCTTGATGGATTCCAGAAACGAGCAGCAACGTCCCTTGCTATACCGTGCCGATGGAATGGCCAAATCGGCTGCAGAATTGAGCTCGCATTGGCAATCACGAGCGTTGCACTACGCGGAGGCTGACGAGGTTCTGAACCACACGCCAGAAACGAGTGATTTTCAACGCTGGGCGAAAATGCTCATGTGATTTTGATCCAAAGCGCTTCGTTCAATCCGTCAGGATTGCCTCATCGGCATCGCTCCAAGTATCTCCGATGGTCACGTCGATGTGCTCTTTGAGGTTGGTGCTCAAACTCAGTCCGCAAAAATCAGCGCGAATGGGAAACGAGCGATGGATGCGATCCACCAATACAGCTGTGGCCACGCGCTTAGGACCCGCACTGAGGATGTGATGCACGGCGTACATGAGCGTTTTTCCAGAATTGAGAACATCATCGATGATGACGATTTGCTCGCCCGACAGCTGCTTCAAATCGGAACTAAGGGCAATGGCTTGCTCTAGAGGCGCCGATTTCTTGAGCTTTAGCGTACTCATCTCAATTTCGATGGAACAAATGGTTTTCAATACGTTTCCAATTCGTTGGCCAACGGGTTCGCCATTGCCGGCGATGCAAATGAGGTGAATCTTCTTGGCAAGAATGAATTCCTCGGCGATTTGCCGCGCGATGCGTTGAATTTTCCGTTCGATTTGATCGGACTCGAGAATGCGTGTTGAAGTCATGCGTCTAAGGTCGATGCTTTCAAGGTCTTTTCAAAAACGGCGATGGCTTCTACGTGAGCCGTGTGCGGAAATTGGTCCACGAGTTTAAGTCGTTTGAGCTCGTAACCGAATTCCCGCAAGATGACAATGTCTCTCGCCTGTGTTGCGGGGTTGCATGAGACATAAACAATTCTGGGGGCGCCCATTCGGATTACTTTTCGGAGGGATTTCGGGGAGATTCCAGCCCGAGGAGGGTCCAATACAATGGATTGAATTCGGCCCTTGTACTCGGGGTATTCCAGTAGGAATTTTCCGACATCGGCTGCGTGAAACTCGATGTTGTCCGTGCCGTTGTTGCGGGCACTTTTCCGGGCGTCTTCGATGGCTTGTTCGACAATGTCTACGCCAATGATGGGCTTTCCCGTATGACGAGCCAGCATTTGAGCAATGGTGCCGGTGCCGCAGAACAAATCCATGATGAATTCGCCCGTGCTGAGTGGCAACCAGGCACTTTGTTCTTCTGGCGTGGCGTCTACTGCTGCAATAACCTCAGCATACAACGCCTGCGCACAGGCCGGATTCGTTTGAAAAAAACTGGACATTTCGATGTCAAAATCCAGTCCATGCAGGGTTTCGGTGATATGGGCTTCGCCATGGATCAATTCTGAGTCGCCAGATCGGGCCTCGACTCGATCGCCTTTGTCATCATTGATGGTGTGGAGAACGCCTTGCAGTCGTTCGCCAAATTCGGTGGTCAGCAGTTGCACGAATTGTTCACGGTCAAATGCTTCCAAACCGTCTGAACTGGTGACCAAGTTGAAGAGTAATTTTTGATTGGCTTCGCTTCGCCGCACGACGAGAAACCGATAAAAGCCTTCTCTTTTCGGTGGATGCCAGGCAGGGAGCCCCGTCTGCTCAAACCAAGCCCGGAGGGTGGCGAGGAAATTTTCCACTGCCGGATCGAACAAGCCAGAATCGGCGTTCAGGTTTTCAACCGCCCACCAAGTTCCCCGCTTTTTGAATCCAAATCCGAATCCATCTTCTTTTTCGCCGGTTTCAGGATCGTGAACGATGGCAGAAAAGCTGTACTCCATCTTGTTCCGGTAATGCCAGTTTTTGGGAGAAGGAATGAACCCTTCATACACGGAATCAATGCCTTTAACACCTCCAATTCTCTGATATAGATCGAGCGCCGTTTTCTCTTTGACGTCGTGCTGCAATGGCAAAGGCACACGTGCATACGGAGCTCCAGGAATTTCTTGAAAATCAAGTTCTACCTCCTCTGGCGCGCGTTCTATCACCTCCTCGAGGCGGCATTCAGCATGGCGTGATTTGCATTTTACGACCCGGGCTTCCACCTTCTGTCCGGGGAATGCGTTTTGAATGAAGACGACAAAGGGGCCTCTGTCGGTCGTGATTCGTGCAATGCCCTTGCCTCCAAAAGCGACGTCTTCGACATCGAGCATCAGCGCTTCGTTTTTTCTAAATTGTCTTTCTCTTCCCACGGCACAAAGGTAATGCTCCGCAGTCGGTATATTCGTTCCATGATGCAATCCAGCAAGTTGTTTTTTGGCTTCGTGATTTCGTTGGTTGTCCTCTTCAGTGCGGCTTTTCCGGCAAGTGCAGGAGCTCAAAAGGACTTGGAGACGAGCGTATGCACATTCAACGTTCGGTATGACAATCCCAATGATACCTTGAAATGGTTCGAGCGCCGGGATGAAATCGCCGACGCAGTGCGGTATTTCGATGTGGTGACCTTGCAAGAAGTTCTTCCCAACCAGATGGATGATTTGACCGAACGATTGAATCAACATGATTCTTTTGGTCGGGGACGAAATGCAGATGGAAGCGGGGAGGCAGCGCCAATTTTTTGGAATCGAAATCGGTTTGATTTTTTACGCGGAGAGGTCAAGTGGTTATCCACTGACCCGCAACAGGAGGGGTCAATTGGTTGGGATGCTGACTTGCCTCGTGTGGTAACGATTGTAGTCTTGTTTGACCGCCAGAATCAAAATACGGTGCGCGTGCTCAACGGCCATTGGTCGCATGTTGGGGAGTGGTCGAGGAAAGGGGCCGCGGCATTGACTGCTGGCTGGTCCGGCCTCGCTTCGGATGACCTTACCCTTGTTTGTGGCGACTTCAACGCTGAGCCGGATGCTCCCGAAATTTTGGATTTAATGGCCATGGGCAATTTGTCGGATACCTATGCGACTGCGCGGTACCGGTGCCGCAAGGAGTTTGGTACTTTTTCGACCTTTTTCACGGAGGCTATAGCCGGGGCAAAGCGCATAGATTACATCTTCTACCGAGGGGATGTTGAGGTGGATTGGGCGTGTGCAGACGAGCACATCAAATTTGGCCTTTACATATCAGATCACCTGCCGTATCAAGCGGTATTTAAACCGGCAAAATGAACTGGAGTCAATTGATTCGTTTGTTATTGGGACCGGCTCTGGCCATTGCGGTATGGCTCATTGCAAGTGGCGCCGGCTTGTCTGATGCAGCTGTCCCCGTCTTAAGCGCTGGCGCCTGGATGCTGGCGTGGTGGATTTCCGAAGCGGTGCCGCTCGGTGTTACTTCTGTTTTGCCCATGGTGTTATTCCCTGTTTTTGGCATTTCGAGCATTGCAGAAACCACGGCACCGTATGGCTCGCACTATGTGTTTTTATTCATGGGGGGCTTCTTGATTGCGATTGCGTTGGAGCAATGGAATTTACACCGTCGCTTTGCGCTGAATATTCTGGTGCTCGCCGGAGGAAAACCACGCCGGCTCATTGGCGGTTTCATGTTCGCAACAGCGGCCTTGAGCATGTGGATTTCCAATACCGCCACGACCCTCATGATGCTTCCCATAGCGCTCTCGGTTGCGAGTAAAATCGATGAAAAGGAACACCCTCGTTTCGCCATGGTTCTTCTGCTTGGCACTGCGTATGCGGCGAATATTGGTGGGATAGCGACGTTGGTTGGTACACCTCCTAATGTCGCGATGGCGGGAATCATGGAAGAGCAATTTGCTTTCAGCATGCCTTTCTTGGAATGGATGATGCTGGCTTTTCCATTCTCAGCACTGATGCTGGTATTGGTTTATTGGCTTCTCACGCGTGTGCTTTGCCGTGTTTCTACCGCGGAGATTTCGGGTGGAGTCGATGGCATACGTGAGGAACTTTTGGCCCTTGGTAATTGGACTTCGGCCGAACGTCGCGTTGCGACGGTTTTCGTATTTACGGGCATGTTTTGGGTTGGCCGACGGTGGTTGGTCGATGCTTTTGGATGGGAATTGAATGACACGACCATTGCGATGCTGGCTGGCACTGCGCTCTTTATCATTCCTTCCGGTTCTTCCGAAGAGCGGTCGCTTCTCACCTGGGAAGACACAAAACGCCTTCCATGGGATATACTGCTGCTGTTTGGCGGAGGTCTGACATTGGCAAAGGCGCTCAATGAGGCGCAGGTGCTTCCTATGGTGGCGGAAAGTATCGCCGGTAACGAAGCACTTTCATTGCCTATGTTAATCGCAATCTTTACATTCTCAGCACTGATGCTCACAGAGGTCATGAGTAACCTTGCCTTGACTGTTGTCATGGTGCCCGTAGTGGGGCAAGTCGCTTTGAATCTTGGCATAGATCCATTGATTTTAGTGGTCCCAGTGACCATGGCGAGTAGTTGTGCGTTTATGCTTCCAATGGCGACGCCGCCGAATGCGATCATCTTTGGGAGCAATCGGATCGCCATGTCGAGCATGGCAAGCATTGGCTTTGTGTTGAATTGTGTTGCCGCCGCGGTAGCATGGCTTTGGGCCATTTTTGTTCTTCCAAGCTGGCTTGAGATGTTTTAATTTTGCAGCGTGAAGAAAGTTCTCATCCTCCACGGTCCTAACTTGAATCTTCTCGGCATACGAGAACCGGATGTGTATGGTTCGTTGTCATTGAAGGATTTGAATACGCAACTTTCTGCCCTTGGCATGCAGCACGGATTTGAAATTCATTGCGTTCACAGCAATGTGGAAGGGGAACTGGTGAATCTGTTGCACGAGCATGGGTTCGATAGCAGAGGGATTGTCTTCAACCCGGGTGGATATACCCACACCAGTGTGGCGTTGCGAGATGCGGTTGCCTCCATTGAGTCTCCTGTGATGGAAGTGCACATTTCGCATCCCGAAGCCCGTGAGGACTTCCGTCATCAATCCTTGGTACGACCGGTCTGTTGCGGAGCAATCAGTGGAATCGGGGTGGAAGGATACTTTGCTGCTCTGCGTTTTTTCATGGGCGCTGAATAAGCACCTTAAATAGCCTCATTGTCTGGTTTTCAGTGCCAACCTCTAAAGTGTACCAGCCATTGGCTAATGACTCAACGGGGAGGGTTTTGGTTTCGCCGGCATTCAAATTGCATTCCAAAATGATTTGTCCCAATGGGTCTATGATTCGGGAGGAGTAGGATTGGTCAAGGCCATGTTCGTTTTCGGGACATTCTATGGTTAGCCATTCGTTCGCTGGATTCGGAAAGACGTGCCAGTGAGTCTCCTGTGCATTCGGGATTGACTCGGCACCATATTTGACGCTCGCATTTTCTTCGGTTTCTTGTGCATGACATTCAGAGATTATTGGCGACATGTCCTTGAATGATATGGTGCCTCCATCCAAAGTTGAAATTAACTCAGTAAAGGGGACAGCCATGGGGACGCCCGAAGTTGCACCCGGCCAGAAGTTACCATTCACCGCTAGCAGGAGGGCACCGCCCGAATTGCTCGTGGGTGCATTGGCATCACCTTGCATGACGAATTCAGTGCAATTTCCCATCGCATTGTGGCCGGCGGTATAGTTTGGAATGGGGGCTGCTTGAAGCTTGAAGTGAACGGTGTTTTCATGGAATTGATTCTGACCGTATGGTTCGCCAAGATTCAAAACACCATTCGATTTTAGTTTTACGGCTTCCACGAGATTTTCAAATTCAGAGCAACTCAACAAGACGGACGAAGAGGCGAGCTCCATCCCGCAAAAGGCATCGGAAAACCGAGTGGATTCTACTCGAAAATCAGTGTCAGTTGATTCGATTGATAGCTGCGCAGCATGGGGGAACAGGTTGCCTTCGAATCCGCAATGCTGGATCCAAGAATGAGAGGCAGCTTCGGTTATACTCAAATGGGAATCATAGAAGTCGCTGCTATGAATGTGAACGCCACTTCCAATCCCTTCCATCCAAATGTTATTTGCGTTAAATGCATATCCTTTGAAACTAGCCACACCAGGACAGAATAGCCCCAGATGAATATGTTCCATGCTGCCCCCTTCCCAAAGTGTTCGTCCTTTAAATTCAATCAAAGAGGAGAGGTCAACTCCGCTTAATGTGCAATCGTGAAATTGGGATTTTGTTTCGATTCGCACATGGGACTCTTCCGCTGAATTGAAATTCGTGTTGTGAAATTTCATTTTCCCCGTTCCCTGAAAAAGATGCCCGGAATTGTCGTGGACGATGATATCGAAAGCCTCCTCGCCACCAGGGTTAACCAATAGTTCGGCGTCAGCCGCGAGGTAGGTGTAGACCTGATTGCCCAACCAGTTCCACGTGCCCATGCCGAGATCAATGTTGCCCGTGATGCGCAAAGTGTCTTCTGCCGGCAACAGGAGGTCTCCACTGGAGTTCCACGTTGACTGGATGCCATGCAGTTCAATTTCGCCGTTTCCATGAATCAGTAATTCACTGTTGACCGCTTGTTCTAACCTTCCATCGGGGTGAATGACGATCTTTCCTCCATTGAGTTCAATCACCGCGTTCTCTTGCATGATCACTTTGCTATTGCGTCCGATGTGGAGGGAGCTTCCTTCATTGAGGATGAGCCGACTTCCTTCGATCAAAATGAATGAAGCCTCGCCTCCGCTCAAGCTATCCCCAATAAGCATTTTGCCACCTTGCCCAATGGTAATGATTCCATTGCAGGTGCCGCTGGATGCTTCAAATACTGGCCATGAACCGATTCCGTTTGCTTCGTTTGTGCCTACTTCCAAAGTTCCCATAGCTGCTAGATTGTAATTTCCGATGATTCGCTTTTCCGCGGCAGCCCACCCTAGCTGTTCAAGTTGAAATGAGTTCGCATTTCCATTGGTCAACGGTTGTCCATGAATGATCCAATCCGATAAGAAATCCAGATGCGATGTGAGAGCACAATGAAATGCGGAACTCGCAGAAGAAGGCTCGAATGAAAGGGCATCAAAAGCACTTGGAAAGCTCGAGAATTCTGAGTCCAGTGGACGGTCAATCGCCGATAATGTCGGAACGAAAAGACTCTGATTGGCACAATAATCAGACTCAATTCCGCCGAGTTCAAGTGCGGAGTTAAACAGGAGCAGATGATTGGAGTAACTGCCTGAAAGTTCATTCCAAGCTGGCAAATTGGCATCGCACCATGTCATTTCCTCAAAATTCAGCGGCTCACCCCATTCCCAGTCAGAATTGAAGATTTCTGCCTCGAAAATGACCAATTCTTCTGGATTCGAATCTTCATGAGACGAGTTGCCGGGGTGGGTAAATAGAGAGACATCCAAATACTCCCAGCCCAAAAGTGATTCTGACGCGTGATATATGATGTCATTTGGACTGGAAGTTGGTTCATAGGGATTGCCGTTTGACGTGGCAATGCAGATGGGGGTGGCAGGCAATCCCCATTCGTTTTGCAGATCTTGAAGGGCTTCTCGCGATGATCCAGAATGAAATGGGGAGTGAATCAGCATTTCACCAGCAGCGGCAGACTGCAATGCACTCATCATGGCGTTTGCCTCAACGGACATCTCTGCGAAGAAATTAATGGCTTCTTGCAATGCGGTTGGTAGCCAGGCTCCTCGGTATGGGGTGTCCAAGGAAACAAACAAACGGGTGCAATGCGATTCATCAGTGACTTCCATAGATCGAAGTGCATGCCTGCCCACGATGCCACCTAAGCTAGCTCCGACCATTACAATGGGTTCACCTCCCGATTTGTAATCCCGGCACAAGCGAATGACTTCTTGCGTGAGAGCGGACTGATTTTCGATTGATTGTGTTCCATCAACTTGGTCTACAAATACGAGATCAAATCCTTCTTGCAAAAGCACTTCCAGGAACCCTGTCAAATCAGGGATTCCAATGGTTTCGTATGGGCCACATTCCCAAAGTATATCCCAATTGAAATCGCCAAAACCATGGGTCGGAATGTGATTCCCAATAGCAGGGTCAAAGCCTTGTAAGAATACAAGAGGTCGATCAAATTCATTGTCGTTCCCAAGCTTCAAGAGCGCTTGGCCGGTAATCGGTTGGCCATTTTGAAAGCAGCCCACCCACCAGGGGTCTGAATCGTTGCCGCTTGCCCAAGGAGGGAGATCAGGTTCTACGCATGATTCTGACGAAAAGACGGGGAAGAGAATGCTGCATTCCAATGACTGGTTTGGATTTGTGGACTTCAGTCCTACAATGGCGGCTTCCGATTCAGAAGCAATGAATCGAGTGATTGGAGAGTCAAGTGTTAATTCAATTTCCTCGCCGTCGTGGAGCAACCACCAGTTGTTATGGATCCATTCATCGGGCACCAATTCGCTCGAAACCACAAAAGAATTGTATCCTTCCTTTATGAAACTGTGCGAGCTCAGAAGATTCGAAGCGGTTTCGTGGGAGTCGAGTCCGAGTTTTGGGACCGCACGTAGCAGCGGCTTCGAGCGGAACGATAAGGCTAATCCGATGTGTTTGTTCTTCCGGGTTACTTCTCGGAAGATAGAATCACAAGCTGAAACGCTTGGTCCCTTCATTTCGCAGTTTTCTTTCGACCATAGAAACTGGGATTGCCTGCTCGACCTTGGAGAGATGGTTTGACTCGCACCTATGCTCGAAAATAGAAGCAGCAGGAATGTGCCCGCGATTGCGGGAGAATATGATTTCATGAAATATAGAATTAGAGGGAGCAGGCGATTGAAGCCGTGTCTCCTATGTGGTCGATATCGATGGATACAGTGCGCTCGACGCCCATGCCAGGAACAATCAGGTCAAAGGAGCGGCGAGCAGGCATAGTTTGACCGGGATAAACATATCCCTTGAGTATTAGCGCTGGTTTTGGTTGCCGTCCGGGAGTGAACCACATGGGTTTGTTAGACGCCTCTTCACACCAATCACATCGCACCAAGGATATTCCATCTTGAGGAGAGTCATTCTCGTTTCTCCCACCAATGAGCTGGATCCAGAATGGTGAGTTCAAAACCAATTGAATTGAATTGTCAGATGTCTGGAAATGCTGATTGATTTGAAAGGCATAGGAGCTTCCAGTAGGGTTGGACCATTCGCCTAAGAATTCGGTTTGCGATAAGTCTATAGGTCCATAAAATGAACAGGGCTCACCGTTTGGCGACCACAACGTATCCGAAAGAGAATGATAGGAAGGCGATTGCCACCAGGAATGCGATACGGGGTCAATCTCCCGGGTTTGCATCCAAAATGAATGAGGGTACGTTCCATCGATGAAGGATGCTTCAACGGTCCACCATTGATGGGTGTGCGCTTCTTTTTTGCATCCATTAATGGATGCGAGGACCAATAAAACCCCAATGCCCTGCGCAACTTTTAAACTCCCCCTCATGCCTCTTCTCATGCTCCAAATTTGAAGCTTTTGTTGAGTGACGATACAGAAATTAAGCCATTGACGGTGTGCACTTCACCGCCGTTATAAAATGACTATTTGAACTTTCGCAACGCCTTGTCAAATAATTGAGCGAGTGCTTTGGCGTCCCGTTCATTGAGTTGTTTGCCCAATACGAAACGGGAGCGCAGGTAGTTGAATTGAAGGGAGTCACCACCCATGATCCAAAAACTTTGGTCCAAGTTGTGCATGAACTTGGAGGGGTCTCGGCGCAGAACCTCCATGCGTTTGATATTGGACTTGATGAAAAACTTGGCCTTGCCATAATTTCCGAAAGCATTTTTGATGCTCATTCCTTCGGCGTTGACCCGGATCATTTCCCTTCCAACCCTCCGCCAAGCCAAGACTTTGAGCACGCGAATCGCAAAGAAGGTCCAAAAGGCCAGACAGATCAAAAGGAAATTTTGCTCTTCCCCTTGGCTTTGGGTATAAGCATAACCAAAAGAACCGCCCACCAAAAGCCAGGCCGCAAACCACGCGTCGAGCATCATCTGTTGGGATGACGTGATGCGTTGATGGATGATTACCGTCAGCGCATCTTCATGCCATGCGTACGTAATGCGTTGGCCAATTTTAAGTTCGCTTCCGTTCTTCATGATTCGGTTTCATCCTGCACAGCAAACATCAATCGCTGATAGATTCCCTCATACTCGGGAAGTATTTTTTGGATTCGAAAATCGGAGGCACGTGCCTTCGCCATTTTCTTGGCCTTGGCCATTTGCTCCGGATTTTTAAGCAATTGAAGCGCATATTTCGCCATCTGCTGCACATCGCCAACAGGGGCTAAGAATCCGGACTTCCCATGGTCAACCACTTCGGGAATTCCCCCAGAATCACTCGCTACAACGGGCACACCAGCCGCCAGTGCTTCTAAGGCGGCCAACCCAAAGCTTTCCGTTTCGGATGGCAACAAGAAAAGATCACTGATGAGCAGGGGTTCAACGGGGTTTTTGATTTTTCCAATGCAAATGATATCATCGCCTACGCCCTGATCCATTGCCATTTTCTCAATGCGCGAACGTTCGGGGCCATCACCCACCAAAAGTAACTTTGCCGGAATAGCCTTGCGAATTCGAATGAAGGTTTCGAGCACATCTTGGACACGTTTGACGGGCCTGAAATTTGAAATGTGTGTGATAATCGGCTCTCCATTGGGCGCGATACTCTTCCGGAAGGCCTCGTCCGCGGCTCTCTCGAAATGCTGCGTGCAAATGAAATTGTTCACGACTTGGATGGCGCGTTCAACTCCAAACAATTCGAGCGTGTCTTTGCGGAGGCTTTCGGACACTGCCGTGACGGCATCGGATCGGTTGATCGCGTGAGAAATCACAGGCTCAAACGCGGGTTCGCGGCCCAACAGCGTGATATCCGTTCCGTGAAGCGTGGTCACAACGGGGATGCGGATTCCTTGTGCTTGCAAGATGTCCCGTGCAAGGACGGCGGCACTCGCATGTGGAATGGCATAGTGGACGTGGAGCAAATCGAGGTCGTGTGCCAGGGTGACCTCAACCATCTTGCTCGTCAATACGAGCTCGTAAGGTTGGTAATCAAACAGCGGATAATCGGAAACTCTCACCTCGTGGTAAAACAAGTTGCTTTTGAGGCTGCCCATTCGGGCCGGAGTGCTGTATGTGATGAAATGGAGCTCGTGACCTTTTTCAGCAAGGGCTTTGCCCAGTTCTGTGGCGACAACACCAGAACCGCCGAAAGTAGGGTAGCATACGAATCCGATTTTCATGGAGCAGTGGGTTCTTATTGGTGGGAAGCCTCATCAAAGCGTGATGCCACCCCCAATGATAGATAAACCTCGTGTTGCATTTTTGTTCTGATGTCCCAATCAATCAGCTTTCGATTTCCGGCATCTGGGAATGTTCGGTTGGAGAGGAATACAAAGATGATGTCCGCATCGGGATCTGCCCAAGCCAGAGTTCCTGTGAATCCAGAATGTCCAAAGCTTGAAGAGCTCGCCTCGTTGCAGGTGGGGCCAGAATCGGGTTCGTTGGCAGGACGATCGAATCCACTGGCTTTTCGGTATTCGGGATCGGCATCGACACGGCTGGTCCAGTCTAAAATGGTTTCAGCTTGGAACCATTCTGTTTTCCCATAGCTTCCTCCCATCCGCAACATGTGCATCAACCGAGAGAGGTCATATGCATTGCCAAATAGCCCCGCGTGACCGCAAACCCCCTCCAACATGGCTGCACCGGGATCATGAACGGTGCCCCGAACGATGCCCTTACGAAAAATAGTGTCGTTTTCTGTGGGCGCAATGTTGTTAGGATTCATCTTCTCAAGTGGTTCGAAGCCGAGGCTATTCCAGCCGGCTTTGCCGTAAAACAATTCCTGTGTGAATTGGTCCAGGGATTTGCCTGTCTTGCTCTCGATGATGCGCTGAATCGCGTAGAATCCCAAATCACTGTAGCGGTGTTTTCCTACTGGGTCAACCGGGGCTGTTTTGATTTTGTGCCAGATGCTGTCTTTCCAGCTTGGTCGCATGAAGCAGGTATCTGTGATTTTCTGTGCATGCGCTGCAGTGGGAAGGTTAGAAAATGCCGTGGAGTCCTCCAGCGCCTCCAAATAGAAGGGGATCCAGGATGTGAGACCGGCACGGTGTGCCAAAACATCTTGCAACAAGCGCGATCCCATTTCCGTGCCCTTTAATTCCGGTAGCAGCGTATCGAGGCGGTCATTTCGGTCCAGTAATCCCTTTTCTTCGAGGTGCATGAGGGAGAGCGTAGACGCCGCGATTTTCGTAATGCTGGCCAAATCATAAACAGTGCTGGGCTTCACCGGCGCCGTACCGTCCAAAGTGCCATAGATCCCATCATGCACAATCATGCCTCTGTGGGCGACAACAACTCGGCAACCTGGCATGGCTCCGCCAGCAATCGCGTCAAGTGCGATGCTGTCAATTTTCATTTTTGCATCAAAGGGAACTTTAGAAAACCCCAAGCGTTGCCTGCCCAGCCAAGGCAACCCATGCCCCTCGGGAAAAGCCCCAACGGAGACGGGCAAAGATCCACCCGCCATTCCCGCGCCTGTGAGGGCATTGGCAACGGCATCGATGGTGCGGTCATCATCCTGATAGGCAATCACAAGCCCATGGGCCAGGGCGGCGCATTTCTCCAGCCGTTCGAGCAGGTAGGGGCTGCCATACACCACCAGTGTTGTGGGGATGTTGCGTTCATTCGCTAGAGCCAGTGTCCATTCCAATTGGTTGATGATTTCATTCGGAATGCCATGTTCCTTGCTTACTGAATGCGAGGTGCCTCCCAGATGAATAACCAGCCAGTCAGGTTCCTTTGCCAGGGAACCAGGAATGATGGATTTGGCCTGTTCTATGAACATGCGATCGGTCATGGACTGTCCGGAAAACGCACTCGTACCGCCCATGATGCGCTGGGCAACTCCGTTGAATTGCTGATGAGGTTGATCTGGCCATCCGATGAACAACGATTCAACGTCATTCACGGCGTCTCCCCAGGGCAGTAGCCGATCTCTGTTGGTCACCACCGTCAGGGATTTAGCCAGTAACTCCCGGTGAATAGATTCTGCACGGTCTGAGTCATAGGGTCCGGCAATCGGCGCCATGGCCATTCCCCATGATTTCGCAGCAAGCAGTCGACGGCATTTTTCTGCAATCAAAAGGGAGTCGATGCGATTGGATGCAATGGCGGCCTCGATTTCATTGATGGCTTTCAAAGGGTCGCCGGGAAAAAGCAAGATGTCGTTTCCGGCAATCAGGGCGTCGACATGAGGGGTTTCAGTGAGGGCGAATTCTGAAAAGCCTTTCATGGTCATGGCATCGGTGAAGATGAGACCTTCAAATTTTAATTCTTGACGCAGAATGCTGTCGATGATGAGCGGAGAGAGGGTGGAAGGCCTGCCGGGTGTGCCGTCCAAGGAAGGAATTGATAGATGCGCGGCCATCATAGCAGTAATGCCCTTATTGACGATTTGACGAAAGGGTTCCAGTTCAATCGAGTCAAGGCGGCTGCGGTCATGAAGGATGGATGGCAGGGTTTTGTGAGAGTCTGAATCGGTGTCACCATGTCCGGGAAAGTGCTTGGCCGTAGCGAGCACACCTACGTCTTGCATCCCTCGTGCGTAGGCTATTCCCATTTCCGCGACACGCTGCACATTGCTTCCAAAGGAGCGGCTGCCAATGACTGGATTCAAAGGATTGCTGTTGACATCGACAACAGGAGCAAAGTTGACTTGGACACCGGTGCCCCGAAGCGCATTTCCAACTTCTTGACCAAATTTCCGGGTCAAGGCCGTGTCATTTGCCGCTCCAATGGTCAATGCTCTCGGCCAAGAACGCGTGGAGTCTAGCCGCATGCCAAGACCCCATTCGGCATCGCTCGAAATGAGCAATGGAACTTTGCTGTTTTGCTGAAGCCGCTTGAGGCGTTGGATTTGTCCTTGAGGATGTCCTTGCATGCAGATGACGCCTCCGATGAGGCCTTTCTGTGCCCATTGCTCAGCCACTTCCCAATCCTTGTGATCTTCGTGCGCATAAACGGGAGGCATGAGCAGCTGTGCGATTTGTTCGCGTTGATTCAGGGAGTGAAGGACGGAATCCGCCCAGCGCAGGTGGTCAGCTTGCAAGAACGGAGGACGTAACGTGTCCTCTGCATTCGGATTATTTTCTTGGGAAAATTCAAGCTGCGCGCCAGGGGAGGCGATTGATCGATTCGCAGAGTAAAGAGTAACGCAGAGAACGAGAAGCCAAACTTTCCTGTGCATCATGCCTCGGACATGACTTTTCGAGCATGATTCAGAAGGAAATCAAATTGCTCGTCGATGGAGAGGTTGCTATTGTCCATCACGATTGAGTCTTTCGCCTTTCGCAGAGGAGCCACCGCCCGGGTGGTGTCGATTCGGTCGCGTTCTCGAATGTTGTTCAATACATCGCCGAGGCTGGATTCCACGCCTTTGTTTTTCAACTCTTCAAAACGTCTTCTGGCCCGAATTTCTAAATCGGCCGTGATGAAAAACTTGAGCTCTGCTTTGGGCATGACAACTGTTCCTATGTCCCTTCCGTCCATTACAACGCCCCCAACCGAGGCCATGCGCTGCTGGATGTTGACCAGTTTGTGTCGAATTTCGGGCACTGCGGCGACCAAACTCACGCGGCGTGCGACTTCCATGGAGCGAATCTCCTTTTCCACATTCACACCTCCAAGATGAATTTCCGATTTCTCCGTTTTGCTGTTGTATTTGAACGCGATGTACATCCGCTCGATGGCTGCCGGGATTCTTCGCTCATCAATTTCATTTCCATCAATGAGTCGTTCTTTGATGCAGAAAAGTGCTGCAGCTCGATACATTGCTCCGGTATCGACGTAAACAAAGTTCAATTCCTTGGCCAAAGACTTGGCCATGGTGCTCTTGCCCGATGACGAATGTCCATCGATTGCGATATTGATTCTGCCTTTCTCCATGATGGTGCAAATTAAGTGTTCAATTCGTCAAATTTGCTCGAAATCTTCGCGGATTAAATGTGAGGCCTATGTGGGTGGATGAGCCAGCGAAATGATACGTATTTCGGGTCAGCCGGAATCTAAATTGACGGACTTTGATTTCCCCTCCTATGGAGAAGCCATTGGTGCCAAATCGACTGGATGCGGCCATCTCGACACGTCTTCGGTAATCATAGCCGAACATAAGCGAGCCATTTTCGCCCAAGCTGATTTGCGTACCGAGTGCAATATGGCGGAGCAGCTGATCGCCAAATTGGAATTTTGGATTGGGTATGACTTCACCCGTGAGCGGGTCAATCCCATCATCATAGGTTCCAGGAGGCGCTAAATCCCAAGTCTCCATATGGTTTCCTTTGACGTAAAAAACGAACGGAGCGTTGTCGAATCCTTTCGCCAAGGTCCACTGCAAGTTCCAAGGCAAAGCACCTGAAGGTTGGGTTCCTTTCCATCCCCATTGACGCCCAAAACCCGAAATTCCTGCGCCAAGCGCGAGGTTTTTACCAGGCCACCTAGCCTGGACAAACCCCTCAATTCCGGCCCAAATTGCCACTTCGCGATTGAGGCTTCTTGAACCCGCGAAGACTTGTCCCCCGACGGTCCAATTCGAATCAATGGGGTGGGACCAGCCTGCGAATGCAATCAGGTCGCTGCCGGGGAAGGTTCCCTCGGAATTTCCTGCGGCGTCATACGCATCGAATTGACCATAATTGAGCGCACGCATTCCCAGCTGCGTCATTCCCTTTCGCTTTTTTTGCAAGGCATAATTCACTGAAATCAGACCAATCCCGCTGTAATAATTCACATAATCCAATGCCATCATGCCAGCGTCACTGGAATCGAGCAGATTGGGATTGTAGGCCGCGGCGTGCAAATCTCCTTGAAGATCAGCCATCAGTGTTCCCCCGAGTGCAGCGCAGCGCGCATCCGTGGGGATTTCAAAAACAAGCGATTCCTGAACATTTTGTGCTTGCACGTGCAACAGGCACAAACAAAATAAAGTGAGCGCAGCAGCGGATTGGATTCGGAGATGCTTCATTGCAGGTTGTAACGCGCTAGTTGGCTTTTTCGTTTGTGACCGCCCGGCTCACCACTTCTCCAATTTCTTTGACATACGTGAATCGAAGTCCTTTTAAGTAACGCTCATCAATTTCGTCCACGTCTTGTTTGTTGCGGTGGCACATGATAATTTCCTTGATTCCGGCTCGCTTTGCGGCTAGGATTTTTTCCTTGATTCCTCCCACGGGCAATACTTGGCCGCGCAACGTGATCTCGCCCGTCATAGCCAATGCTTTGCGGATTTTTTTTCCGGTGAATGCGGATACCATGGCCGAGACCATTGTAATTCCAGCACTTGGTCCATCTTTTGGAATCGCTCCCTGAGGAACGTGAAGATGCACATTGGTCTTGCTCATTTCTTCCGCATTCAACCCCAAAGACTGTGCGTGTGACTTGATGTATTCAAGCGCAATCATGGCACTTTCTTTCATGACGTCGCCGAGGTTTCCGGTAAGCGTGAGTTTACCGGTACCCTTGGTGAGCGACGTTTCAATGAATAAAATATCGCCCCCATTGGGCGTCCAAGCCAATCCTGTAACCACTCCAGGTGTCTCATTCCCTTGGTACCGATCTTTTTCTCGGGAGGGCCCCAAAATATCTTTGAGGTGTTTAGGAGCGACAACGGGCTCGAATGATTCGGCCAATGCGACCTCTTTGGCTCGGTTACGGATGACCTTGGCGATTCTTTTCTCCAATCCACGAACACCACTTTCATTGGTGTATTGCTCGACAATGGCTTCCAATGTTTTGACCGGAATCTTGATTTCTTTTTGGGAAAGGCCCGAATCATTGAGGTGTTTAGGAACCAGGTGTCGTTTGCCAATCTGGACCTTTTCCTCGACCGTGTAGCCCGTGACCTCAATAATTTCCATCCGATCGCGAAGGGCAGGTTGGATAGAACCCAAGCTATTGCATGTTGCAATGAACATGACGTTGCTGAGGTCGTAATCAAGGTCCAAGTAATTGTCGTGAAATGCGCTGTTTTGTTCGGGATCCAACACCTCTAACATTGCACTTGAAGGGTCCCCGTGGTGGTCCCGTCCAAGCTTGTCGATCTCATCAAGGACGAATAAAGGATTCGATTGCCCCGCTTTCTTCAGGCTCTGTAAAATACGGCCAGGCATGGCCCCAATGTATGTTTTTCGGTGTCCGCGGATTTCCGCTTCGTCCCGAAGTCCACCAAGGCTCATTCGCACATACTCGCGGTTCAATGCCTTAGCGACACTCTTTCCAAGCGAGGTTTTGCCCACCCCGGGAGGGCCATAAAGGCAGATGATCGGTGCCTTCAAGTCGCCCTTTATTTTGAGCACAGCGAGATGCTCAATAATGCGTTCCTTCACCTTGTCCAACCCGTAATGATCTTCATCCAAAACGGCTTGCGCATGGTGCAGGTCAAAGTTGTCTTTTGATTTTTTCGACCATGGCAAATCCAGCATGAGATCCACGTAGTTGGCTTGGACGCTATACTCCGCCGATTGCGAATTCATGCGTTCCAACTTGGTGATCTCCCGATCGAAAGCTTCCTTGGCATGGGCCGGCCATTCCATGGATTCAGCCTTGAGCTTTCGTTCTGCAACTTCTTGTGCCTGAGGGTTATTGCCAAGTTCTTCTTGAATCTGCTTCAACTGCTGATTCAGATAGTACTCGCGCTGTTGTTGATCCAGTTCGCCCTTGACCTTGGTCTGTATGTCTCGCTTCAAAGAAAGCATCTGTTTCTCCTTATTGAGAAGTTCTAATACTTTTCGGGCGCGCGCTTTGATTCCCGCGACTTCCAAAAGCGTTTGCTTTTCTTCTACCGGAGCGTTCATGTTCGAACCAATAAAATTGACCAAAAAGGTCAAACTTTCGATGCTCTTGATGGCAAAACCCGCCTCAGAAGGAATGTTGGGGCTCAATTGGATGATCTCGATGGCCAGCTCTTTCAAGCTTTCCATGAGCGCCTTGTGCTCATCATCTTTCGGCGGAAGATTTTCGGCGTCGTACTCCACAACACGGGCTTTCATGTACGGTTCTTCTTGGACTACCTCGGTCCATTTGAATCGCTTTTGCCCCTGCAGTATGACCGTGTTGGACCCATCAGGCATGCGCAGCATTTTGATGACTTTCGCTACGGTGCCCACTTCATTCAGATCCGTGCCGTTGGGCACTTCGATGTCATCGTTTTTTTGACTGACGACTCCAATGCGTTGGTCATTCTTGTGGGCTTCTTTCACCAACCGAATGGATCGATCACGTCCCACGGTAATTGGGATGACCACACCCGGGAATAACACGGTGTTGCGCAAGGAGAGGAGCGGGAGGTCTTCCGGCACTTCTTCCTTTTGCATCGCTTCTTCATCCTCCGCAGATATCAACGGAATAAATTCGTGATCTTGGGCGTCGCTCAGCGACCACTGCTCTTCTTCAATTTGATCTTCAAACATCTTCTTCCTTATTCATCCTCTTCATGTCAAATCCCGTGCCACCGTCATTTCGGACATTGTGGCAGTTGTTTATGTCAGCCTGAACGACTGATTTGCGTTTCTTATTGTCGGCGTTCTGTGGCAATCTGGTGCTGTTCACGCCAGTAGTTGATGTCAGCATCCGTGAGGACGATGCCCCTGCGCTCCATCACTGCGTGTGCGGTCTGAATGAACTTGTCAAAATCATGCAGTTGCCATGCTTGGCCTCCGCCCCAAGAAAACGAAGGAATGTGCTTGGGTTGAAATCCGCTACCAAAAATATTACAGCCGGGACCAACAATGGTACCGGTGTTGAACATGGTGTTAATGCCTGATTTGCTGTGATCGCCCATGATCAATCCGCAAAATTGGAATCCTGAATCCACATACGTTTGTTCTTTTTCGCTCCAAAGTCGAACCGGGCTATAGTTGCTTTTGAGATTGCTTGTGTTTGTGGCGGCCCCTAAGTTGCACCAATGCCCTATGACGGAATTGCCAAGAAATCCGTCATGGCCTTTGTTGCTGAATCCCAAAAACGTTGAATTCGAGACTTCCCCTCCAATGCGACATTGATCGCCAATCGTGGTGGGGCCGTAGACGCTAGACCCCATTTTGATTACGCTGCTTGCACCCAAGAATAGTGGGCCACGGATGTTGCTGCCTTCTTGGATTTCACTTTCTGGTCCGAGTAAGACGGGGCCTGCCTCTGTATTGATGGTGCACGCATTGACCTTGACCCCTTGGGCCAAAATCAGGTTTTCAAGTGGGCCGATTACTTGGACGTGGTTGGGGAGTTCGATGTTCGTTGCGTCATTGGCGCCCCAAAAACCCTTCACATGTTGTGCTTGGGTAAGAATCCACTCGCCACATCTTGAAAATAGTTCCTGTGGTGATTGCAGGAGGTCGGCGTTAGCCATTGTTTTTCGCGTTGAAGTGCCGGAGGAATCGCTTCCGACCCATTCAAACAGGAGCGTGCCTTGATGGTACAGATTTTCGCCTCTGGAGAGCTGCGCAATCGCCTCTAATGCATTCGATGAAGGGATCCAACGATCATTCAAGCGTCCGTGTTCAGATGCATGTTGAACATTATCACAAGCGGTCTGTTCCAACTGTACGATGGTATCAGAAGTAACCGCGCTCCAAAACTGCGCTAAAGGCAATGCTCCCGTGAGCATGCGGCCTCCTCGGTGTGCGACACCGAAGGGATGCATGCATTTGTTGGGGTCGTCGGTGAAGAAGTTCCAAGTCGTCATGCTCCAAAAATACGCCCTCATTGCATTACCTGCCTCTGAGAATGCCCTAACCCTTCCTGCACGATGAAAGAAAGAGGCGTAGCACAACAGTTCTCGATCAAGGATTTGGAGCATTTCACAGGCGTTAAGTCACACACCATCCGCGCATGGGAGCAGCGGTACAATTTATTGGTGCCGAAGAGGACAGCGACGAATATTCGATATTACAGTGGTGATGACTTGAAGAAACTCTTGAACGTTTCTTACCTCATGTACCACGGAATGAAGATTTCGAAAATCGCCGACTTGGGAGACGAGGCGTTGATCGATAAGGTGAATGAAGTGCAGATTGAGGAAGGGGGATTGAGCGCTGTGTTTTCTCGGTTGAAATTGAGCATGCTCAATTACGATGAAGCCTTGTTCAACGAAATCGTCCGAGAGCATTCGAATGAGTATGGATTGGAAAAAACAGTACTGGAGGTATTTCTTCCATTCCTCTCCCAAATAGGAGTGCTGTGGTTAACGAATTCCATATGTCCAGCCCAAGAACACTTTATTAGCCATTTGATGCGCCAGGTGTTGAACTCGGCTGTTGACTGTTTGCAGGAGGATTTGAAAAGTGATGCGCCAATCGCTGTGCTTTACCTGCCGGAGCGTGAAATACATGATATCAGCTTGCTCTTCATCCACTTCCTGTGCCGCAAATATCAAATCCGAAGTGTTTTCCTAGGAGCAAGTGTACCCTTCTCTGACTTGATGGGGGTGGCGGAGCAGTTTCCAAACGCACGCTTTGTTTCCTATTGCACGACGTATCCTGCATCTTCTGAGGCACAGTCCTATGTGAACTTGGTCACCTCTGAGTTTGAAGGGCTCGACAACAAATTTTTGCTTGCGGGCAAGGTCTTTGAGGGATGCACATCCAATGACGTCGTGACCACCGTGACAAACGGTGAAGACCTGATGAAGGTCCTATTTGATTGAATTCCTTCTTGAGAACCCCAGTGAAACCGGCAGATCCGGTCGATTTTACATGCTAGAAAGCCAAAATGTTTAAACATTTTTGATAAAAGTTAAACAAACTCTTGGTTCAAGGGAAATTTTGTTTAATATTTGTCAAGAATCATTCAACAAAAAGACATGAGCACCCTCGAATTCAACTCGCTTCTCGTAATGAACCGGTCTTTCCTGAAAGGTTTCGCCATGGGCTTTACACGAGATACCCAAGACGCGGAAGACCTTATTCAAGATACCATGGTCAAAGCACTTCGGTATAAGAAAAATTTCAAAGAGGGTACCAATATCAAAGGGTGGCTTTACACGATCATGCGAAACATCTTTATCAATAACTACAAGCGCAAGAAGTTCCAAAACACGATTTTGGATACTACCGACAATCAGTATTATTTGAATTCAGGTTCGATGCAAGCGGATACGATCACGTCAGAAATCAACGAGAAGGATATCCACGCGGCCATTGACGGACTGAAAGGCGATTTTCGTATTCCGTTTACCATGTTTCTTGAGGGATTTCACTACGACGAAATTGCAGCAGAATTAAACATTCCAATGGGCACCGTCAAGAGCAGAATCTTTCATGCCCGCAAAAAACTCGCTGGCGAACTTAGCGCCTTCCGAAATTAGAAAGCAACCTTGTTGTTCTTTGCGATGTTGTTAGAAAGTGGTATTATTACCATAGCAAAACAACACAGCATGAGTCGAATTCAATTCGGAGCGATTGCCTTAATTTTCGCAACGTCCATCTTTGGTCCCTCCATTGCTCATGCTCAACTTGAGGTTGAGACGGGCCTGACTCTCGAGGAGTACGTGAATGATATATTGCTTGGAAATGGAATCCAAGCTTTGAATATTACTTATCAAGGAGGGAATGATCAGTTAGGCTACGTTACAGGAGCTGATAATGGCTTTGGTTTGCAGTCCGGCCTGCTGATGAGCACCGGAGGTGCTATGGAAGTAACGCAGCCGGATGGCTCAGGTAATTGTGCGTTCGGCGTTGGATGCACTGATTGTCAGGGCGCAGGAACCGACGCTGATTTGTTGTCGATTGCCAACTCAGTGCCTGGATTAATCGGTGAGGCGTTTACCGTGAATTCGGTAAATGATTTAAGCGTCCTAGAATTTGACTTTATTGCTGCCGGAGATACTGTGCGATTTAATTATTTGTTTGGTTCCGTTGAATACCCAGATAATGCTCAGTCGAGTACTTGGCTGAACTCAGCTTATAATGACGTTTTCGCCTTTTTCCTCAGTGGTCCCGGAATTACAGGTACATACCAAAGCCCACCAGCCTTTCCAAACGGTGCAGTCAACATCGCAGGGGTACCAGGAACAGATCCGATTCTGCCCATTACTGTCTCTTCCGTAAATGCTGGAGCACCTGGCATAGATGCCCAAAACGAGCAATATTTTGTGATTGATTACGACGGGAATAATGCGAATAATGTAGCCTGTGGTATGGATGGATTCACCGTTCCTTTTGTAGCGGAGCATGAAGTTATTTGCGGGGAGACTTATCATATTAAATTAGCCATTGCAGATGGGAGCGATACCGGTTTATCCTCAATTGTTGTACTTGAAGAAGGCAGTTTTGAATCCAATGCAGTGGTGCAAATTGATTTGAGCATTGACGTTGGAGGACCAGAAGCAAATACCATTTACGAAGATTGTGGAACGGCTACCTTGTCGTTTGAACGCCCTGTTGAGACCATCCTAGACATACAGGAGATGGTCTACATCAATTATGGCAATAGCGTTGCCACCAATGGCGTAGACTACGGTCAACCCCAACCTGATGGAACATTGCTTCCCCTGCCAGATTCGGTCGTTTTTGCGCCTTACGTGAGCATCGTTGAATTTGAGTTGACGGCAGCAATCGATGGTGTTGTTGAAGGACCCGAGTTGGTGGAGATGGAAATTGAAAACGTCGCGGCATGCAATGGGGGTGGGCTCACCACCTACTTCTCGTTCTATGTTGCAGAGGAGCCGCCGCCTTTCGAAGTGAACGGCTATGATACGGAAATGTGCCTTGGAGATGTCATCGAATTGGCACCGCTTGTAAGTGGTGGTTATGGGAATTATACATATCAATGGTTGTGCAATGGTGAGGAGGGAGCTCCGTTCCTTTTTGATCCGGATGTCGCTGGCCCTTGGGCGTGCGAAATCATTGTAGGGGATACATGCGGCATGCCATCTGAATCGGCCATCATTGAGGTCGAAGTTCTCCAGTTTGATCCATTGAGTGTTGCTATTGACCCGGATGCCATTGTCTTGGACTGCAACGCAATTGTCGATGTTGAGGCCATTGCCAACGGCGGCTATGATATGGCCGAAGGTGGATTCTATGAATATGCTTGGGAGGATCAAAACGGAACCAACTTGTTCGCTTCTTGGTTCGACCCTTCAATTTTGAGTGTGAGCACCTGGCTCAACGCGGATGAGATCTTTGTGACAGTGACAGATGCGTGCGGCATGGAAGCGATGGACAGTGTTGAGGTTACCTACAACATTCCACCACTCGTGGTCACTGTGGACGATACAGTTAATGTTTTCTGCAACGATCCTTTTAGCATCACCGCATCGGCAACAGGCGAAGACCCTTTCAACTATACATGGTTGGATGGCGGCACATGGCTCGGCTGGGGCAACCCCTTGAATTGGTCGACGAGTTCGGATGAAAGCATTGTGCTCGAAGTGAGTGACGCTTGCGGTCAGGTAGAGGCAGTTGACATCGAGATATTGGTCGACGCTCCGGATGTTATTGTAAGCCTTCCCGACGGGCTTATCGGTCCCTGCACCGAGGTCTTCAATTTGCAGGCAGACGTGACCAGTGGATCAGGTGGATATCAGTTTTCTTGGTTCCAGAATGGAATCAATATGAGTGAGAATGGGGATAATATTGACGTTCAATTGTCGGAAACGGCTACGATCACAGTGAATGTTGATGATGGGTGTGGCCAAAGTGGTTCAGACAATGCACAAATTGTCATTGACAATCCTCCGCTCGTCATTGAATTGGGCCCTGATCTCTACCAGAGTTGCATTGATTACACGGACATAGAGGTAGACGTACTCAGCGGAGCTGGCGACTACCAGTACAATTGGTTTGTAGGAGGGGAACCTTACGATGACGATGATGAAATCACGCTGCAATCGTACAGCACCATTTCCGTTGGTGTGCAGGTGCAAGACGGCTGTGGTGGAACAATGGATGATTCGTTGGTTTATCACATTCCAGACATTCCCATTGCCTTGGACGTGACTCCTTCCACTACCATTTGTGCGGGAGATGGAATTTGGCTAGAAGCCCTGGCCATGGGAGGAGAGGAAGGATTTGTATACTACTGGCCTTCACTCGGTACGTATGGACCGACTCAATATATTGCTCCCACCCAATCGGCTACTTACCCCGTAATCGCAACAGACATATGCGGGGATGAAATGGATGTAGCCAGTACGATTGAGGTGCAGTACCTATTCAGTGATTTCACAGTGAGTGGCACAGAGGATAATGAGAACCGATATACATTCCGTGCAACCCCTAATCCACCCGAGCCATACGAAGGGGCGTACGCGTATGATTGGAACTTTGGAGATGGTGTTACTTCGGATGATCCCATCGTGGTCCACGAATTTGATGGCTTGAGTGATTACACGGTCACCTTGGATGTGACCAGTTGGGTGGGGTGTACCAACCAATCGTATACGGTTGTTAGAGGCCCTGTCTTGCTCTATGTTCCTACGGCGTTTACACCGAACAATGATGGGATCAATGATGCATTCAAAGTGGTAGGCGGTCAAATTAAAGATTATGAACTCTGGATCTTAAATCGATGGGGAGAAGAAGTCTTTCACAGCACCTCGCTCGATGATTTTTGGATGGGAGATGTACAAGGAGGTGCGCATTACGCGGAAAACGGCATCTACAATTGGATCATTCGATTGAAAGGATTCAACACGGATGCAGAAGAATATACGGGCACGCTTCAACTGATGCGCTAAATGATGCGCTAACGGACTTCATCTTGTGATTGGAAATTTCACAACGAGTTCTTTCGGCATGAATAAAACGATTTAATTTGCGTTCATGAACATGACCAAAGTGAAATCGTACCAGGGGCCTTTCATCATCGTTACTTCGCTGTTTTTCATGTGGGGATTCATCACCGTTATGGTGGATGCGCTGATACCTCGGCTGAAAGATGTGTTTGAATTGACCTTCCTGCAAGCAGGGTTGGTGCAGTTTGCATGGTTCGCTGCCTACGGCTTATTGAGTATTCCGGGTGGTAATCTCATTGAGCGCATCGGTTACAAACGCGGAATCTTAACAGGTCTTGGTCTCGCAGCATTGGGCTGTTTGCTCTTTTATCCAGCGGCCGCGACCCGCGTTTATGGATTGTTTTTACTCGCCTTGTTTGTAGTCGCTGGGGGCTTGACCATTTTGCAGGTAGCCGCAAATCCATACATTTCAGTACTGGGTGATCCCAAGCAAGCTTCGAGCAGACTGAATCTCGCTCAAGCGTTTAACTCATTGGGTACGACGATTGCCCCAATCGTTGCAGCAAGCTTCTTGCTAAGTGATCAAATATTGTCAGGTGAAGAGCAAAGTCAGCTTGCGAAAGGAGCATTGGATGCATACCGTGCAGCGGAAGCATCGGCAGTGCAGGGGCCATTTGTCGCTCTGGCCATGGCGTTCTTGATGTTGGCGGTATTGATCGGTGCGAGCAAATTGCCGCGGATTTTGGGAGCGAGCAGCGAAGGAGGTTTGCGGGACGCGTGGAAGAACAAAACCCTGCGTTACGGTGCCTTCGGTATTTTTGTCTATGTCGGTGCGGAGGTTGCCATTGGTTCTTACATGGTCGGATACGGATTGGAATTGGGTGTGGGTGAAATCATTCGCGAAAATTCAGTTTTGTCCTCGATGGCGGGCATAGCTGCCGGTATTCGTGGGATGTCACTTGAGGGGATTGATGCGAAAGGCCTGATTGGTGCTTTGCTTACCTTTTATTGGGGTGGGGCAATGATTGGTCGGTTCATTGGGAGTGCGCTGATGCAGCGAATCGCTCCGAATAAGCTGCTCGCATTCTTCGCACTGGGTGCATCTACCATGGTTGTTGTTAGTTTGCTTACTTCCGGTGTGACGGCGTTGTTGGCTCTGCTGGCGGTCGGTTTGTTCAATAGCATCATGTTCCCGACAATATTCACACTGGGCATCGGTGAATTAGGCGATCTGAAACCGCTCGGTAGTGGAATTCTTTGCACGGCAATCGTTGGTGGAGCGTTTATTCCGCCCGCCGTTGGAGCGTTGGCGGATCAATCTGGATTTGGCGTGGCTCTGGTCCTTCCTGTTCTTTGCTATCTGTATATCCAATACTTTGCCTCAAAAGTGGCGGGCAATCCATCAGCCTGAGGCAGGAATTGTTCTGCAGTTCAAGCAGAAGACCTTGTGATATGGTAAGATTTGTAAAAAGGTTATGCACAATGACAACCTTTTCACATGAAATGCTGTTCTTTCGTTGAACGGAGCGGGATTAATCCGTATCTTAAGTATTAAAGAAGAAAGTTATGGCTCGGAAAAAGCGTGCAAAGGAGTTGCAACCCAATATCAAAGTTCGATTGGACCGTCGAACCGTCATCACCGTTCGTGATGAAGAAAAACTAGCTTTCTGGAAAGAGAAGTACCCTGAGCTTGAAGTGCTCGAAAGTTGAAAGCTTTCGGTCATTTCAAGTGATAGAACGAAAGACAAATTTGTACCGAAACGGTACAAATAAAAAAAGCCGGAATTTATCCGGCTTTTTTTATGCACCGAAAGTTCGCGATGCCCGTTGAACTGAAAATGTCAATTAAGCCATTTCAGCCTGTTTCCATGGCGCGAAGGCCAGTTGCTCTCGGCCCTTCTTGGTAAGGGTATACCCGTTCTTGTTTTGCAGCATGCCATCGAGGTACAAGTTGGTAATCCGCTCGCCGATTCGTGCCTGTCCAACACTGAGGTCCGTATCTGCTTCAATCCGCTTCCAGAAATTTCGCTCCAAGACGGCCAATCGAATGTGAGATTGCTGCTCTTGCTTGTAGGTGTGGATGATGTCGAGGATCATGTAATCGTACTTGTCCATGGCTAAGGTGATGTGGTAGGTTAGGGTTTTCGTTGCAAGGCTTTCAGCCCTACGCATGCAAAGTAGCAGGCGACAGTTAAAAAGGGGTTCATCGGAGCGACCGAAATATGAACGAATTGTTAACGACTGCAGGAAACATGTTGATGACTTGTGAATAGCGACCCAACCGTTTTTCTAAACACTTGATAACGATTAGAATGGAGCTGCTTCTTGCCTGCGATGATTCAATCCTTAGGAAGGCTCCACCGGCCACGAAGTGTTTTCCCATTGTTCAGGTGTGTCCTCAAAAGGGACATAAACGCGTCGCGTTCAATTTCACAAGCTCCCATGCTTTGGAGGTGCGGGTTCTGAATTTGGCAATCGATGGGCCCGAAATTGTGTTTTTTGGCCCATTCAATCAGATGGATGAAAGCAATCTTGGATGCGTTGCTTTCTGCCGAATACATGCTTTCGCCAAAAAACATGTGCCCAATGGAAACGCCATAGAGCCCACCAATTAGTTTTCCATTTCGCCAAGTCTCGAAAGAATGGGCGAAGCCCAGTGCATGCAAACGCAGGTAGGCCTGAATGATGTCTTCTGAAATCCACGTTCCTTCTCCGTCTTTTCTTAACTCCCCACAATTGCGCAGAACCGCTTCGAATTGGGTGTCTGTTTTGACTGAGTAATCCTTACGATTGAGCACGTTGCGCATGCTTTTGGAGATCTTCAGATCCTCCAACCTCAAGATGCAGCGTTTTTCAGGAGCCCACCAGAGAATCGGGTCATTTTCACCATACCAGGGAAACACGCCGTTTTGATAAGCAGCGATGAGTCTTGCTTCACTGAGGTCACCGCCGATGGCGAGCAATCCTTCCCAAGCATCTTCCAAAGGCGGAAAGCCAATGGAATCGTCCAGCATGGCGATACGGGGTTGCTCAGTCATCGTAGAAGTTATCCTCCGAAGATAGTTGTTGGGCATGGATTATGCCTCATTTTTGAACCATGGCTGAGCATCATCCGACGTCCATTCAAGATTTGGCTAATCGCTTCGCTGAGGATGGCGTTTCTTTTGGAAAAATGGCAGATGCAAAAATGCCATTCACGCGTCCTTCCAAGTCAGAGGCTTTGGCTCAAGGGTTCCATGTTCGGCTCGCTGCAGTTTTGTTAACATTGGTCCCCAGCCAAGGCCAGTGGTGCCTCGTATTGATGAAGCGCCCGGAATATCCCGGAGTTCACAGTGGTCAGATTTCGATTCCTGGTGGGGAGGTAGAAGCCGAAGACACGGATAATCTGAGCACGGCACTTCGTGAGTTTGAAGAGGAAATGGGGGTCATGGTAAGCCGCGACGATGTCATTGCAGATCTTACAGAGCGCTACATTCCTCCCAGCAATTTTGCGGTGAAGCCTTTCATTGCAGTATTGGATCGGATGCCCATGTGGAAGGTGGATTCTAAAGAGGTAGCTGAAGTTGTCGTTGTTCCTGTGGCGGATTTGCTGCCGGACGATGCCCTGAGAAATACAGCAATCAAAATGGGCAAGGACCAAAACCAAGAGATTCACCTTCCAGCGTATCGCTTCGAAGATCACATTATCTGGGGTGCGACGGCTATCATGATTGCTGAGTTCGTTGCTGCGTGGAAGAAAACATTTCCGGATCCGGTGGCAACGGCATTGGACGTTCGCTGAACACGTTTCTTTAAACTGAAGTACTTTTGCCGGATGAATTCAATCGTACAACTTATCTCTGGCCGCGAGGAAGATGCGCTGGGTGCCCTCGAAGTGGCGAAGGAAGCAGGAACTGTTCAATGGGTTCGACCGATGTTGGAAGCCTTTCGGGACCGTTCAGAGGAAGGACTTCGCCAGGAGATTGCATCCATGCTCGGTTCTTTGAAGGTGTCAGAAGGAGCAGAGGTCATGGGGGATGCGCTGGAAGACCCGGAGTTTTCATCCATTCATGCGGACATCATTGGATTTTTATGGAGCTGTGGTTTTCAATCGGAAAATCACTTGCGTTGCGTCGTTCATTGTGCTGCGGAAGGCGATTTTCGATGCGCGATGGAAGCATTAACATGGATCGAAGAGTTGGAGACCGTTAGCGATGAAAATGCGCTGTGGGATGCCTTGCTGGTGGTTCGCGGCGTAGTCGAAGACGGACGTGAAGATGGAACCCAGCCATTGTTTGAGGCCATGCACCAAGCACTCAGTGCCCTGGAACGAAAGCAGTAAAGACAGTTGTTTTTTCTCACGTTTGAATCACACCTGTGCGAAACGCTTCGAGGGGTGCATGGCTGGCCATTTCAATGCCGCTGCTGATCCAATGCCGGGTCTCTTCCGGATCAATGACAGCATCTACCCACAAACGCGCTGCAGCGTAGACCGGAGAGGTTTGCTCTGTATAGCGTGATTCAATGGCATCGAACATCTTTTTCTGCTCAGCCTCATTCGGCTTCTCACCTTGTTTTTTGAGCCGAGCCAATTCAATCTGTTGCAAAACCTTAGCGGCTTGTTCCCCTCCCATGACAGCGAGCTGGGCGGAGGGCCAGGCTACGATCAGTCGAGGGTCGTATGCTTTGCCGCACATGGCATAATTCCCGGCGCCATAACTGTTTCCAACAATGATGGTAAACTTCGGGACGGTTGAATTTGCCACGGCGTTGACCATCTTCGCGCCATCTTTGATGATGCCGCCGTGTTCACTGCGCGATCCTACCATAAACCCGGTTACGTCTTGCAAGAAGACGAGTGGAATCCCTTTTTGATTGCAATTCATGATGAAGCGTGCAGATTTGTCGGCACTATCCGAATAAATCACACCTCCAAATTGCATCCCATCTGTCTTGGATTTCACCAGTTTTCTTTGATTGGCTACAATTCCAACACTCCAACCATCAATCCGCGCATAGCCCGTAATGATGGTTTTGCCGTATTCTTTCTTGTACTCTGTAAATGAGTCTGCATCCACAAGCGCCGTGATGAGGTTGCGCGTTTCATAAGGCTGATTGCGTTCGCTCGGCAAAACACTGCAGATTCCTTGTCCGCTAGGAGCCAAGGGTTTTGTGTGGTCGAAACCGGCAATGTTGGCCTCTACACGCTGGTGCCCAATGAGTTTTCGAATGGTATACAGTGCTTCTTCGTCATTCTTGCATTTGTAGTCCGTCACCCCACTGATGCTGCTATGGGTGTCCGCTCCACCGAGCGTTTCATTGTCAATATCCTCGCCGATTGCCGCTCGCACCAAGAAGCTCCCCGCCAAAAAGATGGACCCGGTTCCTTCTACGATCAAGGCCTCATCGCTCATGATAGGAAGGTACGCTCCGCCGGCGACGCATGACCCCATCACAGCCGCTATCTGTGGGATGCCCATGGCGCTCATTTTTGCATTGTTCCGAAACATCCTTCCAAAGTGTTCTTTGTCCGGGAAAATTTCATCTTGCATGGGTAAGAAAACGCCTGCGCTATCAACCAAATAAATGATCGGAATGCGATTTTCCATGGCAATTTCCTGGGCCCTGAGGTTCTTCTTGCCTGTGATTGGGAACCACGCTCCGGCTTTCACCGTGGCATCGTTGGCTACGGCTACGACTGTTCTGCCGAGAATCTTTCCAATTTGTACCACGACTCCGCCGGCCGGACATCCTCCGTGCTCTTGGTACATGCCTTCACCTGCGAGTCCACCGATTTCAATCGGTTTTGAATGTTCATCAAATAACAACTGAAGCCGTTCCCGCGCAGTTTTTTTTCCTTTCGCATGCTCTTTGTCGATGCGTTTTTGACCACCACCTTTTGCAGCAATTTGAATGCGATCTCGGATGGGAGCCCAGAGGAGACGCATGGCATCTTCGTTCCGATTGGCATCGATGGATTGAGAAGATTGATTGTTCGGCATGTGGTAAAGTTAAGTGGAGCGGTACCTTTGTCGCATCGTGCACGGGAAGTTCATTTTACGGAATCATCGCATTCAGGTTGCATTGGTCATTGCCTCGGCATTGGTCATGGGGTGCGGAGTGCCCAAAGAAAATGCCAAATCAGCCTGTCAAATGCCCTTTGAATATGCGGTACCTCAATTCGCAGAGGGATTTCGATGGAAGTTTTTACCTGCGTCAAAGGCGGAGCAGACGCAGACGTGCCTTGAATTGTTTGACGTGAATTTTGAGACGGTGGAATCGACCGTTTACCGTGATTCCATGGCCTTGAGTCTGGATCCCTGCCCCAAAGGAAATGCGGTGGTTTTGCGCGCTGCCTCCCAAGGTTTGGCAACGTTGAGTACGACGCATGTTGCTTTGCTCCAAGCGTGGGATGATTCCTTGGCACACTGGGCAGGGGGTGCCTTTGTCAATTACATTCAATCGGACATTGCACAGCGTCGTTTGGCGCAACAACAAGCCGTGAACTTTGGTGGCAATCCAGAATGGGATTTGGAAATGCTCATTGCTCATCCGCCTTCAGCGTTGTGCATTTATCCTTTCGGCAATCCAATCGATGATGCGAGTTGGTCGGAGGATGTTCCAATTGTCCCCATTCTGGAATACTTGGAACCACACCCTTTGGGACGGGCTGAATGGATGCGGGTTTTTGGATGGATGGTAAACGAGGAGTCAGGTGAAAAGGCTTCAAAGCGTTTCGAGCAGATTTCGTCGAGGTATGAGGCGCTGCGAACCTCGCCCAAGGACTATCCGAAGCTTCGGGTATTCACAGGGAGTGTGGAGCAAGGAGAATGGCATGCTCCAGGCGGAAGTAGTTTCATCGCTCGATTGTTGAACGATGCCGGAGTAGAGTACGTTTTTCAGGAATATGAGGGACGTGAAAATGTACGGATTCCATTGGAAGAAATGATGAAAGTCGGCAATGCATCGGATGCTTGGGGGCTTGTTGTTCAGCACACTGGCGATTCTTTTGGAATGCAAGACTTACTGGCCATGGAGGACCGAAATCGCCTCATCATTCCCGCATCGAATAAAGTGTTTGCAGCGAATACCGCCCAATGCGACTACTTTGGTTGGTGGGTGGCACGCCCCGATGTGATGCTGGAAAACGTGATGTGTCTTTTCGACGGAGGCCCGTGTGATTTGGAAGTGGAACCCTGCTTTTCGTGGCTGAAGGAATGAAGTACAAAGCAACCATTCTGTTGACATTGGCTGCCATCTTTGGTTTGGCGCTCAGTCATATGCTGTCGGGTTCCACGAACATCGACTGGGGAGAGTTGGGACTGTGGTTCAGTAGCGAGCCTTCGATTGCGGGCACAGTGTTTTTCGAGGTTCGACTCCCCCGGGTTTTGATTGCGATTGCAGCAGGAGCTGGGCTGGGTGTTTCAGGGCTGATGATGCAGACGTGGTTTCATAATCCGTTGGCGGGGCCTTCTGTGCTCGGTGTCACTTCCGGCGCAGGCATGGCTGTTGCTTTGGTTGTCTTGACCGGTATTGGCGGTGGTTGGCTGGCGAATGCCGTAGCAGCGAGCGTGGGAAGTTGGTGCGCGCTCGGACTCGTGCTTTTTGTTGCGAGTCGGTTCCGCGGCCTCGCCTCGCTGCTGATTTTTGGTCTCATGCTCAATTATCTGTTGGGTGCGTTGGTCACCGTATTGCAGGCCGAGGCGGAAGAAAATGCCCTGCAACAATTTGTATTCTGGGGCATGGGAACATTTGGGCAAGCCTCTTTGGTGACGGCAAGTGCGGTGCTTGTATTGGTTTTGGCAGCCAGCAGCATAGCATTCAAGCAGCATGAAAACTTGGACAAATGGACCCTTGGAGCTGTCACGGCGCGAAGCATGGGGGTGAATGAATCCCGTTTGCAGAGGTTACTCGTCGTGTTGACGGGATTGCTTGCAGGTTCCATTACGGCCGTGTGCGGTCCCGTTGCATTTTTGGGCTTAGCCACGCCACATTTGGTCAAATTGCTCATCCCTTACCGCAGCCACACTCGATTGATTCCAATGACGGCCTTGATCGGAGCACTGCTCGCTTTGCTCGCAGATTGGGGCGTGAAAGGATGGGGAATGGCGGATAGCGGTTGGCCACTCAATGCCGTACTTTCCATGCTGGGAGCACCACTGGTGATCTGGGTGCTCTTGCAACGTAATTTTTCCAGATCATGAAGATGGGGGAAACAAAAGGGAATGAACACGTGATCCGAGCAGCAAACCTCACGGTGGGTTATTCGGGTTATCCGCACGTTTTATCTCAGATCGACTTTCAATGGGAGGGGGCAGGCATTCACTTGATCATCGGGGGAAATGGCTCGGGCAAGAGCACGCTCATTCGAACCCTCGCTGGCTTGCAAAAGCAGCGCGGAGGAAATGTTTTTTGGGGGAATGAGGATGTCTCTCAAATTTCGTCGACGCGCCGAACGGCCAAAATGGCTTTTGTTCAAAGTTTGCCACCTCGGCAATCGGAGCTGACCGTTTCTGAAGCGCTGGCCTTGAGCGGACGCAAAGAAGAGCAAATCAACCATTGGTTGCACATGTTTGACCTTTTGGGTACGACTGCAAAATCCCTTTGCAATCTGAGTGATGGATTGGGACAACGGGTGATGCTCGTTCGCGCCATCCTACAAGACACACCCTGGATTTTGTTGGATGAGCCCACTGCTTTTCTGGACGTGAAGTCACGCCAGGTGATGTGGGGCCAATTGTCTGCGTTGGTTTCCCAAGGGAAACGCGTCATGGTTTCCAGTCATGACTATCATTTGTTGGAAGGGAACCTCGACCTGCGCAGTGTCACAGCAATCCGAGAAAATCGGCTTCACACCTTGAATCCAACGGGCACATTCGAGGATTGGAACGCGCACATCTGATTCGATAAGTTTTACAACTTTGGCCCTTGGCCAAGAGTGCAGGAGAATGGGGACTTCGTAGATTTGCAGCAACTTTAGCATTATGCCCTCCATTGCCCGTATGATTTTTGCTTTCTTGTTTATGTCAGCCATCTTGGCAGGCGTAGAATGGCTGTCGTTCCGGTTGCTTGGCAGAAAATTCGATCGCCGGCACAATTGGCACCAGATCCGATGGGTATGGCTTGTTTTGGTGGTGGTTATTTGGATTGCATTCGTCATCAACGGATTCATGTGGCCTACATGGAGATCGACCCATCCGCGCCTATTGAGCGTGCTCTCCATTTCCTTCTTTGTCATTTTCATTCCCAAACTGGTGATGGCTGTCTTTGAGGCATTGGAATTGGTGCGAACGGGAGGTTCCAAGGCGATCAATCTCGCCTCAGGCAGCTCCCGGCCGATCTCCAGGCAATCATTCTTGACCCAACTTGGATTTGGCGCTGCTGGATTCACATTTTCCAGTTTTCTATACGGGGTGACTTGGGGGAAATATGCCTTTCGTGTGGAGCGCTTAACGGTTCCGATTGACAATTTGCCGGAGGCGTTCAAAGGTTTGAAACTGGTGCAGATTTCCGATGCTCACCTCGGTAGTTTCATGGATACACCGCGGCCGGTTTTGGATGCATTGGAACAAATCAATGCTTTGCAACCGGACGTGATTTTGTTTACGGGTGACTTAGTCAACACCCATGCGGATGAGGCAGAAGCTTGGGTCGATGCTTTCCGGATGCTGGATGCTCCCATGGGGAAATTTTCCATTTTGGGCAACCACGATTATGCCGATTATGGTCCATTTGAAGAGTCGGAACGTGAGGCTAGCCGAAAGCGTATCAAGGAAATCCACGAAGAAATGGGATTCCGGCTGCTTTTGAATGAGCACCATCACTTTGAACGAGATGGGGAACGAATTGCATTGGTCGGCGTGGAAAATTGGGGCAAAGGTTTCAGAAGAAGCGGTGACTTGAATGCGGCAATGAAAGGAAGTGATGCCGATAAATTGTGCGCTATTCTCATGACGCATGACCCGACGCATTGGGAGGAAGAGGTGATGGATGACAAAGCGCCCATTGAATTGACGTTAAGTGGTCATACCCATGGAATGCAGTTTGGAATTGAAATTCCGTGGTTGGGCATCAAATGGTCTCCGAGCCAATGGCGTTACAAGCGATGGGCTGGTTTGTACCACGAGTCAGGGCAATTCTTGCACATTAATCGAGGCTTTGGCGTCTTGGGATTCCATGGCCGTGTGGGCATGCCACCTGAAATTACAGTTATAGAAATCGAGCAGGCATAAGCAGCTTCGACGTAATATTGCGGGAGCAATCCCCGAAAACAAATACGATGTCAGACGATAAGAAAGTCATTTTTAGCATGCACAAGGTCAATAAGGTGACCCCAGCAGGCAAGCAGATTTTAAGGGATGTGACCTTGGGGTTTTACCATGGCGCGAAAATCGGAATCTTAGGAGCCAATGGTGCTGGAAAGTCCACAGTAATGCGGATCATCGCCGGTTTGGATGAAGCATATACCGGCGACGTGACGTGGTCGCCCAACCTGTCGGTAGGTTACTTGTCCCAGGAACCGGAACTGGACGAGAGCAAGACCGTGCGGGAGATTGTCGAAGAAGGCACAGCAGAAATTGTAGCAGTGCTCAAGGAATATGAGGAGATCAACGCGAAGTTCATGGACGAAGAAATCCTGAACAACCCCGATAAAATGGAGGCGCTAATCAATCGCCAAGCGGAGGTTCAAGACCGCATCGATGCATTGAATGCGTGGGAATTGGATACGAAACTAAACATTGCAATGGATGCCCTTCGTTGTCCTCCGGACGATGCTAAAATTTCAATGCTTTCGGGAGGGGAACTTCGGCGCGTGGCGCTTTGCCGCTTGCTTCTCCAGCAGCCGGATGTTTTGCTTTTGGACGAGCCGACCAACCACTTGGATGCTGAATCCATCGATTGGTTAGAACAACACCTGGAGCAATACACGGGAACCGTTTTGTGCGTGACGCACGATCGTTATTTCCTGGACAATGTCGCGAAGTGGATCCTGGAACTGGACCGAGGAGAAGGAATTCCTTATGAAGGGAATTATGCTTCTTGGTTGGAGCAGAAGACAAAGCGCTTGGCGCAGGAAGAGAAACAAGCATCAAAACGGCAAAAGGAATTGGAACGGGAGTTGGATTGGGTCAAGCAATCGCCCAAAGGACGGCGCGTCAAGAACAAAGCTCGTGTGAACAATTACGAGAAAATGCTTGCTGAGGGAACCAATGAGAAGGACGCTCGATTGTCCATTCCGATTCCCAATGGTCCGCGTTTGGGCAATTTGGTCATCGAGGCAGACAAATTGCAAAAAGCATTTGGTGAGAAGCTCTTGATTGAGGATTTGAGTTTCAGCCTTCCACCAGCAGGAATTGTAGGTGTGATTGGTCCAAACGGGGCCGGAAAGACCACCTTGTTTCGGATGATCATGGACGAGGAGCAACCGGATGGTGGTGCATTCAAGAAGGGAGAAACCGTCGAAATCGGTTACGTAGACCAACGACACGCTTCTATTGATCCGGACAAAACAGTTTGGGAAGTGGTCAGTGGTGGGACGGATCAATTGGAAATCGGTGGCAAGCTCTTCAACAGTCGAGCGTACGTGTCGAAATTCAATTTCAACGGTTCGGATCAGCAAAAGAAATGCGGTGTGCTTTCGGGGGGTGAGCGAAATCGACTGCATTTGGCCATGACCTTAAAAACCGAAGCGAACGTTTTGCTTTTGGACGAGCCGACCAATGATATCGACGTGGATACCCTCCGCGCATTGGAAGAAGGGATCGAATCTTTTGCGGGTTGTGCGGTTGTCATTTCCCACGACCGGTATTTTTTGGACCGCATCTGCACGCACATTTTGGCCTTTGAAGGTGATTCCCAAGTGTACTGGTTTGAAGGGACCTACAGCGAATATGAGGAGAATCGAAAGAAGCGACTGGGTCAAGCAGGGCCGCAACGGGTGAAATACAGAAAGCTTGTCCGCGACTGAATATATTGGGCGTTTTGCGCCGACCCCTTCGGGTCCGCTTCATTTTGGCTCAATCGTTGCCGCGGTGGGCTCTTGGCTGGATGCCAAGGCCGCTGGTGGGATCTGGAAACTTCGCATTGATGATTTAGATCCTCCCCGCGTAGCGCCCGGCTGCATTGATTCCATTCTCCGCTCTTTGGAAGGGCACGGACTCCACTGGGATGGCCAGCCGCATTATCAAGCGAACCATTTTGAACGGTACCAAGAGATGCTGGAGTACCTGACGCTTTCGGGCCACGTGTATTTCTGCAATTGCTCCCGGAAGGATTGGCAATACAGTGCGATTTATCCCGGTACTTGCCGTTCTCTTCAACGCAGCGTGGGCCTGGCTTTCCGTTTTAAGTGCGCGGATGGGACGATTGCTTGGGAAGATCGGTCGTGCGGAACGACTCAGATTGACCTTTCCGCTGAGGTAGGTGATTTTCTGCTGAAGAATGCCCACGGAATTTTCAGTTACCCTTTGGCCAATGCAATCGATGATTGTGACATGGGAATCACGGATGTGGTGCGCGGTGCAGATCTATTGACGATCACCGCAGCGCACATCAAGCTGCAACAGGCGTTAGGAGCGAAACCCATTCGCTATCGCCATTTGCCATTGGCTTTGAACAGTGATGGAGAGAAAATCTCAAAGGCAACCCATGCGCCAGCAGCTGCCGTTGAGGATGCCCCCGAAACGCTGAAACGCGCCTTCCATCATCTGGGGCTGGGTGTTATCCCATTGGACAATGTCCGTCATATGTTGGACGAAGCTGTTGCAAAGTGGTCGGGCGGGCGGTGAATTTCGGATTGTCCAAATCTGGCATTCATTCCGTGACCAAGTTCTCTACAACTTCGATCATTTTTGAAAACTCTTCCGCCTCGAAAAGCCGGGTCAAAAATGCGATTTCACCTTGGTCGTTGACGACCACATTCCGCGTAACGCCTGATTTGGCAGCTGCGATTGAGTAAAACAGTTTTCCTCCAGGGTCCGGTGCAATGGGATAGCTGATTCCCATTTGATTGGCAAAGTCAATCACCTTTTCGCGCGGTTCGTCCAAGTCCACTCCCAATAGAACGAAGTTTGCCTGCCGAAACGGCGACCACACTTCTTTTTCGAGGTGGGGCATTTCTTTCCGGCACACACCGCACCACGAAGCGGTAAATTGTAAGATATACGTCGTTCCCAGAAGGGATTCTCGCGTGAATGTGTTTCCCTGGATGTCTTCTAAGGCGAAGGGGGGGATTGGATCGCCCACCTGGACGATATAGCCACGTTCATCCGCCAGTGGGTTTTGAGCGCTGGACGCAAAAGGAAAAATTCCAAGAGTAAGGAAGGCCAGTAGCGTTAATCGTGGCATGTGTCAAGGTTGGCAGGGAAGGAATGGTGAAGGTAACGTGCATTCTTGATTGGATGCATAAACCGTTTTGCCTCGAATATCTTTTGAGTCGAGGCAGTCCTGTATGAATTGAGCGCACGTTTTGCTGCAGTCGGTGTCACCCAATAATACATTGGTGAGGCCATGACCGGCATTGAGGTAGGCGTGAAGCTGGGCGTTTGGAAGGCATTCTGCAGCGGCACCGCCACCATGCAAAAGTAAAGCGCCCGGCGCATCACGTCGGCAGTGGTGATGGATTGCTTCACCATAAGGCACCAAAGCATCGCAAGTCCCGTGAAAGGCCAAAAGGGGTGTATTAGCGGCCTTTTCGACGGGTTCCATTGCACCACACATGCTGATGACTCCCGTGGCGTCGAAGGATTTCAAATGATAGGCCGCATACAGAGCGGCATGGGCGCCTGCAGAGCTGCCTCCAACAAAGATTCCTGAGGGATAATTGGGACGCAGCACAGATAGGGCTTGTGTTAAATCTTCAGCAGCAGCCTCAATCGCCGCGCGCTTGGCTGCAATGCTAATCTCACAATGAAATCCTTGGTCTTTTTGAAGCAAGCGGTAATCGATGGATGCCACATCAATGCCGTAGCCAGCTAATTGCTCGCAAAATTCCACATTGAGCGGATGATTCCTGGATCCGGCATAAAAGCCTCCTCCGTGCAGGAATAAAAAGAGGGGGCGTTCGAGAGCAGGGTCGGCGGATTCTTCAGGCAGTACTTTGGAATAAACATCCATTTGCAAAGCAGTGGTCAAGTCTGCCGCCATGAATTGCATTGTTTTTACCTCCAGATTTGCGGGAGGTTCAGCAACTGTAAGGTCGCGGAAGCCCACAATAAAGATGGCCAGTCCGATGGGGAGGAAGCTGCAGCAAGCAGTCCTTAAGGTCAAGATTTTTGCTTTTTGGTGGCGGACTCAGGCGACCTCGGATGGAAATGCTCAATCTGATCCCTGAGGAACCGGCGATCCAGGTGGGTGTAGATTTCGGTGGTGGCGATTTGCTCGTGCCCCAGCATTTCTTGGACCGCACGAAGGTCGGCGCCTGATTCAATCAGATGCGTTGCAAAACTATGTCGGAACGTGTGGGGAGAGATGCTCTTTCGAATTTGCGCTTGAATGGATATGCGACGCAACATTGTAAATGCCATTTGACGACTGAGGCCTCGTCCTTGTCTTCCCAGGAAAACGGTGTCTTCATGGCCTTTCATGGGAAGGATTTCGGCACGATACTGCACGAGGTAATCATCGATTGCATTGAGCGCGGTGGAGCCAATCGGAACAATTCGCACCTTATTTCCTTTTCCAGTGACTTGAACAACCTTATCGACAAAATCAACTTTTGAAAGCTGCAACTCGCAAAGCTCGGTGACACGAAGCCCGCAACTGTACAAAACCTCGAGCATTGCCTTGTTTCGCACGCCTTCTCTCCGAGAAAGATCAATGCTTGAAATGATGCGATCAATTTCTTCGATGCTCAGGACATCCGGTAGTTTTCGCTCCGGTCGAGGCGAAGAGACCAATTCAACCGGATCAATGGAAATGATTTTTTCAAGCCGCAGGTATTTTGAAAAACTCCGGATACCGGATAGCATTCGGGCTTGGCTATTGCGCGCAATATCACGGTCAAATAAAAACTGCATGTATTGTTGAACCGCATCGGTGTCAACTTTACCTGGATGAGGGATTGATTGCTCTTCCAAACAGTACTTCGAAAATTGCTTGATGTCGCGCAAGTAAGCGGCGATGGAATTCTCACTTAAACCACGTTCGAGGCGAAGGTGCTCTTCGTATCCCTTGATTGTTGATTTCCAATCTGATTGCACAGTCGACATTAGGGTATCCAATTTTGTTGTGTGGTGAGCAAGGCCTCTTGAACCGTTATTCTACTTTCTCCGTTGTAGGCGGTAACAAATGGGCCAGGTAAATCGTGATTTGCGCGAATTTGAACCCGCTCATCACGTGCAGCTTCGTATTGCATGAATGAGCCGGTCATGTATTTGATCCATTCTTCGTGCTCCACGATCATCAGGGCCTTGTTGAATTGGTAGCGCTGGACAAAATGAGATGCAGGCACACGTTGGTGAGATGCTAGAACCTGCACTTTGAATCGGATGCCTGGTTGCGACGGCGCCTGACCTTGAGGATTCGCTGATGCATCTTGGCTGCTTGGATTGCTGCCGTTCTTCGGCTCAAGTGCTGATTCCACAGGATCGGAGGCTGCAATAGCCTCAAGTTCGGGCTCCAAGGCGTCTATGGTCAATTCCACAGCGGTCTCTTGAATCACGGTGGAGGCCTTTCCTAGAATTGTGCTCGAACAGATTTCGGTGTCTCCCATTACGCGATACGAGACTTCAAAAGGGCCTTCGGGTGATTGCTGCCAGACGAACAAGATGGATTGGTCAAACACATCCCTCAAGCTGGCTTCCCCATCTTCAAGGGGTTCAGCCTTGCATTGCCCCAACAAGACGTCTTCAATTTTTAGAAACTGCCCAGGTTCATGACCGCTGATGGATAATGTCATTTTCCCCACATCGGGCCCCTCAGCTTGCCAGCTGCGAATGATTGAAAGGCCATTTGGGCTTGCGGGGTCGAAACCGACTTCATCCTCCAAAATTTCCAGCGATACATGATGAGGTTCGAATTCAACATCCTTCCTTGTTCCGTCAGAGATATATGAGAACCATTGGGTGATTGTTCCTCCTTGAAACTGAGAGGTGGCGGTCAATCGCATTTTGAGAAAGATTGTTTCTCCGGGTGCGGTGTCGACCCAGATGAATTTGCCTCGGCCGTTTTCAAAGGTGAAAGAGGCTCCAGAGTCTTCAATCGACTCAGCAACCACTCCTTCTGGGAATTGGGCTTGAAAACGAGCAAAGCCGCCAGAGCTTCCTGTTTCTAGGCTCCAGGTGGCCAGCGCTGTTTGCCCAACGTGCATTTGTGCAGGCAAATCATGTTCCTCGACGATGCCATGGTTGATGATTCCAGCGATGATTATCGGTCGAATCAACAAACTTGCGAGCCAGAAATATGGATGAAAGACAGTGCCAATCATACATGCAAGCTATCGTGAGGTGAGCTGTTTTTGCGGGGGTTCTTAAGGAATTCTAAACAGCACTTTGTGAGTGAAGCGCACGCATCGGGAGTGGGATAGGGGCAAAAAAATAGTCCTGCCCCAACGTTTTGGGGCAGGACCAACTTAACCAAATTATCACTTGATGCTTGGCGCTGTGGCCAAACTCACTTAAAACCATTACAAACGTAGAGGCTTACATGATGTCAAAACGCCGAATGCGAATTGGTTATTGACATGCTTTCGTTAAAAAGTGCAAGTATTTGATTTTCTTTGATTGTCATCTATCTTTGCGCCCCGCTAAGGATAACACAAGAGACCATGAAAGAAGGAATTCACCCAGAGAACTACCGTGAGGTTGTGTTCAAGGACATGTCGAATGAATACTCATTCTTGAGCCGTTCAGCGGCGACGACAAAGGAAACCATCCAATGGGAGGATGGAAAGGAATATCCATTGATCAAGATGGAGGTGAGCCACAAGTCACATCCTTTCTACACAGGCAAGGCACAATTCGTGGATACAGCAGGACGAATCGATAAATTCCGTCAGAAGTACCAGAAGTTTGATAAGAAATCAGCAGCTGAAGGCGAAAGCGCAAAAGAGGAAGGCGCTTCAGAAGAGTCGTAAAGCACGGCTGTTAGGCATGAAAAAAGCCCTCGATTGAGGGCTTTTTTCGTGATTGATTTTTCGCGTTTACAATCAGGTGAGCGGCGACAGTTTGCAAATTTCCAGACCATATCCAATGTTTCCAATGGGGCGGTCGGTGTCTGTGAGAACATTGAGTTTTCGAATGCCCAAATGCCGGATGATTTGTGCGCCGATGCCGTAATCTTTTGAATCCATTGGTGCAGCCTTTACTTCGTCTGACGTTCGATTTTTTTCGAAAACGCGCAATTCTTCGAGAAGTCCGCCTCCGTTGGAGCTTCTGCTGATGTAAATAATCGCTCCTTTCCCTTCTTTTTCAACGCGCTGCATGGCGGCATGCAATTTTGGGCCTTTTCCAATGTCGAGCAATTGAAAGACATCGCCAATCAAGTTGCTGCTGTGCACGCGGATAGGGACTTCGTCTTCTTCATTCCACTCTCCTTTCACCAAGGCCAAATGTTCCATGTCGTTGGTGAGTTGACGAAAAGCAATGGCCTTGAACGATCCAAAAGCAGTGTTAATTTCGGTTTCTATGGTTCGTTCAATGAGTGTTTCATTCTGAAGCCGATATTCAATTAAATCAGCAATGGAGACGACTTTAAGATCAAATTTCTTGGCCAATTCTTGGCATTCGGGCAACCGTGCCATGGTGCCATCTTCGTTCATGATCTCGACGATCACTCCAGCAGGCTCGAATCCGGCCAGCCGGGAAAAGTCAATGGCGGCTTCAGTGTGTCCTGCACGGCGCAGCACCCCTCCGCGCTTTGCGCGAAGTGGAAAAATGTGTCCCGGTCTGCCGAGTTCCTCATTTTTTGTCGCTGGATCAATCAAGGCTTTGATCGTTTTTGCTCGATCTTGAGCAGAAATCCCGGTGGTGCAACCATGGCCAAGCAAGTCGACCGACACGGTAAAAGGGGTTTCAAATGCGGCATTGTTGGCAGGAACCATTAACTCCAAATCCAATTCGTCGCAGCGATCTTCTATCAATGGTGCGCAAATCAGCCCTCGTCCGTGCGTGGCCATGAAGTTGACAACCTCGGGTGTTGCGTGACGCGCAGCAACTAGAAAATCACCTTCATTCTCTCGGTCTTCATCGTCGACAACGATGATGACTTCTCCGTTGCGAACGGCTTCAATGGCCGCTGGAATGTTGTCGAGTTCATTCATGGCGCAAAAGTAGGGATTAGAAAGGGGATGTGTGCCCTAAATTTGCCCCATGATTTTACCGATAGTTGCATTTGGGGATTCGGTGCTGAAGGCGGAGGCTGCTGAAATTGTCCAGCCGCACGAAGGCTTGGCGGCTTTGATCGAGAATATGTGGGAAACCATGTACGATGCGGATGGAGTTGGGTTGGCTGCCCCGCAAATTGGCCAGTCGATTCGAATTTTCGTTTGCGATGGCTCGCCTTTCGCGGATGGAGAGCGAGGAGATGCCTCGTGCGTTGATTTCAAACGCGTGATGATTAACCCTGTGATATTCGAGGAGTCAGAGGAGTTGTGCGACATGGAGGAGGGGTGTTTGTCTATACCGGGCATTCGCGAAGGGGTTGAGCGACCCGTTTCCATTGGCGTGGAATATTACGATGCGAATTGGGAATTGAAGGAGGAGAGGCTCACCGGACTAGCCGCGCGAATTGTTCAACACGAAAACGATCACTTGGACGGGATGCTGATCACGGATCATATTCCGCCCATGCGCCGGAGATTGCTCCACGGAAAGTTGCGCGACATTGGCAAAGGCAAGGTGCCTGTCAGTTACCGGATGCGTTTTCCTCAGCAGCGCGGTCGATGATCAACTTGTCACCTGCAATACAGGTCGGGCTTTTGCTTGTGCTCTCTTCCCCGCTCATGCGCTGCACGGAAGACGCTTCCTCAGATCGTTGTGCCGATCGCCTGGCTGCAATTGCAGACATGGAAGAGCAGATGCTTGCATCCCCAGAAACACTGAACGCTTCATTGCGGAGCGATTTGATGCGTGCCTATGCTGAATTTTCAAATGGTTGTCATGATTTTGAGCAGACACCAGAGTTTCTTTTTCGAAGAGCAGATTTGCTTCGGTCCGCGGGCCAATTTCAAGAAGCGATGACCCAGCTTCGTGACATTCATGATCATTACAAGGACTTCGATAAGCGTCCCATTTGTGCATTTTTGGTTGGCTTCATTGCTGAAGTTGAGCTCAATGACCGGGAGCAAGCGCGGAAAATTTATGAGCAGGTGATTGAGCTGCACCCGGAGAGTCCCGCAGCAATTTGGGCGAAACAGTCCATTGAAAACTTGCCAGTAGTGCCATAGCAAGGGAAGATTGGGTCGGTCAAAAGCATTGTGTGATTGCAAAGGTTAAGTCGATTTCGCTTCATACTTTTGTGCCCAAATTCAAATGAAAATGGGTCAAAAATTCAGAGCAGGAGTATTGAGTGGAGAAGAAGTACGTGCCGTCTTTCAAGATGCGCAAAAAAACAAATACGCTCTCCCCGCAGTCAATGTCATCGGTTCAAACTCCATCAATGCCGTGCTTGAAACGGCCCGTGATTTGAATTCGCCTGTGATTGTGCAGTTTTCCAATGGTGGAGCGGTTTTTAATGCAGGCAAAGGATTGAAAATGTCTGACCAGCAAAATGCTGTGCTCGGTTCCATTGCCGGAGCACACCATGTACATGCCTTGGCAGAGGCCTATGGTGTTCCCGTCATTTTGCATACGGACCATTGTTCACGCAAGTTGTTGCCGTGGATTGATGGTTTGTTGGATGCGAGTGAAGCACACTTCGAAAAGACTGGAGCACCTTTGTTCAGTTCTCATATGATTGATCTGAGTGAAGAACCCATTGAGGAAAACATTGCGACGTGCACGACCTACCTCGAGCGTATGCACAAGATGGGCATGTTCCTAGAGATTGAGCTCGGCGTGACCGGAGGAGAGGAAGACGGGGTAGACAACACGGACATTGACAGCAGCAAATTATACACGCAGCCAGAAGAAGTTGCCTTCGCTTATGAAGCGTTAAACGCCGTGAGCGACCAATTCACGATAGCAGCGGCATTCGGGAATGTCCATGGGGTTTACAAGCCAGGGAATGTCAGTTTGACGCCAAAAATTTTGGACAATAGTCAAAAACATATCGAGCAGAAATTCAACACAGGAAGCAATCCTGTGGATTTTGTTTTTCATGGAGGCAGTGGTTCGAGCGTAGATGAAATTCGTGAAGCCATTTCTTACGGTGCCATCAAAATGAACATTGATACGGACATGCAGTGGGCGTTTTTGAGTGGCATACGCGATTATGTGGATCACAACCACGATTACCTCAAAACGCAAATCGGTAACCCGGAGGGACCAGAGGTTCCGAATAAGAAGAAGTACGATCCGCGTGTTTGGCTGCGTCAAGGCGAAACATACTTCAGCGCTCGTCTCAAGCAGGCGTTTGAGGATTTGAATTGCGTGAACCGAAACGCCTAATGCTCAAATCATTTCATTTGAAGGCTTCCAAATCACATCAGCGTTTGCTGGATTTGGCAAAAACGGATGGCCACCGCTCGGTAACGGACTTTTTTGAAGAAGAACCAGATCGTTACCATTCCATGCATGCGGAAACGAATGGGCTGATGATGGATTGGTCCAAGCATCGCATTTCGAAAGCGACAATGGAAGCGCTGCATGAGCTGGCGTCTGAGGCGCGCTGGCAGGAAGGTCGTGAAGATCTATTTTCAGGGTCTGCCATCAATCAAACGGAAAGACGAGCCGTCTTACACATGGCGCTGCGAGCAGAAGATGGCGACAACTTCAAGGTAGATGGTGACGATGTAATGCCTGCTGTTTTGGAGGTGCGCAAGTCCATGCTAGCTTTTGCAGATGAGGTGCGAGCCAACGCTGAAATCCACAACGTAGTGAACATAGGCATCGGTGGTTCCGATCTCGGTCCATTGATGGTAACCAAGGCCTTGCGTCGGTTCCATGATGGAGGTCCGAGCATTCATTTCGTGAGCAATGTGGATGGCGCTCATTTGGAAGCGGTTCTCGATGGATTGAATCCTAAAAACACGCTCTTCATAGTGGTCAGTAAGACATTTACGACGCAGGAAACAATGGCCAATGCGATGGCAGCCAAAGCGTGGTTGGTGGATGCCCTTGGAACAGAAGCTGTTCAGTCACACTTTGCTGCAGTCTCCACGAATCTCAGTGCTGCAGGGGAGTTTGGAATAGATGCGCAGCGAACATTTGGTTTTTCAGATTGGGTTGGTGGTCGCTATAGTTTGTGGGGGCCGGTGGGGCTGTCCATTGCCTGTGGGGTTGGAAGTGGCAATTTCAAGGCGTTGTTGAAAGGGGCTCGTGCCATGGATATTCACTTTCAACAGGCTCCTGATCGGGAGAATTTACCGCTCATTTCAGCGTTGACAGGCATTTGGTCGCGCGAGTATTTGGGGTTTGAGACCCAAGTGGTCTTGCCCTACGCCCAAGACTTGGATCGTTTTCCGGCCTACTTGCAACAGGCAGATATGGAGTCGAACGGCAAATCCACGGGCCGAGACGGTAAACCCGTGTCTCATGCCACAGGCGCTGTTGTCTGGGGAGAGGCGGGAACCAATGGTCAGCATGCGTTTTATCAACTGTTGCATCAAGGTACTTCCATTCACCCTGCAGACATCATAGCTGTAAAGAGCCCCATGTCACTGCATCTTGAGCATCATGAGAAATTGCTTGCCAATGCCATTGCCCAAGCCGAAGCATTGATGGTGGGAAGGCGATCGGACCAAGTGGTTGCTGAAATGGAACAGAAAGGTGCATCTCTTGCAGAAATTGAAGCGGTAGCTCCTCATCGGGTCTTTCAGGGAAATCGGCCGTCAACGTTTTTTCTTCTGGATCAGCTTGATCCCGAAACGTTGGGGATGCTTATCGCTTTCTATGAGCATAGAATCTTCGTGCAAGGATTGATTTGGAATATCTGCAGCTACGATCAATGGGGCGTTGAGTTGGGAAAAAATTTGGCGAACCAAATTCTGAAGGAGTGGAATGGTGAATCTTCCGCGACCCATGATCCGAGCACAAATGCGCTGATGCAGCGAATGAAACAGAAGTGAGACCTTGCTCGAGCTTCTCGGACAAGGGTGAAATGGACCGGATGATGAGATTGGGGACATTTGTTGTTGGTGTTTTGGTCGTTTGCAATTAGTTTGCATCCCTAGGGGATATCAAACGCTTGAAAAAACGATCGCATGAAAAAAATTCTTGGCTTCATCTTTTCCTTCGCTGCAGTGGGTGCATCGCTGGCCAACGTAGTTGGTCTTGAATCGGAGGTTTACGCTACCTCTGATTATGGCATTACGCATCGGCTTTATGTCACCTTTGATAGTTCAGGGGATGAATTAGTCGCGATATATGGGACGGTTGGGGAAAATGAAAATTCTCCGCTTTCGGTTCTTTCCTCCGCACCCATTTTCAATTCCACGTTAGGAACAAATTTTGGAGAAGGCATCAACCCTCTCTTTTTCGGTGCTTTTCCGGAAGTAGAATTCGACAGTTGGTTCACCATCGGGACGTCAGACAATTCCGGATCAGGTGGTGTGAATTCAGTGGGTATGGAATCGTACCTGGCGGATTTCAACAATGGCGATGGGTTCACCGTAGAATCATTTACGGGAGCATCGTGGTTTGTGATTCCCGGTGCCTCGGCAGATGCGATTGCCGGTGATGATAATCGCGTCTTGATTGCGCAACTCACTACGAATGGCGTGGTGGACGTAGTGATCAATGTGCAGAGCGATGATGCCGCTGGAAACACGACCAATACGACTGGATTGACGTTGTCTTTTCCGCAAATAGAAACCGGGTGCACGGATGCAGACGCTTGCAATTACAACCCCTTGGCAGAATTGGATGATGATTCTTGTTCTTACCCGGGGGATACATGTGACGATGATGACACCAACACCATTGGAGATGTGTACACTGAAAGCTGCGCGTGCGCGGGAGAAGCAGTGATCGCCGGTTGCACAGATGATTCGGCTTGCAATTTTGACCCTGAAGCAAACCAGACAGATTCGTCGTGTTACTACGAAGGAGATTCATGCGATGATGGCGATGCAACAACCGGAGGAGACGTTTACAATGCGAACTGCGCGTGTGAGGGCTTTGATATTGTTTTTGGATGCACCGACGAAGGGGCATGCAATTATGAAGAGGCGGCAGAGGCCTCCGATGGTTCCTGTATTTTTCCAGGCGATGCCTGCGATGATGGATTGAACAATACCCTCAACGATGTTTACCAGAGCGATTGCAGTTGTTCGGGTGACTTGGTTCCTACGGGACCTGCTGGATTGGACTACGAAGTTTACGCCACATCGGAATATGGAACCACCTATCGTGTGTTCGCAACCTTTGATGCTCCAACGAATGAGCTGATTGCGGTTTACGGGACGCAAGCAGCTCCACTCTCGATTGCCACTACGACCTCTTTTTTCAATTCAACCTTGGGGACGAATTTTGGTGAAGGCATTAATCCGCTGTTCTTTTCCGCATTTCCAGAGGTTGAATTTGACAGTTGGTTCACGATTGGTTCCTTCGACAATACGGGATCAGGAGGGGTGAATTCAGTTGGAATGGAGCCTTACTTCGTAGCATTCAATGCTGGCGATGGCTTTACCATTGACACGTTCATTGGAGGCTCTTGGTTTGTTGTTCCTGGCTCATCAGAAGATGCTGTCTCGAGCGAAGACAATCGGGTTTTGGTCGCGCAATTGACCACCGATGGAGTGGTGTCGATGACCATGAATTTTCAATACGATGATTTGGAAGGAAACTCAAACAATACGGATGGGTTGACCATCTCATTCCCCGAAGTGGCTTCAGGATGTACCGATGCGGAGGCCTGCAACTACGATGCTGAGGCTGAGGCCAATGATGGCAGCTGTTCGTATCCTGGGGATGCCTGTGATGATGGTGATTCGGGCACGATGAATGACAGCTACGACTCGAACTGCGGTTGCGAAGGTGAGGTCATCGTAGCGGGATGCACAGAAGCAGGTGCTTGCAACTACGATGCCTCGGCCAATGTCGACGACGGTTCTTGTGCATCTTTGGACGAATGTGGTGTTTGTGGTGGCGATGGTATCGCCGACGGTGCTTGCGATTGCGAGGGAAATGGTCCAGAAACCTATTATTCATGCGATGGTGATTGTTTGAATGATGTTGACGGCGATGGCATTTGTGACGAACTCGAAATTCCGGGATGTGTGGATGAAATGGCCTGCAACTACAATGAGGATGCGACCGATGATACCGGCGATTGCAACTATCCAGATGACTTATATGATTGCGATGGCAATTGCGTCAATGACTTGAATAACAACAACCTCTGTGACGAATTGGAAACTTTTGGGTGCACGTCTGAAACAGCAGACAACTATGACCCCGAAGCATTGACGGATAACGGTACGTGTGAATGGTTGGGCGGCCTGGTCGAATCTTTGAGTTATGAGGTTTACGCTGAGGATGGAGTAGAAGGGACGACAACTTACCGACTCTACGCCAATTTTAACAGCGATGAGATAGAGGTGATTGCGGCTTACGGCACGAACGCTGCACCTTGGCAAATGACGCCAAGCTCCTCCTTCTACCAAGATCCATTTGGTACGCCTTTGGCGAGTGGTATCAATCCCGCCTTCTTCGGAGCGTTTCCTTCGCTGGAATATGACACTTGGCTCGCCTTGGGTGCCGCTCCGGGAGAGCCGGATGGAACGAATGCAGCAGGCATGGATGCTTTCTACCCCGCTTTTGAGGCGGGAGGCGCGCTCGAAGTTAATACTTTCTTAGGGGGTTCCATTTTCGTTATTCCTGGCCAATCGACCCAAACGGTTCCTGTTGAGGGCAAGGTTTTGCTTGCGCAAGTGACCACAGATGGAACCACGGAAGTACTTTATAACCTACAGATTCGGGACGCTGATGACCAGTCTGCTGAAATCGTAGGCATGGAGTTGACCTTCCCGCAGGTAGAGGTCACAGGCACTGGTTGCACGGACATTGAGGCATTGAATTATGACCCAGGAGCCTTGCTGGATGATGGAACATGTGAATACCCAGAGCCAAGCTACACGGGATTGACTTTTGAGCAGGTTGCAAGCAATGAGCCGGAAGCAGGAATGAGAACTTTCCGGGTTTACGCCAACTTTACGAACCCGAATGATCAGCTCACCGCAGTTTTTGCTCAACAAGGCAATCCGATGAGCATCACTACCACCTCTTCGTTCTATCAAAATTCACTCGGAGGTGCATTCGCGAATCAAATCAACCCATTTGTTTTTGACGTCGATCCAGATGCGGCGTACGATAGTTGGTTTACCATCGGTGGGGAGGACTTCAATGTGAACCTGTCGACCATAGGACTGGATGATGCCGCGGAAGCGTTCGAAGCCGGAGGAGCATTTGAGGTGGACAATAATCTCGGTGGAAGTTGGTTTGTCTTGCCGGATACGGAGCCCTTGGCTTTCCCCGATGTCGATGGCCGCGTGCTCATCGCTCAGCTGACTACGAACGGTCAAGTCAATCTTGAAGTTAATCTGCAGTACCGCGCGCAAGACGGGTCAAATCCACAGGCTTTAGCCCAATCATTGGTGTTCCCGGATCTCAATTTTGGTTGCACCAATGAAGAGGCCTGCAATTTTGACGAAGAAGCAGAGGAGGATGATGGAGGTTGCATTTTGCCAGAACTCTACTACGATTGCGACGGAGAGTGCAACAATGACACGGATGGCGATGGCGTTTGCGACGAACTAGAAGTCGCGGGCTGCACGAACCAAGAAGCGGACAATTACAACAGTGCCGCAACGGACGACGACGGTTCCTGTGAATTTTTGGGTTGCACCAACGAGGGAGCTTGCAATTACGACCCTTCGGCCAATGTGAATGACAACTCGTGTGTGTTCCCCGAATTGTTCTACAATTGCGAGGGCGAGTGCAACAACGACAGCGATGGTGATGGCGTATGCGATGAGCTCGAAATATTGGGTTGCACTGATCTGGATGCGGCCAATTACAATGAGAACGCTACCGACGACGATGGTTCATGCGAATTCCCCGGGTGTACCAATCCGGATGCAGAAAATTTCGACCCTGAAGCCAATGTGGATGATGGCTCTTGCATCGCTCCAGGCTGCATTTACCCCAACGCGGCCAACTACAATCCGCTCGCCTCGTTTGATGACGGCAGTTGCTCTTTCGAAGGTTGTACCGACACAACAGCAAATAACTACTGCGCACTCGCGCTGGTAAACGATGGTTCATGCACTTACGACATACTGGGTTGTACCTATGCAGAAGCAGACAATTACTCGCCAAATGCCAATGTGGACGATGGTTCTTGTGAATTGCCGGAAGGCGAGGTGGACTGTCCTTTCGATACAGATGGCAACGGCTTGGTGGGTTCTGCCGATTTGCTTGAATTCTTAGCTGCTTACAGCTACCCTTGCCCGTGATGTAAGGAAGATTTTAAAAAAAGCCGCGCCTGCGAAGGTGCGGCTTTTTTGTGGGTCATCATTTGAGTGTAAATTAGACACCAAGTAATCGCCTGAAACAACAATTCGATGAAGCAATCAAAAAACCGTTTGTCGTTCTGGCAAATCTGGAACATGAGTTTTGGGTTTTTGGGTATTCAGTTTGGTTTTGCGTTGCAGGGGGGGAATATGTCGCGCATTTTCCAAACGCTGGGAGCAACACCAGATGAACTTCCGGGACTTTGGATTGCGGCCCCCTTGACGGGGCTTTTGGTTCAGCCAATCATCGGGTATTTGAGCGATCGCACGTGGCATCCGCGCTGGGGGAGGCGCCGTCCATTCTTTTTGGTTGGTGCAATTCTGAGTTCCTTTGCCTTGTTTTTTATGCCGTTTAGTTCGGCCCTGTGGATGGCTGCGGGCTTTTTGTGGATTCTGGATGCTTCCATTAACATTAGCATGGAACCCTTTCGCGCATTGGTGGCGGACAAGCTACCAGAAGGTCAGCGAAATTTTGGGTTTGTAATCCAGACGCTCATCATTGGTATAGGTACATGGATTGCTTCCAATTTGCCTTGGATGGTCACTCAGCTGGGAGTTTCCAATGAAGCGCCATCGGGGGAGATACCCGATTCTGTGTTTTATTCTTTTGCCATAGGAGCGGTCGTTTTCCTTTGTACTATTCTGATAACCGTATTTACCACGGATGAGGATCCTCCAGGAGATCTAGCACAATTCGAAAAGGACAAGCAAAATTCTGCGGGCTTCTTTTCGGGCCTGCAAGAGATTGTTAAGTCCATTGCAGGTATGCCCAAAGTGATGCTGCAGTTGGGGATTGTGCAGTTTTTCAGTTGGTTTGCCTTCTTCACCATGTGGTCATTTGCAACACCTGCTTTGACAGAGCATGTTTTTGAGGCGCCAAACCCTTTGCCGGATGCTGTTGGCTTTGAAGTGTCTAGTGCCCGCTTCAATGATGCTGCCAATGAAGTTTCCAGTGCGATGGGTGTCTATGGGCTGAGCTCCATGGTTTTTGCTCTTTTATTGGCCTTTTACACAAGCCGTTTCAAAATCAACCGGCGTTGGATTCATGCCGTTTCCATGGCGATTGGTGGAATGGGTTTTGCAGGGATGCTTGCTTTGGATCCCGCCACCTCTTCCAATCTAGGTTGGTGTTTTGCGTGCATAGGTATTGCTTGGGGCAGCATTCTGTCCATGCCATATGCAATGCTCTCTAGCACGATAGTGCCTGAGAAAATGGGAATCTACATGGGGGTGTTCAATATGTTCATTGTATTGCCGCAGATTGTGGCTGCTTTGGGAGGAATCACCTGGTTGAACGATTTATTTTATTCAGGTGAAATTTCGGGGACCATGCAATTAGCGGGCTGGAGTTGTCTGTTGAGCGGTATAACTGTGATGTTTGTCAGTAAGGAGGTTGGATAGTATTTGGCAAAGCCGTTTGTGGACGTTTACGTGTCTTTCATACACAGTTTATTGGTATTGTGGGAATTTATTCGTACTTTTCTGCCGATTGAATACTTGTGCTCAATGGTCGCATATATGTATTCGTCTAAAACTTAATCATATGAAGAAGGGAAATTTTCTTATCATGATGCTTGCCTTGACGGTAGCATCTTACGCCCAGCAGTTGACTTTAACCGTCGACCTGTGTGACGCGAATCCAGCGGAAGTTCGAATGACCGGTCCATGGTGGGGTTGGGATCCGATGGGCGGACCAGTTGCAGCCGACAACGGCGATGGAACTTGGACAATCACACTGGATACGCCTACAGAAAACATGGAATACCTCTGGGTTTCTGATGCGGTTCAAGAAAACATCATTGGTTTGGGTTGTGCACCCATCACGGACGGTGCGAACTACGCGAACCGATTGTGGGAAGTTGGTTCGGGCAATGTGACTGCTGACGTCTACAATTCATGTGACCCTTGTGGCACTGTGATCGAAACAGCAGCGGTAACGTTCAATGTGAACATGGCACTGGAAGAAGTTGCCGAGAGCGGCGTTTTTGTTGCCGGAGGAGCCTTTTTTGGTGCACCGGGTGCTTACCCAATGACGGATGAAGACGGAGATGGGATCTATTCCATCACCATCGATTTGCCTACGCCTTTTACTGGTTACTACATTTTTACGAATGGAGCATGCGGAGACTTTTCATGCAAAGAAGGACTTGCAGGCCAGGAATGTGCCGCAGGTACTTGGAATGATCGATTGCTAAGCGATATTACGGAAGATACCGTAATTAGCACGTGCTTCGGGCAGTGCACTACGGATGGTACATGTGAAGCTCCAGAGCCAACCGTGACCGTAAACTTTAACGTTGATTTGAGCCA
>ERZ807291.339-NODE-339-length-78352-cov-7.579562_pt1 | contig 78352 bp, 72 predicted proteins | sample MGYA00521257_ERZ807291 | MGnify/ENA primary metagenome ERZ807291 (study PRJEB31413, sample SAMN03169783) | marine metagenome | biome: Marine; feature: Water; material: Subsurface seawater | place: North Sea | collected 2011-04-28 | depth 1 m m ... | reverse complement strand
CAGCATCTATGAGCTCGACATCGAGATATGGCCGACCTGCATCGTGGTCCCCGCCGGTTACAGGCTCGCGCTGTCGGTCCGCGGCAAGGATTACGAATATTCCGGCGAGGCGCTCAACCTCTCGAACTTTGCCCATCCGCTCAACGGCTGCGGTCCGTTCCTGCATGACGACCCGAAGGACCGGCCGAAGAAAATATTCGGCGGCAAGGTGACCCTGCATACCGGCCCGAAGCACCCGTCGCACCTGCTGCTGCCGGTCGTTCCGCCAAAGAGCAAAGCGAAGAAGTCATAGCCAATGCCCCGATGCGGCCTATGAGGCACTCCCGATGGTCTGAGCGTTTGATTTTGTGAAAGGTAATTGGGGTGGCTGAGGGGATTTGAACCCCCGACCCCCTGGACCACAACCAGGTGCTCTAACCAACTGAGCTACAGCCACCGCAAGAACCGGCGGATTAAGTAGCCCCCACGCCGCCGGTCGTCAAGACGGTTCGCACCGTCAAAATCATCCAAAATGGGATTTCAGCCGACGGAGCGCCTCGTCGATGGTCTCTTCCCGCTTGCAGAACGAGAACCTGGCGAAATAACCGGTTTCTTCGGACGTATAGAAAGCGCTTACCGGAACCGCCGCAACACCGGCCTCTACCGTCAGGTATTTGCAGAATTCGGCATCGCTCCCGTTATAGCCGAGCGGGCGAAAATCAGTGGTCAGGAAGTAGGTTCCCTGACACGGGATAACGCCAAAGCCGATATCGCGCAGGCCGTCTGCCAGTTGATCCCGCCGGGCTGCCATGTCGGCTGACAGCGCCTCGAAATAGGCGTCATCCTTCCGCAGGCCGAAGGCAACGGCCGCCTGCAGGTTGGGCGGTGTCGTGAAGGTCAGGAACTGATGCGCCTTGGCTATGGGCGCGAGTACCTCGGGCGAGGCCGTGATCATCCCGATCTTCCATCCCGTCAGCGAGAATATCTTGCCGGCCGACTGAATCCGCACGGTGCGGTCGCGCATACCGGGCAACGTGATCATCGGTATATGCGGCGCACCGTCGAATGTCAGATGCTCGTACACCTCGTCGCAGACTGCGAAGGCATCATGTTTCCGGCACAGGGCGGCGATGAATTCGAGCTCGTCGCGATTGAACACCTTTGCGCAGGGGTTCATCGGCGTGTTGACGAGGATAAGCTTGGTCTTATCTGAAAACGCGGCTTCCAGTTCCGCCCGCGGCAATTCCCATCCCGGCGCTTCCAGTCGGACCAGCTTCGCAATCCCGCCGCCGCGCTGGACGATCGGCAGGTAGGAATCGTATAGCGGCTCGATCAGGATCACTTCGTCGCCGGGCTCGATCAGCCCGAGCAAGGCAGCCCCGAGCGCTTCCGTGCCGCCCGATGTGACCATCGTTTCGGTCTGCCAGTCGATGTCGAGCCCGTAGAAACGCTCGCCATGCTCTGCCACCGCCTGGCGCAGATCCGGTATGCCATACATGGACGGGTACTGGTTCAAGCCGTTGCGCAGGTAGTCAACGCCCGCCTCGACCACGTCGTCAGGCCCGTTCCCATCGGGAAAGCCCTGCCCGAGATTGATCGCATCATTTTCCTGGGCGAGGCGTGACATGACCTCGAATATCGTCGTGCCAAAGCTCGAAAGAACAGTGTTTCCGGTTTTCACGGGCGTATCCAATCGTTGATCGGCGCTCTAGTAGCACAGGGCCGAGCCACTAGGCCAGTATAAGCCCGCTTGACCCCGCTATCAGCCTGGGACCAGACTATAGACGCGCCAACTGCAGCAGGAGAACGATATGCCTCGTGTTCTGATCAATTGCGCGAAATGCGACCGGAAACTCTATACAGGGCTTGCACTCGAAAACTGGTTTATCTTCGAATGGGTGGATATTCAGGGTGCAACAACGGTCTGCCGTGCCTGCGGCACGGAAAACACCTGGAACAAGTCCGACACTTTTCTCGAAGCAGATGGCGGCAGCGGCTGATCCGCTACCGTCAATTCGCCGAAATATATTCTCTCAGGGCGTCTGCCTCGTGCAGTACTTCGTCCAATCGGCTTTTCACCGCGTCGCCAATACTGATCATCCCGCAGAGATCGCCGTTTTCGACCACCGGCACATGACGAACGCGCCGTTCGGTCATCTGAGTGAGCAAATCCCTGCTGGTATCGGAAAGCCTGCACGTCATGACGTCGCGCGTCATAACGGAACTGACAGGCGCGCGAAGCAAGTCTGCCCCGCTATCGGCCAGACCATGGACGAAATCGCGTTCCGAGACGATGCCGTCGACAGACTTTCCGTTACCCGAGACAACCAGCGCACCGATACCTGCATCGCGCAGTCGCTGTACCGCGGTTTCTATTGTGGCAGAGGGCGCGATCGTATAGACCTCGCTGCCCTTGTTCTGAAGTATCTTAGAAACTTGCATAACGTGATCTCCTTGAAATATTTCTCGGATTACACAACGCATGGTGACTTAGGTTCTAACGGCACGAGGAAGATGGCAAGAATTATATTTTGATTAAAATTTAGGCAGTTGCCTGTTTTTTACTCCACCTGCTTGCTTCTTTCCGGTGCATAAGACACAGATCATAGGTTTTCCGCGCTTTACAAACGCGTCGGGAATTGGCACGAATCCTGCAAGGGAAACGATATCCGCGCTCCGGTCACCTTGCCGGGGAGCTGATTAAACAGGGATGCGCAAAAAACCATGAAAAAAATCGAGGCAATCATCAAGCCGTTCAAGCTGGACGAGGTCAAGGAAGCGCTGCATGAAGTCGGCGTCAAAGGACTTACCGTCACTGAAGCCAAGGGTTTCGGCAGACAGAAAGGCCATACCGAACTTTACCGGGGTGCTGAATACGTCGTCGATTTTTTGCCAAAGGTGAAAATTGAAGTCGTGATCGAGGATTCCATGGTTGAAAGCGCCGTTGAAGCAATTCAGCAGGCTGCGCATACGGGACGCATCGGCGATGGCAAAATATTCGTTTCAGCTGTCGAAGACGTGCTTCGTATCCGTACCGGAGAAAAAGGCGCCGAAGCGATCTGATAACGCGACACTTTTAATTCCAGACCGGAAATTCATCCTGGCAATTTTATGCCGGTGCGTCTGCCCGCTCTGAACTCGTCACAATCAAGACTTACGTCACAGAAAGGAACACAGCGATGTCGGACGATATCAAAAACGTCTTCAAGATGATTGAGGAAAACAACGTCAAGTACGTGGACTTCCGGTTCACCGATCCCCGCGGCAAGTGGCAGCACACAGCCCAGTCTGTCGGTACCGTGGACGAAGACATGCTGACGGACGGCATCATGTTCGACGGATCGTCGATCGCCGGCTGGAAAGACATCAACGAATCCGACATGACGCTGCTGCCCGATTGCTCGAGCGCTGTCATGGATCCGTTTGCGGCGCAGGAACAGCTTATCCTTTTCTGTGACGTCATCGAGCCGAGCACAGGCCAGCCCTATAGCCGCGATCCGCGTTCGACCGCACGTCGCGCCCAGGCCTATCTGGAACAGACCGGCATCGGCGACACCGCCGTTTTCGGACCGGAACTCGAATTCTTCGTCTTCGACGACGTTCGTTTCGATGTAACGCCGAACAAAAACTTCTATCAGCTCAACGAAGAAGAAGGCCCGTACAACTCCGGCGCCGAACTCGAAGGTGGCAATACCGGCCATCGCCCGGGTCCCAAGGGCGGCTACTTCCCTGTTCCCCCGGTCGATTCCATGACCGACCTGCGCGCTGAAATGCTCACGGTCATCGAAGAGATGGGCGTGACGACGGAAAAGCATCACCATGAAGTTGCACCAAGCCAGCACGAACTTGGTATCAAGTTCAACGAGTTGTTGAAAGTTGCCGACTGGGTACAAATTTACAAGTACTGCGTCCACAACGTCGCTCATTCCTATGGCAAGACGGCAACGTTCATGCCGAAGCCCATTATCGGCGATAACGGCTCGGGCATGCATGTCCATCAGTCGATCTGGAAAGACGGCAAGCCGACTTTCGCCGGCTCGGGCTATGCGGACCTGTCGGAAAACTGCCTGTACTACATCGGCGGCATCATCAAGCACGCCAAGGCAATCAACGCATTCACCAATGCGTCGACCAACAGCTACAAGCGCCTGATCCCGGGTTTTGAAGCCCCCGTGCTTCTCGCCTACTCCGCCCGGAACCGTTCGGCCTCATGCCGCATTCCATTTGCGACATCGCCGAATGGCAAGCGCGTCGAAGTCCGTTTCCCGGATCCGACGGCCAATCCTTACTTCGCTTTCGCAGCAATGCTGATGGCGGGCATCGACGGTATCCAGAACAAGATCCACCCCGGCGATCCGATGGACAAAAACCTTTACGATCTCCCTGCGGAAGAACTTCAGGGCGTACCCACGGTTGCTCACAGCCTGCGCGAAGCCATAGAAGCGCTTGACGCGGACCGTGACTTCCTGACCCAGGGCGACGTATTCCCGAACGATCTGATCGACGGCTACATTGATCTGAAATGGGAAGAAATCTACCGTTTCGAGCACACGCCGCATCCGGTCGAGTTCCAGATGTATTACAGCGTCTGAAATTTCGAATCAGAACTGGTGAAAGGGTCGCCCACGGGGCGGCCCTTTTTTATTACTTGAAGCCGGTATCGCGGCTTTTACCCGTCGGCAACGCGATAAGTTTTTCACGGCCATATCCGTGCAGCTTGTCATGCACGCGAACGATGACGTGTTCGACCCCTTCGGGAATCGTGACGCCACGCAGTTTGCGGGTGAACTGACGCTCGCCGATATGGGGGTGATAAAGGACACGGGTGCCAAGCACGCGCCCGCCCGGACCGATAATCTCCCAGCGGTCGGCGAAATGGTCCCAGCTGGCATCTACATGCTGAACAGTCACCTGGAACTCATAGCTCGTTTTACCCAGTTTGATGATACGGGCATTTACCACCTTCGGCGTATCCGCAGCGGCCGGCAATGAAAACCCGAACAGACCGGTTACGGCTACCGCAAGAATTCTCCGGCTCAATCCGTTCACGATCCATCCTCGTCCGGCAGGGGTTTCGGCGCACCGTTCTCGTCGATGGCGACATAGGTAAACTCTCCCTCCGTCACCTTCAGTTCGATATCAACATCCCGGCGACGGACCCATACCTCTATTTTCGTCGTCACAGACGTTCTTCCCCGGCGCTTCAGCTCAGCATAGCAACTTACCAGGTCGCCAATCGCAACCGGAACGTGAAATGCAATCTCTTTTACGCCCACCGTCGCAACGCGGCCACGAGCCTGTAGCGAGGCGACCGTTCCACCCGCCAGATCCATCTGCGACATTATCCACCCGCCGAAAATATCGCCATTGCCGTTCGCGCTCGCCGGCATGGCAATTGCACGGATCGCCGGCTCGATATTCGGAGGGCGATTCGACTTGGGATTACGATCCATCATGTTCTCTACAATATATCGTGGTATTAATTAATATCGGCACTTTATGCTGTGACCCCATCGTTGAAAAGAGTGTCTTCTGGCTGGCAGACACTACGAGTATATAGAGAGCTATGACTGATCTTTTTGAAAACGACCCGTCGAAGAGCAAACAATATTCGGCGAAGGACATTGAGGTTCTTGAAGGGCTCGAGCCCGTACGCAAACGCCCCGGCATGTATATTGGCGGTACCGACGAACGTGCGCTGCATCATCTGGCGGCTGAAATCCTCGATAACTCCATGGATGAGGCGGTCGCCGGCCATGCAAGCTGGATAGAATTCGAGTTATCCGAAGACGGCCTCGTTACGGTGCGCGATAACGGTCGGGGCATCCCGGTCGACCCCCACCCGAAATTCAAGGACAAATCAGCCCTCGAAGTGGTTCTTACGACGCTGCATTCGGGCGGCAAATTCGGCGGCGATGCTTATAAGACATCCGGCGGCCTGCACGGCGTCGGACTATCCGTCGTGAACGCATTGTCGGTCGAACTGAATGTCGAGATCGCCCGGGACAAGAAGATCTGGGCACAGAGCTACAGTCAGGGAAAACCCAAAGGCAAGCTCAAGGAAATCGGCAAGACCTCCAACAAGCGCGGCACTTCGATCAGCTTTCTGCCTGACCCTGAAATTTTCGGTACCGGGAACTGCTCGTTCAAGCCCCACCTTCTCTACACGATGGCCAAGGCCAAAGCGTATTTGTTCAAAGGTGTTGAGATCCGGTGGTCCTGTGCGCCAGGCCTGATCACCGGCAAGGATGCCACTCCCGAAAAAGACACGCTCCATTTTCCGGGTGGTCTTTCCGACTATTTGGACATGGCCCTCGACGGGCGCGAAACCGTCACCGGCCTGCCCTTTACCGGCGAAGCCGATCTTAGCGGTGGCGGTGGCGGGCGCGCTGAATGGGCGATTGCGTGGCCGGAACGTGGCGACGCAACAATCGCATCCTATTGCAATACCGTGCCCACACCCGAAGGCGGCACCCATGAAAACGGCTTGCGGTCTGCACTCGCCCGCGGGCTGAAAGCCTATGGGGAAATGTCCGGGAACAAACGCGCCAGCATCATTACAGGCGACGACGTCATTGGCGGCGCCGCCGGCATTCTGTCCGTCTTCATCCCGGAACCCGAGTTCCAGGGACAGACCAAGGAAAAACTGTCTTCTCCCGGTGTCGCCAAGCTCGTCGATACCTCGGTCAAAGACCATTTTGATCATTACCTTACCGGTAACCCGCAGGCCGCAAACGACCTGCTCGAACATGTGCTGGAACGCGCAGAGGAGCGCCTTCAGAAGCGCAAGGACCGGGAATTTGCCCGCAAGACCCCGACACGCAAGGTCCGCCTGCCCGGCAAGCTCTCGGATTGCGCCGCCGGATCTGCCGAGGGGACGGAAATATTCCTCGTTGAGGGCGATTCCGCGGGCGGTTCCGCCAAACAGGCCAGAAACCGGAAAACCCAGGCGATCCTGCCATTGCGCGGCAAGATCCTGAACGTCGCCAGCGCAACCGAGGACAAAATGCGCGCCAATCAGGAAATTACCGACCTGATCCAGGCGCTCGGTTGTGGTTACGGTGAAAATTACGACAACGAAAAGCTTCGCTACGAACGGGTCATCATCATGACGGATGCCGACGTCGACGGCGCCCATATCGCATCGCTGCTGATGACATTCTTCTATCGCGAAATGCCACAGATGGTGGCCGACGGTAATCTGTATCTCGCCATGCCCCCGCTCTACCGGATCAATCAGGGCAGCACGACCATTTACGCGCGCGACGATGCGCACAAGGACGAGCTCCTTGAGACAACATTCAACGGGCGCGGCAAGATCGAGATCAGCCGCTTCAAAGGCCTGGGCGAAATGCCCCCGGCCCAGTTGAAAGAAACAACGATGAAGCCCGAAACCCGGACCCTTCTCAAAGTCGTCCTGCCCGATGGCGAAGAATTTCTTCCCGCAAAGCGGTCAAGAAACGCCGCGAAGGCGAAAGCGGGCTCTACCGCGGACCTGGTCGAACGATTGATGGGACGAAAACCTGAAATGCGGCTGAAGTTTATTCAGCAGAACGCCAAGAAGGTCGACTACATCGACGTCTGATGTCGGGCCCGATAGTCCCGTTCGCCCTCGGATCCGCTCATCAAAAGTTGATTGGCGCCGGCAGCCTGACGCTTCCATACCTGATATCAGAAAACAGGAATGGGAAAAATCATGATCCGCAAATTCAATAAATTGGCAGCCGTCGCCCTCTTTGCGGCGGGCCTCGCAACATTACCGGCAGTCAGCAACGCAGACGTCGCAGCGCCGTATCCCGGCACGATCGAGATGAAAACCGGCAAGGCCTATGGCGCGCTGGTCAAGAGCCTCACCAATGCGATCAAAATGAACAAGATGGGTCTTGTTGCCAAAGCAAGCGCGACTGTGGGCGCGAAAAGCATTGGGAAAACCATCCCCGGTAACATGGTCATCATGGTGTTCCGCCCGGATTTCGCAATCCGCATGCTGAAAGCAAGCGTCCCGTCCGGGATCGAAGCGCCGATCCGCTATTACATCACCGAAGACCCGGCAACCGGTAAAGCCACCCTCACCTATCGCACACCGTCGAGCGTCTTCGGCCCCTACAAGAATGCCGAACTCGATGCGATGGCGAAGGAACTCGACGTCATATTCGCCAAAATCGCCAGCGACGCGACCAAATAAGACCTAGCGGCCCAACCACGACCGGAGTGCGGCGTTGACCGCCTCCGGTCGTTCCATGGTTGCCAGATGACCACAATGGTCGATAAGGACCAATTCTGCGCCCGGTATCAGACCCGCGATCTCCTCGCTGAGGTTGATCGGGGTCAAGGCATCCTGATGTCCACAGATGACGACCGTCGGGCACCTAATTCCGGGCAGGCCCGGTCGACTGTCAGGCCGTCCCATGATCGCCTTCTGCTGACGCAGGAACGCGTCTTTGCCGACACCGTCTGCCATCTCGGTAATGTCATCGATTAACGGGATATCGCCGAGGCGGCCTTCATGAACGAAAAGCGGCAGCAACCGGGGGCTGACAGCCTTGAACTCACCGCGATCCGCAAGCGCGATAAGGTCTTTCCGACGCATCGTCTGTTCGGGTGTATCAGCGCGGGCCCCTGTATCGAGTAATGCCAGATGCGTCACCCGTTCCGAAGCGGCCCGCATGATCTCGAACCCGACGTAGCCCCCCATGGAAAGTCCGGCCAGAGCGAAGGTCTCCGGCGCAGAATCAAGCGCGCGCGACGCCATATCGGACATACTTTCGTCGCGGGTCATATCGGCAATGACGATGTCCGCAATATCAGAAAGCGCCTCAACCTGCGGCTTCCAGAGCCGATCGTCACAGAGCAGGCCCGGCAGCAGTAAAAGCGATAGACGGTCAGTCACCCCGTTCTCCCTACTTCAATAACCGGCTGAGTTCCCTGAACTCATCGGTGCCGGCTTTTTCAAGCCATTCGAACACGATCATCTCCGACGTCACGATCTCCACGCCGGCTTCGCGCATTCGCGTCATTGCCGCGGCATGATTGGCCGGCGAGCGCGAAGAAGTGGCATCCGCTACCACGAAACACTGGTAGCCCAGTTCCATGAACCCGAGCGCGCTCTGCAGCACGCAAACATGCGCTTCGATCCCGGCAATCACGATCTGATCCGGCTTCAGGGTTTCCATTTTACCCCGAATGGCGGTGTTTTTTGCGGATGAGAAGTGAACCTTGCTGAAAAATGCATCGTCATCCGCCAGTTCAGCCAGGGGTTCCACCGTTGGACCAAGGCCTTCCGGATACTGTTCAGTCACCACGATCGGCACGTCCAGCACCCCTGCGGCCTTCATCATCAGGCTGCAACCGCTCAGGACAGACCGGGGAGAATCCATGGCACTCAGGAGCCGTTGCTGTACGTCGACGATCATCAGACAGGCATTCTCCGCACGCATTAACATAAGCAATTTCCGTTTCTTTTATTCGTTCAAAGTATGTGGTATAAGGTTTTGACTTATAAGGGTTCCCGACTAGATCATAGACGGTCGTCGCGGACCATATTTTTTTCAGCTATATGCAAGCAGGTATGAGTTTTTCAGAACTCGGGTTAAGCCCGGAACTCCTTAAGGCGATCGAAGACGCGGGATACGTGGATCCGACGCCCATTCAAAAAGAAGCTATTCCCTACGTATTGATGACCAGAGACGTTCTCGGCTGTGCCCAGACCGGAACCGGTAAAACGGCTTCATTCACGTTGCCGATGATCGAGATACTGTCGAGCGGACGCGCCAAGGCAAGAATGCCCCGGTCGCTTATTCTGACGCCGACACGGGAACTGGCAACGCAGATTGCCGAAAATTTCGAGATTTACGGTAAATATCACAAGCTCACGATGGCCCTGCTGATCGGCGGCGTTTCAATGGTCGAACAGACCAAGAAACTCGACCGTGGTGTCGATGTGCTGATCGCGACGCCGGGACGCCTGCTCGACCATTTCGAGCGCGGCCGGATCCTGCTGAACGACATCAAGGTGCTCGTGATCGACGAGGCCGACCGGATGCTCGATATGGGCTTTATCCCGGATGTCGAGAAGATCGTGTCTCTGCTGCCGAAAATGCGCCAGACATTGTTTTTCTCCGCGACGATGGCGCCTGAAATCCGGCGCCTCTCCGATGCATTCCTGCAGAACCCGAAGGAAATTACCGTCGCGCCGAAATCGCGCCCGGTAACCGAAACGGTCACGCAGGGCATCGCGATCGTCAACCAGCGCGCAAAAGGCGATGTTCTGCGCAAGATCATCGCAAAAGAAGAGATCAAAACGGCGATTATCTTCTGCAACAGGAAGCGCGACGTAGATACACTTGGGAAGTCTCTGAAAAGCCACGGAATGAATGCCGCGGCGCTGCATGGCGATATGGACCAGAGCAGCCGAAACGATACGTTGGAGCGCTTCAAGAACGGCGAAATCAATTACCTCGTTGCCAGTGATGTGGCCGCCCGCGGCCTCGACATCGACGACCTCCCTGCTGTGTTCAACTATGACGTTCCCATGCAGGCCGAGGACTATATTCACCGTATCGGTCGTACCGGTCGTGCCGGCCGATCGGGTAAGGCATTTACCCTGGCAACGCCGTCAGATGTGGTGTTCCTGGATTCGATCGAAAAGCTGATCGGCAATTCAATTCCGAGGATTTCAGTGGACGGCTACGAAACAGAAGCCCTCGACGAGAATGACGGCCGGAAACGTGGCCGGTCACGTAAAGGTGGCAGTAGCAGTAGCAGCAATCAGGGCAGCAAAGACTCCGGCAGCAGCCGGTCAAAGCGCAGGCCTCGTGAGGACCGCCCAGCTGCCGCCAAAGAAGCAACGCCGGCAACCGAAGATAAAGCCCGTACTGAGGAGCCTCGTGCGGCGAAACCTTCCCCCGAAAAGCCGCGTGAGGATAAACCCTCGGAGGCAAAGGCGGAAAACCGGGGTGGACGCAATGCGTCGCCTGAAAAACCGTCCCGCCGTCGGCAAAAGCCGGAAGGCGACAAGCGCGCTCGCAATAAAAACGAGAACAAGGGTGGTCGCGGCGGAAACCGCGAAAAAGAGAAGACCGTCATCGGTCTGGGGGATCATGTGCCAGCATTCCTTCAGAAACCGGCGCGACCTTCCTGATCCTTCGCGCGCAGACCTAAAGGAGCATTGGGATGCAGACTATTTTCGTGATGGTGAAATGCGAACTCGGCAAGGCATATGACGTCGCCGCGTCGGCCGTCGACAATGTCGATAGCGTCTCCGAAGTTTATTCAATTTCGGGACAGCACGACCTGATGATGAAATGCACGCTTGATGACGATATGGACATTGGCCATTTCGTGACCAGCGAACTGCAATTGATCGAAGGTGTCGCCGATACCTTCACCCTGATCACCTTCAACGCCTTTACCTGAGGGCCTATCCCTCTTTCCGGGTCATATAGAGCGGTTTTGAGCCCTCTATAGCGAGCCGCGGTGCGCGGTCGTCGATTTGCGTCAACGCATCGGTCTCGACCATGGTATCGAGGCATCTACGGGTCAGGTTTACGTAATCCTGGTTGCCGTCAGCCATCCATTGGCGCTCCTGATCGGTCAGGTCGCGCATTACCCTGGCCGGTGAGCCCGCTGCCACCACACCGGATGGCAGTTCCATTGCTGCGGGCACGAAAGACAGCGCCGCGACCAGCGTGTAATCGTGAATTTCCGCACCATCCATAATCACGGCATTCATCCCGACCAGAACACGATCATGCAGCACACAGCCATGCAGCACGGCACCGTGACCAATATTACAATACTCCCCCATATGCACATCACCCCCCGCGAAACTGTGGGATGTGCAGTTATCCTGGAAGTTACTGCCGCGGCCCATTGTGAACTGCCCAAAATCGGCTCTGATCGATGCGCACGGCCCGATATAGCAATCCGGTCCGATGATCACATCGCCGATCAAAACCGCTGTGGGATGCACATAAGCACTTGGATCCACGACGGGCGTAACACCGTCGATCGAATACACTTTCACCATGGATCGTTATCCTCCCAAAAGAAAACGGCGGGAAAACCCGCCGCTTGAATCTCGAACTGCCGGTCTGACGGAGTTTAGACGTGGAAAGACTCTCCGCAACCGCAACGGCCCTTTTCGTTCGGATTATTAAACACAAAACCGGATTGCAGCTTGTCTTCGACATAATCCATTTCCGTCCCGATCAGGAACATCAACGCCTTTGAATCAACGAAAAGAGTCACACCCTTGGCCTCGACCACTTCATCAAGCGGCTCTTTCTCGACCGTGAAGTCCATCGAATATGCCATACCCGAACAACCACCGGTGCGAACGCCAATACGCAAACCGGTCGCCGGATCCGTCCGGGTGGACATCAGGTGCTTTACCCGCTCAGCGGCAGCATCGGTCAGGGACATCAGGGACTTGTTCATTTAAACACCTATATAATCAGCAGTTTAGTATAATTAATTAACGTAGAAAATTACATAAAGCCCAGTTCAAGTTTTGCCGCTTCCGACATGTTCTCCGGCGTCCATGGCGGCTCCCACGTGAGTTCCAGTTCAACTTCGTTGACGCCTTCAACTAGTTCCACGCGGGTTTTAACCTGTCCGGGCAATATCTCCGCCACCGGACAATGCGGCGAGGTCAGGGTCATCACCAGATCGACCTTGCCTTCCTCGCCGACATGCACGTCGTAAATCAGCCCGAGCTCATAGATATTTACCGGAATTTCAGGGTCAAAAATTTCAGAGATCGCTGCGATGACCTCATTCCTGAGCCCCTCGTTCGGAGAACCAGCTGCATTTTCCCCATTCGCGTCTTCGGCGGGTACAGCCTCGGCTGCGGTATGAATAGTATCTTCCATCACATCCAACTTATTCTGTTGTTATCTGGGTATCGCCAGCGCCTTTGAGCGCGGCACGAAGTGTATGCCAAGGCAGGGTTGCGCATTTAATCCGTGTTGGAAAATCGCGCACCCCCATCAGGGCGGATAGTTCATCATCTTCGGCCAATTCAGGCGCTTCCTTCCCCGTCATCTGGGTATTGAAACGCCCGAACGCTTCTTCGGCCTCGTCCAACGTCTTCCCTTTCAGGGATTCCGTCATCATCGAGGCGGAGGCAACCGATATGGCGCAGCCCCGCGCATCGAACCGGGCATCTTCAATCCGGTCGCCGTCAAGCTTCACATAAACGGTAATGCGGTCTCCGCAGAGCGGGTTATTTCCCTGGGCCTCTGCCGTCGGGTCTTCCAGCACGCCGGCATTCTTCGGCTTCCGGCTGTGTTCAAGGATAATCTCCTGATAGAGATCGCGCAGGTCGGTACTCATGCGAACATTTCCTGCACGCGCTTGATACCGCTGACCAGTACGTCAACCTCGTCGCGGGTGTTGTAGAGCCCGAAGGAGGCTCTCACCGTTGCGGCGACGTCAAACCGGTCCATGACAGGCTGCGCGCAATGATGTCCCGTCCGCACCGCAATCCCATCGTGATCCAGGATCGTGCCGACATCATGGGGATGAACGTCCTTGATGTTGAAGGACAGAATGGCGGCTTTGTCCGCGGCCGTACCAACAATATCAATGGTGTTCATCGCCGAAAGCTGATCGGTCGCATAGGTCAGCAAATCGTGTTCGTGTGCAGCGATAGCATCGAAACCGATACCGTTGAGATAGTCGATAGCGGTGCCAAGGGCGATGATCCCGGCGATATGAGGCGTTCCGGCCTCGAACTTGAAAGGCAGTTCCGCGTAGGTTGTCTTCTCGAACGTCACACGGTCGATCATTTCGCCGCCACCCTGATAAGGCGGCATGGCCTCCAGAAGGGCCTGTTTGCCGTAAAGCACACCAATTCCACTCGGCCCATAGAGCTTGTGTCCGGAGAACACATAGAAATCGACGTCCAGCGCCTGCACATCCACGGGAATATGCGGCACAGCCTGGCAACCATCCAGGAGGACTGCCGACCCCTGTGCTTTGGCGAGACGAATAACCTCTTTCACCGGCACGACGGTGCCCAACGCATTCGAGACATGCGTTACCGCAACCATCTTTGTTCGCGGTGATAAAAGCTTTTCGTATTCATCCACCAGGAACTCGCCGGCATCATCGATTGGAACAACCTTGATGATCGCGCCGGTTTGTTCGGCAATCATCTGCCAGGGAACAATATTTGAATGATGTTCCAGCACGGACAGGATTATCTCGTCGCCGGGTTTAAGGTTTGCCCTGCCCCAGCTGGACGCAACAAGGTTTATCCCCTCGGTTGCGCCACGAACGAAGATGACTTCCTTCTCGTCTGCGGCATTGAGAAATTCCTGCGCCTTTACCCGTGCGGCTTCCATCGCATCGGTTGCCATCTGGCTCATGTAATGAACACCGCGATGAACATTCGCGTATTCGGTTTCGTACGTCCGGGAAATCTGTTCGATCACCGCAGAAGGCTTCTGCGCACTCGCCCCGTTATCGAGATACACCAGGGGTTTGCCGCGCACCTGCTCCGACAGGATCGGAAAATCCGCCCGGATGCGGTCAATGGGATAGGCGCCGTTGGTGCTCATTTTGCCTCCACCATCCAGTTCGCAATCGCGCTTTCGATATGATTGCGGGCAGAACCTTCGGCAACATCTTCCAGAATTTCGCCGATAAATGCCTCAATCAACAGAGCTTTCGCCTGTTTCGGTGGAATACCACGGCTCTCCAGATAGAACATGGACGTCTTGTCCAGGTCCCCGACCGTCGCGCCATGGGCGCATTTCACATCATCTGCAAAAATCTGGAGTTCAGGCTTTGTATCGGCCTGGGCGCCGGAAGACAGCAGTAGATTGCGGTTCGACTGACTGGAATCCGTCTTTTGAGCATCCTTGCGAACGATAACGCCGCCCTGAAAGACCGAATGGGAATTATCATCAAGAACGTTCCTGAACACCTGGTCACTATTGGTGTTTGGGACGCGGTGATCAGCCTCTGTGGTGCTGTCAGCGTGCTGTCGCCCGCGCAGCAGGGAGCCGCCTGCGAGCTTGCATTCAGCCCCCTCGCCCTCGAATGCAACCTTCACTTCATTTCGTGACAGGATGCCTCCAACCGTGAGCGCAACCGAGTAAAACCGGGCATCCCGATCAAGCCGCACCTGGGTAAGTGCCGTGTGATAAGCCGCAACGGATTCTGACTGACGCTTCAGATGCTGGACCGACGCATTTTTACCGACCCGTATCTCCGTTACCGCGTTGGTCCAATATCCGGCACCCTCAGCGCCGGCAAATGTCTCCACCACGGTCGCCTGGCTGTTGTCGCCGGCAACAACCAGTGTCCGCGGATGCAGGGCAAGCGCTGTATCGCCGCTATCAACGATATGAACGACCTGAACAGGACGCTCCAGCACCGTGCCGGGTGCCAGGCGCAGAACGAGACCATCCCGCATGAACGCCGTGTTAAGCGCGACGAGCGGTGCGCCCTCATCAGGGGCGATCTGCCCGAGCTGTTTTTCGAGATCAGGGTCTATTTCTTCAACGGCATCCGACAAAGCCGAGACACTGACACCATCCGCCAAAGCACCAATGGTGGAATGAACAGGATCTACCCGGCCATTCACGATCACAATACGATCACAGCCATCGATAAACAGGTCGCACCAGGCATTAACGTCCGGTGCCGCAATCTCGGCAAGTGGGTCAAATGCGCCACGTGCGAGGCGGTTGAGGTTTGTGTACTTCCAGGATTCGACTCGTTGCGTCGGAAACCCCGCCGCCGCAAAACTATGGATCGCCCCTTCCCGTGCACCGACAAGCCAGGTTCCCGGCAAACCATTTTTAGCCTGCTCGAAACTATCGACAATGCGCGCGGTATTTTCGTTCGTGGTCATGATTTCTCTACTGTCCTAAGCCGCCGCCGACGCGCCCTCGTCGATTCCGAACTTTGCATACCCTTCTTTTTCAAGCTCAAGGGCGAGTTCCTTGCCACCGCTGGCGACAAAACGACCGTCTGCGAGCACATGAATGAAGTCGGGCACGATATGATCGAGCAGACGCTGGTAATGGGTAATAACGACCATCGAGCGTTCGGGCGAGCGAAGCTTGTTCACCCCTTCGGAAACGATCCGCAAGGCATCGATATCCAGACCGGAATCGGTTTCGTCCAGAATGGCGAGTGACGGCTCAAGCATCGCCATCTGGAATATTTCGTTCCGCTTTTTCTCACCGCCTGAAAACCCGACATTCACCGGGCGTTTCAGCAGTTCATCCTTCATTTCGAGAATATTGCCCTGTTCACGGGCAAATTTCAGGAAATTAATCGCATCAAGCTCTTCCTGACCGCGCGCAGTACGCACAGCGTTTACCGCCGTTTTCAGGAAAGTCAGGTTCGATACGCCCGGTATTTCGACCGGATACTGAAACGCCAGGTATATGCCCGCGCCCGCACGTTCATGCGGCTCCATCTCCAGGACATTCTGACCCTTGAACACGATTTCACCCTCGGTGACGTCATAGCCTTCGCGACCCGACAGCACATAGGAAAGCGTGCTTTTCCCGGAACCGTTCGGCCCCATGATCGCGTGTACTTCACCTTCGCCGACTTCAAGATTGATCCCTTTCAGGATTTCCTTACCGCCAACCGACGCGTGGAGGTTTTTAATTGATAGAAAGCTCATAACCGTTCCTTATCCCACGCTGCCTTCGAGCGTAACGCCCAGCAGCTTTTGCGCTTCAACCGCGAATTCCATCGGCAGTTCCTTGAGAACCTCCTTGCAGAACCCGTTGACGATCAGCGATACCGCTGCTTCGGGGTCGAGCCCGCGCTGCTGGCAGTAGAAAAGCTGATCTTCACTGATTTTCGATGTCGTTGCCTCGTGCTCTACCTGGGTGCCGGGATTCGACACCTCGATATAGGGCACCGTGTGCGCGCCACACTCATCGCCGATGAGCAGGGAATCGCACTGCGTATAATTTCGCGCACCATCTGCGCCCGCCAGGGCCTTCACCAGTCCACGATAGGTATTCTGACCGTGACCGGCCGAGATACCCTTCGAGATAATCGTGCTTTTGGTGTTTTTCCCGACATGGATCATCTTGGTGCCGGTATCGGCCTGCTGGTAGTTATTGGTAATCGCGACCGAATAAAACTCACCGGTCGAATTGTCGCCTTCGAGAATGCAACTCGGATATTTCCACGTGACCGCCGAACCGGTTTCGACCTGGGTCCAGGAAATCTTTGAGTTTTTCCCGCGGCAAATCCCGCGCTTGGTCACGAAATTATATATTCCGCCCTTGCCCTCTTCGTCTCCCGGATACCAGTTCTGCACCGTCGAATATTTGATTTCCGCGTCGTCCATGGCGATCAGCTCCACCACAGCGGCATGAAGCTGATTTTCGTCACGCATCGGCGCCGTGCAGCCTTCGAGATAACTGACATAACTGCCTTCGTCGGCAATGATCAGAGTACGCTCGAACTGTCCCGTATTGGCAGCATTGATCCGGAAATACGTGCTGAGTTCCATCGGGCAGCGCACGCCCTTCGGAACGTAAACGAATGTTCCATCACTGAAGACTGCCGAATTCAGGGTTGCGTAAAAGTTATCCGCATACGGCACCACGGACCCAAGATATTTCTTCACAAGTTCCGGATGGGTCTGAACAGCTTCCGAGATCGGGCAGAAGACCACACCGGCTTCGGTAAGCTTGTCCTTGAAGGTCGTCGCGACCGATACGCTGTCGAACACAGCATCCACGGCAACGCCCGCAAGGATCGCCTGCTCCGCGAGCGGAATTCCCAGTTTTTCATAGGTTTCCAGAAGCTTCGGATCAACTTCATCCAGACTTTGCGGCATATCCTCGTCGCGCTTTGGCGCGGCATAGTAATAAGCATCCTGAAAATCGATTTCGGGATATTTCACGAAGGCCCACTTGGGCTCCGTCATCGTCAGCCAATGGCGATAAGCCACCAGCCGCCATTCAAGCAACCACTCCGGCTCGCCCTTTTTGTCCGAAATATACCTGACGATATCCTCGTTCAGACCCTTCGGCGCAAACTCCGATTCAATATCTGTGACGAAACCGTACTGGTACTCCTTCTTAGCCGCATCCTCGAATACAGTCGCGGTCTCTGCTGGGGGCGTCATCTTCGTCTCCCTAAGCGCTTGCAGCCACGGCTACCCGGCCGGACTGCAGAGTGGTTGTTTCAAACACAGGTCGTGCCATTTCCGCGAGAGAAACGCGGTCAAGGGCCTCAACAAGTGCGTCATTAATTTGACGCCAGTTCGTTCGAGTGGGGCACAAGGCCTCAATTTCGCATACCGCGCCTTCGGCCGTCATGCATTCGGTGAGAGCAATTGGCCCATCCAGCGCAGACACGATATCGGACACGGATATTTGCCCGGCAGGCAATGACAATGCATACCCGCCCTTCGTTCCACGATGAGAATCCAGTAACCCGGACCGGGATAATTGTTTCAGGAGTTTGCTCACCGTCGGGCCGGGTAAAGCCGTCGCTTCCGTCAATTCTGCCGCCGTCGTCACATTTCCAGGCGCTCGGGCCAGCTGAACCATAAGGATCACGCCGTAATCTGCCATTCGGCTTAATTTAATCATGGGATTTCAAATATTTGACCTAATTCGAACCAGATTGGTACCATTGATAAATAATCCTTTCAACGATGCTGTCAAGCATCTCGCACAATTAAACAGGATTAAATCCCTCCCCTTTTAGCTACGACAGAATTAACCAATTAATTTAAAGGCTTAGGAAAACTTCTTCGCTAACAGTATCCATCTCGCGGATTGCGGGTCTGAAGGAACATCAGGATATCGTCACGGTTGTCTTAAATTGAAACTATGTGTCGGAATATTTTACACAAAAGCCAGTAGCCCAACACAAACAACGCTGAATCCGTTGGTATTCAGCCGGATTCAGCCATTTCCGGATTCTGGCACGATAATTGCATTGGTTTCCCTGACGTTGCAGTAAAGGACTATTGAAACCGGTTCGCTTCCCTCCCTAAATACGATGAGGGCAGCAAAATACAGCACACGACACGGGTTCGAAGTTTGCAGCGCGTAAAAGTAGCAAGGGTAAATACGATGAAGAAATTTTTTGCACTCTATGTGATTGCCATTATCGCGGTAGTCATAGGCACGACGACTGCAAGAGCTGGCACGATCGCCCATTGGACGTTCGAAGAAGGCACACCCGGTGCAACTGCGAGCGGCGTCGGCACCATCATCGACAGTTCGGCCAATAACCTTCACGGCACGGCACTTGGCGGCCCCGTCTACCAGGACGGTCTTAAAAGTGGCACCGGAAACACCGGACTGAATTTCGATGGTAACAACGATACCGTTCACGTCTCTAGCGGCTCAACCGGGCCGCTCGCCCTTGCAGGCGATTTCACGATTGAACTGGGCGTAAGAGCAGACATCCCGAATGCGCTTGGTTTCGGTGTGTTTTACGGTGACACCCAGCCCAGCAAAGATCCCTATTTCATCTTTATGGACGGAAACGGGAAGCTGACATTCCAGATCTATGGCGGCGCCACCACCGCTTCACTTCAAACCGCCAATGGCGCCCTGCAGATTGGTAAAACCACCCAGATCGCCGCTGTCTTCGATTACGATGATATCGATGGAAGCAACAACATCATGAGCATCTATGTCGACCGCATGCTCGTGGTGGACCTCGACATCGGAACGACTGTCCCCTTCTATGGAGATACCACCAGCGATTTCTGGATTGGGTCAGTCCACGACAATGGCAACCCCGGACGCTATTTCCGGGGCGGCCTCACGGACGTGAAAATCTCCGACTCAGCTCTCACCGGCAGTGAAATGATGCTGGTACCGGAACCCGGCATGATGGCGATATTCGGTGTGGGTCTTCTGGCCCTCGGGCTGACACGGCGGAAGCGCTCTTAAGCTAAGCAATTACCCTTGCTAGCCGCAAAACGGCGGCCTCCGGAATTCCGGGGGCCGCCGTTTTTCATTTGAGAACACAAGGTTTCCGTTTCAGCTTGGAACAAACTTTTCCGCATGAACCAGTGAGGAGTCATGCCCCTGCTCGCTCAGCCAGGCCTCCGCTGCGTCAATCATCGGGGGCGGACCACACAGGTAAATCTCACAGTCTCCCGCATTCAGAATTTCTTCCCGCAGCAGCCCCGTCACATGTCCGGTGGCCGCGTTCCAACCGTCAGCCGGCTCAACGACACAAAACTCCGTCACAAGGTCGAGGCCGTCAGCGGCATATTTCGCCAGCTGGTCGAACGCAAAGAGCTCATCGGCCGCATTCGCACCATACAGCAGTCGGATTGGGCGGTCCGTCTCGCCATTTGCAGCTAGGGTATCAAGAATACTCAGCATAGGCGCAAGACCGGTGCCGCCGGCAACCATCACTATCGGGCGTTCGACCGGACGCAGATAGAAATGCCCGAACGGTCCCGTCACGGTCATCTCGTCACCGGGCTGGGCGCGTTGTGACAAATAATCACTCATCGCGCCCTGTTCCAGCACCTTGATATAGAACGTATATCTGCCGCTCTCGAAAGCCGCATTGGCGAACGAATAAGAACGGTGCTCCGATGTTCCCGGCACCGACAGATGAACATACTGGCCCGGAATAAACGAAATCGGTGACGCCCCGGCATCGGGCTCGACCACGAGCTTCGCAACCGTCGAAGAGATCATTTCAAGCTCTGATACGCGCGCCACGCGGCTATCCGGCTTCGATTTCAGCGCGACCCGGGATTCATACGGAAACTCGATGACACAATCCGATTTGACGTGCATCTGGCAGGTGAGCACCTCCCGCCGGTCAATTTCATCTTGCGTCAGAGCTTCTTCCGTATATTCGGCGAGCTCATAGCTACCGCTCGTGCAAACCCCCTTGCAGGTGGCGCAGGCGCCCTCCAGACAATCGGTCAGTATGCGGACCTTGTTCTTCAGGGCAGCGAAATAGAGATTGTCGTCTTCACTTGCATCGAATTTGACGATGCGCCCGTCTTCAAAGACGAATGTCACTTCATGCGTCGTCATTAATTATCCCTCAGGAACGATAAGCGGTTTAACCGCTTCGCCACGGCGAATGAGCTCGAAGCCTTCGGCAGCCTCGGACAATGGCAGAATATGGCTCTGGATGGGTTTCAGATCGACCGCCCCCGAATAAACAAGCTCGGTCGACCGCTGCCATGTATCCCAGATGCGGCGTCCATGTATGTTGACCATGCGGGGGCACTTCAAAAGCCACCATGTAAAATCAACGGGGATCGCCTTGGGCGGCGCACCGACCAGCCGGAAATCGCCCCCCTTGCACAGGCTGTCGAAAACAGCCTGGAAGCCGGGCTCCGAACCGGAAAACTCGATACCGACATCAGCCCCCTCGCCGCCCGTCATATCGCGGACGACATCGGCAACATTCTCATCATCGGCCTTGATGGCGCGATCAGCCCCCATAATTTCCGCCGTCTTCAGACGCAGGGGATTAAGGTCTGCCGCAATGACCCGAGATGCACCGAGTGCGCGGGCAACCGCCACGGCCATCAGGCCAATCGGGCCGCAACCATTAATCAGGACCGTCTGCCCGGACACACCAGATCCTTCGAGACAGGCATGTACACCAATCCCGAACGGCTCCAGCATCGCGCCGGTCTCATGCGGCAGATCCTTGGGGTTTTTCCACGCTATGAGCGCGGGCACCGTAATGTAATCGGCGAATGCACCGTCGATATCGATACCGGGGTAAGTCGTGTTGTTGCACAAATGCGCATTGCCCAACCGGCATGGACGACAGGTGCCGCAGAAAATATGGCTCTCCAGGCTGACATGGTCGCCGAGCGCGACGTTCGTGACGCCTTCGCCTACCTGATCGACGATGCCGCTGACTTCGTGTCCAAGAACCCGGGGCAACTTCATCCGGCGCGCCATTCGCGGCGCCCAGTTGAAAATCTGCATGTCGGTACCACAGATTCCGGCAGCACCAACCTTCAGACGGATTTCGCCGGGACCGGCATCGCGCGGCTCCCAGTCACGAACCGCGACCCCGCCGCCTTCGACGGGCTCGGTTTTACAGAGTGCCAGCATTACAGGTGATACACATCGATGGGGCCTTCGAGGCGGTCATCGATAAACGTGATCTTCTTGCGCGTTATCCGGAGTTCACCATCGACACGGCGCATACTGAAATCATACAGGCTGCCACGTGTCAGCCCGCCTTTCTTGCCATAAGTATGGATGATGCAGTTGGCCGTCGCTTCCACCTCATCGCCATTTTCGTTCTCGACGAGGACGTTGCCGACGACATGAACGGTGCGATCAAGCGGTACAGAGGCGTATGAATCCCGCGATTCAATCCGGAATACCCTGTCTTCCAGTCCACCCCGATTGCGCAGATAAATCAGGTTCAGCTGCAGTTCCGGATCATCCGTGGTTTCTTCCTCATTTGCCCAGGACGGCACCCAGTAAATCGCGTCTTCGGTGTAAAGGTCGATCCAGTCATCCCATTCGCGGCGGTCGAGCAGCGTCGATTCCCGATAGATCAGATTTGTTACTTCCTTTTGCAGATCGCTCATCGCGGTCAATTCTCCTCCAGCATTTTCAACCACTGCCGGTAAAAGCCATGGTAATGAATTTCGTGATCCCAGTTCTCGGTACAGACGGGCGGGTTAAAGCCCAGCGCCGCCGCCTCTTTGTCCGGCCCGTAGATGATACTGTCCATTCCACGGGTAAACTCGTTCCACTTGGCACCCGTCGCGAGCGACCCTTCCTGCGTGTCTTCGAGCGCGGCAAGATCATCCGACGTTGCCATACCTGCCGTCAGGTAAAAATCCTCGAACTTTCTCAGGCGCCCTGCCCGGGCGGTGTCGCTCTCCCCCTTCGGCGCGATGCAGTATACCGATACATCCATCCGGCTCGCCGATATCGGCTTCATGACGCGGATCTGTGTCGATGGGTTATCCATCAACATCACATTGGGGAAAATGTACAGGTTACGCCCCTTATTCAGAATCCAGTCGACCTGCGCCGGCGTCAAATCGCGTTCGAGCCGCTCCTTCTGTTCCCAGATTGGCCGGACCTCAGGCGTGGTGTGTTGCGCCCATACCGCCATATGCCCGTTGCCGAGATCGTAACTGCCGGTCGGCACGCCCCCTGCCATACGGCCGGCTTCGGTCTTTTTGATGCCGGTATATTCGCCCTTGCCCTCTCTCGCCGCGATGGTATTTGCGAAAACCCGGTGAACGGTCGAGACGTGGTAACCGTCGACGCTGTTCTCCGCCTGGAATTTCCAATTACCGTCGATCGCGTAGATCGGCGACCCGGGCACAACTTCGAGCCCTTCAGTCGATTGAACAACCATCAGATCGATCCATGACTTTGCTTCCCCCAGCCAGTCGTCCAGTGAAGGAACATCCGCACTCAGACTGCCGAAAACAAAGCCGCCATAGCTGTCGAGCCGGGCTATTTCGCGCAGATCAAAGGTGCTCTTATCCGTATCCGGTTCTTCGTTCTTGATCCCGATACAGGCGCCGTCACATTTGTAACTCCACCCATGGAAGCGGCAGGTCAGTGTTTTCGCATTGCCCTGCCTGAAGGGCGTCAGGATCGCCGCACGATGCGAACATGCATTGATGAAACACTTGAGCGATCCGTCATCCTGACGATGAACGAATACCGGCTGGCGACCGATTTCGGTCCAGAAATAATCCCCGTGCTTTTCAACCTGGTTCTCATGGCACAGGAAGATCCAGCTTTTCTCGAAGATCTTGGCGATCTCCTGCTCGAAAATATCTTCGTCCGTGTAGACAGACCGGTCGACCCGGAACATGCCTTCATCCATCCGGTCATCGACAAGCGCCGATACCGGGTTTTCGACAATACTGCCGTCCATTGTGGCCTCCTTACGACCCTGAAACCTGATCCCGCCAGCGGCGGTAAAAACTGTAATAAAGCGTTTCGTGATCCCAGCTCGAATTGCTGGTCTCCGGATTAAAACCACCCTCTTCCGCAACATCGTCCGGCCCGTGCATCAACGTGCCCTGACCACGATGAAACTCGCCCCACCGTGCCACACGACCACGGCTGCCATCATGGGTCGCTTCCAGCGCCATGACGTCATCGGACGTCGCCATACCGCTCGCCATGAAGAAATCCTCGAACTTGCGCAGCCGCGCGTACCGCGCTTCGCGGCTTTCTTCCGACGGGGCCAGGCAATAAATCGTCACCTCGGTCTCGTCGGCGGAAATCGGCCGGAACGTACGGATCTGGGTCGCGGCGAAATCGTTTATCATCAACGACGGGAAGATGATCAGGTTACGACCGCGCCGCAGCATCCAGTTTACCTTGCCCGTCGGGTAATCCTGCTCAAGCCGGTCTTCGGCCTCGGAGAGCGGCGATGTCGACAGCGGGTCCCGTTCCGCCCAGATCACCATGTGTCCCTGCCCGAGATCGTAGCACCCGTTGCGCACGGTTTTCTTGGCCAGACGACCGGTTTCGGTCTTCATCATGCCTTCGTAGCCTTCGCGGGCCTCGCGCTGTTTAACGGTGCTGGCAAAAATCCGATGAACCGTGCTGGTGTGATAGCCGTCGACGGCGTTTTCCGTCGACATCTTCCAGTTTCCGGCGATCACGTATTTCTGAGAACCGGGCAGGACCTCAAGTCCTTCTGAAGACTGATCGGCCACGAAATCGATAAAGGCTTTTGATTCACCGAGAAAATTTTCGAGCGTATCGACATCTGCCGATAGGCTGCCAAAAACAAACCCCTTGTAGCTGGCGATACCGCCGATCTCCGTCAGATCGTATGTGCTCCGATCAAAGTCTTCACCGTAGCCCGTGCCCTCGTCCTTGATGCGAATACATGCACCGTCGCATTTATATGTCCAGCCATGGAACCGGCATGTGATCGTCTTTGCATTACCATGCTGGAGCGGTGTCAGGATCGCACCGCGATGCGAACAGGCATTCAGGAAACCCTTCAGGCCGCCATCTTCCTGGCGATGCACAAAAACCGGCTGGCGCCCGATATGCGCCGCAAAGTAATCGCCCGGTTTCTTCACCTGGCTTTCATGGCACAGGAAAATCCAGTCAGCCTCGAAGATATTCTTCAGTTCGGATTCGAACAGGTCATGATCGAGATAGATCTGACGGTCGACGCGAAACACATGATCCTCCGGGCGGTCATCAATCAGATCACCTGCTCCATTCGGGGGCACCATTCCGTCCATTCTATCTCTCCTTATTCCGCTGCCGAGGCGACAGCAGAGCCGTAGCCAAGGGTTCGTGAAATATCCTCGGATGCGCTTCGAACCCGGTCGATACAGTCCCGGCGCCGATTGTCGGATAGCCGCACTTCGGGCCCGAAGACGCAAACACTGCCCTTGATGGCACCGTTTCGATCAAATACGGGCGCCGCCACTGCGACAGCACCTTCGATGATCTCACCTTCAGATACCCGCACGCCTGTCCGGCGAACATCGTCAAATGCCGGATCCGACGACGCCTCATCCGTAAAAGCCAGCATCGCCTTGCCAGACGCACCGGTCTCGAGGTCTTCCATAAAACCTACGCCGCGTGTGAATGTCAGCGCCTGAGTACTTTGCAGTTCCTCGATACAGATTTTCTTGCTGTTTTCGACGGCCACGAACAACGCAACGGTCTCGCCCGTCTCTTTCCACAACCGCGTGAGGACCGGGCGTGCGGCCCGCACGAAATCATCCTGCCCGATCCAGTTTGCACCGAGCCGGCTGGCTTCATAGCCGAGCGCAAAGCGCTGCGGTTCGCCGAAGGAGCGGATAACACCTTTCCCGGTGAGCGTCGCCAGAATGCGATAGAGCGTCGGCCGACTGAGCCCCGTGCGCTTCTGCAAATCCGTGACGCTGAGCTGAGGTGTTGCATGATCAAAGCAAGCCAATACATCGATCGCCCGCTCAATAGACCGGATGGTCTTGGTCGTATCGTCAATTACCGCGGCAGCCATTAATGTACACCTAGTGGACACTGTGTACATTAATGATAGGAAGTCACCCCGGAGGTGTCAACCAACGCCATCAAACAGTATGACGTCCGGGGCCGAAGTCCTGCATTACCGTATTATGGGCGATGCGCGTCTGACGGGTCGAGGGCGGCGTATTACGCGACCGTCCGACATAACGCGGGATACCATCGGTGAATGCCGCGGCAACCGCCGGGTAATCTCCATGCTTGATCGCATCCAGCGCCGTCTTCGCACTACTGCCCAAAGGCGCATCGAGCAGGATAACGTCCGCCGCCCTGCCCCGTTTGATAAAGCCGGTGTTGATTTTATACACATTGGCATTGTTACCGGTCGCCGCCGCCAGCATCATCTCGGGCGAATGCTTCGACAGACAGGCCATTTCAACCACCGTCTTGATCATGCCCAGCGGCATCACACCGGTCCCGGTCGGCGTATCGGTCGCAAAAATCAATCGATCGAATGCGTCGGCTTCAATCGCCATATCAAGACACATAAGAGCCGTGCGGATATTACCCGCCTGGCAGATCTGCAGCGCGATCTCACTCTCATTGATGATGCGCGGGAAATCAGCGTCGGGCATGGCAACCGGTCCGCCATTGATGTGGAACGATACATCGGGCTGCATGTGCAGCAGGTGATCGCCCGTAATCGGCGATGAATCCGGGATCGATGCGCCACCGGTATGGACGTTCACGATCATCCCGGCTTTTTGCGCCATTTTTACGTAGGGCTTGTAGTCGAACGGCGACTTGAACTTGCCAAAGCCGGCTTTCGCGAGCCAGACGCCCTGTCGCGCTGCCTCATTAAAATGTTTCTGCGTAAGGCCCGGCTCCAGGATGACAGCCCCGGCATGGACATGCATTCCGCCCGGCGAATAATTATCGAAGCTTTTCTTCGCGGCAACGGCGAGGGCCACCACACCGTCCGGGTCGGTCGGTCGTCCCGGTACATGAACCTCACTGGCAGAGATCGACGTGGTGATCCCGCCATGGAGATAGCTTTCAAGAAAACCGATTGTGCGCTGACGTGGCGTGTAATCCGCAAAGGCAACGTGAACCTGGGAATCGATCAGGCCCGGCGCCGCGGTCATTCCATCCGCATCCAGCACAAAATCGCAGGAATCGAACTCTTTCGATGAAATCGTGCCGACCTTCGTGATCTTGCCGTTATTCATCAGGATGGAATCGCCCTTCGCAAAAGGCTTGCGCCAGTCGCCGCTGACGATGGTTTTGATGTTTACGATGGCGGTTTTCATAATTGGTTTCCTTGCGTTCAAGTCGTCTTATCTAAGGCCGTCTTCGCCGACGATTTCATCCTTGCTCGGACCGCCGACACGGTGGTTCAACCGGCCCCGGTTAGCGAAGCAGCAAATGATGCAGATTTCATCTTCCAGAGGGGCATCCGGCACCATGATTGTCATGCCGTCATAATGCGAGCGTACGAAAAGCGCATCCTTGTGGGCGAGAGGAATATCAACCTGCTCACCCGGCCGCGCGCGCTTGGTAATAGATGAAATCCACGCCTTACCGCCACCGACCGCATCACGGAGAACATTACCGTAAACAGTCGTTAGACAGGCAACGCCGTGTTCCTGTTCTCCGGCCGTACCGATCAGGGCAGCCTTGCCGTATGAATCCACTGTATAGGGTTTCATCTGTTCGGCGCCCATGGTCGCGATCCGGTCACCGAGCGCGGTGCTCGCCTCGGTCAGATCGCTGAGGTCTTCGACATAGCCTTTGCCGGCATGCGGGTTCTTGATGACGGCGACGACGGCGACCTTGCGCAACGGTTCATCTCTGACCTGCCCCATCTCGTGCAGGGTTTCCTCGACGACCGTATAAAGACGACGGATTTCCATTATGGCGTTCCCCAGAGTTTCTTCATTAGTATACTAAGTATACGATATTAAGAGCCGGTCCCGAGAATGGCAAATCCCATGCCACACCCCGTCCCCGCCGGTGTTCGGTAACAGGGGATATAATCGTGCCAGACAGGGGAAAGCCCGGCACATGCGCCCGCCACGGTAATCCAGTTGCGAATTTCAGAATTGCCGGAATTCAGACGGTTCTTCGGAATATTGCCCAACACGTCGCCGTCACAGTCAAGGAACGCCTTCATCACCTTAGCATCCAGTTCCGGGTCGACCGTGAAGTGGCTCAAGCCGCCGGAGGCAACAAATGCCACCCGCAGACCTTCCGGCCAGGCCCGCACGGCTTTCGCCAGCCCCTGCCCGAGCGCAAAACACCGCGCCGGGCTCGGCTGGTTCGGCGGAAAATAGGTGTTGAGCATCACCGGGACAATCGGCACCGTCAAATCACGCATCAGCCGGTGATGGACAAACCCGTAGGCATGCCCCTCTCCCGTCGGGCGCGGCAGTTTTTCGGAATGACTGATATCGAAACCGTCATCAACCAGAGAGGAGGTCAGATGGCGGGCAAAATCCGCCGCAACGGGGTAATCCCGGGGCTGCTCCGCTTCGTGATACTGGGAGCGGGCGGTCTTCCAGTATTCTGGCGCGGTTGCCGGCAGAGGCAGAACACCGTTCTCGATAGTCTCACCTGAATAAATCAGTATCGCCGGTTGGTTGTCGGTCAGGAATTGTTCATGCTGATCATCCCCAATGATGACGACAACATCGGGCTTTTGATCCGCCATCGTTTCCGCCAGACGCCCGATACCTGCCTGGCAGGCAGCGACCCGGGCGCTGACGACATCGGGCAGAAGCTCATCGGCAATCGCAGGGTCCGCCTTTGCAAGGAGCGCCTCATAGGTCAGTTCAGTACCGTCGAGATCGAGATGCGCCTTATTGGCGATATCCCGCTCGGCATGTTTCAGAAAGTCGTCGACCGGACTACCGAGCATCGGCCCGTGCGAAGATGCAATTCCAAGAATGATCTCCGCCACAGCTGTTCCTTCCTAGAACTTGCGACCGTCAATGTCGTAACCGGATAACGCATAATCGACGAGATCTGTCGCCTTCGACCAGTCATAGGTGCGATGCGCGTGGGTTTTGACGATAAACGGTGCCCCGGCATAGAACTTTTCGTACTGTTCGTGCCGCCCGGCAAATTCTGATCCGATCAGGTCCCAGGCGAGCTTCATCAGTTTGATCCGCTCTTCCCCTTCAACGCCGGGAGACTGGACGTACTTTGTCACGTACTCACGGATTTCAGGGTTTTTCAGGTCTTCCGTCGACGACGGCAACTGGATCAGCCCGCCCCCGCACAACTCGCGCACGATATCGAGCATCTTCGGGTTGATCTCGGACTGCAGATTCATATTCGCATAAATATGCGACTGGCTCGGCAGAACGTATCCGTTGTCATTCGTCCAGCAATCAGCTTCCTGTGCGTAGACCAGCCCCTCGTACATCGCCGCATAGGTGGCGAGTTTTCCAAGCTCGCCGATCACCGGCGGAATAGTGCCGGTCCCGTTCATATCGGTGATTTTTTTCGCCAGACCGATAAGGAAACGAAGCTTCACCATGTAACGGACCTGGGCCTGACTATTGCCCATGATATGGGCAGGCGCTTCGAACCACTGCGCACGGGCGACATCGACATTCTTGTAGACGAACACCCGCTCCCACGGCACGAAGACATCATCGTAAACCAGCAGCGAATCCGTTTCGTCGAAACGCGATGCAAGCGGGTAATCGAATACACTGCTTGCCGCCCAGGCATAGGACCTCCGCGAAAAGATCTTCACACCCGGCGCGTTGCTCGGAACCGCGATGGAAATGGCGTAATTCTCATCGCCCTGGCGCATCGGATGGATCGTGCTGAGCTGCACGAAATCGGCAATCGCGGTTCCTGTCCCCAGCATCTGCGCACCGCGGATGATCACACCGTCATCGCGTTCATCGACAATACCGGCATACAGATCAGGCGGGCTCTGCTGATGGGCCGGCTTCGTGCGATCAATCTGCGGCGGGACGATGGTATAGGTCGCATACAAGTCATGATCGCGGAGAAATTCGTAAAACTTGACTGTGTTGTCAGCGAACTGCTGACCACCGCGCGCCAGCACTTCCGGTGCCATTGCATAACCGGCGAAGAAACCAGCGACGTGATCCGGGCTACGCCCCATCAGGCCGAGGGTCATCCCGGCTGTTTTGGTCAACGCCTTGCGCCGCAGCATCAGCTCTTCCCGGGACCGCGGGGTCGACCAGTGACGGTTGACGCGATCACCTGTGGTCGGCGACTCATAGGTCATTTCTTCCGCGTTATCCGGATCGGACGCCATATCGTAAATATTGGCGACCGACTGCACGGCACCGCTGAACGCCGGGTGCGCTGTCACATCGCTGATAATCTCTCCGTTATGGATAACCTGGCGGCCGTCATCGCGGATACCTTCGACATATTGCGCGCCGGTACGTACACCGGTGCCATGGGCTTCACCCCGGCAAAATCCGATACAGCCGCAAATCGGCTGTTTTCCGCAATCTACATGAAGTGCTTCCGCTTTCGTCGCCATGGCTTTTCCTTATACAAATCGTTCAACAATACTAGCGCGCAGACGCGGCTGCGCAAACCGGCAACCACCCGCACAGGGGATACGAAAGATTGCTCCTGATGGACCGCCAATATAGAATTTCCTTAGATAGCAAAGCAAAGCGTCAAAGGCCAATCGCTTGCCAACATCAAGAACAGGGAAGAAGAATGCAGGAACGCCCCGTTACCGATAATCCGCTCTACAACGACAACCGGATGAAAATCGGCATCATCGCGATGAACTGCTCGCACGGCTCGACGATTACACAGGCCGACGGCGCCTGGGACATGAACTGGCCTGATACCAAGGAAGTTGCGGTGATGGCGGACCGGGCCGGATTCGAAGTGCTCCTGCCCGTCGCCCGGTGGAAAGGCTATGGCGGGCCGACCAATTTCAACAATCGTACGTTTGAAACCTATAACTGGGCATCCGCCGTCGCGGCCGTCACCGATTATTCCTGTATTTTTTCCACCTCACACGTGCCGCTGATCCATCCCGTCGCGGCGGCCAAGCAATGCGCGACGATCGACCACATCTCGGGCGGACGGTTCGCCCTAAACGTTGTCTGCGGATGGTTTAAAAACGAGTTCGAGATGTTCCAGGCGAACTGGTCGGAACACGATGTGCGCTACGAATACGCCGCCGAATGGCTGAAATTCGTGCGCCAGATATGGACCCAGGAAGGCGAGTTCAGTTTCGAAGGTCGCTGGTTCAAATCCGAAAATGTCTGGAGCGAACCCAAACCGATCCAGAAACCCATGCCGCCCGTGATGAACGCCGGCGGGTCCGCAGCCGGACAGATATTTGCGGCAACCCAGGCCGATATGAATTTCGTCATCCTGAAAGAACGCGACCTCGAAGGCGGAAAGGCGCAGATCGACCATTTGAAGAATATGGCGCGAGAGGCCGGGCGAGACGTCAAAAGCTGGGTGCACGTCTATGTCGTCTGCCGGGAAACCGAGCAGGAGGCCCGAGACTATCTAAATCACTATGTCGTCGAAAAAGGCGACTATGAAGCCGTGAATAATCTGCTCGAAATCTTCGGCATGCAGTCAGAGACGCTGCCAAAGGAAGTCCTGGACGAATTCCGGTTCCACTTCATCGCCGGTCACGGAGGTTACCCACTGGTGGGGACACCGGAACAGATCGTCGACGAGATCGGCAAGCTGTCCGATATGGGTGTCGACGGGATGCTGATTTCCTGGGTCGATTACAAGACCGAGTGCAAACAGTGGATCGATGAAATCATGCCGCTGATGGTACAGGCCGGACAACGCAAGGCCTTTACCCCCGCTACAGACTAGACACAAAAAAGGGCGGCAAGAGCCGCCCTTTTCCGAATTCAACCGAAACCCGGATCACATGGTTTCGTGCTTTTTCGCCGATGCCTTGAGAATGCCATACATCTCGCGGATCTGCGGGTTTTTGTGACCGCCAAGCAGCGAGTCCCCAAGCGGCGCGATCGTCTTCATGTAGCTTGCCTGTTCTTCGGTCGACAACCGCCGAACCGTGGCACCCTGCTTCTTCCATTCAGCTTCCATGTCCGCAACGAAACCGAGAGAATTTTTGGAGGCCCACTCAGCCATTTCACCGGCTGTGTCGAGAACGATCTTGCGGTTCTTTTCAGACAGTTTGCCGAGCCATACTTTGGAGAACCAGGCACCTGCCGTAATGTAGGCACCATTCGTCACCAGAAGGTTTTTCGTGACCGTCGGGAACTTCGCCTTGGCCGCAACAACGAGGCTCGTCCGCGCACCATCAACGACTTTTCGCTGAATTGCAGGCACCACTTCCGTGAACGGGATCGGCACACCGGTCGCCCCGAACTGGCCCACGATTTCGCGCTCCATCTGTGTAGCGAGAACGCGGATCTTCAGACCCTTGAAATCGGCAAGTTTGGCGATCGGCGTCGTCGTCATGAAAGACGTTCCGTCATAGGTATAGATATGACCGCCGACGATACCCTTGTTCGCACCCAGTTGCAGGAACTTGTCCCGGAAAGTGTCGTCGTTAATCGACCGATGAACGTGCATGTGATCCTTGAACAGGCCGGGTGCATCAGCAACCTGAAATGCAGGATTCACGCCCTGCAAGAATCCCGGTGGCGCCAGAAACACTTCCTGGGTTCCAAGCTGGAGCCCCTCGACCTGCCGCGGAATTTTACCGAGTTGGCTGGTCGGGAAGACGCGCCCCTTGATCTCTCCGTTTGTGCGTTCTGCAACCAGTTTGGCGAGACGCAGACCGACATCATGCTGTGGATCGGCGGTCGTCGGATAACCGATTTTCATGTCGATCGCGCCGGCCGGGCCGGCAAGAACAACGGCAGTAGCTGCCGCGATTACCGGCAAAACGCCGGACTTGAATTGTTTCCTCATATCAAAGCCTCCTTATGATTCCCGCTTGTGCGGTTTAAGCACACTCAAACTAGGCGAGGAGACTGCGATTTCATAGCAAAAATACAGGATTCTCGCCCTTCTGGTTAAACGTGAAGATCATATGAGGCAGAATTGAGGCAGGCTATTTTAGCCTATTTTCTCCGCCTCGCTGAGCGTCGTGATCATTGATGACTGAAGCAGGTATTCGCGGGCCTTCGCCGGGTCCGCGACCATTGCCCGCATTTCGTCATGCTTGGCCTTCCGGGCATCAGGATCGGTTTCCTCAAGCATCTGCTTGTTCCGGATTGTGGTCTTCTGAACATAATCAACAGCAATCGGCCGCCTCTGCGCGTCATACAGGTCGAGCACACGGTCGTCTGCCTCTCCATTCCAGACCTTTACGAGCTTCTTCGACAAATTGACGGCATCGTGAATACCGCCATTCATCCCCATGCCGCCAAGAGGATTGTTAATGTGCGCCGCATCGCCCGCCAGGAACACGCGTCCCTTGCGATAGGTTTCTGCGACCCGCTGATGAACCGAATATGCCGTGCGGTGGAACGTGTCGTAGTCGCCGGTCTTCGGACACACCTGGTGCATACGCTCCTGCACGGTTTCGTCCGTCACCAGGGATTCTGCTGTTTCACCGACACGAGACGGCAAAAGCAGACGCCACAGGCCCGGTACACGCACAAACACGAACCAGAAATCCGGATCGGCGATATAGGCGATAGGTGCGAGGTCTTCAAAATGATCCTCGAACTTGAACTCGGTGCTGGTACACAGCCACAGTTCCGGGAACGTCAGCCCGGGAAATTCGATCCCCTGGGTAATCCGGATTACGCTGGACGCACCATCGGCGGCGATCAGGTATTTGCCTTTCAGATCTTCCGGGCCCTCGGGGCCTTCGACGCTCAGCGTAACGCCATGTTCATCCTGGCTGGTACCGGTTGCGCGGACACGGAAACGGACATCGACATTATCCATCTTCGCCAGCTCAGCGATGATGATCCGCGTCAGTTTGTATTGTTCACACTGGATTCTGTAAGGGTGCCGAGTGTCGTCCTTCAACACACCGAGATCCCAGTTTGCGATCACGCCTTCGCGCGTATCCCGGTACTGCCATTCCGGGCAGACGATGCCCTGTTCCAGCAGCTGGTCGACAACGCCAAGATCATCGAGCATGTCGAGAGTTGGCGGATGAAATGTCGATGCCCGGAGATCTTCCGGCAACGTCGCGGCGGCCTCGACCAGGGTGACGGGGATTCCCCGCTGGGCAAGATACAAGGCTGCGGAACAACCAACGGGGCCCGCCCCGGCAATTAACACGCGATCATTATCGGACATCGAAATCTCTCCTGTAAGGTCTCGTCAACATACAACCGGGTATAGGCCGGTCAACCATGGTTGCGCCGTCCGGTGGGGATGGGCACATTGTTGTTCATACGCAATCGAAGGAACTTTCGGATGACGGATCTTAGTGGTTTCAAGCCAATTGGCGCGCGGGCGAAAATCGGCGTGATCGTCCCACCGAGCAACACGGTCAACGAGGCCGAATTCAACCGTTTTGCCCCCGTCGGGGTAAGCTTCCATTTTACCCGTTCCCCACATCACGCGGACCCAGCTGCCGACGATTTTCAGGAAATGCTCGGCGACGTCAAACGTGCAATGAGCGATCTTTCGGCCTGCCGGGTGGATCATGCCACCTATGCCTGTACCGCCGGATCGATGGCCTGCCCTTCCGACCGGCTTCTGGGCACTATGACCCATGCCGGAAACGTCGGTGTAAATTCGACCGCGCAGGCGATCATAGCCGCGCTGAACGCGCTCGGCGTTACCACCATATCGATGGCGTCGCCCTATACCGACGAGACCAACGCCCATGAAGCGCACTATCTCAATGACCATGGCATAGATGTGCTTGCGACCGCAGGGCTCGGCCTGAATACCTCGCTTGAGAATATCCAGCGAATTTCGCGGGTCGCGCCACCGGACGTATTCGAACATGCAAAATCGGTAGACCGGACGGAGGCCGAAGCGCTGCTGATCTGCTGTACGGATTTCAACACCTTCGACACAATCGAGCCGCTGGAAAAAGCATTGGGAAAACCGGTCATTTCCAGTAATTCCGCGACCCTGTGGCACACATTACGTGGCGCGGGAATTGACGATCGGATCGATGGGCTCGGCACGTTGCTCCGAGACCACTAACCCGACCGTTTCAATTGATATCCGGTGCGCTTCAGATCATCCCGTCTTTTTCGCACTGGTCGAGCGCTTCACGTGCGCTCCGAAACGCATCCACGCCGGCCGGAATACCGCAATAAACCGTCGCATGGGCGAGCGCTTCCGAAATCTCGTCGACCGTGCAGCCATTGGTAATCGCGCCCCGCGTATGCGCTTTCAGTTCCTGCATCTTTCCCAGTGCGGTCAGGATGCACAGGTTCATCAGGCTGCGGGTTTTATGATCCAGGGTGTCATTGGTCCACGCACCGCCCCAGCAGTATTCCGTGACCATGGTCTGGATCTTGGCCGTGAAGGGATCGTTTTCAGCCTTTTCGATATTCGGATCGACATACTGGGCGCCGAGTACCTTCTTGCGAACAGCCAGACCGGCTTCATAGAGTTCCTTGTTCCACGGCTGAATCGGCATCGTAATTCTCCCTTGAGTAAAATGTTCAGATATCGAGCGTAAAGGTCGCCGCTTCGGGCTCACCCTTGTGATAGCGTTTGCCATGGCGGTGATACATGACCATGTGCGGCTTGTACCAGTCGAGCGCCGCAAATTTCTGTCGCCATTCCGTCGCCCGCGACGCTGCCACTGCATCGCTGTCGAGCACGTGCTCGCCATCGATATAATGCAACATCATGTGGGTGAACGGGTTCGGATCGGCATCAACAATGCGCATATGACGCGCCATCCGCCAGCCCGGATTCGCAAGCAGCATGGGCGTGTGTTCCGTCTCGTACCAATCAATAAACTCGACAACGGCGTCATCCGGCACAATAAAGAAAGCAGCCAGGATCATCCCCGCGTCGAAAGCGTCATCGATGGTCAATCCGTCGCGCACCTGAAAGCTGATTTCATCCGCGACGTAGCGCGTGAAGGCAATAACCTCCGACAGCATCTTCTTGGTCGGTGCATCCGGCCGGTACTTGCGGTCCCGGTATTCCTCGTCCGTCAACGTCTCCGATGAGGCAAGATCATAGATCGCCAAATAATCAGGCCGGTCGGGAATTTTATAGCGCTGGCCTGAACGGAAACCCGATACGCCATACACATGGCTCGGCATGTGATGGTTATTGTACCAATCGTTGAACTGCTGCTCTGCCCCGTCGGGCGGCGTCATTTCCGAGAACAGAACCCCGCCGCCCTTGCGGTCAGACTTCAGGTCAGACATCAGAGCCGCTTGCAGGCGGCATCGAGCGCCCGCACAGTGTCCTCAATATCCTGTCCGGTATGCACCGCAGATACAAAGCGGCGGACATTCGGCAGGACATAAAGACCTTCATGCATCTGGGCGAGATCCAGCGCACGGCTTGACGCCATATCCGAATTCATCACGTCCGCATGGCTGACCGGCGGCTTGTCCATGAACAAAATCTGCCAGAAAGAACCCTGCCCCAGCGCGAGTCCAGGAACCCGGTTCTTGTCGAGAACTTCCTGGCACGCCTTGCAAACGTCGTCCGCCAGCGCATGGAGGTCCTTATAGAAAGTCGGCTTGCTCAACTCGGCCAGCGTTGCCAGTCCAGCCACCGCCGCGATCGGATTTCCGTGCAGGGTGCCGTTCACATAGGAATAGTTCGGCTTGCCCTTGTTCAGCGGGTTCATCAGGTCCATGTATTCGGCCTTGCCGCCGACACAACCGAGCGGACCGCCGCCGCCGACAATTTTGCCGAAGCTGGCAAGGTCGGGGAGAACGCCGAAATATTCCTGCGCGCCGCCAAGCGCGAGACGGAAGCCGGTAACGACCTCATCGAAAATCAGAAGAATATCATTCTCGTCACAGAGCTTGCGCAGGCCCTGCAGAAAACCTTCTTTCGGCATGATAATCCGCTGCAGCGGCTCAACGATAATCGCCGCCAGGTCATCCCGGTTTTCTTCGACGATCTTTCGCACCGTTTCCAGATCGTTATAGGGAGATACCAGCACGTTATCGACCATGTTTGCCGGCAATCCGCCCGTATCGGGACGGCCCTGCGGATAGTTCGACAACGCAGTCGGCGTAACGCTATAGGCGGAGTAATCGTGGTTACCGTGATAGGCACCTTCGAACTTCAGAACCTTGCTGCGTCCGGTCGCCGCCCGCGCGGTGCGCATGGCATAGGCCGTCGCTTCTGATCCCGTTGTCGTAAACGCAATGCGGTCCGCGCAAGGTATGATCGGCACCAGTTGTTCTGCAAGCTGGATGCATTGTTCATTGAGCGTTCCGAAGAAATGCAATCCGCGTTCAGCCTGTTCCTTGACGGCTTCAACAACTGTCGGAAAGGCGTGTCCGAGAATAAGTGCGCCGGCGCCGCCGACGTAATCGATGTACCAACGGCCGCGAACATCCTGCAGGCGTGAACCTTCGCCTTTGTGAATGACGAAGCGCACGTCTTCGGGCAGTGCGTAACTGCCGAGGCCGGAACCTGGCAAACTATCCGAAGCGATCTTGTAGTAATCGTCATGCGCCATAGCGCCAACGGGTTCTGGTGTATCCGCAAGCGCTGCTTCTGCTGGTGTCATCTCTCTCACATCCAATCCGAAAACATTTCAGGAAAGCTACTCTCTGGGTTTTGCACTGGCAAGAATTCTAACGTGCATAGCCCCATTCTTAGTCGTCGTAGCTCCGGCGGCAGTCAAGCGAACCGGAGGCATGAACATTGATCGTCCAGCCCGGCGGCACCACAGACGTTCCGCCAGCCTCTTCGATGATCATCGGCCCCTGGAAGCTCTCTCCAGCCGCCATCTTTGTGCGGTCAATGATCGGACAATCCGTCCAGTCGTCGCCAAACCATACCTGGCGCCGCTCGATCACCGGATCGGCGCCCCCTTCGGGTGAGGCGAATTTCAACGCCGGCTTGTCGATAAGCCCAAGCGAGAACAGCCGAATGTTGACGAGTTCGACCTCGCTGTGCCGATCGGCACGACCAAAAGTCTGCTCATGCCGGTCATGAAATGCCTCGCGCAGATCGTCCCATGACGAGTGCTGAGGATCGCACGGTATCGACAAGGTAAAGGACTGTCCGACATAACGCATATCGACCGAGAAAGTATGTGCATGTCGGTCCGTCGCGAACCCGTCATCGAGCAGGCGCGCAGTTGCTTCTGCCTGCATATCGCCTGCCTTCGAGCGCAGCTCGGTAATGTCGATCTCGTTGAGCGGGCCACCCCAGGCAACAACGAAATCGTGGCGCAGGTCGGCAAGAAGCTGTCCGAGCGCCGAAAGATGGCCGGGGAAACGCGGCACGATGACCTGCGGGATCGAAAGTTCTTCGGCCACCAGAAACACATGCATCGGGCCGGCGCCGCCAAAACCGAGGAGCGCGAAGTCACGCGGATCGAAACCGCGATGAACGGATACTTCGCGCACGGCGCCCGCCATCTTCGATACGGCAATACGCAGCACTCCATCGGCGAGTTGAACCGGAGAACCGGCACCTTCGCCCAGCCTTTCAGCAAGGCCGAGAAACGCCTTTTCCGACAGGTCTTTAGACAGCTGCAGGCCACCGGCGAGCGTGCGGTCTGTCGGCAGGCGACCGAGCATGAGGTTTGCATCCGAAATGGTCGGCTCGGTGCCGCCACGCTGGTAGCAGGCAGGCCCCGGCATAGCGCCCGCACTCTGCGGGCCCACTTCCAGCGTCCCATCGGGCTGAACCCACGCGATAGAGCCGCCACCGGCGCCGATCGTGTGAATATCAAGCTGTGGGACCTGAAGCGGATACGCATCTATCTGGTTGGAATGGCTGATACGCGGAGTTAGCTGATGGATCAGTGCGACATCCGTACTGGTGCCACCCATATCGAACGTAATGCAGTCGTCAACGCCCGCCATCTCGCAGATACGGACCGCACCACCAGCGCCGCCAACAGGGCCGGAAAGAAACGTACCGGCCGCGAACTTCGCCGCCTGGTCGAGCGTCATGACACCGCCATTCGATCCCATAACGCTGACGGGAGCAGCGATCCCCTGCCCTTCGAGTTCCGCCGCCAGGGTTTCAAGATACGTCGTCACGACCGGAGTCAGATAGGCATTCAGGACGCAGGTCGAGAACCGCTCGAATTCGCCTTTTTCCGGCACGACAGTGGTCGATGCGCAAACCGGAACATCCCCGGCCAACGCCTGAATTTTCTCAAGAGCCTTGGCTTCGTTCTCGCTGTTGCGATAGGCATTCATAAACGCAACTGCAATCGCCTCGACACCTTTGTCTTTGAACTGTTGCACGATCGGCGCGAAATCGACATCGTCGACTGACTGCAGCACCGTGCCGTCCGCTGCAACGCGCTCATCGACCTCGATACGCAGGTCACGGCTTACGAGCGGCTTGGGCCGGACAAACTTGATATCGAACAAACCACCGATCAGACGACGCGTCCGTCCTATTTCCAGCGTGTCCCGGAAGCCATCGGTCGTCACAAGACCGGTCTTCGCGCCTTTGCGTTCCAGCAATGCGTTCGTCGCTATTGTCGTTCCATGCACAAAAGCCCGGATCTCGGCATAGTCGATCCCAAGCTGTTCAAGCGCCCCGAGCACGCCCTTCCACTGGCTGCCAGGGATCGAAGGCACTTTCTCCGACAGAAGTTCCTGCGTTTCGGTGTTCAGGCAAAGCAAATCCGTAAACGTGCCGCCAACGTCGATACCAACGATATATTTCTGTTCTTGCATCTTGCTGCTCACGCGAATGTTTCAGGGTGGGGACGCGCTGCTCGCACGCCGACATGGTCGCCCGGCGCAACGCCGAGGATATCCAGGCTGGTAGCACTGATGACGATGTTCTCGCCGCCATCTCCAAGCCGCGCCCAGGCTCGAAGAGGAGAACCGCGCCCGGTGAAGATTTCGATCAGGTCGCCATCCCCGACATTCAGCGACGTTGCCAATGATTTAGGCACCAGGAACTGGCGCCGCGGGCCGTCGGTCATCTCTTCATTGGAAAGCTCGACCGCGACGGAGATTTTGCTCTTGCTCAACGCGGCACGCTTTGCCTCCGTTGCCGCTGTGTCGACTTTATCGCCGTCAATCATCACGCCATACCTGTGAGCAGCTTCCCCAACTGACAGATACCCTTCAGCAACGTCGGTGCGAACGAGTTCCGGATCACGCTTCAGTGGATCGCCGTAACCGCCGCCACCCGCGGTTTCCTCGCGGACGACGTCACCGGTTTTCAGCGGGAACCCCGATACCTTGCCCGGCACCGGAGACGGCTGGGTGATTTCACCGTCGCGAATAACGGTAAAGCTGTTGGCCGCGCCGTTCGAACCGCCTTCAACGCCGTATGGCGGAATCACGTTCTTTTCCGACAGCACCGAGAGTGCCCCTGTCCGGCCAAGGATTTTCACATCACGCCGCAGGCCGAACCCGCCGCGGAACTCGCCATCGCCACAGGCGCTTTCACGAATTTCGCACCGCTCGATGCGGAGCGGGAATTGAGCTTCGACCATCTCTACCGACTGGATCGAGTTGAAATCGCCCTCGTTATAACTGCGGACCGCGTTGGAACCATCCGTGCCGTCCGAGGCACCAGTACCTCCAGCAGGCCATTCATAGTGAATATAGTTGCTGCCGCGCGGGTCGGAGCCGGAGATAATAATATGGTTCGCCCCGCCTTTGAGATCACCGACCGTCATTTCAGGTGCGACCTTGCCCATCGCCGATGCGACGACGGAATCGATGAGGAACTTGCACTCTGCCATGCCGCCACAGGGCGCATCGTTCCGGGCATTGATGAACGTTCCGGGCTCTGAAATTACGGTAATGGGATTAAACGAACCCTGGTTGATCGGCGTTTTCGCATCGAGGAACGATTTGACGATTGTACCGACCGCGTTCAGCGCCATGGCCGGCCCGCAATTCGTCGGCCCGTTGGTCTGCGCCGAGGTCCCCGCAAAATCCGCAATGATCTCGTCGCCCTTCACCGTCAGCTTCAGCTTGACGACCAGTGGGTCCGGGTTCGTGCCGTCGCTTTCGATATACCCCTCGGCGAAATAGTCACCATCGGGGCGTTCCGAAATTTTCGCGCGTAGCTGGCGCTCGGAGCGGGCAATCAATTCTTCGATGCCGCCCAGCAGCCCCCCGCCGAACCGCTTGAACAGCCTCTGGAGGTGTTCCTCGGCCTTTCGGCCCGTTCCGACCATGGCATTGTAATCGCCAAGGCGCTCGGAACGCGCACGCATGTTGTTGAAAAGCAGGTTCATGAACGGCTCATTGACCACGCCACGATCGCAGATCTTGGTCGGCTCTATACGTATGCCTTCCTGGATGATCTCGTTCACCCGGCCAGACAGGCTACCCGGTGTCATTCCGCCGACATCATTCCAGTGACACCGCATCGCGGCAAACATGCCGAGTTCACCGTCAAAGAAGATCGGCTGCAGCATCAGCACATCGTTCAGATGGGTGCCGCCTGTATATGGATCGTTATGCAGGAACAGGTCACCTTCGTTAATGTCATCCTTGAACTTCGCAACAACCTGCTGGGTTGAATACGGAACGGCAAAAATATGAATCGGATGATCTGCGAGTCCCTGGGCGACCTGCCGACCATCGGCCGACATCAACGCACAGGAAAAATCATGGCCCTCGTAGATAATCGGCGCATAGGACGAATGGATAATATTCGCCCGCATTTCGTTGACGACGGCGATCAGTGATTCACGGATCAGTTCCAGCTGCACAAGGTCTTTCATGACGCCCCTATCCGTATCCGGATGAATTTATTCAATTCCCCTTCTCTACCACTGCACCTGCTTGATTCCAACAAAATTTTACACTAACGTAAAACTATTGGTTTCGGTATCGGTGGGGACTAGATTTCCGCGACCTCCGATAACGTCGTTTTCCATTCAAACAAGCCGAGGCGTCATGACAGAACCCACGTCACATGTGGATACCTTTATCAGGGACAATATGCCTGGCCCTGAATTGTGGCCCGAGATGGACTATTCCGTCCTGCCGGAACTCGCCGCATATCCTGCCCGCTTCAACGCGGCCGTGGAACTGATCGACAAACAGGTAGACGCCGGGTACGCCGACACCGCAGCGCTGATGTTCGGCGACGACGTCTGGACCTACCGGGAGCTCATGCACCGCGCCAACCGGATCGCAAACGTCCTTGTCGAAGATTACGGGTTCGTCCCGGGTGAACGGGTCCTGATTCGCAGCGGCAATCACCCCATGCTGATCGCCTCATGGCTGGCCGTTCTGAAAGCCGGCGGCGTTGCAATCACAACAATGCCGGTGCTGCGCGAGCGCGAGCTGGTCTACATGATCGGAAAGGCGAAAGTCAGGTTTGCGATCTCGCACGACAACCTCGCCGAAGACATCGACAACGCCAAGACGGGTGCGCCCGACCTCGAACATATCCTGTATTTCGGCAGCGACCGGCCGGATAGCCTGGAAGCATCGATGGAAACAAAACAGGATGATTTCGCAAACGTGGATACATCCGCGGATGACCCTGCCATCATCGGCTTCACATCGGGCTCCACGGGCACGCCGAAAGGTACCCTGCACTTCCACCGCGATATCCTGGCGGCCGCCGATTGCTTTATCGGACACGTGGTCAAGATCAAGCCGGGCGATATCGTCTGTGGCAGCCCGCAAATCGCGTTCCTGTATGGCCTGTGCGCTTTCATCGCCGACACGTTCCGGTTCGGTGCAACGGCGGTGCTGCTGGAACGCGGCACACCCGAAGCAGTGCTTCAGACCATCGAGAGATACAAAGCGACCGTCTGTTTCTCGACCCCGTCCGGCTACAAGCTGATGCTCGACAAGGCGCGGGACTACGATCTTTCGTCGCTGCGCGAATGCGTTGCCGGCGGCGAGCCGCTTGCGCCGGCCACTTTCAACGAATGGAAAGCCATCACCGGCGTTGAGATGATCAACGGTCTCGGCATTTCCGAGCTCCTCCATATCTTCATCTCGGCAAGCGGTGACGACATCAAACCCGGCGCCATCGGCAAGGCAACACCGGGCTTCCAGGTCCGCGTCGTCGATGATGAAATGAATGACGTCAAACCGAACGAAATCGGCCAGATGATCGTCAAAGGCCCGAATGGCTGCCGCTATCTTGACGATCTCGAACGCCAGAAAGCCTATATCCATGACGGCTGGAACAAATCCGGTGATCTGTGCCGTATCGACGAGGATGGCTACTTCTATTACGAGGCGCGCACCGACGACATGATCCTGACCGGCGGCTATAATGTGTCCGGTCTGGAGGTCGAAGCGGTGCTGCTTGAGCACCCGAAGGTCAAGGAAGTCGCGGTCGTGGGCACACCCGACAAAGACCGTGGCCAGATCGTCAAAGCTTTCATTATACCTTCTAACGCGGAGGCAAATGATGATGCGACTGTTTCTGAGTTGCAAAATTTCGTAAAATCACAGATATCTGCATTCAAGTACCCGCGGGCGGTGGAATTCGTCGACGATTTACCCCTGACCGCTACCGGCAAGATCCAGCGCGGCGCACTGCGCCAATTAGAGCGGGAACGCGCGGAAAAAGCCGGAATTATCTAGAAAGGAAATTCATGTCGGACCTAAACGTAAGAGACAAAGACACCATCGACTTCATGCTGACGCGCCGCTCGACGGTCGCGAAGATGATGGACGGCCCCGGCCCGACCGATTCTGATCTCAGAAAAATCATGGAAACCGGTATGCGGGTGCCCGATCACGGCCGCCTGACACCCTGGCGCTTTATCGTCATTCGTGGCGATGCCCGAGAAAAAATCGGCGACGTGATTGCCGCCTCCTACAAAAAGAACAACCCCGATGCGATCGAGGAACAGATCGAAATCGAACAGGAGCGCCTCACCCGCGCGCCCGTGATCGTTGCCGTTCTGTCACGTGTCCACAAAGGCCACAAGATCCCCGAATGGGAACAGGTCCTGTCCGCGGGTGCTGCCTGCCAGAACATGCTGATCTCTGCGCAGTCGATGGGCTATGCCGCACAATGGCTGACGGAATGGTACGCCTATGACGCAGACGTCAAGGCAGCTATCGGCGCTGAAGCCGGAGACGAAATTGCCGGCTTTATCTATTTCGGCCACCCGATGGCCGAAGGAAAAGAGCGCGCCCGTCCAGAATACGACAACATCGTAACCGAATGGTCGGCGGCAGGGTAATCCCCGCCGACCCGATGCACCGAGAAACGGGCCGCGACAGCTGTAGCCTTAAGCAGTCGTGTCGATGACGATCTTGCCGCGCACCTTACGGTCGCTCAGCACCTTGCAGGCATCGACGATCTGATCCATCGGAAAAACTGCCTGTACGGGTACCTTTAGCTGCCCAGCGGAGACCATCTCGAATATTTCGATCTGAACTTTCTGCACCCACGCCGGATCACGGTCGCGGTATTCGGCCCAGTTCACGCCAGTGACGGCGATATTCTTGAGCAACGTGTAATTCACTTTCATCGTCGGAATGGTGCCGCTCGTGAAGCCCACCACCACAATACTGCCGCCAAAATTTAGCGCGCGGATAGAGCCGTCGAACACATCTCCGCCGACAATCTCGATGACGATATCGACGCCCCCGCCAGTGATCGCTTTTACATCATCCCGGATACTGTCTTTGACGCTATCACCGGAAATATCGATCACGTGATGGGCGCCGTTTTCACGGGCCAGATCTTCCTTCGACATGGTCGTTAACCCGGCGATGACCTCGCAGCCCCAGGCGGCGGCAAGCTGCATCGCAGCAAGCCCGACACTTCCCGAAGCACCGGTCACCAGCACCTTGTCGCCCTTCTTCACATGAGCGCGTGCCACCAGGGCGAAATGCGCCGTCTGATAGGCGATGCCGATCGCGGCTGCCTCTTCGAACGAAACGCCCTCTGGAACGGGGTAACACTGCGATTCATCGGCTAGGATTTCCTGCGCGTAAGCGCCGTATTCGACCTGCACCATCACCCGGTCGCCCACTTTCAGACCTGTAACACCATCACCAACGGATTTGATGATTCCCGCCCCCTCTTTCCCCGGCGAAAACGGCAATGGCGGGCGAAACTGATATTTGCCCTCCATCACCAGAAGGTCGGGAAAATTAACCGCCGCCGCCTTGTTATCGACGACTACCTGCCCCGGCCCCGCAGCTAACGACGCGAGTTCCTCGATCACGAGATTTTCCGGCGGTCCCAGTTCCCGGGCGATAATTGCGCGCATTGGTGCCATATCCTTTGTTTCTGTCCGATAACGACGATCCATCAGCCGTCACTTTACCGCCGAACCCCAAATCCGCAATAGATTTTACATGAACGTAAATATTTATTTTACGTTCATGTAAAAGAATGTAAAAGTAGCATCAATTACCAAACACCCCATAATCAGGGGCGGACAATCACAGGAGCTTGCAATGTTTATCGGCGTGCCCAAGGAAATCAAACCTTTCGAGAACCGTGTAGGCCTGACACCGGCCAGTGTCCGAGAGATGATCGCCAATGATCACAAGGTCGTCGTGGAGACAAACGCCGGCCATGCAATCGGCTTCGACGATGCCGACTATCAAACCGCAGGGGCCGGCATCGCAGCAAGCGCCGCCGATGTATTCGCCCAGGCTGAAATGATCGTAAAGGTGAAGGAACCACAGGCATCTGAAATCGCGATGCTGCGCGAAGGACAGATACTTTTTACCTATCTGCACCTTGCCCCTGATGAAGCGCAGACCCAGGGCCTCCTCGATAGTGGCTGCACAGGCATCGCCTATGAAACAGTGACAGATCACCGGGGCGGGCTCCCCTTGCTTGCCCCGATGAGCGAAGTAGCCGGGCGCATGGCCGTTCAGGCCGGTGCGACCTGCCTTGAAATCGCCCATGGCGGTCGCGGTGTTCTGCTCGGCGGCGTACCGGGCGTCACGCCCGGCAAAGTCGTGGTCATCGGCGGCGGCGTTGTCGGCAGCAACGCGGTTTTCGTCGCAACCGGCATGGGTGGCCACGTCACCGTTATCGACAGGGACATCCGCCGGCTGGCGGAAATCGATTCACAATATAAAAGCCTGATCACAACGCGCTTTTCAAACAGCACCAATATCGAGGAAGAGGTCGCAAATGCCGACCTGCTAATCGGCGCCGTACTGGTTCCCGGCGCGGAAGCACCGAAGCTTGTGACCGCCGATATGGTGAAAAGCATGAAACGAGGCGCTGTTATCGTCGATGTCGCAATCGATCAGGGCGGTTGCTGTGAGACCAGTCGGCCGACAACCCATGACGACCCGACCTACATCGTCGACGGTGTGGTCCATTACTGTGTTGCCAACATGCCCGGGGCTGTTGCTCGGACATCGACCTTTGCCCTGAACAACGCCACCCTGCCCTTCGCGATTACAATTGCAAATATGGGCGTAAAGGCTGCGCTGGAATCAGACGAAAACCTGATGAACGGACTTAACGTCCACGCGGGTAAGCTGACCTATGAAGCGGTCGCGACAGCACAGGGACGCGAATTCATGCCGCCAACGGAAGCACTGGCAGGCTAAGTCCGACCGGACAAAGTACCTTTTCCAGCGACTTATTCTATTGTCTCTTCCTTGCGGACACTATCCAGCAGCGAGGAACGCATTAGCCATGTCTTTGCCTTGGCCGGGTCCTCGGAATTTTCGCGCAGAACTTTCTGATTGGCCTTGATGACCTCAGGATCCTTTTCCTCGATCCGCTTCTTGTTCTCGATGGTCACACTCTGCAGGAATTCCGTCGCAAGCTGGTGACGCTGGCGGTGATAACGCTCGAAAACGTCATCTTCGGCCCGGCCGAACCACACGTCACCGATCTTCTTGGTAATATTCATACAATCGTGAATACCGGTGTTCAGCCCCAGCCCGCCAAGCGGATTGTTGAGATGGGCGGCGTCGCCCGCCAGGAATATCCGGCCAATCGCAAACCGGTCGGCAACCCGCTGGTTCACGGTGTACAGATTCCGGTGAAGAATATCGTTGTGGTCCATATCCGGGCGCAAACCGCTGATGCGCTGCGTTACACCGGCATCGGAAAGCAGGTCCGCATCGAGCTCTCCCTCGCTGGTCGGAAATAGCGTCCGCCAGATTCCCTGGTCTTCATCGCCCATAACCTTGAAGACCGCGCACCATTCCGTCGGATCAAGAACATAGTTCCGGTAAATGTACGCATCGTTGGCGGCAAAATCGTGCATCGAGGTCAGCACCAGGAAACGCTCGCCCCAGGTAAAGCCGGACATGAAAACACCAAGACCGATGCGGATCGTCGACCGGCCGCCATCACAGGCAATCAGATAGCGCCCCTCGATTTTCTCGAGCTCGCCGTCGGCATTCTCGGTCACTACGGTGACGCCGTCATAATCCTGAGAAAAAGCCGTCACGCTGTTACCAAGACGGACATCGGCGATATCGTATTCCTCCAGCGCCGCCAGCCCGTCCCGAACGAGTTTCCACTGCTCATACTGAACGGCAAGCGGGAACTTTGTTTCGTCAGCGATATGCGCCATGTCGAACACGGCAACGATTTCCTGCGATTTACGGTCGCGAAACTGAAAGGCCGGGGCATGAAGGCCGCGCTGAAGGATACCTTCGGCCAGGCCGAGCGTATCCAGCATCTCGAGCGTCGACGGGTGAAGTGTCGCTGCGCGCGGGTCCTTGGGTGGTTCCTCGAACGATTCAATCACGGTCACCGGAATACCCTGTTGCACTAGGGCTAGCGCCGTTACGGCTCCGACCGGTCCGCCACCGCAGATAATTACGCGTTCGTTCTGTTTCATTCAAAAGCCCTGTTACTAAATTCTCAAATTATTAGGCCGGGTCAACCGAACCTAGTCGGCCCGCAAGCTACGAAGGACCATACGGTTATACATCGCTATCAGATCGGGTACGGGTATTGAACTCCCGGGCTTGTACCAGCGTGCGACCCAGTTGCAGAGGCCCAGGATACCAAGATGGGCCAGTCGCGGATCAAGCGTGGCATCGAAAGCCCCTTTGTCCTGTCCTTCGCTGATAATCGCCACCCAGAGCGTTTCGTATTCATCCCAGATCGGCTGCATTTCAGCCAGGACGTCTTCATTCTCGGCGAAATAGTCATCACGCAACGTTATTTTCGATTCCGCAAAGCGATTCTCGAACCGCATCAGATGGTTCTCCACCGTCTGGCAGATTTTCTCTTCCGGCGAGGCGTCGCTTTCCAGTATCTCCCGCACCCGGTCCCGGAGTTGAAGACCGAGCGGCTTGATAATGGTGATCAGGATCTGGGTCCGGTTGGGGAAATAATAATACACCCCTTCCCGCTTGATCCCGACGGCACGCGCAATATCGTCCAGCGAGGTATTCGCGTAGCCCTGCCGATGGAAAAGGTCCTGGGCCGCACGCAAAATCTCCTCGCGCCGGTTTTCACGGCGTTCCTCGACGGCGGTGCTTGATCTGGCATTTTGCGGTTTAGCCAATGCGTTTCCCTTCAGGGCGCATTTTTTACGCTTGTGTAAAGATTCGCAAGGGCTTCGTAGGCTTTATCCACCGAAAGCCCCGTCATCAGCGATTTTTGGCTGAGATGATCGAAATGCCGCGACAAAACAAGCTCCTTGAACCCCTCATCGGTGCGCACTGACGCACAATGCGCGCCCCAGGGCCCGTAACGGGTCTCCGGCGACGGGCCGAACAACCCGAGCGTCGGTGTGCCGGTCGCCGCCGCAATATGCATCAACCCGGAATCATTCCCGACATAGAGTGTCGACCGCCCGATGCAGGCGGCCGCAACCGGCAAAGACTGCCCAATCAGATCAATTCTACGCCCTTCCGGCAGCGCATCGAACACTGGTTGTGCCATAGCCCGCTCCGATTCTGCTCCCAGAACCGCGACCGTCGCTCCCTCCAGAACGCCACCCTTTTCGGTGGCACGCAGTGCCAAGGCTGAGAACCTGTCGGCTGGCCATTGCTTGCCGCCCCAATTTGCGGTCGGACCGATGGCGAGCACAGGTTTACCGGACGGTACCAAAGCCCCGGCCTTTTCCCACGCGTCGTCTGACAAGTACAACATCGGCGCCGGGGCCGGCGATACGCCGATCAGGCGTCCGAGCTCCTCGACACGGTGAATGTTGTCATCCCGGTACTTGCCGATATGCCGTTCACCCGCCCGCATAAAACGCGCCAGCATGGAACCACGCAAATCGTATATCCGGTCCCAGCGTTTTCCGGCACACGCCGCCCACAAAGAAATCCAGTGGCTGTGAAACGGCTTCTTCTTGATAACGATCAAGCGGTCGAGACCCGGTATTGCCTCAAATAACGGCGCCGCCGGGGCGCCGCAGGCAACCGTAAACCGAACGCCGGGATGCTCTGCGGCCAAATGCGCGATCAGCCCCGACGACAGGACGGCGTCGCCAATACGCGTTGCGGTAATAAACAGAATCTTCAACGGTCGGTTTCCAGAATAACGACTTTTACATTCACAAGGGATGCATGACCGGGCGCGACTCCGCAACCACCTTGGACCCCATCGTTCATTGTATAGAAAGTCACGCTCTGATACGGAGATATTCATTCCGGCCAATCTGCCGGACAATACGGAAAGCCCTTATCTTGACCACGCCCGCCAGCGGCAGTTACGCACCGAAGCTGAACAATGTCCGCGGCATTCTGTGGATGCTGCTTGCGGTCACCACCCTGACGACCATGTTCGTTGTCGTGAAGCAGATGGCCACTGAATTACCAATATTCGTTGTCGCCATCGCGCGCACCTTCTTCGCGCTCTGCATGCTGACACCGTGGCTTATCCGATCCGGCCCGGCGGTTCTCCGGACACACAGACCGGGACTGCATTTCATACGTGCATTCTGCGGCATTTCGGCATTTGTGACGCTGATATTTGCCCTGGAAGATCTGATCCTTGCAGACGCCATGGTTCTCGCCTTTACGTCTCCGTTCTGGTCGATCCTGATAGGTGCAATCGTCCTGAAGGAATTGATACGGGGACGGCGGATTGCCGCTACTGTGGTCGGTTTCTGCGGGATGCTGCTGATTGTAAAACCGCATCTCGGCGTTGAACCGGCGATGCTCCTGGCATTGGGCAGCGCAGTCCTGACGTCATCGGCCATGATTTCGATGAAAAACCTGTCCTCGACAGAGCCCCCCACCCGGATTGTCTTTTACTTCATGTTTTTCGGCACGCTGATCCTGCTGCCTGGCGCCGCATATACGTGGGAGACGCCGACGCTCACCCAGACAGGCTGGCTATTCCTGGCAGGTGTTCTGGGCGCCATCGGCCAGGATTTCCTCGCACGCGCATACGATGCCGGAGAAGTAAGCATCGTCGCGCCGTTCGATTTCATGCGACTGCCGGTCGCCGCGATACTCGGTTTTCTGGTGTTCTCGGAAATACCGGATCAATGGTCGATCATCGGGACCCTGATCATTATCTCTTCAGCGGTCTACCTGCTGCGTCGCGGACATGTCGAACGCCGGGAGGCCAAAAACGACGCTCCCGGATCGTAGACGTTATTTCCGTCAGCGCTTCGAGATCGCCTTCACCTTGCGCTGTTTCTTGCCGCTATAGGCGCTGAGCGGCCGGATCAGGCTGTTACTGGCATTCTGCTCGATGATATGCGCCGCCCAGCCGGTAATCCGGCTCATGACGAAGATCGGCGTGTACATATCGATCTCGAAGCCCATCAGGTAATAGGCAGGACCTGCCGGGAAATCGAGGTTCGGGTGAATGTTCTTTTCCGAAACCATGATATTCTGAAGAATGTCTGAAATCTCCAGCCACTTGGTATCGCCCTTCCATTTCGCAAGGTCTTCCAAAGCGGCGCGCATTGTGGGGACGCGGGAATCTCCCTGCTTGTAGACACGGTGACCGAAGCCCATCACCAGTTCGCCCGCCGCCTGTTTGTCGCGCAGCCATTTTTCGGCCCGCGCCGGCGTGCGGATTTCTTTCAGGTTATGCATCACCGCTTCGTTTGCACCGCCATGCAGCGGCCCTTTGAGCGAGCCGATACCACCGGTCACCGCACTGTAGATATCCGACCGCGACGACGTGATGACGCGTGCCGTGAAGGTTGATGCGTTGAAACTGTGCTCGGCATACAGAATGAGCGATATATCGAATGCGCGGATCACTTCCTTCGGCGGCACTTCGCCAAAGCACATGTGGAAGAAATTTTCCGACATGGTCAGGTCCTTGCGCGGCGTCTTGCGCGGCAGGCCTTTACGGAACCGGTAATCGGTCGCAATCATGGTCGGTATCTTGGCGAGCATATCCATTGCCCGGTCCAGGTCTTTTTCCGCCGGCTCCCCGCCCCAGGCGGTTTCCGTCGTTCCGAGATAACTGACCGAAGTGCGCAGCGTGTCCATCGGATGCGCGCGTTTCGGATACTGGCGGATAACCTCCACATGGGGCCGCGAGATATTCCGGCGGCTGCGTTCATCCTTTTCGAACTTGCGAAGCTGCGCCCGGGTCGGCAGCTCGCCGTGCCACATCAGGTAGGCGACTTCCTCGAACCGGCAGTTTGCCGCCAGGTCCTGCACCGCATAGCCGCGATAGGTCAGCGAATTGGTTTCCGGCATGACCTTCGACACCTCGGTGGTATCGACAGTAACGCCTGCCAATCCCTTATAGATGACAGGGTCCGCCGCCGCGGCCTTCTTCACCTTGGTGTTTTTGGCTTTCGCCTTCTTCTTCGCGCTTTTCTTCGTGGGTTTCGCCGCCATTGCCGGTCTCCCTGCCATCAAACTTTGAAGTTGAAAATATCCTGATCGAACTTGTTGTAATCCTCGTAGCGGATCAGTTCATAGAGCCGCGCCCGCGTCTGCATGCGGTCGACAATATGTTCCTGTGTCCCCTGCTGACGGATCGCCGCAAGCCCGTCTTCCACTGCCTTCATTGACAGGCGAAGCGAGGTCACCGGATAGATCGCGATATTGTAACCGAGATCTTCCAGTTGCTTCTTGGTCAGCAGCGGTGTCTTGCCGAATTCCGTGAGATTGGCGAGCAGCGGCACGTCAAGCGCTTCGCGCACCGCTTCGTATTCCGACATATCCTGAAGCGCTTCCGGGAAGATCGCGTCTGCTCCGGCATCGATATAGGCCTTCGCCCGGTCAAGCGACGCCTGAAGCCCCTCGGAGGCCCGCGCATCGGTACGCGCCATGATCAGGAAGTTCGGGTCTTTTCGTGCATCCGCCGCAGCACGGATCTTCATCGTCATTTCGCGCACCGGCACGATGTTTTTATTATCGAGATGGCCGCAGCGCTTGGGGTTCTCCTGATCTTCAAGATGACACCCCGCGATGCCCAGCTCTTCGAGCTCCAGGATACTGCGTGCCGCACTCATCGGCTCGCCGAAGCCGGTATCGATATCGATCAGCGCCGGCAGGTCTGTGACCCGCGCGATCTGGCGCCCGCGCTGGGTAACTTCGGTCAGTGTCGTCAGACCGATATCGGGCAGGCCCAGTTCCGCCGACAGCGCCGCACCGGAGATATAAACCCCGTCAAAGCCCTGCTCTTCAATCGCCAGCGATACGATGGGCGAATGCGCGCCCGGAAACTGCAGCAACCGGCCGGTCGCAAGTTCCTCACGGAACGACGCACGCTTTTCGGCCGCCGTCTTCTTGGCAAACAGCATCAGAAAATCCCTCTGTCATCGCGGGTGGCGTAATCGAGGCTCACGGCGTCGAGCGTAACATGTAATCCGCCCAGTTCATCGGCCGTCAGGCTCGGCAGACGCTGAACGGTATCGAGAAAACGATCCCGCTCGCCATCGCTGACAAGGCCATCGACCAGCATCTTGAACTTGTTGATGTAGTTCTCCCGGACGAAAGGCCGCGCACCCGCGGGATGCGCATCGGCGAGCGCCAGTTCGTCTTCAAGCGTCGATCCGTCCTTCATCGTGATCACGACCCGGCCGCCAAAGGCACGCTGGTTCGGATCGGGATGATGATAGCGTTCGGTCCAGCGCGGGTCTTCGACGGTCGAAATGCTGTGCCACAGCTTCACCGTGTCGGGCCGCTGCGCGCGTTCCGGCGCGTAGGATTTAACGTGGTGCCATGCCTGATCCTGCAGGGCGACCGCGAAGATATACATGATCGAATGATCGAGCGTCTCGCGGCTGGCGGTCGGGTCCATCTTCTGCGGGTCGCCGGCGCCGGTGCCGATGACGTAATGGGTGTGATGGCTGGTCTGGATGACGATATTGTCGATCGTATCGAAGTCCGAAATCTGTGCGCCCATCTTGCGCGCGAGATCGATCAGCGCCTGGCTCTGATATTCCGCGGAATGTTCCTTGGTATAGGTCTCCAGGATCGCGCGCTTGGACTCGCCCGCTTCGGGCAGCGGCACGGTATAGTTCGCATCCGGGCCGTCCAGCATCCACGCAATTACGCTGTCTTCACCTTCATAGATCGGTGACGGCGCGCCTTCTCCGCGCATGCAGCGATCAACAGCTTCGATCGCGAGCTTGCCTGCATGGGCCGGGGCGTAGGCCTTCCAGCTTGAAATCTCGCCCTTGCGCGACTGGCGCGTCGTGCAGGTGACATGCAGCCCCTGCTGCACCGATTGGTAGATCGTCTCGGTATCCAGCTTCAGCAGCGTGCCGAGCGCGGCGGCCACCGACGGGCCGACATGCGCGATATGATCGATCTTGTGTTCGTGCAGGCAGATGCCCTTCACCAGGTTCACCTGAATTTCGTACCCGGTCGCAATCCCGCGCAGCAATTGCTTGCCGTCGAGGCCCTTCTGCTGGGCGACCGCAAGCGTCGGCGGGATGTTGTCGCCGGGGTGGGAATAATCGGCGGCAAGAAACGTGTCGTGATAATCAAGCTCGCGCACTGCGGTGCCATTGGCCCAGGCGGCCCATTCGGCACCGAAGCGCTGATCGGCAGGCATCCCGAAGATCGTCGCACCGCCGTCGCGCGGATGACAGATCGCCATCGCGCGTGCGTTCGCCACCGGGCGGCGATTAACCGAGGCCATGGCAACAGATGCGTTATCGATCATCCGGTTGATGACCATGTCCGTGACATCGTCATCGACGTCGACCGGGTCCGCTGCAACCGCGGCGATTTTCCAGGCGAACTGATCTTCGCGTTTCAATTCCTGTTTCGAAGGATAGACCTTAACGGTATGATTTTTCACGAGTTGGCTGCTCCGGCTCGGCGGTTGAAAGGGCGCGCCATCATACCGGCGCGGACAGGGGCGTCAACGCAGAGTCCCGCCCGTTCTTGCCGCCCAAACAGGGCTGTGATACGCAAATGAGATAACAGGGAGGGATGCCGAAATGGCCGATTACATTCTGCGCGTTTACACCGACGTTTTGACTGAGAAAGCCACGTTGTCCAGCGCTCTGCCGGGTGGCAATCGTGGTCTCTATCTCGCCGACGGTATGGCGACAGTGCGCGACGAACGCGGTGGCGCGACCCTCAGCGCGAATTCCGCCTGGTTCTCGACCGGCAACACGACGATCACCGCAGGGGCCAATGGTGCGCGGGTCCTCCGGTATGAACTGGTCAAAGGCGGCACGCCCGATGCGGACGGTCTTGCGCAGGGCGACGGCGTGACATCGATCCACAAACTTTCCGCTGCCGTCGATCTCGAACCGGGGGACGGTTACCTGTGGCGCTGCGACCGGGTCGATATCCCGCCCAGCGGCATTGCCTATACCCATGTCCATCAGGGCCCCGGTATCCGCTGTCTTCTCGAAGGCGGATTCAAGGTTGAAACCGGCGGTGAAACCCACGTTATCGCCGCCGGTGAGCCATGGTTCGAGGCCGGACCGATTCCGGTCCTTGCCTACGCGCCCGACGACAAACCCGGCAATTTTTCGCGCACAATGATCCTGCCGCGCGCCCTCAAGGGAAAATCATCGATTTCCTACGTGAACGAGGAAGACAAGGACAAACCCAAGCGCCAGAAATACACGATTTTTCTGGACGAATTCATCGAGATATAAATCATGGCTGATACGTCTTCGAACCTCCGCACCGGCGGACAAATCCTTGTCGATTGCCTGCGTCTGCACGGCGTCGATACCGTCTTCTGCGTGCCGGGTGAAAGCTATCTCGCCGCGCTCGATGCGTTCCACGACGTTCAGGACCAGATCAACCTCGTCGTCTGCCGCCAGGAAGGTGGCGTTACCAACATGGCCGATGCCTGGGGCAAGATGACCGGCAAACCCGGCGTCGCCTTCGTCACCCGCGGACCGGGTGCGACGAACGCCTCGGTCGGTATCCACACCGCCCATCAGGATTCAACGCCGCTGATTCTGTTCGTCGGACAAATCGCCCGCGACATGTCGGAACGCGAAGCGTTTCAGGAAGTCGATTACCGCCGCATGTTCGGCGAAATGACCAAGTGGGTCGCCCAGATCGACAATCCCGCCCGCGTGCCCGAAATGGTCAGCCGCGCCTTCCACGTCGCAACCTCGGGGCGCCCCGGCCCGGTCGTGCTCGCCCTGCCCGAAGACATGCAGACCGAACGCGCCGATGCCGAAGACGGCCAACCCTATCACAGCGCGCAGGCCAACCCGGGCGCCGCCGATCTGGCGACACTCCGTGACATGCTTGATGCGGCGAAAAAACCTCTGGTGCTGGCGGGTGGCGGCGGCTGGACACCGGAGGCCTGCGCCGACCTGGCCGCCTTTGCCGAACAGAACCACCTGCCCGTCGCCGTATCGTTCCGCCGACAGGACCTGATGGATAACCGCCATCCGAACTATGCCGGTGTGATCGGCCTCGGCATTAATCCCAAGCTGAAGGCACGGCTGGATGAAACCGACCTTCTGATCGTGCTCGGCCCGCAACTGGGGGAAATCGTCTCCGGCGGCTACACCTATTTCACCTTCCCGAAACCGAAGCAGCCATTCATTCATATCAGCGCCGGTGTGGACGAACTCGGCAAGGTCTATCAGGCCGATCTCGGGATCAATTCCGGCATGGCCGAATTCTGCGCCGCCGCCAGGGCGATGGACCCGGTCGACGGTGCGTGGGTCGGGGAAGCGGCGACCGCCCATGCCGATTACATGGCGTTCTCCAGCCCCGCCCCGATGCCGGGCGACGTGAACTATTCCGAAATCGTCGGCTGGCTGAGCGAGAACCTGCCGGAAAATTCCGTGATCACGAACGGTGCCGGTAACTACACCGTCTGGGTCCACCGGTTCTTCCGCTACAAGCAATACGGCACCCAGCTCGCCCCGCAATCGGGCGCGATGGGCTACGGTGTGCCATCCGGCGTCTCAGCCGCCGTCCGTCACCGCGACCGGGTGGTCGTATCGTTCAGTGGCGATGGCTGTTTCCAGATGAACGGCCAGGAAATCGGCACCGCCGTGCAGCAGGGCGCAAAGGTGATCTTCGTCGTCGTCAATAACGGCATGTACGGCACCATCCGGATGCATCAGGAAACCCATTATCCGAAACGCAAATCCGGCACGGACCTCGTAAACCCGGACTTTGCCGCCCTCGCCCGCGCCTATGGCGCGCACGGCGAAACAGTGACGAAAACGGCCGATTTCGAAGCGGCGTTCGAGCGCTGCCGCGCGGTGGACGGGCCGTCACTGATTGAACTGGTGATCGATCCCGATGCGGTCCTGCCGACGTCGACGCTGTCGGGGATACAGGCGGCGGCGCTGAAGGCGTAGCATTCACATTTGATAAAGCGGGCTGATCTCCTGTTCCCTGCGGTGGATCAAGGCCATACCGGCCTGGACGCGACCAACGAGTATTTTCTGTCATCGGTTTTGCGGTAATATTTCCCGGGGATGTCGATGTATACTGCCTAGTCCGATTTCAGCCGAGAGAAGGCGCAGTTCGTATTTCAGCGCAGGACAAAATGCTGATGAGAAATCTCTAGGAGAAATTCTATGCCCAATAGTGAATCCTAGGCACCTGAGGTGTCGGACCTTCCCACCGTGTTCCGCATTCCGCAGCGACGTCTATTCGACTATCTGCTTTGTATTATCGGCGTTATCTCGCTTTTTTATTGGCTGCCAGAAACAAACTGGCTCGACCTACGAGAGATTTTGGTCCGCGCAGCCCTGATGTCATTTTTTCTATTCTTGTTCGTTCGAATAGCTATCCTTGTTCTCGCATTTGGTGAGCCAATTTACGTCGATCAAAATGGAATTGAATACCGACAGCTTTCCAAGGTCACGTCCATACCGTGGTCACATATTGTAAGTATCGACTTGTTTAGGCCTTCGCCCCCAACTCACTGGTTCAGCCGTGCTTTCCACAACATAGTTGGCACTAAGATGGTGGCGATTTTGTACAAAGCCTCCCCGTCACAGGAGACACAAGAGATCCGACTAACGGGTGCTTATGATCCGGGTGCGATATCAATTGTGGCCACCCTGCGCCGATTTCATTTTGAACTTGGGCCCACACAGTCAACGCAGGAAACTCAGGTAAAAGTTCAATATCTTGGCTCAAAGTTCTTCCAACAGTTCAATAGTCAAAACTTGAAGAAAACGCTGCATGCCAGACCGGCACTCGCTGCGCTGTTAGCGTTCATGTTCAGCATGTTGTTTACCGTCGGAATTTTTATCTATCTGGCGTTTCCATATCTTGCAAAATGGGTGAAAGAATATTTTCTCATCACCGATAGCTTTTAAGAGTCACTTAAGCCGCTCACCCCATCAACTTGTTCATCTCCGGATGGATGATATTGTCTTTGCCCCAGTTCAGCGTGCCGGACGCCTTCATCTCCTCGCAGGCCTCGCGGACCTGCGTATAGATCAGCAATGAGAACAGACCGCCGATGCTGACCCGCGCCACGCCCATTTCCTGCATCTGGCTGAGGTCTGGGGCTGCCGGGTTGGCGAGGAAATTGACCGGGCCGTCGATGGCGGCGACCAGCTTTTCCATGGTTTCGCGGTCCCGCACGAAGGGCACGAAGACGCAGCCTGCGCCCTCTTCCAGATAGGCATTACAGCGCCGGCCGGCGTCATCGAACACGTCATCACCCCGGCCGCCGAAAAATCCGTCGGTGCGGGCGTTGATCACGAAGGGCACACCGTAGTCGTCGGCTGCTTTTTTCGCGGCGCGGATGCGGGCAACCGACAGGTCGTAATCCAGTAAGGGATGGCCCGCCAACTGGGATGATGAGTCTTCGACATTGGCACCGACTGCGCCCGCATCCAGCGTTGCAATCACCGTGTCGGCCACCGATTCAGGTGCTTCGCCGTATCCTGCTTCCATATCCGCGGTTACCGGCAGATCGACCGAGGCGGCGATCTTTTTGATCATAAACAGCATATCGTCGCGGCTGATGACCTCCCCATCCGGACAGCCGAGCGACCAGGCGATGCCTGCACTCGACGTCGCGATGACGGGATAGCCCTGTTCAGCGACGATCCGCGCACCAGCGACGTCCCACACGTTGGGCAACACCAGCGTTTCGTCTGCATCGATCAGCGCCTGAAGTTTTTCCGCCCGCGCGATCAGTGTCGCTTTGTCCATGATTGTTCCCCGTTTTGATCGTGGATCAGATGACGATTTCCGGTACCGGGCCGCCATTCGCCATGCCGAGCACGCCGTCAATGATTGCATCAACATCATTCACAGCCGCAAACGTCAGCAGATCGCGTGCTTTTTCGACCATCTCGTCACGCGTCAGGGCCAATTCCGGATCACCCTTGCAGGCCGTCCGCGCGGCCGTGACAGACGCGCCGTCTTTGAGGTTCACGGTCACTTCGCCGCCCCAGTCTTTCGGATAGGCGTTGCTGTAGGTTTCCCCTGCCCGCACCGAGATCGACTTGCGCAATTCGGCCGCGCGGTCGCGCCCGGACGGGTCGAAGGAAGCAAAGACGCATTTGCCGTCGAGCAGGCTGATCGCCACACAGTGCTGAACCGAAAATTTGGCTTCGTATTCGCTTTCCGGTACCGGGCGATCGCACACATCGATAGACGCCTGATAGACCGCGACATCGACGCTTTCGATATCATTCACGTCGATTTTGCCGGAAAGTTCGAGCGCCGCGTCGATCACCGGGTGCGTATGGCGGCAGGACGGCCACGGCTTGATCGAGGTCAGATGTACCTGCCACGGCGCATCCGGTTCGCGCAGCACGGCGTCCGGATCGGGATCCGGACAGGCGCCGGCATAGAGCCCCTGCGGTCCTTCAAGAATGGCGGGCGGGCCGGTAAATCCGAGCTGCGCCAGTTCGGCCGCAACAACCCCCGCCTCCGCGCCGCGCCCGGCATGCAGATGCTTGCTCATCGCCCCCGTATTCAGAAACTCCCACAACCCGGCGGATTGCGTTCCCGCATTGCCGAGCGCGTGCACGGTTTCGGCATCCGTCAGCCCCATCAGCGTCGCCGCGGTCATCGCCCCCCCAAACGTGCCGCAGGTCGCGGTGTTGTGCCAGATTTTGTAATGCGCCTTGCCGACCGACATCCCGACACGGGTGCAGGCCTCAAACCCGAACAGGATTGCTTTCAGGAATTCGGGCCCCGTCGGCATATCGTCCCCCGCGATTGCGAGCGCCGCCGGTATCGTCACACAGGCGGGATGCACGACCGACGCCTTGTGCAGGTCGTCCACTTCCAGGATATGGGTAAGACCGCCCATCACCAGCGCCCGGCGGCCCGTATCGCCTTCCTTGCCCTTCAGGTAGGCGAGCAGTTTTTCGCCCGGCACCGACCGGCGGCCCGCCAGCATGTTGGCAATACCATCCAGCGTGAACAACGCCATCGCATCCAGATCGGCCTGCCCAACCGGCTTGTTGCGGATCAGGGATACGAGCTCCTCCGTCAGGGAGCCGTCGAATTGCGGGGAGAGAAGTTCTTCGGGGTCGGTATTCATGGCTCTGCCTCGGTGCGCTGCCTCGGTATAGGTTGGCGCATTATGACATGTTCGGGCAGCGTTCATAAAGATGCGACCCATTAACGGGCCGATTCCCCCGTAGGCCTTGAAAGATCACGGCCAGCCGGTAATTTCCGCCGAAGAATTCCACCCATCCTGCAGACGCGCCCGCCTCAGGCGGCCGGTTAAACCGGCGGCTCATATTTCGGGAAGCGATCCGACGATATGTTGGCAATACCCTGCAGTGTCGGGGAGTGTATTCATCAAAATGCGTCCCCGGTTATCACGGTACTTTGGTATGAATCGTTCTCTCCAAAAGGATACCCCTCGTTCGAATTAGTGGACACACCGGTTAGTCAGGAGACTGTCCGTACCGGCTGAATTGGCTTGCGGAAATTGGGGGCTGTCATGATAATGACGGGATGAATTCCCCTGCCCCCCCCCTCCCCTGTCGGCCTGTTCAGAAAGATCATCGCCGGCGACCCCTATCGAAAATCCCGCCTGCACGACGAGAAAGGCAATCTAATCGACGGTCGGGAGTGGAAATACCTTCCGTTGGTTATTCAACGAGTTATCGCACGCACGGTATTTGGCAAACTGTATCCCGAACCCTGGTGGACGTTCTGCGTCAAACGCCGCGTGGATGCGATCCTAACGGCGGACATGAACCTCGTGGAATTTGGATCCGGGCAATCGACGGCTTGGCTCGCCCAACGCACCGGGAGCGTCCGGTCGATAGAAGACAATCGCGAATGGCATAGTCGCGTGCGGCAGAACATCGACCAGGCCGGCCTTACAAACGTGAGCCTCGATCTCCGCCCCCTCGAAGATTACGCAAACGTGGATGATATCCCCGATGAATCGGTCGATTTCTGCGTTGTCGACGGCGCGGTGCGGGGCAGATGCGTCACCGCGATCATTCCGAAAATAAAACCCGGTGGATGGGTCTATCTCGACAATTCAGACAAGGATGCACCTGAGGCCGAAGACGGCGTAAACCTTCGATCCGCAGAAGCAGCGCTACGGCGAATGGTGAAGGAAGACGACATCGAAACGTTCACGGGCTTCACAATCGGATCCCTAAACACCCATCAGGGCATGCTTTTCAGGTTTGCGCCAAAAAGCTGACGCGGAAGCGGCTTCCTATACAGGCGGCTTGTAGTTCGGGAAGCGGTCCGAGACGTCCATGTTGTATAGCTTCCGGGCATTCTCGCCGAGGATGTTCTTTTTCTGCCGCTCGTCGAGGAACGGTAGATCCCAGATGACGCTCGGGACGTCCATATCCCAGTGCGGATAATCCGAACACCAGCACAGCTGGGTTTCCGCCTTGATCATCTTGAAGGTCATTTCAAGAATATCCATGTCATGCGGCATTTCCATCGGCTGCGACGAATAGAACATGTCCTGCATGTATTCGCTGGGCAGCTTTTTAAGCAACGGCGCTTCAGACGACCGCATGCGGTAATCATTATCGAGGCGCTGCATCAGCCAGGGAATCCAGGCCAGACCGGATTCGATCCACATCACGTCCATCTTGGGGAAACGTTCCGGCAGACCGTTAACGATCCAGTTGCACATGTGGACGGCATTAAACACCGTGAAGCCAAGTGCGTGGGTCACCAGGAAACGGTTGGTATTACCCAGAAGATGATCATTCCAGCTATACGATCCGTGGAATGCCAGCGGCTTGCCCATTTCCTCGATCAGGGAATAGGTCTTCATATACGCATTGTCATAGACCGGCTTGTAGCGCGTCGACACCACCATGAAACCGCATACGCCCTCACGGTCGCCGAAATCCTTGACCATCTTGTAGGTCTCGTCCGGATCGTTGAACGGCAGATACAGCATGGTCTTCAGGCGTTTTTCTTCCTGAAGGATTTTTTCGGTCAGCCAGCGGTTATACGCCCGTGACATCGCGACTTCGTATTCCGGCACCGGGTGCAGGCCGAGCAGCAGCATCGGCGTCGGGAACAGCATCACGTAATCGACGCCCATGGCGTCCATCCATTTGAGCGACAGGTGAATATCGCGATGCTTGTCGTCATCCGGCGTCTGGTCCATCTTCCGCAGCGGATAGCGCGTCACACGGCCTGCGACGTCCTGCGACCCCGGACTGCCCATCATGAACGGGCTGTTGGCACCGGTGCCTGCCCCTGAATAGACCTGCGCTGTGCGACGCAGGACCGGATCATCGATAAACTCGACGATCTCCTTCATGGATTCGTTTTCGTAGTGATGGCAATCGACGTCGATAATTAGCGTCTTGTCGAACCCCCGCTGGTCGCGCTGACGCGCTGCGTTAATCAGGAGCTTCGATGTATCAAACTCCGCGACCGACATCTTGTTTAGGTGGTCTGTAGGTATTTCCATGCCACTGATTTCCCTTTTGTAAGCCTAGCCGCCTGACCAGGCCTGCCACATTCCGAGTTCAAAAAGTTCAATATTCACCGCCTGCAACATCGCGGTCGACATAATCATGACCGATGTTACCGGCACGCCCCGTCCATTCACGAACGGATCCCAGCGCTCGCCCGCCTGATAACGGACGGTGTACAGCCGGGTAAGGCTCTCGAGGCCTTCCTGGATCATGTCCTGATCCGGTGTCTCGCCTTCTTTGAGGTCGAGAATTTTCCGGGCGAGCGCTTTCAGCTTTTCCGTCTCGACATCGACATCGGCTAGCGGATCGCCCGTTTCCTGCGCAATGCGCGCGGTTGCCTTGCCGTGAAACGGCGAATTGGCAATGTCCTCGTCGGTGATCTCGTCAGAGGGTGACATAAATTCCGTCATCCTTTTCGGCCACTTCATATTTCTTCAGCCGGAACTTGCGGTCGGCGACCATGTCACCGGTCTCGAGATCGAATTCCCAGCCGTGCCACGGGCAGACAATGTGCATTTCATCGTGGTTGAACGTCATGCCCTGATAAGTCTTGTCCTCGGCGATGACTTCTTCGACCTTTGCCATCAACAGGCCTTCACAGGCCGGGCCGCCCTGGTGCGGACAAACGTTCTGATAAGCGAACAGATTGCCATTTACGCGGTAGACCCCGATCTCATAATTGCCGTTCGGCACGATCTTGCGGTCTCCATCCTGCAAATCATCCGATTTCGATACGAAAAGTTCCTTGGCCATGTTCCCTTTGATCCTTCTGACGCAATATCGATTAATTAACGACACCAAGGCCGCCGGACGCGCTGGCCCTCGCCTTTTTGCCTTTGGATGTGGTCGGCGCCATATGGCGGTTCACCCTGTCCTGCAATTTCGTCATCCCCGAATTTGCAGCTGCCGCCAATGCGAATATCAGCACAATCACAGCATACATCGGCGCGATTTGAAACTGCTCGTAATAGATACCGAGGCGGTATCCAAGCCCGCCATCGGCGAATTTGAGTTCAGCGACAAGTACACCGATCACCGTGATCGCCACGCCGAGACGGAACCCCGTTATCACCGGGTTCACCATTGCCGGCATGTAAATCTTCGTGATCATCTGCCATTTATTGAGATTGAACGTACGACCAACACGGATGAGTACCGGATTGATCAGCATCATCCCGAGTGTGGTCGTGAACACGACCGGGAAAAACGCCGACATTGCGCCCTTAGCCATCTTGGATTCAATCCCGACGCCGAACATCAGAAAGATGATCGGTAGAAAGATAATCTTCGGGGTCGAGCCGATCGCGTTCAGATAGGGCAGCATTGCTTCCCGGATGAGTTTGCTCGTGCCGAGCCAAATACCGACCAACACCGCGATCGATGCACCGCTGATAAAACCGACGCTATGGGCCGCAAATGTCATGCCGAAATCACGATAGAAACTCGCCGAGATCAGCTCGTAGAAAACAGCGATAACGATATGCCAGATATGCGGCACGACATCGTTATACAGAATGCCGTAAGATCCGAGCGTCGCAACAACCTCCCACAAGGCGATCAAACCGACACAGGTAAGCAAGCGGATCCGCGACACGCGGCCGTCAAATGATCTCTCCGCCGAGCTTACAGCGGGTACAGTTCCCTTGATCACACCGGCCTGAGCCATTTTTCAACCCTCCCGAATCCCCAGTAGAAGAACGTGCTCACCAGAATAACGGCAACGATCGCCGCATAGGTCTCCGGTATGCTGAAATTATCGTACATCTGCGAAACGATACGTCCAAGCCCGCCGAAATCGATGAGATATTCGATCGCGACGATGTTGACGAGCGTATACATCACGCCGATCCGGATGCCGGTAAAGATGGTTGGCACCGCACTCGGCAGCATGATCTTCCGAAACATATCGCGTTCCGACACGTTGAAGCTGCGTCCGACGTTAAGCAGCGTCTTTGAGACGCCGAGCAGACCCTGGCGGGTCTGGATGGCAATCGGGATCGCGCCCGGAATGCAGCCCATCACGATCAGCGTCATATGGTTACGCCCGAAGATCACAAGAAACAGCGGATACAGCAAAACGATCGGTGTTGAGAAAGCGGCAGCAAGCCAACCCTCATATGCCACACCGTAGGCTTCACGCCGATACAGGAAATATCCGAATGGCAGCCCGATCAGCAGGGCAAGCGCCGTCGCCGCCGCTGTCATGCCCAATGTAACGAAAAAATTGCCGACAAGGTCCATGTCTTCCTGAAGTGAGGGGAAAGACAGGACCGTATCAGTCGGGCGTGGAACGATAATTTCCATCACCCAGCCGAAATTGACGGCCAGTTCGAGAAGCACGGCACACGCCAGCAACCCGAACAGGCCGACAATCACAGGTACTTTATGAAGCCTGGTCATTTAACCCTCTGCTCCAGCAAGCATAGTTTCCCTCTCGTCAATCAGGGCTTGTTGCCCATCGGGTGAACAAGTTCCTTCAGCTGTGCCGCTGTCAGAAGTTTCTTGATCTTCTTGTTGGCGAGCGCGATCTCATTGATCTTGTCCAGACCTGCTATAGGCAGAATGGTCGCGATAGATTGCGGCGTATCTTTCGCTGCATCCTTGACGTCCTCGAAGTTCAGCTTCCAGCGCTTCGCGTATGTCTCCAGACGCTTTGTGTTCGAATACGTCATGTCTACGGATTCTTTAAACGCCGTCATCAACCGCTTGGCGACATCACGGTTTTTATTGAGCCAGTTCACGTTCGCCGCAATCACCCGGATCGTTACACCGTTCAGACCCGAGGCTTCCTTGCCTGTACCGATAATGCGGATCTTGCCTTCACGCAGCAGGTTTTTGTTCAGCGGATACACGGACCATCCACTATCTACCTGGCCGGACATAAGCTGGGTACGCGACCCGGAAGGCCCACCGACAGAAACGAATTTCGGTTTGATGTTCTGTGCCTCGGCAATAAAACGCGCGGCAAGGTCGGTCGTCGACCCCGGGCGTGAATAAGCCATTTGCTTGCCATTCAGATCCTTGAACGATTTGATCGGGCTTTCGGGCTTCACGTACCAGTACAAATCCTGCACACCGCGAATGTTGCTGCCGAGAATACGCACCGGTGCGCCCTTGGCATAAGCTGAGACCACGCCCAGCACGCCATTGCCCCAGACCACATCCTGGCTGCCGGTAATGACTGCCTGCAGGGATGCAGCTCCACCCGATCCATGGATCACGGAAACGTCGAGGTTATGTTTCTTGAAGATACCCTCTTCAAGCCCGGTATAGGGATGCTCGGTTTCGAACACCACCTTGGTGCTGTTCACAAGCCGAACCTTGTCCGCCGCGAATGACGGCGCCGATAGGACAGCAACACCCGCTGCTGCAATCGCAATTGTTTTCAGTGTCTTAGACATAGTTTCCTCCCGTTTTGGGTTTTGAGTTTGTTAAGTCTAGTCCAGAATTTGTTCGCAGGCTAACGGCTCTTACGTGGCCGCGATGGACGCCTCCGCTTCGGCCATGCCACGCGACGCTTCTTCGCGCAGCAGGGTCCACAGTTTACCGACATATGTGCCGAATTCAGCGGTCGCAATAACTTCCGATGTCCGCGGACGCGGCAGTTCGATCGGGATAATTTCCTTGATGATACCCGGGCGGTACGACATGACGACGACCCGGTCCGAAAGCTGAACCGCCTCCGTGATATTATGCGTGATCAACAGCATCGTCTGGTTCAAGGCTGCCCAGATTTCGAGCATCTTGTCGCCCAGCAGCATCCGTGTCTGCTCATCCAGCGCGCCGAACGGCTCATCCATCAGCATGATACGGGGCTCATAGGCCAGTGTCCTGGCAACAGCCGTCCGCTGCTTCATACCGCCGGAGAGTTGCGCCGGGAAATGGTTCTCGAACCCTTCAAGGCCGACCAGCTTGATGAACTTGCGAGCGGTTTCTTCCCGCTCCGCCTTATCGATCCCTTCGATCTCAAGTGGAAAGGCCACATTGTCCAGGGTGGACCGCCACGGAAACGTCGATTCTTCCTGAAACACGACACCAACATCCTTATGGGCGCCGTCTACTTCGTGGCCGTCGATCAGCACTTCACCGTCATGATCGTCTATCAGCCCACCGATAATATTGAACAGGGTCGACTTTCCGCAGCCTGACGGCCCGATGATCGAGACGAACTCCCCTTCTGCAATATTCAGATCAACACCATCCAGCGCTTTTACCGGGCTATCGCCATCGGCATTGTAGGTCTTGGAGACGTTCTTTATTTCCAGAATATCGGCCATTTTTCTGCCCTGCCTCAGCTTGCCGTGCCGGTTGACGCTTCGCCGCTGGCCCGTGTGACCATTGGCGCCGAGTAACCAGGCTCGACCACGACATCAATCAGATAGGGCTCCCCTGCCGCAACTGCCGCAAGCCCCTTCTTCAATGCTTCCACCAGATCGCCGACTTTCTCTATCGGACCATCGGCCTGCACCCCCTGCGAGCGCGCATATCCGGCAAGGTCGAGCGCCGGCTCATCTATGCGCTGGCCGATCCAGCGGTTTTCAACCGGTCGGTTCCGCTGCGTTGCCATCGCTTCCTGATGAACCTCGTCGTTGAAGTTCGAGCGGTTGTTCGAGATGATATAGAGGACCGGAATTTTGTAATGCGCCGCTGTCCACAAGGCCGATCCACCCTGCATGAAATCGCCATCCCCCACGATTGCAACAGCGTTACGATCAGTCTCCATCAATGCGAGCGCCGCACCGATGGCCCCGCCCGCGGTTGAGCCAAGGCCACCACCGCCGTCATTGCCGAGATAATCCAGCGGATGATCGAAATCCCAGGACTCCGATGCCCACCCTAAAGGCACGCGGGTCAGAGTCAGTTTGTGATCCCCACGCGCTTCCTTGAGTGCATAGGCGATATCACGCGGCACGATCTTTGCATCGGGCGCTTTGTCTTCCTGCACCGGCGCCTCGACCTTCGGCTTGGCAGAACCATCCCATTGGGATTTACCGCCAAGTTTCGCGTCGAGGGCGTCCAGCAGCTGCTTCACGAATACGTCCGGGTCGGCAAGAACCGGAATATCTGCAGGCGCCAGACCGAAATGATCGGCACTCCAACCGTTGTGAACGTATGAATCGACCGTGCAATTGACGATCTTGCCCGGCACTCCGCCACGCGGCGTAAGTGGTTTGAGCGACCCGGCCAGATCGATCCAGTCGAACGAGATTATGACATCCGCCGTCATCATTTCTTCCTGACCAAGCGGGCTGACCCAGTTGGATGGCGAACCGACATGCAGTGCATGGCTCGTCGGGAAGGACGCGCGGCTTTTCAGGTCGGTCACAACACCTGCGCCGGACAGCTCCGCCAGCTTCACGCGGTTCTCCCAACCCTCCGTCGTCGCTGACATACGGCCGAACATCAGGACGGCATTCTTCGCACCGGCCAGCAATTCTACCGTCGCTGACACCGCCTCGTCCGACGCCGGCGGCGGATCAGCCATCTGGAAGCGCGAAACATCCGGAATTGTGACTTCGTTTTCCTTCAGCGGCGTTTCCTGCAACCCGGCATCGAAACACACATAGACCGGCCCTTTGGGCGCCTGTTGCGCCATAATATTGGCGCGCAGCATGGTCTCGACGATGGCCTCGGCAGAGCGCGGCTCGTCATCGTATTTCACGTAGTTGCGCAGTAGCGCGCCCTGATCCTTCGCGGTATGGATCCAGTCGATCCAGGGCCGCCGCAGCGGCGCATCCACGGGACCGGTCGCGCCCATCACGAAGATCGGCGCGCGGTCGCACCAGGCATTAAAGATACCCATCAGACCATGCATCAGCCCGACATTCGAATGAACAATCGCGCCCATCATTTCGTCGGCGACCTTCGAATAGCCGTGCGCGATGGAAATTGCATGGTCTTCATGCAGACACAACAGCATCTGGGGCTCTTCATTCCCGAGGTAGTTCACGATTGAATCGTGGAAACCACGATAGCTGGCACCAGGGTTCAACGACACATATTTGATGCCAAGCTTCCTCAGCATTTCTGCGGATACATCACTGACCCATTCCATGGGTTTGTTATCACCGGCGACGGGACGGTCGAACTTGCCGATCTGATTCATGCTGTCAGTACTCCTGCGAAGGCAGATTGAGAAAAGGAAACGCGCTAAGCACACCCGGCGCGACGACGGGCTGCGCAGGCTCAAGAAAATCTTCGGAAAGTTTGTCGAGCCGGTCAAGCCCGAGCAATCCCATAACGGTATTCATTTCGATCTCGAGGAGTTCGAGCACGCGATGCACGCCGGCCTGCCCGTCGGCGCCAAGGCCGAGCCCCTGAATCTTGCCGATTGCCACCGCATCAGCGCCACGGGCCATCGCCTTGACGATATCGGCACCCCGGCAGAAACCGCCATCGACCACGATTTCAGCGCGGCCATCCACTTCTTTCGCGATTTCGGGAAGCATATCGATCGTGCCGCGTCCATGATCAAGCTGGCGGCCGCCATGGTTCGAGACATAGACGACCTCGACCCCGTGCTCGACACAGAGCGCCGCGTCCTGTGCCGTCGCGATCCCTTTAACGATCAGGGGTATATCCCAGGTATCCTTGAACCATTTGACGAGATCCCAGTTGAGCCCCGCCTGAAATTCCCAGCCCTCATTGTTCCGCGCGCGTCCGCTGGGCTTATAGCGTTTGATCAGATCACGTTCCCGTCGCGAATAAAGTGCGACATCAACGGTCAGGCAAAAATGAATGTAGCCAAGGTCAATCGCCTTGTTGACGATATCAGCGATCCAGTCGCGGTCGCCGCGCACATAAAGCTGAAAGACCTTGTCATGCGTCGTTTCCGCCGCGATCTCTTCTATACCGGGCCGGGTGACGGAACTCAGATAGCTGACGACACCGAAATCTTCAGCTGCCTTCGCAACCGACATGGCACCGCCCGGATCAAGCGCGTCAAGCGAGCCCATCGGAGCCAGAATAATCGGGAGGCGGCTGTTCACGCCATGTACGTTTGTGCTGAGATCAATCTCGCGCACGTCGTTCAGCACGCGTGGTCGGAAGGCAAGACTGTCAAGCGCCATGCGATTGCGAAGCAGAGCGGTTTCCGTATCCGCACCACCCGTCAGGTAATCCCAGGCACCGGGTGAAAGGTTCCGGTGCGCAGCTTTCACAATTTCGTGCAACGTGGCGAATTCGCTCACGCTTTCATCCTCCCGCGTAATGCCGATATTTTTTTCCGGCTTAGCTGCTAAAGCAAACGCTTGCTTAGTTTCCTAACGAATATTCCGAGACAAGGCAAATTGCCGCGATCAGATTCTTTTTTAACGTTACCGGCAGAAATTGCGGTCATTCAGATACGTGACCGTATCGAACCTGCACCTGCGTGGTTGAGCGCAAACGCTCAGGTCGGACCGCACACCACATTCACCAGCGCCTGGCGTTTCTCGCCGGTCACAACCTCGAGCGCCTTGTCCAGCGTGGCCATCAGGTCTTTGGATTCCGTCACGCGGAACCCTGCCCCGCCCGACACTTCTACTGCCTTTTCATAGTGCTGTTCCACGGTGAAATGGGTCAGCGGCTGACGGTTTGCCTTGGCAGCATAACCGTCGGGCTCCAGCCCCAGTGTCGAGCGATGCACGGCCTGCCAATGCTGGTTATTGAACACGACCCACAGGATCGGCAGGTTCTGTTCGGCGGCAACGTAATGACACGATACCGGCACGTTGAACATATACGCGCCGTCCCCCTCGGTGCCGATGACCAGCTTGTCCGGGGCCGCGAGCTGGGCGCCGAGCGCGACCCCCATGCCATGACCAAGCCCCGATGCCGCACCCGCATTCAACATCGTGCCGGGCCGGTCGATATCAACGTACTGCCCCATCAGCGGCGATTCCTTGACCATGATGGTATCCGGGTCACGCAGGTTGTTCAGGCAGTGGGAAATATAGGCCGGTGATATCGGCGACTGGGTCCTTTCCCGCTCCAGCTTGGAACGCCAGGCTTCTTCCAGTTCTGCATGCGCCGCGGTGATCTTGTCACGACGGATGGCGATTTTTTCCTGCGCGCCGCGTGCATGTTCCGCCATCACCGGCAACAGGCTGCGGAAGGCAATATCCGCCGGACAGGTCAGCGAAATATCCGCCGGGAATCCGCGCACCGGTACCATCTGGTACATAGGGTCGGACGCGATATGAATGACCTTGCAGTCATCCGGCGGCGTCACTTGCGACGGCAACCACGGCACCACCGTATCGAACACGACAATCACATCGGCATCTTCGACATAAGGGTTCGGATTGTATCCGGCATGCATCGGGTGGCGCGGCGGCATTGCGACGTAACGATTGCGATATTCGACCACCGGGATGGCATATGTCTCCGCCAGTTCAACCAGCGGCGCCATCACACCGGGGTTCCGTCCGCCCCAGTTCGTGATCATCACCGGTCGTTCAGCATTTGCCAAAAGCGACGCGACCTCGTCGAGCGCGTTTGGATCCGGATATGGCGGTGATGCCGGTTGAATCCGATTCGGTGAATCGAACGAGAACTCGTCCATTTCCAGCGCCAGAACTTCGCGCGGCAGCGACAGGTATACCGGCCCCCGCGGCTCGCTCATCGATATGGAAAGTGCGCGATCAACAATGTCGGCGACCTGTTCGCCATTCCTAAGCTCGTAATCCCATTTGGCGACCTCGCGGGTCATGCCCGCCTGGTCGTACATTTCCTGCGTCCAATGGATATCAAGGCTGCGATGACCTTTGAGCGTGTGCTCGTTGGTTGGCGTGCGCCCGGCGGTGAACAACATCGGAATATAACCGCGTGCAGCGTTCAGGAATCCGTTCATGCCATTCGCGGTGCCGACATTGACGTGCATCATCGTCATCTGCGGTCGCCCGGAGACAAGATAATGGCCGATTGCCATGTGCTGCGCCGTGTTTTCGTGCGGACACGTAATCGGCTCGGGAATCGGCGTCCCCAGCGCCTGCGCCTTTGCCAGTGCTTCGATCAGCGGTGCGAAATCGGTGCCCGCATTCGCAAACAGGTAATCAACGCCCCGGTCCGCGAGGACAGCAAGGTAGGCATCCGCGACCGTACAGTTCTTCAGCGTCTTCTTCGGCATCTCGGCTTCTTTCCCTGTTATATCGCCACTGCGTCACTGAATGGCTGTTTTTATCCAGTGATTGTGGCAGACAGAGAAGCCATCGCCAATCGCCTAGATGACGATTCAGCCCGACTGATTACAGAAAACCCGGCTTAGTCGTCCTCGTCTTTCAGCGTGCGCACTTCGGTATTCATCGTGAGGTCACTGCGGCGGCGCTGGGCGATGATCTCACCGGTCTTGAAGTAGTCACTTTCGACCGCGCGTTTCGCCATCACATCGAATTCCTCTTCCCACTCGCCGAGAGAATACCCGTGCCATGGCACCTGGGGCTTCAGTTCGGGCAGGCCGAGTTCTTCCCAGATTTCCTTGGCGTTCAGCATGAATTCCTTTTTCGGCAGGGAAATCGGCGGGAAATCCTCTTTGAGGGTCGCATCGAAAAGCACCGATGCGTCTTCGCCCCCGGCACGATCACTGCGCGGACCATGACCGGAATCCCGATGCTTCAGGATTTCGACGTCGAGCGCCGGATTGGCACGATAGGCCATCGCCCAGAACACCGCATCTGCGTTATCCGGATCGATATCATCATTTACGGCAATGACATATTTGCCCGCTGCCCGGTGCAGGGAGGCAGCACCATAAAGCGCTCGCCAGATTTCTGTGGACGGCATCCCACGTTCACAGATCACGATGATCAGCTTGCGGATATTCGTCAGCGGCTCGTGCATCGACACCTTGATCACGCCCTTGATGCCAAGGTGGTCGCGCAGATGTTCAGTGAACATCGGCTCATAGGCGACCCGTTTGATGACTGATGATTCCGACGGCGTCACCTGGCTGATGATCGACGTCAGAATGGCGTCTTTCTTCCGCGTGATGCAGGTCACATCCATAAAGGCGTTGTATTCCTGCAGGTTCACATGACCATGGGACTCGCCGAACGGCGCCTCGGGCTCCAGAAATTCGGTACTGATATAGCCCTCGATGACGATTTCAGCTTCCGCCGGGACCATCAGATCGACCGTCTTCGCCTTCACAATATTGATCGGCGATCCGGCAAGCGCACCGGCTACGCGGAACTCATCCGTGTCTTCGGGCAGTTTGATTGCCGAGGTAAACGTGACGGATGGCGGGGCGCCAAGCACCACTGCCGCCGGCATCGGCTGGCCAAGCTTCTTGTATTTTTCCCAATGAATATAAATACCCGGGCGCAATTCCAGCGACGGGTTCATACCCATGCGCTTCTGACCTTTAATCTGGCCACGGTAATTGCCCATGTTCTGGACCCCGGTATCGGGATCCTTGGTGATGTATTGCGACAACGTTGTATAGGGCGCGTTGTCCCAGCCGGGAGTGGAAATCGGCACGGGAATCCCGTCCAGCCCCTGCCCGTCCTTGTCGAGATCTGTGCCCTCCCAGACGATTTCCTGGCATGGTGCTGTCGTCACCTCCACCGGATCAATCGGGTTGGCGGTCGCGTTTTTCCAGGTGGATTCGATTTCGTCGAGCTCACAACCGATGCCCGTACGATAGATATCCCGGCTCGCGGCGAGCACGCCCACCGCAACGGGAATATCAAACTTGCGACCCTTTGAATCGACAACATTGGTGAACAGGAACGCCTTGCGATCCTTTTCCTCGATCCCGCCCCGGAACTGCCAGCGCACCAGCGGGTGCATCTCGGTGTCCTTGTTGATCTCGCGGTCCACCCGCACCAGCAGTCCCCGTTTATCGAGTTCTTCCAGGTGATCATGCAGATCGGGGTAGCTACGTGCAGGATTTTTATCGTCGGTCATTCTAACTTCCTTTTCCCCAATGGGGCGTCCTTCTGCTTCCCTGTGGGAAGACGTTACGCATCCTTGTCTTTGATCTGGGAGGCATCTTCAAGCTTATCCCATGTCAGATCTTCGTCCACCTCGTCCCCGGCGCCCGGATTACCCATATCGAGCGTCCGAACTTCGGTATTGATCGGCACGTCGCCACGGCGACGCTGGGCGATAATCTGACCCGTCGTCCAATACTCGCTTTTAACCGCGCGGCGCGCCATCGCTTCGAGTCCGGTGTTCCATTCGCCAAGATCGTAGCCGAACCACGGCGCTTTCGGTTTGAGCTTCGGAAGGCCCAGTTCCTCCCAGATCTTCTTGGCTTTTTCCATGAATTCGCGCTTCGGCAACGAGACCGGCGGAAAGGTTTCCTTCAGCGTCGCATCGATCAGCACGGCGCTGTCCTCGGAATCAAGCAGTGATCGGGGCCCGTGCCCTTCATGTTTGTGCTTCAGGATTTCAACGTCGTTATGCGGCTTGCAGCGGTAGGACATCGCCCAGAAGACGGCATCCGTATCATCCGGGTCGATATCCTCGTTGACCGCGATGATCCATTTGCCTTCGGCCTGACGCAGTGATGCGACGCCATACATCGCCCGCCAGATTTCCGTGCGGGGAATCTTCCGGTCGACAACGACGATGATCAGCTTGTGCAACGATGTCAGCGGCTCATGCGTCGACACATGTTTGACGCCCTTAATACCCAGATGATCGCGCAGATGTTCGATCTGGCGCGCTTCATAGGCCGGGCGCTTGATCGTGCTGGATTCGGAGGGCGTGACCTGGCTGATCCAGGACGTCATCACGGCTTTTTTGCGCCGGGTAATCGCCGTGATATCGAGATAGGCGTTGTATTCCTGAAGGTTCACATGCCCATGGGATTCGCCGAATGGCGCTTCCGGTTCGAGCAATTCGGTTGAGACAAAGCCCTCGATAACGATTTCCGATTCCGCCGGCACCATCAGGTCGACCGTTTTGCACCTGGTCACGTTCAGCGCAGCGCCAGCAAGACCACCCGATACGGCCAGTTCATCAAGCGATTCCGGCACCTTCTGTACAGATGTGAACGACACCACCGGCGGCGCACCGATAACCACGGCAACCGGCATCGGCTTGCCGAGCTTTTTCCATTCGAGCCAATGCATGTAGCCACCGGTCCGCAGCTCGACCGACGGGTTCATGCCAAGCCGGGTCGGTGCTTTCACCATACCGCGGTAATTGCCGGAATTCTGAATGCCGGTATGAGGATCCTTGGTGATAAAATGCGACGAGGAAAAATACGGCGCGTTGTCCCAGCCCGGCGACGAGATCGGCACCGGAATGGCATCCAGCCCGTTGCCGTTTAACAACTCGTCCCCTTCGAATACCACGTCATGGCACGGCGCATCTGCGCTTTCGACCACGTTCGGTTCAATCGGATTGTTGATCGCATTGATCCATGTCTTCTTAAGGTCCTTCAGATCACACCGCATACCGAGCTGATAGATCTGCTGGTTGCCGGCAAGGCCGCATACCAGGACGGGGATATCGTATTTGCGCCCCTTGGAATCGGTGATGTTGTTGAAAAGGAAGGCCTTGCGGTCTTCTTCATCAATACCGCCGCGGAACTGCCAGCGCACCAATGGGTGCATCTCGGTGTCCTTGTTGATCTCGCGATCGATCTCGATCAGCAGGCCTTTCGCGCGCAGTTCTTCGATGTGCTCGTGCAGATCGGTATAGCCGCGCTCCTCGAGGGTCGTTTCCGTCATCTCGTTATTCCCCTTATTGATCCTGGTCCCAATCGGGCACCGACCGGACATGCGTATTCGGTTTGATGTTCGAGCGGCGACGCTGTGCGCTGCGCTTGCCGTTTTCAAGGTAATCGCCGGCAGCAGCCCGTTCGGCGAGCTGATCCCATTCCTCGGTCCAGTCACCCAGCGAATAGCCGTGCCACGGTGCTTCGGGATTCAGGGGTGGCAGCCCCAATTCGTCCCAAAGCTCTTTTGCACGTTCCATGTATTCGCGCTTCGGCAATGCCAGCGGCGGCATTTCACGTTTCAACGTCGCGTCGATAAGCAACGTTGAATCCTCAGGGCGCGTGCCACCCGCCCCTTTCGGTCCATGGCCTGCATCGCGATGCCGCAAAATCTCGATATCCTTATCAGGGTCGGCCCGGTAGCCAAGCGACCAGAACACCGCATCGCCGTTATCCGGATCGATGTCCTCGTTCACGGCGATCACGTATTTGCCGCAATCCGCCCGCAACGACGTTGCGCCGTAAAGCGCACGCCAGACCTCGGTACGCGGCGTGCCGGGTTCCATCTGCAGGAATATGACCCGGCGGATATTGGTCAGGGGCTCATGCATGAACACCCGCTTGATACCTTTTACGCCCAGATGATCGCGGATATGCGACAGGAACATCGGCTCATAGGCGACGCGCTTGATGACCGACGATTCAGATGGCGTGACCTGGCTGATGATGGAAGAAAGCACCGCGTTGGACTTACGCGTGATCGCGGTGACCTCGAAGATCATGTTATAGTCTTCAAGCGAGATATGGCCGTGGGATTCGCCAAAGGGCGCTTCCGGCTCCAGATACTCAGTATCGACCAGGCCTTCGATAATGATTTCCGAATCCGCCGGGACAACCAAATCGAGCCCCGTACATTTCACGGTCCGGATCGGCGCGCCGGCCAGTCCCCCGGCAATTGTCAGCTCATCGACATCGCGGCGGATTTTCTGCGGGCCGGTATAAGCGACCGACGGCGGACAACCAAGCACAATGGCACACGGCATCTTCTCGCCGCGCGCCTTGTATTTTTCCCAATGAAGATAGCCGCCCGCGCCACCTTCTCGCGCCGACATGCGCACCGCCATTCGGTTGGACGCTTTGAGCCCTCCCCGATAGGTGCCGAGATTCTGGGTTCCCGTCTCCGGGTCTTTTGTGATGAACATTCCCGCCGTCAGATAAGGCGCGCTATCGAAACCCGGGGTCGAGATCGGCACTGGCAGCGCATCGAGCCCCTTGCCCTCTCCGATCAGATCTTCACCCGTAATAACCACCTGCTGACAGGGTGCTTCGGTCACAGCGACCGGGTCGATCGGATTATTGACCGCATTCGCCCAGTGCGGCCCGATTTCATCGAGAGAAACCCCGATACCGACACGATACACATCCCGGTTTGCCGCAAGTGCCCCGACAAGAACCGGCATATCATAGGTTCTGCCATGGCTGTCGAACACATTGGTGAACAGGAACGCCTTTCGCTCAGCATCCGGGATTCCGCCCCGGTACTGCCAACGCACGAGTGGATGAAGCTCTGTATCCTTGTTAACGGGCTTGTCTATCCGCAGCAGAAGTCCTTCTGCTTCCAGCGCCGCAATATGGTCCTGCAGATCGGGATAGCCCCGATCACCACTACTCGAGCCCGCATCTGCCTGGGTCGCCATTATCTGTCACCACTGAATTAAAAAAACGCCCGGTTCATGCGAGCGCGTAGGACAGGAGTTTACGCCCTCGAGATGTCGGTTTCAATACGCCACCGTATGGAGCGAAAATCGACTGTGAAAGCTTTGAATTACAGCCGTTCAGGAGACGTTGAGTGAAGACAGCATGAGATGATAGCTCCGCGCCCGGGCGACGCGTTCTTCCAGCGGCAGGCCTCCGCTGCGAAGGTATTCACCGGTCATGATGGTCTGATAGACCTGTCCTCGCACCCGCGCCTCATCCGGCGCGAAACCGATTTCGACAAGCTGGGATGTGAGAAATGAAAGACGCTGCGCATCTCGTTCGTCGATCCGGCGGGCAACATCCGCATCGCTGTGCGACATCATCCGCAGGGAGACGGTCTGGCCCCGCGTTAGACGGCCCAAAACACTCTCGAAAAGAGCCCAGATTCTGTCTGCAGGATTCGCCGCCTCTTCCATATCAGGCAACATCTGGTCATCCCAGATAGAAAACCAGCGATCAAGCAGCGCTTCCATCAGTTGCTGCCGGTCCTTGAAATGCCAGTAGAAGCTGCCCTTGGTCACACCGAGGCGACGCGCAAGCGGCTCAACCCGGACACCGTCCAGCCCGTTTTCACCCAGCATGTCCCACGCCGCTGAAATCCAGTCGTCGCGGGTCAGGCTTTCGGTTGATTTCCCCTGCTTCTCTGCTACTGGCAACGATGCCGATTCAGCCATCCCATTTCCTCCACGCAGGATGATGGCAGCCAATATAGGGTGACATCAACCGATATATTTACGTCGAATCGATTTTCGACAGCCTCTTCCAAATTAAAAATTCGAAGTCTAAGCTTCTGGCACGTCGCTACATATAAACGCAACAAGGGAGACTAAATATGTCCAGAAGACTTGCTACAACTCTGACCGCACTTCCAGCGGTCGCAGTCCTCGGGCTGGCAATGCCGGCAACTGCGGACGAAATTACGGATTTCTATAGCGGGAAAACCGTAACCATCATGGTGCCGTCGGGACTTGGCGGCACACTCGGCCTGTATGGTCGTCTCGTAACGGAGCATCTCGGCGAACATATTCCCGGAAAGCCGACTGTCATAATTCAGTCCCGTCCCGGTGGCGGTGGCACCAAAGGCGCAGCCTATGCCTATAACGCCGCCCCCAAGGACGGCACGTACATCGCCGAAGTTCTCGCCCCGTCAGTCTTCGCGCCGCTCCTGCGGTCCGTCAAATTCGATGCGTCAAAATTTCAGTGGCTTGGATCGCTGACCCCCAGGCCTGCAGTGGTCTCGGTGTGGCATACATCGGCGGCAAAGACGCTTGACCAGGCGAAGAAGGTTGAGATTCCTATGGGATCGACCGGCCTCGGTTCTGAGACCTATATCGTGCCGACACTGATGAACAAGGTTCTCGGCACCAAGTTTAAAGTCGTCAAAGGCTACAAGGGCGGCGGCGCCGTCAACAAGGCAGTCGAGGCCCAGGAGGTCAGCGGCCGCATGCAGTACTGGTCGGGTTGGACGGCAGGCAAGCCGAACTGGCTGCGGGACAACAAGCTGATCCATCTGGTTCAGTACGGCGGCGTTATTCCAGAACTCCCCAAGGTTCCGCAGCTCGCCAGCCTCGTTCAGGATCAGGAATCAAAAGACATGGTCGCCTTCGTGGAAACCGCGCCGAAAATCGGCATGGGCTTCTGGGTGCACCCCGAAGTTCCAAAGGCACGTGTAGCGGCTCTCCGCAAAGCATTCATGTCAATGATGACGGATGCAAGGTTTCTTGAAAACGCCAAGAAACGCCGCACACCAATTGAACCGGTTGCCGGCGAAGTTCTCGACAAGCTTGTCGCGGATGCCTACGC
>ERZ807291.331-NODE-331-length-79076-cov-9.419964_pt1 | contig 79076 bp, 71 predicted proteins | sample MGYA00521257_ERZ807291 | MGnify/ENA primary metagenome ERZ807291 (study PRJEB31413, sample SAMN03169783) | marine metagenome | biome: Marine; feature: Water; material: Subsurface seawater | place: North Sea | collected 2011-04-28 | depth 1 m m ... | reverse complement strand
GAAATTACCAACAGGTGGCCAGCCGTAGACAAATGTTGCTCGGAGTATGGCCAAACCACAGTTTTTTTCGCGCGCCATATCTTGTAAGGCTTGTTCAGCATCTTGTTTTGAGCGGCCATAAGCATCTTCAGGGCCAGGACTGTTTTTAAAAGTGAGGGGCGTGTCGTCGGAGCGCTCTCCAGCAGCCTTCACACTGCTTAGAAAAATAAACCGTTTTACGTCGGCTGAATCAGCGGCCTCAAATAATCTCTCGCTACCAATGACGTTTACATCATGGAATGATGCATTATCTTCCGTTTCATTCATTTTATGAACGTGGCCAGCCAGGTGGATGACAACATCCAGTCCCGCCAATATCGCTACGAGGTCTTGGATATTAACGTGACTATTGAGGCTCGGCATTTCGACGATAGAACAAGTTGTTGAGTCTGGAATGGATGCTTTGCTGCGAACCAAGGCCGTAACATCGTGGCCTGCCCCATTCAATTTTTGAATGAGGTGTGTGCCGACAAATCCATTTGCACCTGTCACGCCGACTTTCATGATTGCGTGTTATCCTGGGCTTGAATACGCGCAACTGTTTGACTATCCCCATCAGCAACAGCTTGTAGAACTTCGATCATATGTCTGGCTTGAGTTTCCCGACTATAGCGAGGTGCAGCCGCCGCGCTATGTTTCGACATTTCATGACGCATCGCGGTGTCATCGGTAAACTTAAGGGCGCTTTCAGCAAGAGCCTCCGGATCTTCGGCGTTCACAACTAAGCCAGCTTTTGCATCTGAAACAATGCGGCTGCCTTCACCTTTAGGCCCGGCGAACAAGATGGGGAGCTTCATGCCCATGGCTTCAAATATTTTTGAAGGAATGACCCCGGCAAAAACCTCCGACGATTTTAGATGAACCAATGCCACGTCACACAAGGACCAGACATCTGGCATGCGCTCTTTGGCTTGGGCCTCGAGGAAGACGACGTTTGAAAGGCCTTCCTGACGCGCACGTTCAATCAGTGCGTTGCGCTCGGCACCCGCGCCTACAAATAAGAACTGGATGTCCTCGCGATCACGCAGCAATGCTGCTGCATCAAGTACGTTGTTTAGGGCGTGGGCCATCCCGTGAGTCCCGATATACCCAAAAACGCACGCATTCTTGGCAAGCTTGGCTTGCTGTGCCAATTCTGTGTTACGTGGACGGGGCGCGTAACGCCATAAGTCGACGCCATTGATAACAACAGAGATTTTTCCTTCAGGAATATTTCTCGACGTTAGATTGTCTTTAAAAGATTGAGTCAGCGCAACAATAGCATCTGCATCTCGGTACATTTTGAGCTCTAGCGTCTCAATCAAACGAAGTGCAAAGTTTGCACGCATCGCACCAACGGCGGCAATCGAAGCAGGCCACAAGTCGCCTAACTCAAAAACATATTTAAGCTTGCGGCGTTTGGCGAACCACCAGGCTGCAACAGCCGTAAAGAACTGTGGGGATGTAGAGATTACAATATCTGGATTGGGTTCACACTTTGCAGCACGGTAGCCGTTGACCATGAAGCTTAAAAAATCTGTGATGCGCCTTAAAAAACCACGGTTGGATGAAATATAAGTGCGTACACGCACAACCCGGATGCCATCCATATCTTCGGTACAATAATTATTCTGATAACCCTCAAAAACACGCCCATGGGGAAAATTTGGATTACAGGTAATCACGGTGACGCCATGACCCCATTTTACCCAATATAGCGCACGCTCATAAACGCGCGTCGCGGCGGCGTTTGTTTCAGGGGGGAAGTTCTCTGTAAAAAAAAGAATTTTCATTTATGTCGCCAATGACAAGACGTCAATTTTTAAAACGTCTGGCCGTAAAATTGTAAAAATCAATGATATAGACAAAAACTTTCTTTTCATCCACAAACTATGCATATCCTGCAGACAGATGCTTTTTATATGATCTGAATATGAGCATCCACATAAATGAGTAGATATTCCTAATGGGATCGTTTGAATTTTTATTTCCAGCATTAATTATTCTACTCTTGTCATGCATCCAGTCTGTATTCGGGATGGGAATCCTTGTGTTTGGCACGCCAACGTTTCTGCTTTTGGGATATAGTTTTCAGAAACACTCGGCTTATTACTTCCTGCATCATTCATAATTTCCTTTGCACAAATTGTTCTGCATAAAGAATTCAGGCCACCCGTATCAAAATCGCTTTGGGTAATTTGTCTGCCCACAATTGGCATTAGTCTCTTTATTTCTATTTCAGCAGAATTCGTGCGTAGTACATATTTTTTAGTGGCGTGCGCATTATTTGTAGCTGCTGCTGCACGAATGTCACCGATGCTGAAGGAAAAGCTTCGATCAATTATTCAAAATAATCTTGCTGCATATCACCTAGGGATGGGTGTTTTACATGGCATGACGAACATGGGTGGATCGCTACTGGGTGTGATGGCAGCAACGGTGCACAAAGAGAAGATAAATGCTCGTTATATTACTGCTTTTTATTACTTAGCATTTGTTTCAGTACAAATAATAGTAGTACTTCTTAGCGAAGGTATGGTGATATATGAAAATGGGATCCTATATGCCCCGTTGGGCTTAGTCGTATATTTGATTGTTGGAAATCGCATGTTTCGACATGTAGGAAATGAACGATTTCAATCAGGTATGACGGGATTTCTGCTTTTGTACGCTGTGATACTGGCTCTTAAATGGTTAGAGGTTTTGTAAGTCAAATTGTTTATATGAGAGATTGTATACTTAGATGTTCTTGCTGTTTTTTATTGTTTTTTGCTCGACCTGCTTATCACCAAAACGGCATAAAGGGTAAGTCATGGCAATTGTAAAAATGAGGTTTGCTATCCAAGCACTTGAGAATGCGCTGTAACTAAAGGTAAAAAAGCACGTCAATAATGTCAGGATTGAAAACGTCCAGATACGCGTCTTGGCATATAGGCATCTGCGATCAAAAATTATGATGCCGCGAAGTACCAGTATAAGCACCGACAAGACCCCAAAGAGACCAAGTTCCAACCAAATCTCTAATAAGCCGTTATGGGGATGAGAAGGGACGGGTTCTCCAAGTGAGCCCATAACTGGGTCAGAAATGATCTTAGCATTCTCACCACCAAACTCCTTAGATCCATCTAATCCCCATCCAATGACAGGTTTTTCATTAATCCGATGAATTACAAATTCCCATGCGTACATTCGATATACGAGAGATATTGTTGCTGAGCTGCGAACGTTGATGAATTGGCTAATTTTTTCTGCAGAGACGCCTGTAGAAAGAATGTACGTCGGAGCCAAGAAAAGAAATATGATGATGATGGCAAGAAATTTTTGTCGAAATTGGCCAAGTAAATGATACCCAAGGCCACATACTAAGGCGACAACAAGGCCGCCTGCAGCTGTACGGTTACCAATTTCAACTTGGATAAAAATAGATGCGGCTATAAGCACAGCTGCATTCCAATATTGCCGATTTAGGACCAAGTAAAACCCGGTAACTAGGCTGCATATTGCTAATGTAGATGATGCAGATTTAAACCAGAAAAACTTATAAAGGGTTTTGACAACCATGCTCGTGAAATAAAAGCTCAGTATGCCATTGCTTAAAATATCGCAGAATAAAAACACGGTAACACAGAAAGTGCCTATCGTGACACAACGAGCTGCAGCCATGGCTTCTTGATGAGTCAAATATGTCGCAGCGAAGAACACTGAGATTGCTATGAGTATGTTGGCAACAATTTTAGTGCTTGAAACGAGAGATTCGTTAACGTCGGCAACATGAAATGCACCATGCACAACTGAGATTAAGAGGCCGCAAACACCAACGAGGAGCCAAACATCCCATTTGAGAAGTGATTTAATTAAGCCGCGCCGTAAGATAAGGCTGACCGCACAAAGCGCCATGATTGCGATAAGAGGAACAACGGCTCGAGAATTCGAAAGCGCTATGATAGGGAAAGCTAAGGCAGTAATGGAAAATATCAATCCCATGCCAATGCCATTTATATCTCTAGAGCCGAAGATATAAGTAGCAAAACGCTTGGTAATATTCATAGAGTAGCCTTCCGGGCAATAAGAATTAGGCTTTTCCCTAGCGGAGCGGGAATTACGGATTCAATTGTTCGTGTAACCGGGATTACAAATCGATCGTAGATCTGCATGGCATGTGGGTTTAGATTAGTGCTTCCGCCAATCGTGTTAATTAAGCCCCAGGCAAAAATGCCTGCAAAATCCATATAAGTGCACGTGACAATTTCAAGTCCGGCAGCAGAGACTTTTTGGACTAAATCTGTTCGAGTGTATCTACGATGATGGCCAAACATTTCATCAAGTTTGCTATAAAGAAAAGGCAATGCTGGGACAAAAATACATAAATGCCCCCCCTTCTTCAGTATTTTGGATAAATCTATTAATGCAGCGAGATCGTCATCAATATGCTCAAGCACATTTACCATGCATATACTGTCGCGGGAATTATCCCCTGCACGTTGCCTGTAATGATCAATCGTTTCAGAAAAAACATGAACGTTCATATCTGAATGAAAGCGTTGGGCTAAAACATCGCGCTGAACGGGGGAGGGCTCAACAACATCAAGTGAGGAATGAAAGGGGCGTAAATATTCTGAATAGGTTCCAATGCCTGCACCAATCTCTACACCACTACCATTTAAGTACGGTTGAAATTTAGCCGTTATCCAGTTGTAATAATTGACCAGATTTGATGCAGCTTCAAATTCGCGCCCTTCATATGCATGAGCGTCGTCGTTCACAATTCTACCCTATTCATTTTGCTGAGACATATACGTGATGCTCACCGAAACAGGTTATATCGCAAGATGCAATAAATGGCTCTAAAGCCATCTTTCCAACCGATTTTCTTGCCCTCAGCATAAGTCCGACCTTTGTAACTGATCCCAACTTCATAAATTCGAGGTAATGGCTGCAGACGGCTGATTTTTGCAGTAATTTCCGGTTCAAATCCAAATCGATTTTCGCAAATTGTAACCTGTTGTAATATATCGCGCCGAAACACTTTATAACATGTTTCCATATCAGTGAGATTGAGGTCGGTAAAAACATTAGACATAAGCGTCAAAACTTTATTGCCAAGGCTATGCCAGAAATAAAGAACACGTCGAACGTGTCCGCCACTAAACCTTGAGCCAAATACTACGTCTGCCCGACCATCAAGTAGTGGTGCCAGGAGTTTGGCATACTCATTAGGGTCATATTCCATATCAGCATCTTGGATGATGACATAATCACCTTTTGCTTGGGCAAATCCTGTTCGAAGTGCGGCACCCTTACCTTGGTTGACGTCATGGCATATAAGCCTGATACGAGAATCTTTCTCAGCAAGAGCGTTCACTTTTGATCTGGTGGTGTCGGTGGAGCAATCATCCACAATCACAATATCCAATTTCAAGCTGAGCGTATCTGCCTGAAGGACTTCCGCAACAATTTGCTCGACCGTTGTTTCCTCATTGTAACATGGGATGACGACGCTTAAGGATTGATCGCTCATTTTTTGCCCTTGAGTGTTGGTATCATTTTGCGATGTGCCGATCTGGTATATCGTAGCAGTCGTTTAAATCAAACAAACAATCATGAATTCGTATGTAATGTTTATTTGCCAAGCTGGCTGAGATTCCGCAGCAAAAACATAATAAAAATTGCAGACGTACAGAATGCTGCCCAATGATTAATAGGAACAATCCAGACTGCAGTGAGAATGAGCACGATATTAACGGCGATGATGCGGCACACAATCCTGTCATGGGATACATTTCGAGGCACTGGCATCTGATAAAAATGCTCTCGATGTGCTTGCCAGACAGGTGCGCCTCGAAATGCACGTCTTGCCAGTGTGATTGTAGCATCCGCCAAATAGTACCCGGGAATAATAAGTGCGGCGAGCCAAGCACCGTCGTTGATGGCTTTCAGAACGAACCAACCAAGCAGAAAACCTAATGGGATACTCCCAACGTCACCCAGAAATATTTTAGCAGGCGACCAATTCCAATATAGGAATGCGAGCGCGGCGACCCCGATGACAGCAAGGGGGGAGAAAAGATCGTTAGAAAGAATACCCGTTAGAGTTAATAAACCAAGGCCTATGCAAACACTCACCGTCTCTACGGCCGTCATGCCGTCTATGCCATCCATGAAATTATATAAATTTACATACCAGATCCACGCTGCTGCGATAATAAGGAAAGCGCCCCATTCAGGAAGGAATGGAAGGGCGTTGGTGGCAAGTCCAGGGTCTAAATAAAGGATGCTCCCGATCGCCATGGCCTGGCATATCAGGCGAACCAATGCAGAGACATTCCACAGATCGTCCATCCATGAGATCAAACCTAATCCACATGATATTGCCAAAGCGAGGATTAAACCGTCTGGAAAAATGACGCCACCCCACCAAAGCGTCACAAGACCAATTGTTATTGAGATCATTACAACAATCCCGCCCCCTCTTGGAGTGGGCAGGCTGTGGGAACTCCGCGCATTTGGATTATCGTAAATACCTTTTGAAACTAAGGCGCGTCGTAAGATTGGAATACCAAATATAACAATGCAGAAGGACAGCCCGATCGCCATGGAGATGATACCAGTCATGCTCAGCATCTTGGTACTCCTCGTTGGCATGCAGGCATCTTGTGAAATCTATGAGGGAAGCTCAGATAATTAGCTGCGAGGATTAATGTAAGGCGCATGTGTCAGGCGTCATCTTGTAGATTAAAAAGGTTTGTGTTCTTTGCGTTAACGGCCTGAGGGTTCTGGATTCCCATTCAGGCACGTCCAGCTTCTCGATTATACGAACACAGGCGTTCGCATGCAGTATTTCCATGAACCTTTGCAACGGACTATCGTTGTTGGGGTTATCTAAGTTTGAGGGCAAAGCAATAATATGTGTGATCGATTTATTTTTTAGCTGTGACAAAAATAAAATCGGATCTTTGTCTTTCTCAAGGAGCATAACTTCGCTTTGTAAATCTGGATGAGCGTAAAAATATGGCACTTGTAAGCGAAAGAGCCATGGTCTGTTAATAACAAGAACGCGATCATTTTTATCCAGCATAGAATTCAGCGCGAGGACGACATCATACCCAATAATGTTGTTTCTTAGGAACGCCACAGGAGATTTTTTTGATACTGCATAATCAATATATTTTAATGAAACAATGGTTTGTCCGCCCATTTGAAACAATGCCGTGATCAGTAAAGCGATAGCGCAAGGAATTGTAAGAATGCGCTGATGATTTATTGCTTGATGCGTTAAGCTGATCAATGCAATCAGCAATAAAGGATAAATAGGGAGCAAGTGGCGAACACGTTGAGACGGCCCAATGAAAAACCAGATCGTGTAGTATATTAGGCTGACTGAGATGAATATGGCTGCAGGAGAACGGAAGAACCCCTGCCCTAATCCAACAGCACCTCGAACTGCAATAGGTAAAAGTAAAAGCCAGGCAATCCCAAGGCCAACCTTCGATGATTCAAATTGTGGCATTGGGTCTAATGTTGCAACAAACGGATATGCAAAAAACCAAAGGATGTTTTTTGCTACAGGGTTTTCTTTAAGACCGTACCAATCTTGAAGGCGGGCACTCTGGGCATCATTCCACGGGAAGTCCATTGGATAATCGAGGATACCCCATAAGACTGGAAATATAGGATCACCCGAGTGGTAAAAATTAAATGCATACCATTGCGCGCCTACGACAACGGTCACGATCGAAAAGAATGCAGCGTACTTGATGCGGTGTTGACCGTAGATCAAAAAGATAACACCGCAGGCAAAACCGAGTAACAGGCCCGTATATTTTGTGCCAAAGAACAGTCCTGTTGCGATGGCTGCAATCCATACGAACCCGAGTAAATCTTTTTTAATCGCAAGATAAACAGAAAATGCTGCGACGATAACGTAAGCAGCGGCACGTGTTTCAACTTGGCCGGTACCTGCACCGTAAATAACGGCTGGTGTTGTCATCACGAGTAATGTTGTGGCAAGTGCCCATGGTCTGGAAGAAAATCGTGCCGTCACGATGTATGCCATAGCACCGAGGGTCCAGCCCGTTATGGCGAGCCATAAATTTGCTGTGAGCTCACCGCCAAGAGATAATGCTGCGGCATACCCCATTTGCTGTAAAAGTGGCACAGCACCATCAATGGCGCGAGGAATAAACTCAATTGCGCCGGAGCGCAAAAACAGAGAAGGTGTTTCAAAATGATATGCCATTGTATCGGCATCAGCTTGGGGCGCGTATGCTTCAAGTAAATCAAAGGCGATGCTTATGGCCAGGCCACCGAGTAATAACGTCTCGATGAAACTGAACGGCGGTGCAGATGTGTTTTCTTTATGGCCTCGGAGTCGCTGCCACAATGGGATGATGCCAAGGCAAGATACAATGACAATTAAGGCGACAAACGGAGGCGATAAATAGCCGATTACACCCGGGAAAAAGATAAGCCATCCAATAAGACCCGTGCCAAGAGTAAGAGAGAAGGCAATATCTTCACTAAGCGCAAGGGTTTTGCGGATACCAGACACATAAAGCGCCATTGATCCTGCGCCCAATGCACCGAGTGTAAGCAAGGTAATGGCCAGCAAAGCGATCATTCTATGCCAATCGCCCTTGAGAAGACACTCATCACTGGGTTAATCAGGTTTTCAAATTGTGCCAGATAGACTCCAAGGACAGCAATTAACCAAACTGACAAAATAATAACTGGCATGGCGTTTTTACGGTTAAGTCCACCGTCTGGATTTAATCCTGAACTAACGACAGCAATCGTTAAGCGAAATGGTATCGCCGCTGCGCGAATAAGCTTTCCAGACCTAAGGTACACGGAAAACGCTTCAGCATAGACGTTGATTAATCGCCGGATGAGGATTGCAAAGGCATTCTTATGGCGTGCACGTAGCGCAGGAAAATATCGATGCGCAATCTGAACACAACATGTAATCCGGCGTTCTGTATGGCTCATAATGCCATCTGAAGTGTGATAGTAACGTGCTAATGGTTCACCAAAGACTTTGAATGGTGTACCAGGTTCAGCCAAAATTTTCAGCCATAACTCGAAGTCCTGAGCATTTCTTAAAGTGGCATCAAACCCACTCGCTGCAATGACTGTATCTCTGCGGACAACAACTGAAATGCTTGGAATGAAGCCTTTGAGGTACAGGGAAACGTAGGGGTCAGCCCCTTCGTTAAATCTTTGGGCGCAATCGATATGTTTATCGCCGTTTAGTGTAACATCTAGATAATCGTGAGCCACAAGAACATAGTCAGCCTCATCCATTATGGCCATTGATCGTTCAAGTTTCGTTGGTAACCACTCATCATCAGCATCTAGGAAAGCGAGATATGGCTGTGTCGCCGCATGGATGGCTTTATTGCGTGCGGCCCCTGCTCCTTGATTCGGTTGTTCTATAACAATGAGTTTGCTGGGCTCCAATGCGCTTTGCATCGCTGATGCTTGAGCGGCGGTACTATCGTGGGAGCCATCATCAACGACGATAATTTCAGCTGCTGGCAAGGTCTGCGCTGCCACACTTTTTAATGCGCGTTCGATGGACTGTGCCGCGTTATAAGCCGGAATAATCACACTGATCTGGGCGGTATCACGCGGCATCAGCTATGTCCTTTAGGCTAGCCATTGGTCTCGTTGTCGGGATTGCGTCATGAGTAAACATGCGCACTGATAACTCTAAAGCCAACAATGTGTAGACCCGATAACCATGCCGCATCGGATTTTGTAACAGGCGCTGAACACCTTCAGCCGTCCACCATCCGCGCTGCAAAGTATCTTTCGATGTTAAAATTCGTTCCGCGATGGCACCAAAATCATTACGCATCCATTGTGGGACTGGCGACACAAAACCTTGCTTGGGCGCATTGAGAACACTGTCAGGTAAAAGGTCTTTGGACATTTTGCGTTCCAGAGCTTTTGCCTGCTGTCCGGGCGTTCGTATGCCTTCCGAAATTGAGAGTGACGCTTCAACCAGCCTGTGATCCAAAAATGGAACTCGACCTTCAACACTGTGTGCCATGCTTGTACGGTCCAGAAGTGTTAGCAGGTCATCATTCAAGTAAGTCCCTATATCTCCCGCTAAACCGGCTGTCTGTAAATCTGCACTTGGAAAAGCCTCTAGAAATTCTTGAGTCATTTTAGATTGTGCAGATGGAACGGCTAAGCTCTTGTTGCCGATAAGGCCGCGCATCGGGTTAGGGAAATGTGTGCTGTGGGCATGAATGTACGCACCACGATCTGTATCAAAAAGTCCGGCGCGCGCGAGTTGCCAGGCACGCATGGGTGCGATGGGTTTTATTGCTTTTTCAATACTATACCGCATCCATGCGGGTGTATTCAGGTACGCTTTTTCGACAGGAATCTGGAAATACCGCCCATAGCCGGCAAATAATTCATCGCCGCCAGTGCCATTCAGTGCAACAGTGACATGTTCGCCAAGGGCACGTTCAATGAGATAGTTTGGCAAAAGTGCGGCGTCATTGACGGGCTCTTCAAGGTGCCATGTCATTGCCCAAAGATTATCGATAGCATCGCCCGCATCCACATCAATAACATTATGATCCGTGCCATAACGACTTGCGACGTCAGCGGCGAGCGGAGATTCGTCAACGCCGCCTGCAAACCGCACCGTAAATGTTTTTAACGGTTGAGATGTTTGCTGCGCCGCGAGGGCAACAAGAAGCCCGGAGTCCAAACCACCAGATAGCAATGTGCCTATCGTAACATCGCTCCTAAGCTGCAGGCGAACACTGTCACCAAGTAATTCTAGAAGATATCCGGCAATATCTTTTTCTGGAGGCATTATTGAACTGGGCTGGGGGCGCCAATACGGATTGATGTCAATTTCCCCCGTTGCATCGATACGAAGCCGATGGCCAGGTTGAAGTTTTTGGACGTTCTTGAATAATGTGCATGGGCCGGGCACATAACCGTGCGCGAGATACGCAGGTACGGCACGGTCATCAATCTCAGGATCAATCAAACCTGATGCGAATATAGCTTTAATTTCTGAACCATAAACAATGCCGCCACCTTTTAACTTAGCCCAGTAGACGGGTTTGACGCCAAGCCGATCTCGAACCAATTCCAGTGCATGGGCTTTATCGTCATAGAGCGCCAGCGCATACATACCATTAAGAGACTCAGTATAGTCAGCGCCGCGTGCGTCCTGAACTGCGAGAACCGTTTCCATGTCGCCCTGAGTTTTATATTGATATGCGTTAAACTGGTTACGCAATTCGAGGTAATTATATATTTCGCCATTACCGGTCAGAACAAATTGGCCGCCAACGCTGACTAGTGGCTGATCTCCAGTTTTCAGATCAATAATTGCGAGCCTGCGGAAAATTGTTTGATAGCGTCTATCAGTACGTACCCATTGACCATCACCGTCGGGCCCGCGATGTAACATAGCATCGGCCATTGCTGTGAGCGCAACGGTTGGCACGTTGGCTGTAAGTGGGACGAACATTCCAGCGATTCCACACATTAATGTGACGCCTTTATTGTTATTGTGCCGGTCCATGATTGCGACACAGCATTCTCAAAGATAATGCGCGACCCTTGTGTGCTAAGGCCATAAGCGTTCCATATCTTAATGGGTGTTATGCGCGGGTGCGCGTCCGCAGCGCGGATGATGAACATATTGTTGATGATGACTTTGTCGCCCTTGATTTTTACGTCGTGTGGCGTCACCAATGCCCGTTCTGAAGCATGGTGTCCATGCCCTTGAATAGAATCAGTGATAGATAAAGTGTTATCATCAAAGACCCATGTTCGTTTGGTTGTTTCAATGCCCAGCCGCCGATATCCACCATGCGTGATGGAAACACTATCAGAAGATATTTGAGACGAAGCAGATCCTGCAATTTTTTGACGGAACATATCACTGTAATAAGGTTTGTTTGCCGGGTATGGGTTTTGGTGATCTATCATCAGACCACCATGCACGGCAGCTGATCTGTATAGGGCGGCTTCACCTGTCTCTCCGTAAGCTCCACGTCCAGGATCAACAAACAAGGGTTGCCCATCAAAATGAATTTCTGCACTGCCTATATCTTGGTGCGCATGGCCTGGCATAAACGGCCATCCAGTTGAAGGTGCAGATGTGAGCATTGACCAGCGACCAAAGTCTGCCCGTATCCAACCATCACCTTGGAGTTGTTCCGGTGTCGCAGGCGCGGTCTCCTTGGCTAGTGCTCTAACAAGCAACTGCTCGTCATAGTTTAGCGTCTGGGTCCATGGGCATGTACCCGTTTCGATGCCTTCAAGGTATGAAGGCGGGCAATCAGGAGAGATATCACCAATCAATGGCAATCCACCTGGCAACACAATATTTTTTGCGACGGCAAGCAGACGCTTTGAAATTTCTTTTAGATGTCCTGCTTCTTGAGTGTGCCCATGGCGATGAGCTGCCAACCAGACATCAATATAATTTCGAGCATAAAGTATATGGTAATGGGTGGAGCCTTCACGAAGGGACCCCCCTTCAAGAATAATCCGTTCTGCTTCATGGCGTAATATCTCGAATCCAATTTGACGACTCTGTGGCATATTCAATGCACAGCCAATTCGATAAAGTCCGCGCCCATTGTTCGCGAGATGGTTTGAAGTGTCGTGGTCGCCAAAATATTCTAACTGGTGCGCAATCTTTGGTGCATGAGCGGCGATATCTTGTGCGAACGCATCAAGTGTGTCTGGAGCACCGCATCGGCGTGCGCCATCTAAAAGATTAATCGCACGTTCTGCTGCTGTATATGGATGCCAAGCCCATCCATCAGCATCCATGAACTCATCTCGCCAAGCGCGCCACAAGACATAGAGCCCTGCGGCATCAATCTTTGGGGTCAATGGTAACCAGGCAAATCGATGTCGGGCGAGGTTAGTTTCTATATCAGCTGATGGCTGTTTGAAAAATGCATCAAGAGAGCTGGGATCAAGAGTTTGCTGATGAGCTAGAATTGGAATTGAGCACGCTGTCTCAGACAAACGATCAGATAATTCTTCAGGAAGAATGCACCAGCTCGGCGTTTCGGGTAGAAGCGGCAATCGATGTTTAAGAAAAGGTGGGTGGTGCGGCTGGAATGCATCGGGAGAATGATATTGTCCAAGCATTCGCCCAACCAACCATTTTTGCAAAACACGATCTGATGCAACCTGCTTGATTTTCCTGATCAGTTGGAAAACCATGCCTTATTTAATCTCGAATCTTTGATACCAAAGTGTTACCATAACCCGGGGGGAAATATACCTTTCTCAGGGACTTTGAAATCATCCAGACCATCAATCGCGGCGCGCCCCATGGCTAGAATAGATTCTTCAGTACTACCACCAATATGAGGCGTCGCAAAAAAATTAGATAGGTTGAGCAGTTCTCTATCTTCAGGCGGTTCGATGGCGAACACGTCGAACGCTGCCCCAGCGAGGGTTCCAGATTTTAACATCTGTTTCATAGCGGCTTCGTCAACAAGGCCGCCTCGAGCAGTGTTGATCAGGATCGCCGTTGGCTTGAGCGTCGAGAGACGCTTAGCGTTAAGAATGTTTGTCGTTGATGCGTCATGGGGAAGGTGAAGGGATATCACGTCTGCTTCGCACAGTAATTGTTCAAGCTCAACAGGAATGACGCCGGTCTCAGCGTAATACGAAGAGTGATCTTGAATATCGTGAGCAAGGACTTTACAGCCAAACCCTAAGCGGAATAACTGTCCTAAATCCTGGCCTACATGCCCACACCCAATGATACCAACAGTACAATCAGATAATTGACGGCCAACGATTTGATGCCAGTTATTATTGCAAACGGTCTCATTGGATTCAGGCAACTTTCGCAACATTGAAAGTGCAAACCCAATGACAAGCTCAGCAACTGAGCGACGATTAACGCCCCCCGTCCAGCCAAGCGAAACGCGGCGTTCAATGAGTGCTGGAAGATCAATTTTATCAAAGCCTACTCCATACTTTGCGATCACGCGAAGCTCGGGAACAGCGTCTAAAACATCTGCGGTGATGGGCTCAAGGGCAATGATCGCTTTTTCATGCCCTCGCAGCGCATCTATAAGTTCTGCGCCGTTTAGGCTTACCCCGGCATCATTAAATGCTGCGTGTGGGTAGCGCGCCAAGAGCTCCGCCCTAAGAACCGGGTGGCGCGAAAATGAACGAGATAAAACAGTAACGCGGGTCATTAATTTGTAGCTGCTTGCTCACGCAGCTTTGCAAGGGCTGTTGAGAACTCTGAAAAATGATCAATCATGATGGTTGGTTTTAATTCATCATAAGGCATATGGCAGTAGCCAAAGCTAACGCAAATTGAAGCCATCTTGGCATCGTGCGCAGCTAGAATATCGTTCTCACTATCCCCAACCATGATAGCCGACGCGCCGGTCATACCCATGGCAGCTAATGTATAGTGTAAATGTCGTCCGTCAGGTTTGCTATGTGCCACATCGTCACCACACACAATGATGGGGAAATACTTCGTCATACCGAACATATCTAAAACTGGGATTGTCGTTTTTCTTGGTTTGTTCGTGCAAATTGCTATCGGAAACCCTGAGGCGTGCAACTCATCCAGCACGTCCATGACGCCTGGAAAAACAATAGTATCTTGCACCGGATTCTCGCTGTAAATCTGCAAGAAGGCCTCTTTAACTTTGTCGCGCTGTGCGTCGCTGTCCATCCCGCCGGTGTCTTTGAGCGCATCAGCAACAAGATGTACGGCGCCTTTGCCAACAAGATCCTTAACGCGATCAACGCTTAATGTTGCCCGGCCTTCAGCAACGAGTGCTTGATTCAAAGACCAAGCAACACCAGGTGCACTATCAATTAACGTGCCGTCTAAATCGAATAGAATGGCTTCAATCATTTTTTTAAATCCACAAATCGGTGCATAATTGTTTTATCCCCATAGGGTCGTTGGCGAATAAATGGCCATTTATTACTATAGTAATGTTGACTCCATTCGCAGATACTATCTTCAAGAATCCCATGGGGTATTCGTCAAAGTTGGAGATTTTGACACGCCGGTTACAACAATAGAAAGAAGTTGTCTTCGCAGGATTAGATCGAAGAATGTGAAAATATTTTTCAACAACAGGTAAATCCATTTCTTGCATCGACACAATGTTGACGGCGAGATGGATCGGCGCTCGATATAAAACGTCGCAATGATCTGCCTGAACGGCAATAACTCTAATCGCTGTATCCAAAAGGGCTAAATCCATTTCCTCGTCGCTTTTGACCAATGCCATGCCGATAGATGGATATGCACGTTTTAAATAAATAAGATCTAGAGTGAGAGATTTAGTTAGATTAACAATGATGACACGGGTGTCTGGCGAGTGGCCTAAAATCAAAGACGCCATTGTCCCAAAGCCATCCTCAATAACCAAAGTGTTGCCTACTGTTGTCTTTTCTGGTCGATGTTGTTGAATAAGCGCTAATGTAAAAACATGACGTAGAAAATCATAAGTGAATTGGCGTCCAGTTCGTTTCGCAATTTTACGGCCTAGTTTTTCACATTGGCCCAGAGTGCGATATTGTCGAGCCCACTTTTTCAACGGGTACTGGAGTAAATAATGGGCAGCGTCGCGTAAGAAAGAGCGTTTAGTGCTCGCGTTCCCTAATACTGAATTTCCAATTATTGTGCCATCTGATTGAACGTCAAAGAGGTTTTTATGTTCATTCCAATAAACCGATGTGCTTTGTTCATCGTCGTCGGCGTGCGCTAAAAGCTCATGAACGGCATCCTCATTCAGTGTCAGTTTAGTCATGTGAGGTTTTGTCCCACACTAGTAATGACCCCATAATGGATCATCATTAAGTGCAGCTTCGACGCGCGCGACATCCTCAGGCGCATCAACAGATTGATAAGGTCTGAATGTCATTGGCGCGATGCGTTGAAAGAAACCATTATCACATATGCGATTTGAATCGCAGGCTTCAGCTTTTTCGAGTGGCGATTCAGGCTGCTCAGTAAACCATTGAAGGAAATGCCAGCGAAACCCGAAAATGCCACCAACACGTTTTGCACCTGCATCCTTACTGAACGTTTTCATATATGGAATGGGACTACGCGATGTATAGAGAACATTACCTTTGAGGTCGTGAACCAGCTTAACCATATCTGGATTGTTGAACGTTTCTTCATCATGAATGGGAACCGCTAACATGGTGCCATCAACGGTGGCATCATTGAATGGTGCCATGACGGCTTCGATAACATCAGGCCCAAGCAATGGCTCATCGCCCTGGACACAAATGACAATATCATTTTCAGTAACAGTAACACCACATTTCGTCGCGGCTTCTGCAACGCGGTCAAGGGCTCGCGTATGCGTATCGGCTGTCATGATGACGGGGAAATCATGTTCTTCACAGAAGGTGCGAATTTCTGTATCACACGTTGCAATAGCAAGGACATCCCAGTTGGCATACATTTTAGCGCGCAGGTAACAATGCTCAAGCATTGCGCGGCCAGCTATTGGGTGCAGAGGTTTACCAGGAAATCGGCTCGCAGCCATGCGAACTGGAATGATACCAATTGTTTTCATTAAAACACCATATAAATGAAGTCATCAGAGCCCGCCTTACGTATCACAATGACTAATATGGCAGCAACAGCGCAGGCAATAGCAAATGGACCAAGCCAACGATTCCGAAGCCGCCAGAGGACATTATGATATAGTTTCGGATGCGCTTGAAAATCAATGACAGGATCACGATCGTAAGCAAGCTCTTGTGTATTTGGCGCAAGCCAGATTACAGGCAATAATACTACAAGCCACAGATACAGATCAGAGTCCAATAATTGCCATTGTCCATCCAAGGAACCTAAACCATTCAACCCGGTCATACCTTCTATAATGGCGATCGCATCACCCCAATTGTCGGCACGAAAGAAAACCCAGGCAACAACAACAACAACAAATGTCAATGCACAGCCCATTGTGCGCTCTATAGGCCTATTGGTAGATGATGACCGCCCATCAACGCCACGCACTTTCCGCCAGAAATGGTTAATCATCAGAAATGCACCGTGCAAACCGCCCCAGAAAACAAACGTCCAGTTCGCACCGTGCCAGAGCCCGCCTAATATCATTGTAATTAGTAAATTTGCATAACGACGCATATCCCCATGGCGATTACCGCCAAGCGGGATGTATAGGTAATCTCGAAGGAAGCGGCTGAGCGTCATATGCCAATTCTTCCAAAAATCGACGATATTGGATGCTTTGTATGGCGAGGCAAAATTCGCTGGAAGCTTGATGCCAAATATACGGGCAAGGCCGATCGCCATATCCGAGTAACCGGAAAAATCGAAATAGATCTGCATTGTATACGCGAGGGCGCCACCCCATGCCTCAAAAACATTAGGGCCTTCAAGTGCTTGGTCAAAAACAGAATCTGCAAACGGTGCCATGCCGTCGGCGATGACGACTTTCTTATATAGGCCGATCGCGAAAATCAGGCCGCCAGCAACAAAATTATCGAGGCATAAATTGAATTTTTTACGTTCTTCAAACTGAGAAATAATCTCCTTATGATGAACAATGGGGCCTGCAATAAGCTGAGGAAAGAAGGTGACAAAAAGGCAGTAGTGTAAGAAATCTGTATCGCGGACTTTTCCTTGATATACGTCGACCTGATACGCGATTTGTTGAAAAGTGAAAAATGAAATTGCGAGAGGCAGAGTGATGGCCCCTAAGTCAAATGATGTTCCGGTTGTTGCGTTTACTGAATCTGCGAAGAACCCTGCGTATTTGAAATAAGCAATTAAGGAAAGATTGAAGATGATTGCGAAAGATAAAAGGCTGCGACTCGGCGATCGACTTAGGGATATGCCAAACCCGTAGTTGGCGAGAACAGATACGACGAGCAAAATTAAATAGGGTGGATTCCACCATGCATAAAAAAATAATGAAACGAAAACCAGAAGCGAGAGAGTGAGACGAGTCCCGGCATATCGCTCGGACAGCCACACCATTAAAATAACAGCGGGCAAAAACCCAAAGAGGAAGGGAGCCGAACTAAAGAGCATCGCCGAAACGCGCCTTTAAATGTTCAGCAAGCGCTTCTGCTGCTTTGGCGTGACCGATTGGCTTCCAGTGCCCATCGTTCTGGAAATGGTAGTCAAGGGGATGCCCTTCGGTCTCGAAAATGGGCTTAAGATCAAGTATGTCTATGCCGTTCGCTTTGATCGCACTGGCGATGGTTTCATGGATCGCTGATAATTCCTGGCGCCGGGTGCCAAACCAAATATAGCGGGAAGGGATGAGCACGATGGTCGCGTTATAGCGCGCTGCTACTTCCGTAGCACGTTGAATGGTTGATTCGATAGCCTTAGTAGCAGGCACACGCGCGGCACTGCTTTGAAGATTAGGTTGAATAAGTCCAAGCGAAACGGCGATATCACGAAGCCAGGCGGTTTGATGAATTTGTTGCGTTAGAAGAAAATATATCGCTGAATTTTGGGTTAAAAATCCTTTGATTTCTTGCAAGTGAATACTAGGCTCTGACTTTGGATCTGCTGCTTTTGGGTTCAGTAGTTTTGGTTGGTAAGGCAAGATATCAGTTTCCATGTTTAAACCAATAATGGCCCGTGACTTGCTCTTTGATTTTTGTTGAGCATATTCAGCAAGACGCTCATACGTGTTCAAGTCACCTGGAACGGCTGCGTTATATGTCTGCTGTCCAGTAAGTTTACCAAACTGTTCGCCAATTCTTTTGCCCTCTTCAACACCCCAACCGAAGATGAAAGAATCACCAATAAACAAAAAATCTTTTGATTTAGCAATACTTACATCTTCACTATCCCTAAGACCGTGGCGATTGAATCGAACCTCGACATTAAAGTCTCCCGTATTTTTAATTTGTCGCTGTGTTGTTGCCGGCATGCCGAGTGTGAGGCCGTCCACGCGCCATGCAAATACCAGATGTTTCGATGGATTGAACTCTGGTAAAGCAAGGCGAATAGAGAATTCTTGCATAACAAGGACGGAAAGCAGGAAAAGAACGCCGATGATTGCACGTTGGATCGTCAATGAAATGATACTCATAATGGCAATGTCATGCTCATTGAGACATCATAGATGCAAGCTCCACATCTCACGCCATTCAGGGTCTGCGCAATATATTTTATAAACGAGCTGCATGGTCTTTAATGCATCGCTCCCTGAGCCATTGATAATATCACCGCCATATAGAATCGCATCAGCAAATTCTGCAACTTCTAGAGACCACGATGGATCGCGATTGTATCTGGTTGTTTCTTCGTGTGGGTCACCCATGTCGTTCTCGCCGCGCCTGGTGACGGTCAATGTTTCTTCGCCATAACTTTTTGAGCCCGAAAGAATCCCTGACAGGGTGATCGCACCCTTTGTCATGCCTATTTCGAGCATGAAACGATGCCGCCATTGCGATGCTGATGAATGAAGCATTGCAACAACCCCATCGTCAGTTTGCATCAAGGCATAAGCATTGTCCTCGATGTTGTGGCCCCAGACCCGATTGGAAACGAAGCTTTTCACATCTGTGAAATCACCACCAAACAGTTGAATGAGGTCAACCATATGAATGCCCTGATCAAGCAAAACGCCGCCGCCAGCGAGGACCCTGTCGGTGCGCCAAGACGTTTGATCAAAGGTAATTAACTGTGATTTTCCATACACGCCACGCAAATTAATAACATCACCCAGTGTGCCTGACGCCAACACGCTCAGCGCATCTTGAACGGAAGCATGATAACGATGATTAAAGCCGTATTTTAGTTTCTGATTTGGACGGTCATGGTGGCAGCCTAAAACCGCGGTGATGTCGGCAACATTGCGACCGGGAGGCTTTTCGCAAAAAACATGCAGTCCGTGTTCCAAGCCCGCGATCGTGACCGGTGCGGCAACATCATTTGATAAGGCGACGAATAAGATGTCGAGCGGTTCTCTCAGCAATTCATGATATGTGCTGTAAAATCTTACGCCGTCATCGAAAGTGCCAGCGCCATCAAGCGTCTGATCACAGACTGCGACGACGTGCATATCATCGCGCGAATCAATGATGTCGCGGCGGCGCTTACCGACGATACCGTATCCGGCGATGCCAACTTTGAGTGGTGCGATCAATTTCGTGGCGTCCTATAGAGATTGGAAATCTTATCATCCGGCTTTCCAAGACGAACAGATTCGTCATCACTATCGACGTCGACCCAATTGCCCGCTTCATCGGACCGATAGAATGCGTGCAAAAGTTTTAGTGTCTGCAGGCAGTCATCTTGGTCCACAGGATAGGGTGTACCATCTTGAAACTCAGCGACGATATCTCTGTACATTTCCGTATGGCCAAACCCATAAACGGCTCCATGCCCTTCGATGCGCTTGAAGTCTTCGCTGTTCGTATCGCAAGCGCTCGGGTCTGGGGTGAATATCTGCAACTCGTTAACAGCAATGCCACCAATCTGGGCCATGCCTTCAGAACAAACAAAAGAGATAGACGCTTCAAAGTCATCTGGCCGTGCCGCTGTCGTTGACTCGAGCGTACCAACGGCACCTGACTTATAGGTGAGTGTCGCAACGGTGGTATCTTCAACTTCTATGTAGGCACCGAGGGTGCGCATCGTTGCATTCACACGTTCGATTTCACCGCCGAGATGACGGAGTAGATCAACGTGATGAATCGTCTGATTTGTGAGTGCGCCGCCATCATGTGAAAACGTGCCACGCCATGGCGCCATGTCGTAATAACGTTGAGGCCTGCACCATCGAAGTTTTACGGATACGGTTCGAATATCCCCGAGCTCGCCGGTTTGAAATGCCTGTCTAACGCGAGACACTGCCTTGTTATATCGATTTTGAAATACAGGAAAAATACGCTTCCCAGCTTTCTCTGCGCATGCAAATGCAGTTTCCATCTGGCTTGGCCGCATAAATGTTGGCTTTTCAACAATTGCATGTTTGCCAAAATCATTGATGATTTCGAGTGTGTGTTCCAGGTGCATGCCGGATGGTGTGATGATTGCGGCAATATCAATATCCGGGACAGCATCAAACATCTGCCGGTAATCTTGATATGCTGGGACATCAAATTGTTTGCCGTACGCGTTCGCTTTCTCTGCATCTAAATCACAGACAGCAGCAATCGATACGCCTTCGGTGGCGGTGATTGACTGGCAATGATGTCCAGCGATACGACCACATCCGATCAGCGCGATTTTCAGGTTTTGAGGCATAATTTTATATCGTCTTCATTTTTTAACTAAGTTGCAGCAAACAATGCACGCCATTTTTCGAGGTTCGGCGGCGGGAATAATTTTTCAATATTCATTGTTTCGGGTATTGGTAAGTTTTTCATGATAGCTGCCAAGTTGGGTGCCGACACAGAGGTTACTTGCATGCTCTGTGGCAATATATCAAGGGCGATACCGCCGTTTGGAATGAAGCGTATTGTTGGGATTTGAGCAAGAAGACCCTCAAGACCAGTAGTTCCTGTACAATAGATCAATGCGCGTAGCGGTGGTAATTGATCAAGCGGCAATTGGGTATGTGTAAAGTGATGGCTGTCCTTGAACAAATAAGGACTTAGAGGATGATCTTTCACAAGAAATGGCATGTCCGAGCACGCAAGAGGGCGCGCGGCATCGATCATTTGCTTTGCGAACAAAGGGTTGTTTGAGAGTGCCAGAAAAACCACGCCATTTTTGCCATAGTTAGGCAATTTATTTCCACCAATGCGATGTGAGCCAATTTCTTCCATCATGTCTTGAGGGATACCTCGTGACGCGAGGTCGTCTCGGTAACATGGACCATTTAATAGAATTTTATCAGGCAAACTACGGATGCCATCGATGTTGGCGTCAGCACCTTGATTGAACATGTGCTGGCCAACCACTGTATGCTGATAGCCAAAAGTTTGAATACCCTGTTCGCGCGCTTGGCGTGCAAAATGTCGTTCCCATGGATGGTTTTCCCAAGGCCAGCTGACGGATTTCGGTCGAGCCTCGTGGAGCCATGATGCCTGACACGACATTTGCCATTTTGTCATCGCCGCACTGCCGCCACTTCCTTCATATGCAGCAGCGCGTTTTACGAGCCAGGCAATTTTAGAGTCTAAATGCTGCGTATCGGGTCGCCATTTTGCAAATGGCATTTTAAGCAATGAGAGTACATGCCCCCATGCATGTAGTGAAAAAGTCCGTTTGTCTTTTGCTAATGCAAGTGCGAGCGAAGCAGCGCAGTCCGTATGCATAATACGTAGCAGCGTTGGCACATCGTTTAACAGATTGCTGAAATAGGCGTCGTTGCCGTCGGGCCTGCTTTCTGGATGGCCGTAAACCAAAATGCAATTTGTTGATAACGGGATTGTTTTACGATGGTGCCGAGTTTTCCATTTTGCTAAAGCCACGCGCATGGCGGCAAGTGTTCGAGCGAGGTAGCCGCGCAATAGTAGTTGTGCCCATTGCACCAAAAGCCTCGGCGCTTTGACTGGCGTTACGCCAGGCAATAAGGCTAATGCGCGATATAGCCATGGATCGTCGCATCCAATCCAGATGGTATCGTCGGACACAGCTAGATTTTCGACAACAACAAGCCATGCCAACATAACGCCGAAATCTGACGCGTACGTGCTCATCGTTGGCATATGCGCGAGGTCGGCTGTCGGTTGGCTTTGCAGAAACAGGGCGGTGTCACGCCATGACGAGGAAATCGTGTTAAAGGCATCTTCCAGATCTTGCCCAATATTAAGCAAAGTAGGTGTATCGTTATCGAGGGTCGTAAAAGGGCTGATCTGGCAGCATCTCACACCATGTGGAAGGTTTTTTGGCAGAGAGGTAAATAAAGTTACAGCCACTGTTTAGATAATCACAATCAAAGCCAGTCACCGCCGGTTATCGGGATCATTTGTCCGGTAATGAAACCGCTCCAACCAGAAAGTAGAAAGCAAATCATTGCGGCAACTTCGTCTGGTGAGCCTGCACGTTTAAGCGGAATAAGATTGATGCGCTCAGCCATCTCTGCAGCTGACTTATTGTGCCAGCGTTCGTGAAAGCCACTTTCAATGCAGCCTAATCGAACACCGTTTACCAGTATTTGATCTGGTGCGCCATCACGGGCTAACCCTTCAACAAGGCATTCCGTACCACGTTTTGCGATGGCATAGGGAAAAGACATTGCGCTGCCACCATGTAACGCGGACTCGGTCCCGTTCAGTATGACCCGCCCCCCCTTGCCCGCACTTTTCATGAGCTTCATTGCATGTCGGGCTAGGAAAAATGGGTGATTGAGATTTATGTCAATATCGTCCGTCCAATCTGCTTCGGGCATATCCATCCAATGTCCGCTGAAATGGATGCGTCCAGAAAGTGTGACGAGTGCGTCGATGCCACCGGCTTTTATATGAAAGTCGTCAACGACGGCAATGCAATCTGCCTCGTTATCGATAGGGCGCAGGATTGAGATAACATGCGGATCATCCGCTGCTGCCGCATTCTTTGTCGCTCCATGCGCGCCAACCACACAATTTTTGGAGCCATCGATCAGCATTTTTACCAATGCCGTCCCAAGCCCACCACTCGCACCCGTAATAAGTATCCTCATACCATCGGGTACCTGCGGTAACCAGTCAGGAAGCTTCGGGGTGTCTGTATTACGAGAGTTCATGAATTATACCTTATGATCGCTTAAGAATCATATATGAGCCCTTGGTCGTGACTTTGGTAAATGCTGATAGTTTTTGCATCCAAGAATCATAAACCACCGTGGGAACGACAAGATAATCTGGTTTTGGGTAGACTTCAGATAAGAGTTGGTCAGCTGTTTCTATCTGGCCTTTTAGCATTGCATCACCAAGCTGCTCCAAAAGATCGAGTTGTATAAAATCTCTTTTCCAGACCTCAGGATTACGAAAATCAGGGCCATATACTTCTGGGACAGATAGTGCGCGCCCGCTGCGTGTGGCAAGTGAGCGATTGGCATATAATCTTTGTTGATTGCCAGAAAATGGAAGTATCGAAATATCAGGAGATGTTTGATCACGGAAATATTCCGCAACACCGATCCACTCAGCTGAAGGATTACCACCAAAGACACCTGTTTTGGCAGCCGTTACCCAGTCATCTGCTCGTTGGGAAATAGATAATGACGAGCCCGTAATGACGGCAAGGACAATTGTTGCGGCACAATAAGTGGCTGGAGATCGAGAGAAAGGTTTTTTTGTTTTTACCCAATCGGCAAAACCGACAAACAACGAAGAAGCAATTGCAAGTGCCAGCCATTGAAGGTGATTGCCTGGGCCGATAATAAAAAGCCCGAGAAACCCAAAGGTTATTAGTATTGTGCGTTGTTTCGACGGCGCATCTGTTAGCCATTGGAAAAAAATGACAATAAGCGCGATGTAGGCAAGGTTTTGGGGCCAAGCCAGCGCACGCGTAGGTGCAAATCCAATTAATATGGGGGATTTCATAAAATCTGGCGCAAAGGTTATATAGGCGCCGCCGATCAGAAATGTCAGGATGCTTAAACCGCAAATAATCCGGACACCACGAAAAGCTGGGTCATCTGATTTGGATAGGTAAGCTGCAGCACTAATAATTGTGATCCAAACAATGTTGGCCAAAATAAAAATTGACCACGAGCCCACTGGTTGAAAAGGGTTGGCGTCTTCTTCTTCTTGCGTTTTGATAAGGCTCCATAATTCCAATCTATTAGCGTCTTCGGTTGAGAAGACAAATAAGATCATTGTTGCAAGTGCGACTGTTCCAGCAGCAAACATTGCAATTATGGCTCTGCGCTCCCATGTGCGACCGTTTACCGCGACAACAATGAGAGCCATCGCAACAGGGAATGCGGCGTTGCGTAAGCTTAGGGATGCCAGAGCAATAGAAATCAGAATAACGACAAAAAGACTTTTCCGCGCCAGTGCTGCATAGAACAGCCAAATGATGACAGGAATAGCAAAGGCTGAATGATTGACGTCGGCGTGATGTGCAACAAGAACTTTATGGCTTAGAATGGCATGATCCTTAGCAAACATGAAAAGGAGGAAAAGACGTTCTGCTGTTCCGCGCAAACCCAAAAGGCGCGCTGTTTTATCAATGCCTATGAGGCTAGCGATAACAGACCCTAGATAGACAATGGCCAGAAACCTGTCATCAAGCCATAGATCGCCAACGAGGCTGACGACACCATAGAGTATTGTGAGTTGTAGAGGGTGATCAAAATATGTCCCTCCACCACGGTACAAATCGGTCGCAAATGCATCAGGATAAATGGCTTTAAATGCAATGCCGCTGTAAGCTGTTTCATTCTCCAAGCCGGGAAAATATTTCAACGTCATCATAATGGAAACGCCGAGGATAATTGCCCCCCACGCCCATCGGCCAATCGCCGCATTTGAGCCAATTGGAGTTGCAGATAATGGTCTCATGTTATGCAGAAACTCTCATCTCTGAGCCATGTTTAACCCACAATTTGACGAGCTCTAAGGGAAGTTTATTCATCAGCATCATTGGACCTATTGCGGTATGTATCGCCGAGACCAATTGCGAATGGAGATTGGGTTTTGTATAGTGTGAAGTGCGGGTCGTGAATTTCCGCTTCATCGCGAAGGCGTGTATAATAGTAAAGGTTAAGCGCCTTGCGATAGGTATCTTTTGGTGTTTTTAGAGGATGTGGATGGCCGTGGTTCGAGTCTTGGTCTACATTGAAAATAGCAATTCTGCCAATATGTGGCGCGATTTTAACAACCGCTGAAGTCATAGCTTTATCCCAAAGTTCAAGTTCGCCGCCCCAATCCTCATCCCAATCCTCATTAAAATATACAATGGCGTTGATTCGGCGATGCAGTAACAACTTGTCGTGCCAATTGAAGTCAGCGTGAATTTTTAAGAAGTCCCCAGTTCCCGAGATGTGGGCCCCGCCGCCGATGAAATAAGGGTCTGGAATCAAGTTCTCAATGCCCGTTAATGTCTCGAGAAAAAGTAAAAACTGTCGCGAATTGAATTCACGAAGCATTCTACGCAAGGGAATAGGCAGAAAAGTTTCGTCATGCTGATACCGTTTTTGGGCATTGTTATGATCGCAAATAACCCAATCGTCTGCGTCTTCTGGCTTTGGAAATGCTGATGCTATATGCCGACTGACGTCGATATCAATGAAGTCATTTAGAACAATGTGTGGAAAAGGATCAGCGTTCTGGTACGTATCTGCGTTTTTGACGGCCAGTTCGGAATATCTTGGCGCATCAAAAATGAAAGAAGGGTCAGTATCGGGCACTAGAAAGCTCCTTAATTTCGTAAAATTGTCATAGGGCATAGCATTATAATAGTCTTTGATTACAGCTTTTGACCACGCAAGCGATCACGTAAGCGATTTATAAAAGGCTCAACCCAATGAACGCTTATAATCGATAGCACAAAGGTCATCAAAGTTGCCAGAATCATCATGGATAAACTGGAGAGCGGTTTAGAGTATGAAAGGATATAGATTATAGGAAAATGGATTAAAAACACGGGGTATGCGAGATCGCCGAAATAAGAGTCTAAGGCTTTTGGTAGAGATTTTCGATAAGGCGAGACAAGCCAGAAAAAAACACCCGTTATAACGACAAAAATTTGAATAGCCGGATCAAAATAATTTTTAGGAAGGATATGGGATAGATGTACCATGAAATACTGATGAATTGAAAATAGCGTGAAGAGACCGATCCAAAAGAAAAGTTCTTTAGAAAAACCGTCGTGCTTTTTAAAGCGATAGACAGATACACCCAAAAGAAACATTGGACCCCATGTTAGCCCGCCAAAAAATTTAGTATTTGAGCCCGTCGACCAAATCAAAACATATGCGATAATCACGCCAACGAATAAACTACGATATAGCCAGGTACTAAAATTGACACGTTCGCCAATTGCAAAGAACAGAAACGCCGCAAAATAAAACTGGAGCTCTACAATGAGTGACCAACCTTGTTGCATGGTCGGTAAGCTCGATGTTTGGAAGTAACGACCAAAGAGCATGAAGTCGCCAAAAAATTCACCGAATGTGTAATTTTGTACGCTATTTACATCAAGCCAAACGGTTGGGAAGAACGTGAAAACAAATACGACCCAAAACAATGGGTAAATCCGCAATAGCCGGTTGATGGCAAATTTGAATGTCCTGCCACGATAAAAATGGTCATAGGCTGAAAAAATAATGTAGCCAGATATGATAAAGAACAATGCGACACCTGTGCCGTCTAATCCGAGTGCTTTAACGGCGTCAGATTCAGGGCCAAGTAAAAAAAGATGCCCAGTGATAACAAAAACAGCCAGTAAAAGCCGGAACGCGCCGAAGGGTTCGTAAGCGGGACGCTGCGAAACAGTCTCGGATGCACTCATAGCAATGACCGAGGGGTTGGGGGGTGTTGCATTGTGGAATGTTTCATGGCTTTGAGCCTATTCTTCGTAATCAGGCGTAAATTCTATCATTCAGACCGATTTGTAGATCAGGAAAGAACGATCACATTGTTTACAGGCATTAATTAGAAAACTTCAATTTTTGGCGTTGCGACAACGAACTTGGCACCCCATGCTCGCGCTGGCTCTAGGTATGTAGCGATTTCATCTCGGAAATTCCAAGGCAGTATAATAATTAAATCAGGCTTTTCCTGTTCAAGCGTATCGAAAGAGACGACGGGGATGTGAACGCCAGGAATAAATCGACCCTGCTTTGCGGGGGTGTCATCAATGACGAATAAAATGGCATCTGCGCCTACACCGCAATAATTTAAGAAAACGGTACCCTTTGCGGCAGCGCCAAATGCAGCAATTTTCTTCCCTTTAGCTAATTCAGATGTGATTAAATCACAAAATGCACTGCGAATTGCGGCAGCGTTTTTTTCAAATTCAATATAAGTTGAAAGCTGTTCCAGGCCTTGGTTGCGTTCTGATGTAAGTAAAGCATCAACTCGAGGTTCAATATGGATGGATGTATTTTCTTTTTTCCGACCATAGATTCGCAGCGAGCCACCATGAGTTGATAATTCTTCAACATCAAATACTGCGAGGCCATGGCGTTCGAAAAGTCGCATAATAACGCCAAGCGAAAGGTAAGAAAAATGTTCGTCGTAAATGGTATCAAACTGTGACTTTTCCAATAGTCGAGCAAGATGAGGAAATTCAAATGATACCACGCCACTTGGTGCAAGTAAGATTACGACCCCGGCGATGAAGTCATTAATGTCCGGCACATGAGCGAGAACGTTATTGGCAACGATCAAGTCTGCATGGTCCTTAGTGTCGACAATATGTGATGCAGTTTTCGTATTAAAGAAATCTACGTGTGTCTCGACGCCTTTTTTGTGGGCGGCTTCAGCAGCATTTGCAGCAGGGTCTATGCCAAGACAAGGAATTTGTGTCGCGACAAATTCTTGTAAAAGATAACCATCATTAGATGCGATTTCGACAACGAATGATGTTTCATTCAGGTCAAACCGTTCAGTCGCACTTCGACAAAACTGCGCGGCATGTTGAACCCAACTTTTCGCATATGAAGAAAAATACACATACTCGCCAGCAAACATATCTGGTGCAGTGTGAAATTCTGGAATTTGCATAAGCCAACAAACACGACACACATACACGGTTAATGGATACAGTGCTTCAGGTTGATCCAGCATTTCCATTGATAGGAAAGCGTTGGCCGACGGCATTGGCCCAAAGTCTATGACAATGTCTTCTAGAGGGGCTTGGCAGCAACGGCAAAAGTTCATGTTATTTAATCTTCCGTGCAACGACGATCTGACTACCGCCAACGGGGAGGTTGATCCCCGCATCCAGCATGAGTTTCTCTGTTTTTGTAACGCCCAATAACAATGCATTTAAGGCCGGGTGTAAATCCCATTCACGTTCCGGCCGATATTCCCCACGCTCAAGTGCGCGGGCCAATACCATCGCAGGAACCAACAGCATGTTGTAGGAAGTCGCTCGGACTATCTCAAACCCGGCATCCTTGAGCTTCATTTGAAGCTCGCCGGGTCGGTAGCGGCGCTTATGGTGTACAGCATCGTCAGCCTTACTCCAAAGCGCAGGATGCTGAGGGACAGTCAAAATGAAACCACCGCCAGGCTGCAGCGCATCAAAAACATTTTTAATAACCAATCGATCGTCATTGATGTGCTCAATGACATCAAACATGCCAATTAGGTCATACTCCTGATCAAATGGCATTCGGGTGGCGTCCATCTGGAATAAAGTCACAGGAGCCTCACCAATGATCCGGCGTATGATTTCAAGGCCAGAAAGAAATAATTCCGACGCATGAATTGTGCGATCTGGGAATTCATTTATGAGTGCTGAGAGGACCATGCCTGTTCCAGCACCGGCTTCAAGAATGCGAGGTGCATTTGGGAAAAACCGTTGAATAGACTGGATGATAAGCTGGTTGCGATACCACAGCATAAAGTGATTATCACTGGCAGCCTGAAAGCTCTTGAATATATTTTCATCGAACCCACCGTTCTCGTAGGCGATTTCAGGCGCGAGGCAGGCAAACTCACCAACTTGCTCTGGCGTCCAATCGCACGCAGCGCATTTGAACGTCAGCTCAGTATGTGACTGACCGCATGAAGGGCAAATAATAGCTATTTTTTATCTCCTCGTGACGCCTGTTCTTTTCGACGAGGGCCATAAGGGTCGTGGTCAAGGCCGTCAGCATTCGCGACGCCTTCGGCAACTTCCAACAAATGTGAAAGGGTCGGTGCGGGCTTGAGTTCAAGGATAATCCCATAACCAAAGAAATTTTTGTTGATGTGGATGAGCATTTTGTTAACTGTCGTCAATAGTCGACTGAACCAGTTATCACCAAAAGCGAACTGGTATGGCGCTGGCGCGGCATCTACATCGATAACTTGAAATCCGGCTTCTTCGAACAACCGCTTGGAGCTGGCAAAGGTGAGCAGGCGTGTATGGCTTGGCGCTAAAATTCCGCGTTTCCCATAATTAAAGAACCCGAATAATAGCTGCAGCCGATTAACGAAAAATCCAATATTCCCTGTAGTCACGAGCAAACGAATTTTTGGATTTGAATGTGTAGATTGATGCAGACGCTCAAGAAACCGTTCCGGTTTATGGAGATGGTTCACGATGTCAAAAAGCAAAATTAAATCGACATCAGTTAAATCTATTTTGAACGAGCGGTCATTCAAATCCGCAGTGATAAACTCATCTAGCACGCCATCCTGTTCCGGGGGAGTAACATCAATTCCTGTTACCTTGCATCCCCGCTTTCGCAGTAGTTCGCCGACAAGTCCAGCGGCTGATCCAAAATCTAGGACGCGGGTTCCGTCGGCAACGCGTTTAAGTGCAGAGTGATGAGTATTGTTGAGAACGGATTTGTTTGGGATGAGGTAATTGTCTTTGTGGTTTTTTTCAGAAAGATCAAATTTTCTTTGATAGCAAAGGCCAAGTTCCTGTGCGCGACCAAGCGCGGCCTGAACAACAGTATTCCAGGCGTACTTAAAGCCGTTCACATGCGATATTTCATCGCCGTAGAAAGTCGGAATTGGAAACTCTCGAAAACGACATCCTGCATAATGCACTTGAAAGATAATTTCTGTCTCAAAATGAAAATCATTTGAATTATGTTGAAACGGTATTCGCTTTAAAAGATTGACTGAGTACAAACGAAGACCAGTATGAAATTCGCTTAAATTAGACCCCAACATTTTGTTTTCAATCCAGGTCAGGATTTTATTGCCAACAAACTTATAGAATGGCATGCCTCCTCTGAGCGCGCAGAACCCTTCCATCATCCGGGATCCAAATACGGTGTCGGCTTCACCTGAAGCAATTGGGGCAACCAGTCTGGGCAGTTCTTCCGGTGCGTATTGGCCATCACCATGGATCAGGCAGACGATGTCATATTCGTTCTTAATCGCGTAATAGAAGCCAATTTTAATATTTCCACCAATATTCTGATTCACAGGATTGGATAATACCGTCAATGGAAAGGGATAGTCTGGATTGGCCTCTTTGAATGCATTTGCCACTTTTTCAGTGTTATCTGGCGATGCATCATCGAGCACAAGGACGTCAGTTTGGTAAATATTGAGCTCAACTGGGATGCGCTGCAGCACACTTTCAATTGTTTTTTCAGCATTGTAAGAAATCATAAGCACGAGCAAGCGTGCTGGTGAATTTTTCTTAAGAGCGATGGTTTTTTTCGAAGGCATTATTTTTTAATTTTCATCATCTGAGAGCGATACGACGCTTCATAACGCTTTCAAGCGCTTTGGTCCAGCATGGCGGCTTGATGCCAAAAGTGTTTTCAAGTCGGCTGATATTCAATCGAGAATTTTTCGGTCGCAGAGCCTTCCCCCAGTAGTCTTCCGAGGTGATGGGTTCTATCTGATGGGTAATCACAGGAAGGCCGCCAGTTTTAGAAAGATCAGCAATTTTATTCGCAAATTCCCACCAAGATGTGTGGCCATGACATGCGATATGCAAAATACCGCTGTGCTCGGTTAAATATGACTGCAATTGCCCAGGCGGGGCCTGATCAATGATGCGTGCAACGACATCCGCAATGACTGAAGCAGGTGTTGGTGCCCCGCTTTGATCGGCGACAACCTTTAATGTTTGGTGCTTGGCAAATAATGAAATCATTGTATCGAGAAAGTTTTTACCAGTCTCAGCGTAAACCCAACTCAAGCGAGCAATGATCCAGGCGTCGCAGCTAGCAGCAATTTTATGTTCTGCACCAAGTTTGGATCGACCATATGCATTGATGGGATTTGGTATATCAGTCTCGATATAAGGCTCAAACTTTGTGCCATCGAAAACATAATCAGTGGAAAAATGTATAAAGCCGGCGTTGTGTCGGTTCGCTTGTTCGGCCAGGCGCTCTGGAAGCTCGGTATTAATGCGATACGCAATGTCTTCTTCGTCTTCAGCTTTCTCAACATCTGTGTAGGCAGCTGCGTTAATAATGAGGTCGGGAGCACATGCGTCGATGAGAGAGGGCGTTATTTCCCATGTCTCAAGATCAAGATCGTCACGGCCTAATGCAGTGACTTTATGATCACCTTTAAGCCGTGCACATAAGGCCTTGCCAACCTGGCCCGTCTTGCCTGTTACGACAATCCGAAGTGTCATTTTTCGTATTCAGGCAGGTGTTGCGCATCCCGCAAAAGGGGGGCTTGGCTATCGGCCATCGATACGAGTGGTGTTTCGATAGGCCATTCGATACCTATATCCGTATCATTCCAAAGAATAGCGCGGGATTCTCCTGCCGCATATGTTTTGTCCATCTTATATATAACGTCAGCGGTTTCACTAAGAACGCAAAACCCGTGTGCAAAGCCTTTGGGAATCCAGAGCTGCAAATTATTCGTTGCGCTAAGTTCGATGCCGACCCATGCCGCAAATGTTGGTGATCCACGGCGAATATCAACCACAACATCATATATGGCACCAGAGGCAGTCCGGACAAGTTTCCCCTGTTCTTTCGGCGCTTGATAATGAAGTCCACGTAAGACGCCCATTTTAGAATGTGAATGACTGTCTTGAAAAAATTCAGTTGGCAACCCGGCTTCGGCGAACGTATCGATATGGAATGTTTCCATAAAGAAGCCACGGGAGTCGTCAAAGACGTCAGGCTCAATAATGATAACATCTTTGAGTGTTGTCGGGGTAAACTTCATGAGCCTCTTTGTTCAGAAATGAGTGCCCGTAAATAACCGGCGTAACCAGATGAGCCCATGCCATCCGCAAGCTTCAAAACGGTTTCATCGTTGATCCAGCGCTTTCGCCAAGAAATTTCTTCGAGGCAACCAATGCGCAATCCCTGGCGACGTTCAATGGCAGCGATAAAGTTCGCCGCGTCCAATAGGGATTGTTCAGTTCCTGCATCTAGCCAGGCGAAACCGCGACCTAGTTCTTCAACGTGCAGTGCGCCTTGCTCAAGGTATACCTGGTTCACATCAGTTACCTCAAGTTCACCTCGCGCAGATGGCTTGATGTTCTTCGCGATATTGGCGACATTGCCGTCATAAAAATATAAACCCGTAATCGCTAAATTTGAATTTGGTGAAGTTGGTTTTTCCGCGATATTGAGTGCGTGGCCATCGTTATCAACTTCAACAACACCGTAACGTTCCGGATCGGTAACGGGATAAGCAAAAATAGTGGCGCCACTATCCCTGCTGTTCGCGCGTTTAAGCATTGCAGATAGTCCGCCACCGAACAGGATATTATCGCCTAATATAAGCGTGCTAGGGTCACCATTAAGAAAGTTATCTCCAATAATGAAAGCTTCAGCAATGCCGTTTGGGTTAGCCTGTTCTGCATAGCTGAGGTTAAGCCCAAGTGCGCTTCCGTCACCAAACAGGTGTTCAAATTTTGGAAGGTCCGTTGGCGTTGAAATGATCAGTATATCGCGAATGTCAGCGAGCATGAGCACAGACATCGGATAATAAATCATCGGCTTGTCATAAACTGGAAGCAGTTGCTTGCAAACGGTGAGTGTCGATGGGTACAGGCGTGAACCAGAACCGCCTGCTAAAATAATTCCTTTACGCGCCATCAGTGATCCTTTGTTCTGACATCAAGACCCAAGCGGCTACGGTCGTACGTAGAGGTCGCAATCTTTCTACACCATTCCTGATGATTGAGATACCAGCTGATCGTTTCTTCTAGGCCGGTTGTGAAGTCCATTTGTGGTGTCCAGCCAATATCTTGTCTCGCTTTTTTACAATCGAGCGCATAGCGTTGGTCATGCCCTGGGCGGTCCGCAACATAAATGATCTGATCAGCATAAGGGGCGCCATCCTTGCGTGGCTGTAACTTGTCGAGAATGCTGCACAGAAGATTTACGATATCAATATTCTTTAATTCTGTGCCGCCGCCAATGTTGTATGCATTGCCAACGACGCCGTTCGCGAGCGCGGCGAGAATGCCGTTTGCATGATCATCAACATAAAGCCAATCGCGCTCATTGGTGCCATCACCATAAACGGGTAGCTGTTTGCCATCGACAGCGTTAAGAACCATTAATGGCAGGAGCTTCTCAGGAAACTGATATGGCCCATAAGTATTTGATCCGTGCGTTGTCATTGTCGCCAGGCCATATGTTTTAAAGTAAGAGCGAACAAGATGATCTGCGGCGGCCTTTGATGCTGCGTAAGGTGAGTTTGGGCGGTATGGGTCTGTCTCAACCGACTGGCCGCTGTCGATGGACCCGAAGACTTCATCGGTGGATACTTGAAGATAGCGAAAATCTTCATGATCTTTGTTCCCTTGTACGTAATCCCGGCAGGCTTCAAGGAGTTGAAAGGTTCCTTGAATATTGGTTTCAATAAACGGGCCAGGCCCATCAATGGAGCGATCGACGTGTGTTTCTGCTGCAACATTGATGATGGCTTGTGGTTGATGTTCCGCTAATAACTTTGAAACCAACGGTCGATCATTAATAGATCCTTCAACCAATAAGTAATTAACATGATCGCCTGTCGTATCAATATTATCTTTATTGCCAGCATAGGTCATGGCATCCAGATTAATGACTTTGGCACCTCGTTTTAAAAGAGTGCGAATGATCGCGGAGCCAATGAAACCAGCGCCACCAGTAACGAGAAATATTTGAATCATGATTGAGTAAATGCCTAATTTAAATGACTGTTAGCAAGGTATGACTATTTAACCAGATATGAGAAGATGCGTGGGTCGCATCGCTTTATACATGAATAAGAATGTCTTCTATTTAACGACATATGCCTGATGTATAGCGGCAGCGCTTGCAGCTAAATCATCAAACCATGTCTCTTCGCTCAACATTCGTTGCTCGGCTGAAACGTAGCCATCGTAATTGATATCCCGTAACAGAGTGCCAATCTTAGTGTGATCGACGGTGCCGCTAGAGCCGATAACGGCGAGACCTGGTTCGTTGGCATGGACATGAACGAGGTCGGAAGCCACAGCCGCAAAAATATCGGAGGATACCTCATCATTTTCGACTAACGCTTTGGCATCCAGTTGCATTGCCAGTGCTGGATGATTGACGGCTTTACATATATCTAAAGCGTCGAGCGCAGAATTAATGAAATCACTGTCATTGGGGCCGAGGGGCTCGAAACAAAAAATGGTCCCGTGCTCGGCGATGCGATGACAAATATTTCCCATAAAATCGGTAGCAATTGCCTGTGCGGTTTTTTCCGGCACCGCGCCGCGCAAACGACCGCCACCCCATATCAGTGTGCGTCCGCCTAAATCCCGGCAGACTTCAGACAAATGAACGAGGAAGTCCGTCAATCTACGTTGGCTCGCTGCGTCGCCAAATAACAATAGGTCCTTGTGATCAAACAAAAGCGAATGCAATCCGATGATATGTAATCCTGCGCCCTCAATGACATGACGATATGCTGTAACCTCTTGGGCTTGAAGGCCACCCCAGGTATCTGTCCAGCGGCGGCTCGGGGCAACCTCTAGGGCCTGGACTCCGATCGCAGCAAGCTGTGGCAACGTTGCGTCATGATTGCCAGGTGGCAAAGCAATAGTTGATGCGGCGACAGAAGTCATCGTATGTATCGTATCATAAAATGATTAGGCTGATTAAAAGTGTTTATCATTACGTCTCTTCCGATGCTTCGGTGTTCCCACTGTGAAGAAGTGTGTCTATCCGCTCAGGCGAAAGCTCAGGAATTTCACCTCCGCGCCGTGATATGTTCATTGAATTGCGCTATCATTGGATGATTTGGCTGATAAATATTGTTTTGCTTTTCAGGATCTTTCGTGAGATCGAATAGTTTAGGCCAAGTCCTTGGAGCCGCTGGATTAGTGGTCCATGCATGGAAGCAGGGTCGAGAGTACAAAGAATCCTTCTTATCATAAGAAGTGTTTTTCTGCAGCTGTTGATTTTGATGTCCTGTACGAATTGTTTCTCCCTGCACCATTTCTCGATGCAAGAGATACCGCTTTGCTAAGCAAGGAAAATCTGTTCCATAGGTGCTGACGTCAGACAGGCGACTTGTCGCGACCTCAATGCCTTCAACCCCCATCTCGGCGACGGCGATCAATTCGTCTGCATGATTAAACGCGCTTAATGCAATATTAGAAAGTGCACATTTCAATTGAGTTGTCCTATGGGTTAGATTTGATGGCTAAATGTTTTTCACAAATTGGCTTTAAGATATCTGCAACCAATGCATTGCCTTCCGTAGAGAAATGGCCACCAAACGCATCATCGATGAAGAGTGACGCGATGTCTTGATGTGGAATGAGTGTCGACGCTAAATCAACAACCGTCATGGATTCGGATAACGCATCAAGTGTGGACTTATAATAATGATCACCTGATTTTATACGTTTCAAATCTATCAGCTGAGGCATCATGACAAGAATGGGCACAGCATTATTATCTCGGCAAAAATTTTGGAACTTGTTGCAAACAGCTTTGAATAAAGCTTGTCCGTTTTCATCACGGAAAAGGCGTGCCGCGAAATCAACATTCCGGGTCATGACACTTGTGAATGCAGCTGATTTGGTCAGTTTAAGTCGGTCTGACAAAGCGGCGGCGATCAAATCTATATTTCGGTTCCAGCTACAAGCCAATGAAAAAAGATATGGGAATGTAAGAATATCGTGATTGAATTTATGCGCATAGAAATAATCATTGGCAGCCAATTGTTCAAAATATTCAGGGATCTGTAAAAATTTCCCCGGGGCGTCTATGACATTTGGAATATGAGTAAGTTCTGTCCCTTGCAGGACATACCTTGGCTTGAATGCAAACATGTTGCCGTATTCGCTAAAATGTTTCCACGTTGAATGGATGCGGCTTATGGTTTCCGGCACCACGCCCATAATGATTATTTTTGTGGGATGTTTGGGAAACTCTCGTTCCAATCGGATAAGCGCTTGATCAAGGCCGTAATTCCCAACGCCGTAATTCCCAACGTTCAAGTTGAGATGTTTTGATAAATTATGTGCCCAAGTTTCATCATCGTTCACCTGGCGGGCAAAGGTATATGAATCGCCGTATGCCAAAATCTCAAAAGGGCGGTCATCAAATCCGGGGTTACACCGCGCACCTTCAGGGCCAATTTGATAAGAAGTTGCGACGTCGCCTTTTCCAACTTCTGTGTGTGCCGTATTGGGTTTTCTGATCCAGCCAAGTTCTGGGTCCCAGCCATGATCAATAAATGATTTTAAGCCTTTTTCATCTATGCTGGGATTGCGGTCTTGCCCTATAATAAGCCAGGGGCAGCTGCATCTCAGCCAGCTTATCAGCACCCAACACACAGCCTCACCAATGGCGAAAACGAGCAAACAAACGGCAATAATTTCAATCAGGCTCATGAAAGATCTGGGATTGATTTCAAAATATGCGTTGCGCATGCGGAGACGCCATTCCGCTGCATTTCTTCATCGATAATCATGTCGGCATGTGGTGGCCGGGGAAAAGGAATATCAATGCCCACGACATTTGGAATCCGGCCTTCTTTCGCACCTTGATACAGTCCTTTAACATCACGGCTAATCAGTGTTTCCAATGGAATATCTAAAAACACTTCGTAATACGCATCCAACTGATCGCGGTTCCATTTTTGCCATTCTGGAAAAATAGATAAAACCGTTGCGATAACGTGAATGCCCTGTCGATCAAGCATGCGGCATGTATGGGAAATTCTCTCTGCATTCTTGTAACGTCCTTCGACCGTGTGGTCGGCATCATTTCGAAACATTTCGCGAAACTCGTCCCCGTCAAGGTACAACAAATTTGGTGTTGTGGGTTTGAGCGCTGCATACAGATCCCGGCCAATCGTTGACTTGCCCGATCCCGACATGCCAATCAGCCAGATGATCATGATGCTTTCTCTTTAATAGAGGAATCCGCTTCGCCGCTTAACAGAGCTTTGATTCTAGATGATGAAATTTCAGGGACTTCGTTTAATCGATTGGCGATGAATTGATTGAATTCAGTAACAAGCGGATGATCTGCGCGATAGATATTATTTTGCTCTAGGCGGTCAATGCTCAAATCATAAAGACGCGGTTCTGGCGTGCCACGTTTATGATGAGGGTCTATACCTTCACACCATAAATATTTATGCTGTTTTGTTCGCACACCCATATACAAAGGCCGCAAATCGAATAAACAGTTCCCCCGGCAGAAAGTCTCCGTCACGATGTGATCTCGTGACTGCGCTGCTGATGAATTTACATTGGCCCCGGCCCAACCCGAAGCCGGATCAATGTCGGCCAATGATGATAATGTCGGCGCAAAGTCGAGTGATGTGATAAGTGTATCTGTGTGGCCAGTCGCGCTGGCATTCCCCGCTGGCTTAAAGACCATGGGTACCCGGGAATTATGTTCATACGCCATACACTCATGACCGTAATCACCATGCTCCCCGATTTCTTCGCCGTGATCGCCGCACATGCCGATGACGGTTTCATCGTATAGGCCTAAATTTTTTACTTCTGTTATGATCCGGCCAATGGCTTCATCGGTTGAAAGAACAGCCGCGTCGTAAAGTGCTGATAAAGTTTCCCGCTCTTCTTCGTTCTTTGCGTAGTGTTCACGAAAAGAAAATGTTGGGTCCAGTGCACGCGGATAGCCAAGGGCGGCAAGGTAGTCTGGCGTGTGATCATACCATTTGAGACCCGGGCCAGAAACAAAAGGCCGGTGTGTATCTTTAAAATGTGCCCAAATAAAGAACGGTTTTGATGGGTCATAATTCCGTAAGGCCGAGATAACTTTATTGGCAATAGCGTGTGCATCAACGGCCAGTCGCACTGATGCTGCACGTTTATCTGCTTGCGCTGGATTGAAAAATCGAAGGGCTTTGTTCGAGGCGCGGAACAAAAATTCGCAAACTAGCTTTATCGGCTCCCGGCGGTAGTACCAATCTCCGGCAATCCATTCATGCGCATCGGGTGCACGGGTCAGGTTGGTCAACTGTGTCGATATATAAGCAAGAGGATCTTTTCTGAATAAGCTCCTGTGCTTTACCACAACGGCCTGAACCGCATTAAAATTATAGCAGTCGTGGCTAATTTTTGCGGCGGGGAAATCGAGTTTATAGTCCCTTAAAGAATGCCGCATGACGTCACTATAAGCATGTATATTATCGAACATGCGCTCAATCACCGGGGTGACCCTCGTTAGCATTTCATCCGTTTCCATACTGCCAGCACGGTAATAGTATAGTGTATCGCGCATATTTACGACGGCCATACCGACCATAGTATTAAGATGGAAAACGCCATGTTCTTGTTCCAGGCCACCTGTATAACCATAGTAGGGGCTCACCCAATGGATCGTGCTCAGGCCCCAAGTTGAATAGCCAGCATTCTTGAAATGCTCGAAGAGTGTGATGGGGCGCCCCCGAGCACCTGCATCATATCCGCCATATGAAAGCGGTCGACTTGAGGTAAATAACTGGATGCACGCGGCCTGGGTAAAAGGCGCCATCGTCAATGCATTGTCACATACAATACTATCCGCCCCCAGTTTTTCCATTGAAGGCGAGGTTGGTCTCTCGTAGCCATAAAGACTCATACGATCCGCACGCAAAGCATCAACGGTGAGTGCAAGTACATTTGGTCGTGCTTGCGTCATTTTGAATTAAGGTCTTTGGAAGAAGGCGTGTAAAATCTATTTATACTGCCGTTATCAAAAAGTGCCTGGGTTTTCTCGAAATCATCAACGGTATCAATTTCCAACCAGCCGGCCTCAACAGGAACGGCCGAAACATCAATGCCCATCAAAATCATCTCCATCAGCAGGTCTGTCATATAGGCTTTCTCAACGGGGCGCATTTCTTTCCATGCGCGCGGTTCTTGGTACATGGATTGCCGCGCCTCTATGAGGGATTGAATGCCTTTCCCATTAAAGCGCATAAGGCCAATATATTGAGCTTCAATTTCGTTGATACTTTTTACCTTGTTGCCGATATCTGTGATCAGATTGGCATCTGTCATCTTCAAACTTTCTGCATCGCTCAATGGGTCATCAAAACGAAATTCCCAATACGTTTGCCATGATTTGTCGACAATAACGGAAACATCAGAAGTACTGGAAACAAGTTCCTCTAGGACACGTGGCTCGTAAACAATATCTGAATAACTTACGATCAAGTCATCACCAAAAATGTCTTCTGCGGCGAACAGACTTTCAACCATGTTCGTGCGATCCCAGTCAGCATTTGTAATTTGCGACGTGCCGGGCAACTGTAATTGTTCGGAGAGGTATCCCGTGATGATAGTGATGTCATGAATACCATTTGCACGAAGCGCATCTAACTGCCGTTCAATGAGTGTCATGCCGCCTAATTGGGTTAGGCACTTTGGGCAATCGGCAGTGTAGGGGTGCAACCGAGACCCCCGGCCTGCGGCTAAGATAATCGCGTGCATCAGGGTGTGGCCTTCTTTGCTATAAGTGCATCAACAAGTGCCCGGTCACCCAATGGCGCACCGGGTCTTTCCGGATGCCACATTACGGCGGCCAAAGGCTTTGATATATGTTCCAGCCCCTCGCAATGCCCGTTTGCATCCCATGCACGGGCTTCAAGTTCGGGGTGGGATAATTCTTTTGGGATGGAACACGCGTGGTAGGAATTCACTTTGGTGCCGGGGGTGTAGAACCCGTGCCACTCAGGGTTAAAATCAACGTGATGGTCCGCTGCAATATGCCCGCTAACCGTCCCCAATTGGCCGCCGAAGTGTGCGTGAATTAACTGCATGCCGCGACAAACACCCAGGACGGGCAAGCCGTCTTCAAGTGCCGCTTCGAGAAGGGCAGTTTCAGTTTCATCGCGGACTGGTGTAGTTCCCAAGTCATCCCCGCCGCTCAAGATGAGTAAACTTGGAGATAAATTACGCACGTACGGGACGCTTGATGTGCCCATGTTTGGAACGGGAAAAGGTGACATGCCCCAAAATGACAACAAGTGGACCCAGTCATGGCTCAGGCTATCACGAGGTTCTTGGTACCCAGTGGCATCGGTAATACGCATGGTGATCGCGACTTTAATCAATGGCTTGTTATCTGTCTTGTTGCGGCATTGAGTTCAATTGTTCGTGCCTTTGAAAGGGTGTCGAACAATCGCTCGCCACATCCAATTGCAGCGGGCAGGCCAAACTCGGCGCAACGGATTGCCATGTGGGAATTCGCGCCACCATATTTTGTGATCAAGCCGCTGACGCGGTGCGAGAATATCCAATCGAAACCAGGGTCAGCACTTTCAATGAGGACGATGCAATCATCAATGTCGCTGACCTCAGAAGTATTTAGAACCTGAGCTGGTGCCGTCACAGATTTATTCGTAACAAAATTGGGTTGCCCAAGAGGTAACCGGACAACGTCGATGTCACTTGGGTCTGTAATAAGATGTGGCAGGCGGATCGCGCGAGTTAACGCATAAGCCTCCTTCGCCATTGAAATTTCATTACGCAACGCACCAGAGTCAGCATTGTCACTAAATGAATTGATATTCAAAAAGGAAAGATCATCACGACTGAAACCATGCGTCTCACCCCAAATAGAAAGAAGCTTAAGCGCATCACTGATTGAACGAGTGAATGCAAACTTGGATTGTTCACGCCCTTTGATTGCGGTGACGATATAGTCCAATAGACCATCCACAGTAACATCGAACGTCGCATCGGCGATAAGAGATTGTATTGCATTGCGCTGTTTTGGCGACAATGAGAATAACGTACTTTTCGCATCAAGTTCTTGCGGTGCGTGACCAAGAAATAGCTCGGGCATTTCCTCGTATCGCCAAGACATGATGTCATAAGTGCCCGGGCGTAAATGCCCATACCGACTTAGAAAAGATTCCAGTGAAATTTCTTCGGCATGCATCGCGTGCATGTCCGTGATCAACGATGCCGTAACTGTTTGTACGCTATGCATAAATTTTGCCACATCGTCATCAGTGAAGACGTCGCATTCAACAAGTGATTTTAATAATTGCACGCCGATGAAGCCATGCCGTGCTAATTGAGCAAATGGTAACGTGCCATGATTCCGACAGGCATTTAGAATCCCCTGAATATTTGCGATGGGGGTTGTGTCCCCGGCTGGATTTGATGGCTTAAGTAATGTATCGGCCTCTTCAATCAGGGAGGTAAGGGCATCTGCTCCATTATGTAATATGACCCCTGTTAATGTGGTGATCTTTGAATTGATCTCAGCGCATTTTTGTTCTGAAAATCCGGCCTCAGACAGACGTTTTGGAATCCGGCCTGCATTAAAATCCCGGCACGTAACAGCAATTGCGAATTCGACTTTATCGTGCAGGGCTCGGTCATCTGAAAGACGTTCCAACTGGTGGGATACCAAAACATCTACATCGTCATTCTCTATGTCGGCGGGCAAAAAGGAATTGAGGCTTTTGCGGACATCAATGAATGGACGTCCTGCTAAATCGAACAATAACGCCCCATCGACTTTGCGGTATCCCATCCGGGAACGTGCGTCTGCCCAAACGCGATCCGTAATAAGGTCTTTATAAAGCGAGAGCGCCAACGGCCTTGGCGCATTGCCGATCATCTCGGCTGGGTTCCAGTCAGTCATTTCGGACAGGATCGTTCGAACGCCTCCCAATCCATCGACGGGGTTCATATGCTCGGAGATTTGAGCACGTACGGTATCGATTGCGTGGTCTATTTTTTGGTCTGATAAGGCGGTCCATTGCTGCTTTGCGGCCAAGGGTCTTGTTTGCAGAATGTAGATATCATCGTTTGTCGTGATACAGAATTCTATGTCGAGCTCGTGTGATCCTGTCGCGGCCTCTATCTCAATAACGCAATCCACCAAATGCCTAAGCCGTGATGATGTGAGTTTGTCTGGCCGGGCACGGTGCACTAAAACACTTTTTGTTTCATGTCCTCCGGTAACGGTGTCGGTCCGCCCGGTGTCTTCATCATAGTTAATGACATAATAGGGGCTGCCGGTATCTAGGTCTCGGGTCAATACAACGCCTGAGATAGCGACGTCGGTAATCATGGGTTGGACCAACACCTCGTCATCGGCATTGTCATGGGTGTAGCTGGCAAACACGGCATTGATAGCGTGTGTAATCTCAGTTCGTTCGGCAGGCACATTTGCGATGCTTAGGTGCGCGCCCGCCATTGAACTTTCAGCAGTGTCCTCTGATCTCGCACTCGAACGTACGATGAGTGTAGCGCCTTTAAGCTGCGTGCCGATTGTATCGAGAGTGTTAATCTGATCATTTTTCCACATCTCAATCGAGATAATGAGCTGATCACAGAATCTGCTTTTGTTGACCCGCCCTTTTAGGCGTTCAAGAGTTTCGGCTTTGGTGCCAAACTGAAACTCGGCAACTGTCATGTCTATAGCGCTTGTGGTTTTAGAAAGATTTGTCATAGAGCAGATAGTTTCACCATGTTCTGAAAATCGGTATTTTTTTCATAAAGTTGATCAAACGTTCCTTCGGCGACGGCCCGGCCATCTTGAAGAAAAATAAGGTGATCACAATGACGCACTGTACTAAGGCGGTGGGCGATAATGATGACTGTTTTCCCTCCGCTCAGGTTTTCAATCGCTAAGCTAACTTCGCGTTCTGTACTGCCATCGAGAGCGGATGTCGCTTCGTCGAATAGGATAACTTCAGGGTTATGATAAAGTGCCCGGGCTATTCCAACGCGTTGGCGCTGCCCACCAGATAACCTTACGCCATGTTCGTTGACCTTGGTTTCCAGGCCTTCTGGCAGCTCTTGAATAAAGTCGCCCAAGTGTGCCAATTCTATTGCGCGATTAAGCTTTTCATTGTCGATCTCGTCTGCTTTGACGCCGAGTGCAATATTTTTGCGAATCGTATCGTCGATCAGATAAATGGATTGCGGCACATACCCAAGGTGTTGCTGCCATGCTTTGGTTCCGTTGATGATATTAACGCCGTCAATAAGAACTTCGCCTTGGTAAGGCTGAAGAAGGCCCAGAATGATATCTACAAGCGTTGATTTGCCGGCACCGGACGGCCCAACAATTCCAAGCGACTTCCCTTTCTTAAGCGAGAAGTTAATGCTTTGGAGCGCAGTGGCTTCAGAATTTTCGTATTTGAATGAAACATCTCGAAGCGTAATCTCATTTGTAAATTCAAGATTTAATTCTTGGTTTTTATCTGGTTGGTTTAAACGACCTCTGAGAAGCATGAGATCGTCAAAAATTACATTAACCGGATGCTGTGCATCATTGATACGGCTGAGCGAGACCAAAAGCCTATTCATTGAAGGTATAAGCCGCATTGCAGCAGCGGCGAATACAGTCAAAAGTGGCAGAACGCTCGCGGCGGTTTGTCCTGAAATTAATGCATAGATAACAATCGCCATGACCGTTGTGACGGCCAGCGTTTCGATCCAGAACCTAGGGGCTTGAGACATGATTTGCTTTAACTTGATTAAGCCGATGTATTCTTTTAAGGGCGTTTCGTAGTCATTGACGATGAATTCCTCACGCCCCAAAACTTTAATTTCCTTAATGCTATGGAGGCCTTGTTGAAGAGACTTTAATAACGCCTTATCAATTTTCAAGGTCCGCTCACCCCAGATTTTTATCCGCTTGTTGAATAGTAGATAAAAACTAGCGACGCCGGCCGCCAATATGGCTGTGGCTAAAAAAGTAGTCGCAGGGTCGATGCCAATCAATAATGTGAGTAGTGCGAGGACTAAAAGAAGTTCAGAAAAGAGCGTCAAAAACCCTATAAAACTCCCGATAAATGCTGAACTAGCAGCCTCACGGGTGTTTTTAATAAGGTCTGAAGAATTCCGTGCCAAGTGAAGAGAGTATGGTCCTTGCAAATAAAATCGATACATTTTTGTCGACAACAAGAACATGTTGTTTACAGCAAATGCTGCCTGGACATATGAAATGAACAGTAAGAATGCATTCTTAATAATGAAAATAATGACGACAGAAAAAGATAGAAAGATGAGCATTTCTGTGCCGGTTGCATCAACGGAAATTGAAAATTGGTTTAATTTTCCTGTAATCGTGTCAGCTGCATTGGGATCGACGAGAAGACTTATAAACGGGAAAATTAATCCAACACTTAACGTTTCCAGCAGAATGCCGATGATGATAATAAATCCAATGCCTATCGCTTGCATTTGCGTCGTGCGGTCAATCAGCGCGATAGTTTTCTTGAACGTATTTGCGAGACTGTAATTCATCTGGATGGAAAATCCCTAAGTGTAAAACGGGCGGAACGCAATTATGCGTGGTGCATGAAAACGTGATTATGTGACGGAACGACTATGTCGGGGTGGGATTACTTTTCTTTGTCAGGGGATGCGCTGGCACACCTCCGACCATTTCACCGGCTTGCACGTCTCGGATCACAACGGCGCCAGCCGCGACAATCGCAGCTTCGCCGATGCGTTTGTTGTTAATAATACGCGCCCCCATATGCACGCGGGCAAACCGCTCAACGACAACATTCCCTGCAGTCGCAACAGCTGGATCAATGCGCGCGCAGGGGTAAATTACATTGTGATGATCAATCTGTGCACCTGTATTAATGACGACGCCAGCATGGATCTCTGCACGGTAACCAATGAATGCATGTGCATAGAGGACAACATTATCGTGAATGATAGCGTCTTCCATGATCGTGGCTAAGGGGTGGATCGCATTAATGAGCTCGATGCCAGCCTTTCTCGCGCCTTCGATATGCTCAAATCGTGTGCGTTCATCCGGGATTAAAACAAGTGCACGTTGAATGCCAAGATCTTTGATATATGTTTGCCAGTTCGCGACATTAATAAGCGGAAGTCCTTTGAAGGATTGCGCATCTGGAAAACTGAATTGACTGGCCTCCCGGCGCGGGCGTTCCTGGGCAATGTCAATTTCTGGCGGCGTGTCCGAAGGGTTCACAAAGCACGCGATATGCTCTCCACGTTCAGATAACCATGCATGGATTTGACCCGCATCGCCTTCATGCCAGCCGACGATAGCAATTGATTTTTCATGTACCTTCATGGCCGTATTGCCCAATGGGGTGCATCTGAATTAAGCAATTGGATATCCCCACTTTGATAGAGTTAATCCTGATTTTGCCTCTAGCTGAGCATTATTAGCACCGTAGATTTTCAAAATTTTCTCACGCGCTTGATTGGAAAGATTTAAATCACACCGCTTTCCTTGCTTGACCCAATTCGCGACAACGGGACCAGTGCCCATTTTTTTTAAGGGCGGCCAGGCCAGCACATTTTCAGGAAATCCAAAAATAGTGCACATCCGCTCAAATGCAATAGCGCGTGTCGTATGCCGTTCATTGCGGCGAACTTTAAGAAGAGAAACGGCCTGATCAATGTCTTCTATGTTGAGAAAATCACATAACCGGTGAGCATAGTTAGTTGTATTTTCAGCAAGGGATTCGAGTGGTAAGACGATGACATTGTCCTTGCCAAAAAGGCGCTCGTAAAACGTGATAAGAGGTAGGTAATCATAATGCGAGAAGTAAAAAGTGTACTCTTGCGGATGCCCATCCAACAATAAGCGCTCAAAGTTTGGCGGAAGTATACGTTTTTTTAATAACGCAAGTGAAAGATTGACGTATTGAGATTGTAGTGCCGAAAATTGATTGTGGATACTAATAATGATCCGCCCATGATCGTCAAAATATTTTTTTAAACGTTGCCCAATAAGACTTCGGTCCGCCATCTGCAATCCATAAATTGTCGGTGCGACGGATGAAAAACCCTCAGTGGAAATGACGTTAGATTTGTCTGGGTCCAGATTTGGGAGAATATCCTGGTCTGCAACACTAGCGGCAAAAGCCTCATCGAAATCAATGCCATCTGAGTAATGAATAGAAGAGGCAAACGCCTTAATGCGATCATTTACGTAAGGCTTACCAAAAAAATTTATTTCTGAATGTTCTGCGAACAACGATTCTTGTAATGATGTTGTTCCCGTGTGTCCGGGGCCTATATGAATATACACATTTTCAGAGAATGCCATTATGCCTCCCCTTCGCTTATGGATGAATGATTATTTCTATAGCGGGCCTCGAACGCGGAAAGAACGTTGAGCGTTTTTTCAATCGCCTCATTAGGTTGATCGGGACCAGAGGGCAGCGTTAACATAGTTCGGTCAAAGTATTCAGCGTTTGGAAAAACACCTGATTGTTCAAGGTGGTTGGATTCGGAAAGATTGCTCATTGCGACGGAGGTTTCAATATTGTGCTCATTGAGCATATCACGCAAAAGTTGACGTTCCTCGCAAGCGACTTCTATCCATAGCGGAAGCTCCCCACTGTGAAGATTGACGTCTACCATTTTTAGCGATGCATAATTGGAAATAGCATTCATGTATCGGATATAAAGCTCCCGATGGGCCTTTAGTTTTGCGTCAAGACGGTCCATTTGTATTAAGGCAATGGCGGCTTGGATATCTGTATAGCGAAAATTAAATCCGAAATGCTGATACGCTTCCGCGCGTGGGGAAGACACCCCATGAAACCGCATGCGCTGCAAACCTTCGTGATAGTTAGGGTTGTTTGTCGTGATAAACCCACCCTGACCGGATGTCATAAATTTTGTTACCCCGAGTGAAAAGCAACCTATGTCCCCTAATGTCCCCAGGTAGCCATGAGGTGATTTTGAAAAAAGAGCCTGGGCGGCATCCTCAATAACGACGAGGCCATGACGTTCAGCGATGGCATTGATGAGAGGCATGTCACAAGCCCGGCCATTCATATGCGTGGGCATGATTGCTTTTGTTCGTGGCGAGATCGTATTTTCAATTTGGTTTGGATCGATTAACGGTGTGCCCGGCAGAGTGTCGATAACCTGTACTTTGGCACCCAAAAGCAATGCGGCATGTGCCGATGCAATGAATGTACGATTTGAAATAATGATTGCATCGCCGGGGCCAATACCCGCAACCAAAAGCGAGCTGGTCAATGCGACGCTACCACTTGTTGTCATCGTCACATATTTGACGCCAAGAGATTCTGCTAATCTAGTTTCAAGCTCAGACGTTAAAGCGCCTTGGCTAAGCCTGCCGGATGATACGGCAAGTTTTGCAGCATCGGCTTCTGCGTCAGACAATACTGTTTTCCACCAGGAAACTGTGGAGGCGGCGTCTTTGAGAGGTAAAGAGTTTGAAGGGTCAGACATAATCAATCACGAGGTAAGGGTTCTTCTGGTTCAACAATTAAATGCCGATGTCGCTTTGCCCAACGTGCGCCAATTTTAGCGGCTAATTGATAATCTGGAAGGTGCGACAAATACGTATCTGCATAGTGTTCTTGTAACCATTTCCCATCGCTGTCAACGGCCGTGCCATCAAGTTGATCAAACATATCCTTGCATGCATCCAGCACATCTATGGCGTCACTTTGGCCCCACCCGTATAGATACAAATTTGTCGCAGTGCCTGGGCTTGATGTGCGTGATGCAACGTAAAATCCTGCGTTCTGCGCTTCATGAAATGGCACAGTTTTTGCCGTGTCGTGCTCTGCAATAGGTCTTGGAATTATAATCGATCCCGGTTGGCGGCTATGACTGTAAGGGGCGTGATCGATGACGACGACCGGAACATGGAAAACAGTCGGCACCCATGCAGGCCCGGACGCGGTGCCTAAAAAGAAACGACATTTTGCGGACAGATAGATGTCCATAAAGTCTGAACGGTATTCAGAGGCATAATCGATAATTTTTGCATCACGTGTGGCGGGGAGAGGATCAGATACGGTAGCCCCAATCCTTAATGCATATCCGCCACGCTCAGTGATAAAATCAAGTGCATCAAAATAGGTACTGACATCGTTATTTCGCCAGTCATTCTTTGCCCACGCTTCATTAAGGCCTGGACGCCATTTGCGCAAATAAGAACCATCTCGAGCATGAAAGCAGACAAACCAGTCATCCTTGGAAATACCCATTTTATGGAGTGCCTCCTGCCCTAAGGCTTCCTCATCGGCTGTAAACTCAAGAGTATGAACTTTTTTAGAAAATAATTTATAACCCGTATAATCGGTCTTCATAGCTTCCCAAAAGCGAGTGCGTTTTATTATCGGGCGTAATGCAAAAATCAGACGCGTTCCAATCGCACTATCATAAATGTGAACACCCTTTGGGGCTTGGCGCTTGAACATCTTGAATAGTTGTACGTTTGCGTAGGTGCTGCCAAAAAAGAAGTAAGAGGTTTTTTTGGATTCAGTTGACGTTAGTAACGTACGAAAAAAAATTGTCGTTGTGGGTGCCAATTCACCAATGCGTTGAAAATACATTGTTCCAAATCGGACGGGATGAAATGGCTCTAGTAAAAAGAGTATGGGTAAGCAGAATAATATAAAGAAAATTCGGACAAGAATTCGAGATACAATGCCGACATACTTCCGGATTATAAAAAAACCGGACTTAAGCATCAGGGGTATTTTTTTTCGGCGAGAACAGAGGCAATGACCAAAGGCCATCTAGTATTAGCGCAGCCCCGGCATCGGAAAGATGGTCGTCATCAAGATAAAAAGGTGTGCCATTTAACTGTGCGACGCACCGGTCAGCAATGAAGCTATTGCATAGTGCATGGTCTGAGCGAACGTTGACAATATTATTATATTTGTTTGTTCGTTTAAAAATATTCAGAACGAACTTATTCCGGGACTGATAAAGATCATATGACGTTGAAATATGATCCAGGGGATTATTGTCATTCTGGTAATGCCGATAATTCTTTTTATAAATATTCCAACCCACTTCCGGGATCGGGAATAATAAATATATTGGTCGTCCTGTTGCATTCAGCGTATTAAGGAAATGTTCAATCGCCGCTTCTTTCGCGACCGATGATTTGCTCAACTTGCCATCTGACGTGAGGGCTAGGTATTCAGTATAACTGCCGTACTCGATGCCGCCTTCGCCATTGTCAAAGTTAAGGGAATCAATTGTTCCGTCTATCGGATACAATTGACTTGTCCACCGGCTTGCAACAATAACACTGTCTATATTTTTTTGAATATAGCTCATGGTGTTTGAATATGACCGCGAGCATTTTTCAATGTCTGCATTTTCAAATTTATCAATAATGTACGGAATGACCCTGCATTCAACAGGCTTGAGAAATAAAATTCCGCGGACGCCTTTTTCTTTGAAGCGGGTATCAAGAAAGTAAGAAATGGACTGTGCGTGGGAGTCGCCATAAAGGCCGATGGTCACCCGGCCTTTGTCGTCACCAAACACACACGGGCGCACACCGTCGAAACCTTTAATCTCCTGGCGGTCACAAACAGGGCCAAGCGTGCCTCTTTTCTCAGCTAAGCTACTCCAATTTATATTTGGAGGGTTTCGGTAATCAAATCCATTTGAGGCAATGCCGATAACGCCGACCGCCAAAAGTATTGAACTGCCGATAACAGAGCTGGCCAGAATTTGCCGTGAAGAAAAAAGACGTTTATTTCGAAATGGCTGCTCGATAAATCGCCATGTAAGATAGGCCAAGCCTAGCGAGCATAGGGCTAACCCTAAAAGTGTTGCATGGCTTGGCATGCTATCACTTGCGTGCCGGGCAAATGCAAAAAGAGGCTGATGCCATAAATATGAGCTATAGCTGATAAGTCCCAATCCAACTAAAACTTTGGCTCGAAGCAATTTCGCGGTAATGGTTTCACCGACGGCGAAGTGAAGCAAAGCCGCCGTCGCAATTGTCGGAACAAGCATGGATAAACTGGGAAAGGCATTCGTTTCATCGAACTGGACGAAGGCGTAAACGATCCCGATTAACCCTGCAGCGGCACCGATGTTGTTGAGCGGGGTGGTCTTGTTGGGGGCATAGCCTAAGATCTTTTGTCGACGATGATGAAAGGCAACAAATGCCCCCAGCATGAGTTCCCACATCCGCGTGGGCATCAAATAAAATGCTGCCGATGGATCGTTTTGGCCAACCCAAATACCAAGGCCTATGCTGGCAAGAAACGTTGTGATCAGGGCCGCTAGGACCCAGGTATCGCCCCGCTTGAACAGGAAAACCATGGCAACTGGAAATAAGATATAATATTGTTCTTCAACCGCCAGGCTCCAAGTATGCAACAACGGCTTTAGTTCACCGACAGTGCCAAAATATCCACTTTCACGCCAAAACAGAATATTTGACGTGAATGTTGAAACGGCAAAAACGCTGCGGGAAAAAGATTTTGCATCATACGGCAGTAAAATCCACCAAGCGATTGGCAGGCAAATAAGTATGACCACAAATAATGCAGGCAATATGCGGCGCGCACGTCGCTCGTAGAACGTTCGAATTGAAAACCGACCGTCATGCAGGTCATTAAATATAATCGTAGAAATTAAATAGCCGCTGATGACAAAAAATACATCGACACCCACATAGCCGCCACTGAACGCATTTATGCCCGCGTGATACAAGAAAACAGGTATCACCGCAAAGGCCCTCAAACCGTCAATTTCCGGGCGGTAGTTCACGTTTTCGTTTGATCACACATTATTGGGTGATGCGTCAATCATTCGATTGGTGAACAGTGATATTTGGAAGCGGCACGATGAATTTCCCGCCTCGCTTCAGGTATTCTTTATTCTTCTGCTTGATTGGATCGACATACCGCCAGGCAAATACAACAACGGCACCCGGAAAGCGGTCGCAAATTGTATCAGGGGAAATCAACGGAAGGTCATAGCCCGGCCCAGACAACACAGGGTCTTTTGTCGGGTCATCGTCGAAAAGAAATGCGATCTTTTCGGTTAAGCCAAATTGCGCCAATAGCGTCGTTGTGCCAACAGAGCTACCGTAACCCACAACAGATCGGCCGCTTTCGATTTCCGCATCAACCATGTCGTTCAATTGCGTGCGTAACCCTGATATCCGATCGGCAAAAGCTTTATAGGTACTGTTCTGATACATGCCTTTGTCAATTTCTTCAGTGACAGTGGCTTCAACATTTGACGAAACGGAACGCTTTCCAGAATCAAGTTGGGTCGTGAGGCGAATTGACCCGCCTTTGGTCCAAATGCGCTGGACATCGATGACCTGCATGCCAAGCCGTGCAAAAAATGTCTGGATTGGCTTTACGTTAAAATAGCAAAGATGTTCGTGATAGATCGTATCAAGGAGCAGGCTTTCAATGACGTCGAGCCCGTACTGGGTTTCCAGAACAAATATACCATCTGGTGCTAAAAGGTCCCGCACGCCAATCGTGAAGTCGTTTAGCTCATCAATATTCGCATACATGTTATTTGCGATGACAAGACTGGCTTTGCCATGGTCTCGTTCAACTTGTTTAGCGACGTCAGAAGAGAAAAAATCTGTGATCGTATCAATACCGGCTTTTCGGGCATCGGCGCCAACGGCTTCGGCGGGCTCAATACCCAGTACTTTCATCCCTGCGTCTTTAAAAGCTTTAAGGAGTGTGCCGTCATTGCTGCCGATCTCGACAACGAAAGCGCCCGCTTCGAGTGCGTTGGCCTCAATAACTTCTTTCGCATAGGCGGTAAAGTGTTCCGCCAGACCAAGCGAGCTGGACGTCCGGTATACATAATTAGGATACTGGATGTTTGGATTGCCAACGTGCGTAACTTGCAACAATCCGCAATCTCGGCAGAGATATAAGTCGAGGGGTACCGGGGTTCGGAACACTGGGGCGTTCCTTTCGGTATCGGGGATTGCGAAGTTTGGTGTCGCAATTGGAATGGGGGCCATTGAGACGGCCAAGTCCATGTCCGTTGAAAGGCATAAGCGGCAATCACTTCGTTGATGATAAATTTCACTCATCAAAAATATACTCCTTGGTTTTATGACCTAGTGTCAGGATGCTAATTGATCTAGCTCGTCCCAAATGTTTTTAGGCCCAAGTAAAGAAACGTACCGGATTTGACGTTGCACTAAATCAGCAATCCGTCCCTTTACCTTTTCTTCGTTTTCATTGTTAACAGCCAAAAGCAAAATAAGTGCCCCATCATTACCTATGAGGGTATCGGGCGAACGGATTTCCAAATGGCATCCGGGCATGAACTTGCCTTGTCGCTCAAGCTGATCATCGATCGCGAAATCGATAAATTCGCCAAGCGCTAAGCCATTCATAAGATTGCACGCGCGGGCCCCGGTTCCATAAAGAACAATCTCAGCGCCATCTTTTTGAGCATCCGCTAATGCGCTTTTAATACGCGATTGATAATTCTGAACTTTATCAGAAAATTCCGCAGTATTGATGATGGCATTTTCAGTTACACGCACGGGACGGCTTTGATCCGTTTGACTTTTCCTTCGTGCGGCAACAGCAACCGTGCCTCCACTAAAGTCATAGATTTCGGTGGTGATCGGCTCGTATCCGAAATAGGACAGCATGTACTGAACAACAGGCTCAGTAAAATATGTGACATGCTCTTCCCAAAAAACGGAACAATCAGGCAATGAAAAGCCGTGTTGAGAATCAGGCATATCAAGGAAAAGAATGCCGTCATCCTTCAATAAAATTTCGATGCACGCAAAAAATTCTTCTAAGCTTAAGACGTGTTCAATAACTTGACGGGAAGTAACAAGGTCGACTTGGCCGTGTTGTTCGACAATTTGTTTGCACAAATCAGTCGTTGCCATTTCGTTGTAAACGGTCAGGCCGCGTGACTTTGCAATCGCGCTTGATACCGGGTTTGGTTCTATCCCAATTGGAGATGAGATGCCCAGTTCCTTCAGGTCAGCAAGGAACGAGCCATCGTTGCACCCGATCTCTGCGACGCTTTTAAATGGACCCATCGATGCGATCAGCTCAAGTTCGCGAGGGCGGTGCGGCTCTGGCTTCCAGGAGGTAAAATTATAATTATATGATTTATATAATAATTCTGGATCAATGGGGTCCATCAACTGCACCAAGCCGCAATCCCGGCAAGAATGAAGAGCATAGGGAAAGAAGTCTTCGGCTTCACCTGGGCGATCTAGCAGGCGATGCGCAATTGGCTTTTCCCCAAAATCATATAAAAGTTGGATGTTCTGGCCATTACAAAGGCGGCAAGTTGATTGCATTATCGTTCTCTCTATATTTACAGAACGCTGGCGCTTTTTGCGCTGGCGATGATGGTTTTATTTAACGACGCAATCCCATCAAGGTCATCCGCGTTTGGAGACCACGAAGGGTAATGCGTTTTATCCATGTCGAATGGTCCTTGGGTCACTTCCCAAAAAATCAACCAGTCGGATTCTATATGAAAACTGTGTGTTGTTTCTTGTGCGACTCTGAATGAAAAGGCGCGTTGATCTTCGGCCGGCCCAACTTTAAAAAAGTCTTTTGGGGTACCGGATTCTGCGAAGGTCACAATTAGTCCCGTACCCTCGACGAAATGGTATGTTTCATCTTTTCCTACATGATAATGCGGCCGGATGTATGAGGTTTTGTGCACTGCGATCAGCATTTGCTGATGCACTGCCGTGCTGTCCGAGTGAAGGCATAGTCGACTACGGCGGGCGGGACTCGAAAAGGCGGCATCTTTTAAAAAATCGATATCATCCGGCCCGCAAACATGCTGAGCCTGTTCGACATAAAAGACATTAGGCCTTTCCATCCGATAATTTGATTTGCGCATTATTTATGAACAATCATAAAGACAGTAAAAAATTTTATTCGAAATAGATAAACCCGTAGTCGCCGGTATAGCCACACTGGTCAAAAATCCATTCCCATTCGGCGGGCCGATAAAATGATTCACAAGTGAGTTGCCAATACATCAAGTTTACCTTCTCGCTCTCGTTCCGGTACGCTTCAACGACAATATATTTGTCCCCACGACCAACACGTTCGATTTCCTTTACCGCAGCGTGAAGGTCAAAAACTTCAAGATTGTGGAGCGTGTTCAAAGAAAAGACGAAATCAAAGCTGTTGTCTTCGAAAGGCAATTCACGTGCATGCGCAACCTTCAATGAAGACTGTATTTCTTCTTTGGCATGTTCGATGGCGTAATCAGAAATGTCGATTCCGACAACATCGACGCCAGGAACGGCTTGGGTCAATTCATATAAGAGAAATGCTTTGCCACAACCAACGTCGAGGATTTTATCCCCAGCTTTTAAGCCATAATGGTCAGACATTTCCTTGGCAATGGGCAGCCACCGGCCGTCATAATTGTATCCGCCAAATCCGTACTGTCGTTCCCCATCCCAATAATCAAAACCCCATTGGCGCGCTTTTTCTGCGCAATGAGCTTTGTCATGTGATGTGACGCGTTCCAGATAGTTTCGTTTTGTGGATTGATGAAGTTTAGGGATGAAATCAATATTGTTCATCGGAATTTTAAGCCTTGTGCTGATAGTTGAGAGTTTGTGAAGAGATGTCATCCCAGCGCGCATCGACCCAATCGACAACTTCGCGAAGGCCTTCATCCATAGAAATTCTTGGTGCCCAGTTTGTTTCCTGGCGGAGTTTGCTGGAATCTATGACGTATGCTGCATCCTGGCCCGGCCGTTCATCAACCGATCGTGTTGCCTTCTCAAAGGGTACGTCCATAAGATCGCAAACTTTTTTGACGGCGTCTCTGACGGCAATGCCACCATCGGGTGATAGATTATAGCGCTCACCTATTTGGCCATTATTCAGGATCGCCCATTCCCCTTCTGTAACGTCACGAATGTGAATATATGATTTTACGGCCGTTCCGCCGCCGTGTAACTCGATGGTTTGGCCACTGCGAATATAAATGGCTGTTCTGGGTATGATCTTAAAGAGTTGCTGGCGTGCACCGTAAACGTTTGTCGCGCGTACGGTTAAAAGTGGAAACCCGTATTGCCGTTGATACGTAGACAAAAGCATATCTGCGGCGGCTTTTGATGCGGCGTACGGCGTGCTCGGATTATCCGGTGTTTCTTCGGTCACATTGCCGATGCAATCACCAAAGGCTTCTGGTGATGAGATGTGAAGGTAGCGTTCAAGGTAATCCTGGCGACGCAAATGATTGACTAATCTTGATAATGCAACGGTGTTAGTTTGGAACCAATGCTCTGGGTGTTCCCAACTTGGTGCAACTTCACTTTGAGCTGCAAAATTAACAATCCATTGTGGTCGCTCTTTATCTAGCATCCCAAGTATATCGTCCATATCGTTGTTCATGTCTAACTGCATGTAACGATAACGCGCGAGATTGCTGTTCGCTTTGTATTTCAAAAAAGTCCCCGAACGTTCCGCGGAACGGCTGACGCCAATCACTTCCACGTCTGTTTGATCAAGGGCGAAGTCGACAAAATCTTGGCCAGAGAATGAATTGGCACCAAGCACCACGATTTTCTTCATGCGTTCGAAACTTTCAATAATTGGTCGCGACATTGCGTGTAGGCATCTAGTTGTAAGAGCGCTTCACGTGATTTTGTTAGTTGCATCGTACGCGCGTCGTCAGCGCCGTTTGCAAATGTACGCCGCGCACGCCCGGCGGGTAAAAATTCATTAAGAAGAATGCAGCACCATTTGATTTGATATATCGGCAACAGTAACGACATGCGAAACTGCGTCGCAAGCGAAAGGAGGAGGATATCGGAGATCTCTTTGATCATTTTAGGGGCGAACGTAATCGGCACTGGCACTGATTTTTGACAAAAGAAATCAGCGATCATTTTTGCCGGATCGTCCCAGCCCGCATACTCAAAATCTAAAAACCAAAATTTGTTATGCTGATCGAGCAAGGCGTTGTGGAAACCAAAATCGGAAGGCGATAAACATCGGTCACTTTGTGGCAGGTCGATCTGAATATCAATATTATTGTTTACCGCGAATTCCCTCGTCTGATTTCCGAGACGTTGCCATGTCGGCATAACGGATTGTTCAAGGAAACTCAGCATATCTTCATCAATGTCATCGTTTGGCTTTAAGTCGTGAAGCCGATCTATCCTTGATGCGACACCTTTAAGGTGTCCTTCTAACGAGAGATAACTTTCGGACGCGCTTGGTATGGCCTTGGCATGTTCATTCGCACGGTCTCTATTTAATGCAGAAATAAAATGGATTGCGGCATCTAGGGCATGCGCATTGATATCTTCAGATAAAATTGGACGACCATCGATAAAATCAAAGATGGAAACGCCAGTCTCTGCGTCGCTATATCGTGGCTTGGCGATGCAGTTAACATTTTGTTCGGTGGCGTATGTGCTAAACGCATATTCATTAGCGCGGCGGTCCCGGTTATCGCCCTGATGACGAAAATATTTCTTTAGAACGAGGCGATCCGTCCCGTTTGTTGCCATGAAAACTTGATTGTTAGCGCCGCCGCTTAAGCGCTCAAACTCTATGGCATCGCAATCCATGGCGATATTTGCGCATGCGCGTAGCAACACCTCGTGTTCAGAAATTTCAGTCACGATCCGGCGTTGTGCGGCCATGCTGTCTTTGCACGTGAGATGGCATCTTTCCAGGAATGGATAATTTCCAACGTGTCATCCGCCTCATGGCGTTGCTCAGGATCAAAAAGAACCCGATGTGTTGGTTTTGGAAAACCGGGCTCTCGTAAAAATTCGGGTAAGTCGTCTATAAAGACATCGCAAGATAGCGCGGCGATCCGTGCCAGCTTGTCTTCTTTCGTTAACTCAAAGAATGCAGACGTTTCTAGCAAACCGTCACCGGTTGAGACTAGGATGTTATTGTTGAATAACCAGTTTCTGGCGGCGTCATGCAAGTTGTGGGGCTCTCCGATATATGGAAATTTTGTTTTATGACTGACAATGAAAACATCATCGCCATGTGCGATACGGTCCAAAATAAACCGTTTCACGTCAGGATATGGTTTCGCGCGATCAATATCTTTGCCGTAAACAATGCCCTGTAACTCAGTCCATGCATCTTCGTTCCCGGCAGCGCGGAGATAATCACGGACGGCGGTTTTGTCATGCCCGGTGTCTTCTGGGATCAGTTCACGCGCGACAGCCGCCGCATGAAATATGCGGTCGTAACAAATGATTGTATTATCAAAATCGATACCGATACGCATGAGAGGCTGTGTGGCTCAGGCTGTTTTCATATCAATCACGGGTCGACCAATTCGGCCCGCTTCCAGATCATCAAGTGCATCGTTGATGGATTCCAAATCATAGTCATTTGAAAGAATGTGTTGGCAATGATCATCACACGACGCAATTAATTTGGCGAACTGTGGGAAATCGTCATCGGGTTGAGAATTCCCCCCCCACGTCCCCAAAAGGCTTTTGCCCATATTAAATTGCTGTGGGTTTACCGAAAGGTTTTCGCCGTGATGCGCATTCCCGATAATGACGCATTTTCCGCCTTGGGCGCGGACCGAACTTAAAGCATTTGCCATCACATCTGTGATGCCCGTTGCCTCAATCGCATGATCAAGTCCACCAGGACAAATCTTGGCGAGCTCTTCTGTGACATCTTGTTCCGATGCGTTAATGCAATGGGTTGCCCCTAAATCAGACGCCATTTTTAATTTATTCGGCAACCGATCGATTGCGATGACCGGGGTGCATTTTTCAGCCACGCCGGCAGCTATTGCAAAAAGGCCGACACCGCCAACGCCGAAGACGGCAAGGCTTTCATTTGGCTTTGGAGTGGCGACGTTTAAAACGGCACCCATGCCCGTTGGTGCCGCACACCCTAGAACAATAGCCGTCCGAAGATCGATCGAAGATGGAAGGGGGGTTAAGCGGTTTTCGCTCACAACGGCATGTTTTGAAAAAGTTGTAACACCCCCTGCATTCACGTTACGCCCATCCCATTTATATACGGTGCCCGGTACATCTGCACCCCGCCCCTTGATCCAGGACAGGACAACATTATCGCCTGATGAAACTTTACTGACGCCGGGTCCGACGTCGAAAACCACGCCACTTGCTTCATGGCCAAGACAATGTGGCAGAAATTTATCTTCCCCTCGGTACCCTCGCGCTTCAAGAATTTGTGTGTGACAGGCCCCGCTGTAACGAATTTCAACAAGAACCTGACCTTCTTTCAAAAGAGGAATTTCCAATTCTCCGAGGACAAGTGGTTTCCCAGTTTCAACGAGGATAGCGGCAGTAGTTTTCAAGTCTCTTTCTCCTTCGATTGCTGGATTAAGCCAGCTTGAACGCGATCAGCAATTGCATCTGGATCCAGACCCAAAGTCTTTCGCGTGTAATTCTGTGATCCCGCTTTGTGCATAAATGCATCCGGGACACCCATCCGCAATAATTGGCCATGATGAATATGAGCATCGACAAGCCATTCAGCGACAGCGGACCCAGCCCCACCAATGAGGCTGTGCTCTTCAACAGTGGCGACAAGCGGAAATGTCTTAAACGCGGCCCGCAGAACAACATCGTCCAGCGGCTTCACAAATGGGAAGCTATATACTTGCGCGGACACCCCTCGGGCTGAAAGAATTTCAGCGGCGTCCAGAACATTGCCAAGCATCGTGCCAACACCAAACAGGCAAACATCTGTGCCTTGGCGCATTTCGATGGCTTTGCCTATTTTGAACTCAGGAATGTTCTTGTGTAGATTGGGTTCGCCTTTTTTCCCAAGTCGAATGTAGACCGGGCCATCGTGTGCCAAAGCAATACGCACCGCGGCGCGAACTTCCATTGGGTCGGCAGGACAAATTACCGTCATGTCCGGCATCACCCGCAAAAGGGCGATGTCTTCACACGAATGGTGGGTGGGGCCGAGGGATGCGTATGAAAGCCCGCCGCCGACACCGACGATCGTGACCGGTGCGCCGTGGTAGCAGACATCGAGGCGAATTTGCTCAAAGCACCTTTGGGTATTGAATGTCGTAATGGTGTAGGTAAATGGACGTAAGCCACTTAATGCCATCCCCGCAGCGACGCCTGTCATATTCGCTTCCGCGACACCGCAATTATAAAAACGGTCTGGGAATTTTCCTTTGAAGCTATCGTACATTCGATTGCCGATGTCGCCGGATAGTAAGACAACGCGCAGATCATCCTGGGCGAGTGCTTCTAATTCTTTCGCGAAAGCATCTCTCATATCAGGCCAAGCTCACGGTGGGCGGTTTGCACTTCGTCTTCTTTTGGAATTCGGTAGTGCCAGTTGTTATCGTCTTCCATGAAAGAAACGCCCTTACCTTTAATTGTGTCAGCAATGATCGCGAGGGGTTGCGTCGGCTCATTTCCCCGCCGGCTCAAGGCACTGACAAGCGCGCCATGGTCATGCCCATCTAATGAACATGTGCGCCAACCGAAATCTCGAAATTTTTCTTCTAAAGGCATTAGCGCCATAACTTCTTGGCTTCTGCCCGTCGCTTGCCATTTATTAAAGTCGACAACGACGGTCAGATTGCCGGCATTTTTAGCCGGGGCCATCATTGCGGCTTCCCAAACCGAGCCTTCGTTGCATTCCCCATCACTCATGACGACAAGAACCTGACTTGGGCGCTTTTGTATGCGGGCGGCAAGTGCCATACCTAGCCCAATCGGTAAGCCGTGCCCAAGGGATCCTGTCGCGGCTTCAATACCTGGAACACAACCAGGGCCGGGATGTTCGGCAAGTCTTCCTCCGTCGACATTATACTCTTTTAATATTTCAGGGTCGAAGTAGCCCTTTTCGGCAAGGGTCGCATAAAGAGCAGCCGCAGCGTGTCCTTTACTGAGAATAATGCGATCGCGATTGGGATCGTCAGGGTTTTTCTCATCGACATTGAACATGCCACCCCAATAGGCCGCGACAAGAACATCCACGCATGACAAAGACGACGCTAAATGTGGCGCCCGTGATTGATGCGATAATGAGACGACATTGCCTCGAATGCGTGCAGCAATATCTGCAAGTGCCTTGGTGTCATTGGCATGACTTGATGAAGAAGGCGTCGCTGTCATTTCATGCTCTTTTCCTGCATCAACTTGATGTTGAAGTACTTTGGATCATCTAGCGGATCAGGCACCCGGCCATCTGAGAATGCTTCAGCGAGGTCGCGTACGGCATCCACAACAGTTCGTGTAGCCGTAAAGCCAAGCTCTGATCGCATCTTTTCTGACGAGACATGATAGGAGCGATTGTCATCGGTTGGCACGGTCTCAATCTCAATGTCTTTGGAAAGGCCTTCGCGGACCATCTCTGCAATTTCACTGACCTTGAAGTTTTCATATCCGGCGTTGTACGTCGCGCCATCAATTTTCTCGTCGTCGCACTGGAGAAGGAAAAGATACAGATCAACCATGTCATCAATATGAATGTTTGGTCGTTTCTGCTCGCCGCCAAACACGGTAATTTTCCCTTTGTTAAGCGCGTGGTTTGTTAGAATATTGACAGTAAGATCGAGACGAAGTCTTGGTGCATATCCACATACTGTTGAAGGGCGGATTGTGCAGGTGACGAAACCAGGTTCGCGCTCTTCGGCGAGGACTTCTTCACAAAGCATTTTGTATTTTGAATAATCGGTCAGAGGCTCAAGGGCCATATCCTCGGTGACATTTTCATCTTCTTTAATGCCGTATACGCTGGAAGATGAGGCATAAATAAAGCGTTTCACGCCTGCGGCTTTGGATGCATGGATCAAGGGCCGAAAGGCATCATAATTGATCGATTTACCAAGCTCGGGATCAAGGTCATACGACGGGTCATTTGAAATGCAGGCTAGATGGATGACGGCGTCGCATCCTTCAACCGCTTTGGCCACGGCCTCTTGGTCGCGCAGATCGCCGATGACTTCTTTTAGCTGTCCGCCTTGGCGGTACTCTTTGAATAGGTCTCCACCATACATATAGAGGTCTAAAACTGAAACGACGTGTCCATCAGCCAACAACTTGGGAATAAGTGCGCTGCCGACATAGCCCGCACCGCCTGTAACCAGAACATTCCACTTTTTCTTTGCCATCGAATTTTCCATTACTTCAAAAGGGTTGTGATGTATCGCGAAAGCGGCACTTTCTCAATCGATCTTCGGTGCCCGACGATTCCAACTTTGATCGCCCCTGCGGCATTGCCTACAAATCCGGCCAGTTCAATAGGCGTGCCCGCTGCAACCAACGGAGACGAGATTGCGAGGAATGCATCACCCGCGCCCACGGTATCAACAACGGTGCGTGTGAAGGCTGGAATTCTGGCTGGTGTTTTCCCGGATTCAAACGTGACACACCCGTGTTGACCATGGGTAATTATAAATCGGTCACAATCAATACGCTTTGATAGGTTGTTCATCACCACAGTCTCGATATCACTGTACCGATCCCCGGCTGCAAGTTGTGCTTCTGGTGCATCAATGCAGACAAAATCACACTTGGTATATTTGGTGATCAGATTGAAGCCTAAATTCGCGCTATTCGTTTGGGTGTTAACGGCAAGAAAACGAGACTTTTCTTGGAGCACATCAATAGAAGGCTGGGTCAGCATGCCATGACCAAAGTCCGTGGCAATGACCACATCGGCGCGCTCAATATTTGCTGCAATAGTGTCAGAAATCTCTTTTTCTAATGCCGCGTCGGGGGGCGTATCGTCGAAGTCATAAACTTCGAACAACTTGCGCATATAGCCTTCATCGATGTAACGGGATTTCCGTGTGGTCGGGGCATTGTCACGATAGATGATCGTTAATTTCACATTGGGCTTAAGTTGGTCACGTATTAAGTCTTCGAAAGAGTTCTTTCTGCCCAATACTGTAATGACCTCAACTTCGGCGCAAAAATCAGCGACATGGTTTGCTGCGGCAAGGACGCCGCCGGCAAAAATCTCACCGTACTTAGAATGCGTGGCAATCATGTTTTCTTTCGGCGCCTTGGCCATCGCACGTACGTATTGATATTCATCAATGATCGCATCGCCAACCAAAAGCACGCGCATATTAGAAACAGATTCGAGCGCGTTATTTAATTTTTTCTCGGTCCCATCTGTCCTGCGGGTATCCAGATACTCACGCAAAGCATCATCGTGAACATCCATGTATTTGTTAATAAGTTCAGATGAAGAGAAGGTTATGTCGTTTGTAAATACGAGCCGACCACCGTGACGCTCAACGGCAGCGCGTTCATGAACGATCTTGCCGGTTATGTCTTCATCCGCGACTTCGTAATCGGACCCTTTAACATATGCAGACGGCTTAATGATATCCAGAACCGCTTCGGCGGACGGTTCGCGGGAAATACCTACGTAATCCACGTACTCTAATGCGCCAAGCATTTCGGCCCGCAAATTTTCAGTAAAAATAGGGCGTCCTGGTCCTTTATTGACGAGGCTGTCTGTTGTGATCGTCACGACAAGGATGTCACATTCATCTCTGGCCATTTGCAAGTGACGAACGTGGCCCAAGTGAACCAAATCAAAAACACCGTGGCATAGACCAACTGTTCGGCCTTCAGCGCGCGCCTTGGCAGCAATCTCGCCAATTGCGTCGAGAGATTTGATTTTTGTCCGTGCATTTCGAGCACGTTCCCCGGTATTTTCTGTCATGATATTATTTATCCAGATACTTGAACCAACCGGCGGTGGCGTCGGCTATTTTATCTTCGGTCCATACAGGCGCTTGACGCCAATAATTAATATTATCGAGCATGATGCCGACTCCATCTGCAAATGGAACTTCTGCATGCCAATCCAATAACGCCTTGATGCGGGTTGTGTCGGCAAATGTGCAATCGGGCTCGCCCGGTCTTTTAGGAATATAAACAACGTCACCACCTAAAAGCTCGACAAGGCGATTTACGCTATAGGTATTGTCTGATCCGATGTTCATGATCTCACCAGATACATTAGATTGTGCGGCTTTTTCAAATGCGGCAACGGCATCACTAACATAAGTGAAATCGCGCGTCTGCGTGCCGTCGCCCACAACGGTAAACGGCTCATCTGCAAGCTTTTGGGCGAGAAACACGCCGAATACGGCACCGTATGTCCCACTGGTCCGAGATCGGGGTCCATAAATATTGAACATTCTCAGGGAGACAGACGGAATGCCATATAACTGGCTCCAATGCATCACGCACTGTTCTCCTAAATACTTAGATAACGCATAAGGGTATTGAGGCGCCGCGGCCGTTATTTCCGGGGTCGGGTAGACATCAGGAATGCCATAGCACGATGAAGATGCAGCATAGACCAATCGTTTTACGCCTTCAGCCCGGGCGGCTTCTAATACAGCCACAGTGCCATCAACGTTCGCGTGCATGTAATCAACCGGGCGTTCAATCGAAGGGACGATGTCGGCCAGTGCAGCCATATGGAAAACCCAATCGACACCGGATATGGCTGCCGCCAATTTCTGTGGGTCGTTGATATCCCCTTCGTGGATGCTTAGGGCGTCCAAGTCGCGTAAATGCGCAAGGTTGTCCAAGCGGCCCGTCGAACAATTGTCGATGACAGACACGCTATGGCCATTGTTTAATAGCCGCTCCGTAAGGTGAGAGCCGATAAACCCGGCGCCTCCTGTAACAAGACAATGCATATTAGTTCCTAATTTCGTGCTTCGAGTAACTGATTAAGGCCAATTTCGTAATGCCAATCATTGCGTAAACGCTGCCCAGAACCGCGTGGATGGGTCTTGTGTTGGCTCTAGGACATTGTATCGCTGCAAGATTGACGCGTTATCCTGAAAAGTGCCTTTTTGTAGGGTCTCTGGCAATTGATCCAAATCGGTCAAATGATCCTCATGGTCATAGTAGCTTGGGTCAAAAGCATTTGGGGGGATCATAAAGCCAATATAGCGCTTGCCCGCTGCTAGCGCTTCCAGGCGCGCGGTAGTATACATCGGCCCCATAACGATATCGAAATCATCCAGAATCTTTGTAAGGGGTTCTGATTTGTAGACGGGGCAATTCAGATTGAATTTTTCTGCAACGGCTTCGAAGTACTGCGCCCGGGGGCGGCCCGGATGCAGCTTAATTGCTATATCTTCGTAGCCCATCTCGCGAAGCAGGCGGACGGCTTTAACAAAAAATTCGAACCGATAGCCGTCCAAAGCAAGCGAATCATCGGACATACTGTTATAATCCAATATAAGTATTCTGCGTCCCATTTGTTCTGAACATTTTTCTGCCCGGTCAGGCACCCGAGTGGTGCCGGTTCTGATGCACGGAATGCCGGGCCCAGTTTTTGCCATCCATTCTTCGAATACCGGCCCCCAACTCAAGGCACGAGAGATGCTGACTTTTGTACGAGGATCGTTGCCAAAGGCGTCCCACTTTTGCCGCTTTGGGGCGATCGGGGCATGCCAAGTATAGTCAACGGGGATACCCATTGTATTAGCGACATCAATAAATGAACGAAGTGGTAGGTTGCGCACGCCATCGACGACCACACGGGATGGACGATATCGTTCAAGTAAAGATTTTGCGGCCAGTACTTCTTGCGCTAAGGCCTCCATTTGTCCGTCTTTTAAAAGCCTATCGTTGACAAAATTCCGGATTGCACGGTCAGCACCAGTCGAGGGACCTGCATGCGCTTTGAGAAGCGCGTCATTAATTTTTTGTACGTCTTTTCTAGATTGTGGGTCCAGCTTTGGAATGCGTTTGCCAACAATCAATACGCCGCGCAAAAGGTATTTAAAGACAATCCGAAAGTTCTTTCGATTGGATTCGAACACAATCGTCGGCGTGACTTTGTCTCTTGGAAAATTGTCCAGCAAGCCATCCGTCGTTTTGAGATTCAACAGCAGTAAAGTACGATTTTGGCGGCGGCGCATGAGCAGTTGGCTTATGCAATCAATACTATATGAATATACTTGCCGACAAAGTTGAAGCAGCAATGCGGAGGCGTTGCGTTTTTGTTGGTTTACCTTGTTGGCTTCGGCCAGGAACGGCAAAGATGGGTCATCATTTGAAAGTGGATCCCAACGGTCTGTGAATGCAATGTCATGGTCCGCAACTATATCCGTTACGAGTTGCCTGCGCACATAGGGGCCGAGTGTGCCAAAGCCTGGAAAGCAATCGTAGGCTATAATTTTTTTTGGCTGATAGTGTTCGATCAATGCGCCGAGTCCGCGGGTTATACGTTCCAACGCGACCAAAAAAGTTGATAACCGGGGGCTAAATAACCTGCCGAGAGAGACGCCTTGAAACATCGTCAAATCTTGACCGTCATGATAGGCGAAATCAGCGGATCTTAAATTTGCATCTTCGGCCAGATTGTCTTCACCCTTCCACAATCGCTGCCCTGTATCCAGTGAAATACAAGATAGTCCTTTGCTTAAACAGTCCTGCATCAAAAGCCAGTCTGTTGCAATCAACAGAACATTCCCACTCAAATCACCGACCTGATCCAGATGCCGGGGATGAGAGATCAAACAAAAAGTATCAAAGGGGCCACGTGGTGGTTCATCAAAAAGAGATGCCACAGGCACTTCAGATTGCGCGTCTGACATTACTTCAATGACCTTGGTTGTTCGCGGTGCATAATCACCAGCATCCTGCGCTATATGAAATGTTGAACGTTGTAGTTTTACGGGAATTAAGCCCATTGTTTTTCGTATGCCGCGCTAGCTGCCATCAATTCGTCGAATAAAGCGGGCGTGGCAAGTTCGCGCAGTGTCGCCGCTTTTTTGATACGATCGGCTGTGTGTAGTTCCCGGGGTACGCGCTCTTTCATCATGACAATGGGCATCGTGTCTGGAATGTCAGTGCCGAGCCATGCGGCGACACGGTTCAGCTCATCCATTGGTGTCGTTGCGAGATGCTCAAAGGTTGTTGTCATGACCTGGCTGGTTAACGTTGCATTCAAGTTTGATAGTCCTGCATCATTTTTGCGAATGATTTGAAGTGTCATCCAAATCATTCGGTCCGCGGGTGTCATCTCGGCATATGCTCGGGCGCTATCGACGGCGAACCATGGCGCTTCTAAACCTTCAGCGTCTTCGACAGTAAATCCAAATGATGTTGGGTCGACGCCAAATCGTTCGCCCCATCCCCGGTGGCGATTTGATTCAACAACGTCTAGTGGATGTCGAATGTGATGAATAATGTGTGCCTCGGGGAATGCCATAAAAAATAACGGCCCGGCACTTGCCGCAAAATGCGTTAGTATACAAGGGATGCGGTTTTCAGAATTAAATGCATCGACGGCGGCCATGCCATCTTTATCAAAACTTCGGCGGAGTGTTTCAGACGCGTTTATTGCGTTGTGTATAGACGTGCTGTCACTTAGCCGCGTGTTCACGTTTCGGCCAATCAGCCTGTCGTAAATTGCGACATCGACGGTCATGCGCAACAGTGAGGCCGCCGTTTGATCGTCCATAAGATCGAGCAACCAAAGGCAAGCAATGTGATCAACGGCGGGGATGATCTGGTAATACTCAACCCGGTCCAAGTTCGACGCAAGCGGGGCAAGCATGGATTTCCCGGCGCGCCCAAGCCCGGTTATAAATAAAACCTTCGGACAAAGTTGCGGTTTGAGGCTGATACTTATTATTACAATGCTCCTTAGATGCTTATGTTAAGGCTCGACTAAATTAAAATTGGTAACATACAGATAATGAACGGAAGAGAGGGACCTGAACGTGAGCTAAATTAGATATTGGGCGGACAGTCTAAAAAAGGCCGTCTTGTGGTTTGCTTACCAGGCAGTCCAGCCACCATCGACGACCATCATCTGTCCTGTCATGTAGCTGGAGGCGTCAGATGCGAGATAAACTACTGCGCCAACGATCTCGTCGACATGTGCCATTCTTCCCAATGGCGTACGTTCCCCATAGAGCTTTTGAAATTGTTCATTTTGCCCGCTCTCAACGCCACCAGGAACCAATGTATTGACGCGAATTCCTTGTTTTGCCCAGTATGTCGCGAGATATCGGGTTAAGCCGATAACGGCGGCTTTCGATGCGGCATAGAAACAGGGTGTTGTAATTTGATGCCCAAGATACTCAGACCCTTCGTAAATACGAAAATCGGGTCCAACAAGACCATAAGTCGATGACGTTTGAATAATGCTTCCGCCTTCGCCTTGTGCGACCATTTGGCGGCCAACAGCTTGTGCCATTAAAAACATACCGTCGAGGCTGACCGACATCGCATCGCGCCAAGTTTCAAGTTTATATTCTTCAAAAGGGGCGAGGAAATCACCCAGGTCTTTTGGTTTGCCAGAAACATTATTGTGAAGCACATGAATGCTACCAAATGCATCAACGCTTGCGGCAACAAAACTGGCGACGGATTCTGGATTGCTGACGTCGCATTCTAGCGAGATCGCTTTTCCGCCGGACTTTGCATTTATTTCCTCGGCAAGCGCATTGCCTGCCTCTAGGTCAATCTCGGCAATAACCACGTTCGCGCCGTTTGCGGCCATGGCTGCACAAACCCGCCTGCCAATGATGCCAGCGCCACCAGTGATGATGGCTGTTTTTCCATTTAGATCTAGAAGCTTTTCAAAGTTCTTTTGTGTCATTTTGAAGTTTTACCTATGAAGTTTCAGCCATTGAGTCGTTGAAAATGTGAGTGCTTTACAGGCCCATTCAAGCGAGAGCGGATGTCATCGTTTTTAATGGCGGCTGCGAGGATTGCGAAGACATCGACAATCGTATCAAAGTATTGCTCAAGGTGTTTCTGATTATGTGCGAAGGTCGAAAACACACGCGGGATTGCTATGAAGCCACGGGCAAGCATCTCTTGGGTAAACAATGTTGTTAGGCCGTTTGGATCATCGTGCACGAAGCTGAAACCACGCTGTGGAGCCATCCCGTAGGTCTTAATATCCAGCCCTGCTTCAGCGGCGGCAGTTTTCCACCCCTTATCGAGGGAATTGCCATAGGCGATAAGGTAGTCGCCAACGTTTTCACGGCGATGCTTCTTTAGGGTTGCCAGAGCAGCAGCGGGCCCGACGCTCTCGGTCCAATAGGCGCTGGAAATAAACGAGACCTGCGCGGCTTCCATCACGTCTCGTGTGCCAATAATAGCGGCCATTGGATAGCCATTACTGATACATTTGGCGTACACCGCAACATCGGGAGTCACACCGAGGGTCATATGCACGCCGCCGGTATTCATACGCCAACCTGAGGTGATTTCATCAAAAATCAGAGCGGCACCAGCATCATGGGCGAGCTTTTTTACTTCCTCGAGATAGCCAGGTTCTGGGGCAGCTGTCACACCATGAGGTTCCATAATGATTGCGGCAAGGTCGCTGCCGGCTTTTTCAATTACAGTACGAAGCGCAGTTATATCATTGTACTTAAATGGGAGCGTGGTCCCGCTTAGATTTTCTGGCACGCCATTAGGGTCAAGCCCTGGCAAAAGGTGAGTATTGAGTTGTCGATTGTCGCCAATATTTGCTGCGAGATACCAATCGGCCCAGCCATGATAACCACAGACGGCGATCTTATCGCGACCGGTTGCGGCTCGCGCGATACGTGCTGCGACGGCCATTGATTCGCCACCCGTCCGGGCAAAGCGGACTTGTTCGGCCCAGGGGTGTAATTCTACAATCAGTTCTGCCAGCTCGACCTCATCAGGTGGGTTGAGTGTACTCATGCTGCCGTTTTGTACAGCCTGAATAACCGCCTTGTTTACTTCTTCATCAGCGGCGCCGAGGACGCAGGTGCCAATGCCTACCGAAGCAAAGTCTAGATAATGGTTGTCATCGATATCCCAAACATCGATCCCGGTCGCCTTTGCATAGTAGACGGGCCACTGATCGGGAAGGAACAATTCCGGCCGTTTTGAGAATAACTGCGTGCCGCCAGGAATGATGCTGCACGCCCGCTTGTAAAGGGCCTGCCCTTTTGCGGTATTAATTGAATTCCTTGGGCTCGTCTGGTTGGTCATGTCTCTGTCCTGGGTTTGAAGCTCATTTGAATGTGATTTTGTGAAATCATGAATTCTGCAAATTGCAGATCAAAATGTGTATCGATCTCTACGGACTTGGCTCGTTCCATCGGTAGTCCATAGGTCCGATCGGGGGTGCCGTAGATGGCCCCTGTGGTTTTCATAGCATCCCATTCGATAAGATACAGGGCACCATTCATCGTATATTCTGGATCCAGGTCTTGTGTTCGCAATTTCTTTTTGCCAGTGAATTTATTCAAGATTGAGGTTGCGAGGCCATCCTCTGTAAGGGGTCCTGTAAAAATGCTATGCACTTCCGTCTGTTTCATACCGAGGACGAGCGCCGCATTTCTTTCTATAAAGAGTTCGATGGCGGCGTCGTAATCCGACCCGTCAGCGAATGGAGATGATGGCTCTAAAAGCATAATTGCGTCGTAGCGACGGTTCTCAACAGTTTCACAATAATTAATTACATGTTTGACGACGTCATTGCTGGTGGCTGTATCTGTTGCAAGATGGGCGGGCCTTAAGAAAGGTGTTTCAACGCCGTGGCGACGGGCCTCCTCTTGGATGTCTTCGCCATCCGTAGAAATGATCAACCGTGAACAGAATCGAGATTTAAGCGCAGAGCGCGCTTTATAGCCGACCAGTGAAAGGCCATCGAGTAACTTAAGATTCTTGCCAGGCACACGTGTAGAACCCGCGCGCGCAGTGATTAAGAAAAGGATTTCAGGCGTCGAATTGAATTCTTTGTTAGGCATTCAATCACTCAAAATGTTTTTTAAAATCGCCCTCAGCGCGGGCATAATCATCAATCCGGCCGACATCCAGCCAATACTCCAAGATCGGAAAAACGGTGGCGGGAGTGTTTGCTGCAACGAGTTTTTCAAAGAGTTCGGGCATGTCAAAATATGTTTCTGCAGGAATCAGATTGAGGATGTTTGGCTCGATGACTTGAATCCCGGCATTGACAAAAAATTTATGTACCGGCTTCTCGTCAATGCTAACAATATGACGGTCATCAACTGAAACAACGCCATATGGCACCTGGAAATCATATTCACGAATACACATCGTGGCGGGTGCGCCGTGATCTTGATGATACTCCAAAAGATGATCGAAATTAAGCTTCGTCAAAAGGTCAGCGTTCATGACAATGATTGGATGTTCAAAATGACCTTTGATGAGACTTAGCGGGCCGGCAGTGCCAAGTCGTTCGGTTTCCTCAAGATAGCCAATTTCAACGTTTTTATTCTCACCATTACCAAAATGCTGTTTAATCATTGCGGCATGGTAGTTGATCGAAATCAGAAATTTATTGAAACCCTGTTCGATAAGACTATCGATAATCGTTTCTAAAAGTGGCTTTGGCCCAATCTTTAGCATTGGCTTTGGAATATTATCGGTCAAAGGCTTGAGGCGAGAGCCTAATCCACCTGCCATAAGCACCACGATGTTTTCTCGATTTTTACGCGCTGCGTTTATGTCTTTAAAAGTAATCAACCCGACGACTTGCTCGGTCTCGTTGAGGATAGGCATATGAAGAAGAAAATGTTTCGTCATCTGCTCTCGAGCGAGAGCCAGAGCCATGCTCGCGGCAGCCGTTTTCGGATTGTCATTCATGATGTCTTTGACAGGCGAATCGAGACCTTTTCCCGAGAGCAGGCCACGCCTTACATCGCCATCAGTAACGGTGCCAAGCAGACGCTCATCCGCATCTACGATCAAGGCAATTTGAACTAATTGATCAAGAATACTCACAGCTTCTGAAATTGGTGCATCCAGATTGAGAAATGTTTGTTTAAATTTCTGATACATCGTGAGGCTTATAATTTTTCATTGTTATGAGTCAGGCCTTGCGCCCGGTGATCAGCCATTCGCTGATTTGTTGTTTACGATTGCCGTCGGTTCGCGTGATGGAATCATATTCGATCACGTCAAAAACACCATAAATAATGTTGATTTCTGACTCAGCTGTTAATCGCACGACACCATAGCCCTGATGTAGGGGGCCATTTTTGTAATCAGTGAAGGTGTTGGGTTCGTCTGGCACAGCAGTTCCATACCCAGAAGTATCGCCTGTAAAGGTTATCGAAAAGAGAAACCCTCCAGATTTAAGAACGCGATGTGCTTCATTGATAATGACACCGGCATCCTTCAACGTATTTGCGTAGATGCACTCAATATCGATAACTGCATCAAATACACCATCTGCGAAGGGAAGTGACATAGCGTCACCCTCAAGCAATTCGGCGGAAAGGCTTTCCGCTTCAAGATATTGGCGTGCCTGTTCGAGCGCAACTTTACTGCCATCAAGTCCAACCGCGAAGAAGCCCTCGCGTGCGAGGTACCAAATATTAGCGCCAGGTCCACAGCCTATTTCAAGAATGCGGATCGCGGATTTGTCTGTATTTGTTGAAAAGTTACGCGAGACCACACGAACCAACTCGACTGGCGGGTAGCGCCCCCATCGCTGGTTATCAAAAAGGGTATCCCAACCTTTATCCCACACGAATAAGTCCTCTCTCACACATACCGATAACACAAGACACGATTAGCGTAAGCCTCGACCTTGTCGGGGTGGCTGCGTATCCAATTTTGTCGAATGGCGCCATATATATCAGCGTCACCAATATAACGTCCGATATAAAAGGGAAGCCGTTGTTTAGAGAAACGCTCTTTGAAACGAAGTAGCGAGTCGTCCGTAGCACTCGTGCGGCCGCCACCGAAATGCAGCTTTGCCCGGTGCGTGCCCACATATTCCTTGACGGCTGCATTGCGAAGGAAGTTATTGGCTGCGTATTTCTGGTATTCGCGCGGCGTCGACGAGAGGTGATAGTGTACGAACTTATCAGATAACAACAAAATCGCGCCACCTATCAAATCTTTCCCGACTGTGGCGAGAAGCACCTGAAAACAATCCTTGCCCAGCTCGATGATTTTTTCGAAATATTCGGTGCCGAATAAATAGCTTTCATCTGCATCCAGCTCTTCCATCCGGGCATGATAAAGCTCTGAAAATGCCTGAAGTGAAGTTAAATCATTCGTCATCGTTATCGTGACGCCAAGCTTCTCGGCTTTACGAATGCGATTACGATTGTCAGATGCATATTCATTCCAAGCCGTTTGGTAGTCTTTGTCGAGATCCATGTACACTGTGTGACGATCTAACATAACCTCAACGCCGCTGTAATTCTCGGCTAGGGCGTGGTTACCAAGCAATGGGTTAAACCGGAACAAGCCGGCTATGATCCGGTTTGATTTGCAGTAATTGTCGAAGGCTTGCCATGCATTGGATAAAAATTCATCGCTAACATGGAGACATAGAGGGCCTGAGTATCCATATGGCGTCTCAAAATCAAAATATTGTTCTTCGGTATCGTTTTCGTCGATTGGAGAAACGATCATGGGCAGAAAAAATAATGAGCTTCCTGCCTCATAAATAAACGCCCGTGGAATCTGATTTGTTCCAGCAGAAAGAGAAGCATATCTGTGATCAAAATAAATATCGTTGAAGCCGGAGCCGTCAAAGCGCGCAAAGACTGCGTCCCAATCAGCCCTATTGTCGACGGAATAGAAGGCGCCAGCCATTCAGTAGCCTATCCGATATGTTGTTGTGATATCTAGAGAGAGAACTGACAAGCTGAGCATGCTGGCATGGAAAATCATCGTAAATCATCCCATGAAAGTGGTTCATCTTCATCAAGATCTCGATTTAAAATAAAGCCAACGCATATTTCTAAATGCTCAGGTTCAATGTGCCCACCTGGCCGTTTTGATGTAAGCAAATCTTTTGTTAAACGTGTGCCTGCTGGTATTTTTTGAGCGGCAACAACGCTCCTACGAATGCCTTCTTTGTTGGCTATTTCAGAGACTGTTGGCATTTTAACGCCGTCTCCCAACATATTTGTCAATCGACTAAGAGAAACAACCAAGTCACTTAATTCGTGCGCATCCATTGAAGCTTGATGATCTGGGCCAGCGGATTGCTTGCTTAAAGTGAAATGTTTTTCAATGACACTTGCCCCCAAGGCGACGGCAGCAATTGCTGCTTCTGGACCACGAGAGTGATCTGAAAGGCCAACGGGTGTACCAAAAGCTTGATGGAGGGTTTCGATGGCACGGAGATTCAATTCAATATCAGGTGCCGGGTATTCAGAAGTGCAGTGTAACAAAGTTATATCATCTGCTCCACTGGATTGGAGTGTCCTGAGAGCTTTTTCAACTTCCCCTAATGTGGATAATCCTGTCGATAAAACGACAGGGAGTTTTTTCCGACCAACGGCGCTTAAGAACTGAAGGTGGGTCACTTCAGTCGACCCGACTTTAATTAAGGGGATCTGAACCTGATCAACTAAAAAATCAAGACTTTGAAAGCCATCGGGAGTCGAAAGAAATTCTATGCCAAGTTTCGTCGCTTGCTGTTTTAAGGGAAAGTGATGCTCATATGGGAGTGCCAGCCTGGCAGACAATTCATACCGGCTTTCTTCGCCATTTGTTGTTTCCTCTAAGTAGCGGACTTTTCCAGTAAACCGCCCCGTAATTTCGCCAGGCACCCACGTTTGAAATTTGACGGCATCGACTTTTGCGGTTGCTGCAGCTTTAATCAGGGCTTTGGCCGTTTCTAGATCGCCGTTGTGATTGACCCCGGCTTCAGCAATGAATAATGGCATTCCATATTTTGCAAACTTAGAGAGCCCTTGAGAAAAGATCATTATATTGCCTGACTGGATTAAAATTTGACATCGTAAAAATGTTTGGGAACTAATTGTTCCAATGAAATATCACGGATTATTTCTATAATCCTATCGTCCGCATGGCCATCACCAAAAGGGTTCTGGAGATCTTTGATCGAGGCTCTAAATTCTGATGAGAGAATTTCATCAATAGCGTCGCCAATTGCGCTTTGTCTAGGCTCACAATCAATAATACTTTTTGTTCGAATTCTGCCTTGCTGTCGATTGCCAATATTGACAGTGCCAATTAAAAAACTAGGCGCTTCAATCAATCCGCTGGAAGAATTCCCAACAACACCATCGACTAAAGATAAAGCCGTCAGATAGAGACGGCGGCCAAGAGATTCATGCAGACTTGCCCGTTCTCGGTTTTTATTCACAAAATCAGAAATCAATCTACGAAGGACTTTATGATTAGGGTCTGCATTTGGCATTGTAAAAATTAATTGCAGATCAGAGCGTTGACTTAGAGCGGCTAGGAGTTCTGCAAGCTGTTGGTCAGCAGGTATGACATCTAAGGTGGCTGGATGAAATGTGACCAATAAGCTTGGATGGTTGAGAGTGAAGCCTGCTTCTTCTTCAAACTCTGTTTGGCTTACGCGGGTTTCATTGAGGATTGCATCAAGACCAAGTGAACCAACAGCAAAGACCCGATTTGGGTCTTCGCCAAGCTGGATGATCCGGGTTCTATATAAATCAGTGGCAGTAAAATGCAAATGAGATAGTTTAGTCAAAGAATGGCGAATGGCATCGTCCATCGTGCCTTCTGTAAGCTGACCGCCTGCTATATGGCAAACCGGAAGGCTTAAGGGTAAAGCTGCTATAGCAGGGCAGAGCATTTCAAACCTGTCGCCAAACACCATGATCAAATCTGGTTTCAGCTGTTTGAGTAAACTTGCAAACTTACAAATACCGACCCCTATTTCAGAAGAAATATCTTCGGGTTGATCACCTGTTTGCTCGAGGTCAATGCGTGCGCAAATTGGTATTCCATCAGCTTCAATTTCGTGAACAGTACTGCCATGGAATTCTGATAAATGACTGCCCGTAACGACGAGTTGAAGCTCCAAGCAAGAGTCATTCTCAATGAGCTTTAAAAGACGAGCTTGTAAGCCGTATTCTGCGCGAGAACCGGTAACGACAAGAATGCGACGCTTGTTCATTCCGCACCGAGAGTGTTTTGGTCGTTTCGGAAGTGCCCAGAAAGATCTAGGTTTTGTTCAAGATATCGATATTTGCCAATTCTGGTTTTTTTGAGAGAGTCGACGTGAGTGACCTCAATTTCAAACCCGGCACCAAGAATAGCGGTGAGATGACCCATTGCATAAGCGCATAGTGATGGGCCATCGTTATCGGGTTCAGGTTGAATTTGAATTTTCAATATACCGACTTTTTCTTGTAAGACTTTAAATTCCCGGATGCCCTTCCAATTCATGTCATTGTAATTAAATATCGCTGGCGCCAAAGGCACTAGGTTATGGTTTTTATCCAGAACATAGTCTTGCATTCGACCTTCGATTTCTTTGATCATCGTGTAGGAGCGGCCGCATTTACAACCCGTGTCGCCCCGAACGACAACGTCTCCTGTACGATAGCGAATAAGAGGAAATGCAGGATTATTAAATCCTGTCACGACCAATTCACCTTTGCTGCCAGGTTCAGTTAAAGGCGTGCCATCGGGAGCCAGCACTTCAACGATACCTACTTGTGGTAAAAAATGGAGGGCGTTCGAATCTTTGCAACTAACGCCGACTGCAGAACCTTCAGTATGGCCAAATATATTTACTAATCTGGCTGAAAAAGTGTTTTCGATAATTTTTCTCTGACCTTCAGTCAGATATTCCCCGTCACAAAAAATAGCATCCAATTTAATTTTAAGACTTAATCCTGCCTCTTCCATCGCGACGGCCAGGGGTAGAATTGACGATGGACGTGTATGAATATACTGCGGATTAAATTCATTAAGCGCTTCCACATACGCGTGTACTGTTTCTCGCGTAATATGGTAGCAAGACATGATGAGTTTCCGCTCTTCGGATACATACCAATAGCATTTCTGATTAATGAGATGTTCGCCTATTTTATCGCCATAAAGTCGAACAGAACGATGCGAGAAAATATCAAGATCGAAAACACGCATATAATATTCAGTATTCGCCTTATCGCGCGCGAAGAAATCATTGTCAGCATATACAGTAAGCGGCGTCCCCGTGCTTCCCCCTGTCGTTCTGCTGAGCAGCTGACTTTTCGTCATTTGACTTGAAATAAAAGCATCATAATTACTTTGTATTGTGAACTTGTCGATCAGCGGAAATAGGCTCAAATCATCTAACGTCTTAATGTCACTAAAAGTGATACCTTCAGATTTCATGTAATCTCGATAGAATGGAACATTGTTTTCCACATGATGAACAAGACGTTTAAGTTGGCTCACTTGAAATTTGATATGCTGTTCTGCAGGCCAAAACTCGCTCGCATGCAAAAAAGATAGCCTTTCAGTGAAGACTGGAGATTCCAAAGGGTTTATTCTAAATTTCTGCATCGGTGTCTCGTTGTGCGTTGAGTATTCCCTCGGCGACAATAAAGTCTAGCTCTGTATCAATGTCGATAGATCGCTCGTCCGGCATCATATGTCCGACTGTTTGTGAATCGATAATGCGCTGATGTTTTATGAACCAGTTTGTATCGAGAACATAGACGGCACCGTTGAGCAAATAAGCAGAAGGCAGATCTTGACGGCGGCTAGGGTTTGGCGGTCGCTGTAATATCGGCTTGATGATCTGATCTATATCGCATGTGTACATGCGGTATGGAGACACACTTGGTTCTGATAGCGAAACGCATACGGGCGCTTCAGCGCGGAGGCATGCTTCGATACAGAGATCAATATCCACGGCTGTCCTAAATGGTGATGTTGGCTGTAGCAGGACGACATAGTCGTAGTGATCTTCAATGGTATTTAGTGCATGCAACAATACATCAATGCTTTTTGCTGTATCACGGGCTAATTCAGCTGGACGCTTGAAGGGAGCGTCGCATCCCCATTCCTTGGCAACGGAAATGATCTCATCGTCATCAGAAGATAAAATTGTGCAATCAACATAGGATGATGATGTGCTTGCTTGAATGGTCCAAGCGATGAGTGGCTTGTTACCGAGGGGTCGAATATTTTTTTTTGGCACGCTGACCGATCCGCCACGTGCTGTTATGACGGCGAGAATAGATTTCCCATCAATCATTGAGAATTGTCATCTCTGGTTTTCTAAGAACACGGATCGCTTCGGCGATGCATCGTGCATCTGCAAGCGCGTTGTGTGCTTGGCTTGATATGCCTAAGCCGAGCATCTGCGGCAATTGCGACGACGTAATGGGCTTCGTTCCCTGTGACAAGGCCATCTGTAGAATAGGCATGATATCGCGAAAAAGTCGCATATCAATCGGACAGGAAAGTGCGTGTAGACCACAATTCCAATAGACGTGCTTCTCGTCACCTCCGCATGAATAAACTTGCGCGGTATCGTCTCCTATAAATGTGCTGAAGGCATGAATCGCATCAGGGAATGAGATGCCGTTTTGGTCCAGCTCTGCTTGATGAATGCCGGTTAGGTCGGTGAAATAATCACTCAAGTTTGGGTTGAGCTTGGGTTTTATCAAAGCGTCATAACTGGCTGTTTCTAGATGGCCCTTACTGCCATCAAGCTTCACGGCACCTAATTGTACGATTTCACAATACTCATTTTCTCCAGTCCATCCGCGCGCCATTGATCCTTCCCAGCAAGTGTACTCAAGGTCAAAAATGACGATTTTACCTTTGGGCATCTGGCTGAATGGATTGAGAGCGTTGTTCATAATTGCGTCGCAAGTTGCGGGCTGGATGGGATGTTGATCAAGCGCGCGTAGACATCTTCGGTGATGTCTAAATTCATACGCGGGCAGTCCACGAACATTTTCAACAAATGCATCGGACGCCATGCTGCACGAGTCATAAATCCGGCGTCATTTGTTGCTTCAAGAATCTGGTCGCGCAATGTGCTGTCTGGCTTATCAAGCATCAGAAGATTCAGCCAATAATTACTTTGTACCCATTCCGGTTCAGTAAAAAAAGTTACGCCGTCAGTTTCTGAAAACGCAGATGCGTAAGCTTCTGCAAGCTGACGTTTCTGTTTTAATAAATTTGGCAGAGCTTCCAGTTGGGCGCATCCAAGTGCTGCATTCATATTGGGAAGCCGATAATTATAACCAATCTCGTCGTGAATAAATTCCCATTTGTGTTCTTGCTTCGCGGTGGTCGTGATGTGTCGGAGCTTTTGGGCGAGCGCATCATCATTGGTCATAATTGCGCCGCCGCCACCAGTCGTTACGGTTTTGTTGCCGTTAAAACTAAGCGTCGATACTCGACCATGATTTCCGGTATGACGACCCTTGTAATATGACCCAAGTGACTCGGCAGCATCTTCGATGAGATCAATGCCAAAGTCATCACAGAGCGAGGTCAATGCGTCCAAATCAGATGCATGCCCAAACGTATGCATGCATGCTATCGCAGCGATGCGGCGTCCAGTTTTAATGTTGATAAGTTGGCCATCGCGTTGCTCAGTCGTTGTCTCTAAATAAACGCGCAGCTTGGTTGCATCCAGACCCAGAGAGGTGGTTTCAACATCGGCGAAATGAGGCGTCGCGCCCG